>Ga0182018_10000199_pt1 | contig 78355 bp, 77 predicted proteins | sample 812P2MmetaG_FD_120490 | JGI IMG/M metagenome (GOLD analysis project Ga0182018, IMG submission 120490) | Permafrost microbial communities from Stordalen Mire, Sweden - 812P2M metaG | ecosystem: Environmental > Terrestrial > Soil > Wetlands > Permafrost | place: Sweden: Stordalen | collected... | reverse complement strand
TCGGAAGAGCTGCAGCTGCCGCGTTCGTTCCGCACTTTTGAGATTGCCGACCAGCGCATTCTGCTGCTGCGCGACGACGCAGGAGAGCTGCAGGGCTTTTACAACACGTGCCGCCACCGCGGAGCTGCGTTGTGCCGGGAGGCTCAGGGCCAGCTTCGCTCGCCCGCCATCATCTGTCCCTATCACGCATGGACGTACGACCTGCATGGCGAACTCCTGCGCACGACATCCAAGGCTCATGCGCAAGGATTCGATGTCGGCGATTATTCGCTCTATAAGATTTCCGTGCAGGAGTGGAACGGGTGTGTGTTCGTTGCCCTGAGTGACGATGCGCCTCCGTTGGAGAAGAACTTCGATCAGCCGCTCAATCGCCTGAACAATTGGTCACTGGGCGACCTGCGCATCGGCCACGTCTTCGTCAAGACGATGCAATGCAATTGGAAAATATTTTGGGAGAACTATAGCGAATGCCTGCACTGCCCCGGAGTGCATGTGCAGCTCGCACAGCTCGTGCCCATTTTCGGGCGTGGCTTGCTGGAGGAACGCGACGATCCGCAGTGGATGCAGCACGCCGACAGCACGGACCCGAAGTTCAAAGGCGGACTGCGTGCGGGTGCCGCGACATGGTCCATGAATGGCCAGGTGGTTGGCGCGCCTTTGCCCGGCCTGACCGAAGAAGATCGCCAGGCGGCGCACGTTTACGTCACGAGCCTCCCCTCGGTGTTCTTCGTAGGTCATCCGGACTATGTGCGCATCGTACGTCTGCGGCCTTTGGGCCCTGAGCAGACGGAAATGTGCGTGGAATATCTATTCGCCCCGCAAACGCTGGCCGACCCAGGCTTTGATATCAGTAATGCGGTCGATTTCGCCAACCGCGTCATGACGGAGGACGCCCAGGTCTGCGAGTTGAACCAAAGAGGCTTGCACGCTGCGCCGCACCAGCAGGGCGTGCTCATGCCCGAGGAATATCTGGTGCTCGAGTTTCAGGAGTGGATACGCGCGCAGCTGGAGAATCCGTAATCGCCGTATGACTGCAACCTCGGATCGCATTGAAAGGACGATCCTGCTCAAAGCGCCGCGCTCGCGTGTCTGGCGTGCGCTCTCGAACGCGGAAGAGTTCGGCGACTGGTTTGGCGTCGCCCTCAAGGGACAGTCCTTCACGCCCGGTGAGCGCGTCCGGGGTCATGTCACCTATCCGGGATACGAACATGTCGTCCTCGACATGTTGATTGAACGCACGGACCCTGAGAGCTTGCTATCATGGCGCTGGCACCCGGCGGCGATTGAGCCCTCGGTTGACTACTCACAGGAGCCGACGACGCTCGTCGTATTCGACCTGCAGGAGGTGCAGGGCGGCACACGCCTGAACATCGTCGAGTCGGGCTTTGATGGCGTTCCGCCGGCGCGCCGCCTGGAAGCTTTCCGCCTTAACAGTGGAGGCTGGGATGGACAGATTGACAACATCGCTAAGCATGTCGAAGCGTCGTAGTACGCCGTCGAGAAATGCGCCGCAGAAGAGCGCGGCGCTGCGCAACGCCGCGCCGATTTTCGCGGCTCTCGGAGATGCTACTCGCCTGCATATCATTGCCGTGCTCTGCGCCGGCGGCGCGATGTCGATTGCGGAGATTACATCCGGAACGACTATTACGCGGCAGGGGATCGCGAAGCACCTGCGCGTGCTAGCTGAGGCCGGGCTGGTGCGGGACGTGAAAATCGGGCGCGAGCGGTTATGGGAGTGCGAGCGCGCGCAGCTCGACAGGGCGCGACGCTCGCTACAACTGATCGAACAGCAGTGGGATGACGCGCTGATGAGGCTCAAAGCTGCCGTGGAGCGTTGATCAGCCGCGCAGTGATCCGGCCGACTGCGGTCAGAGCGAGGGGATTGTTAATCTAACTGTTTCGCAGGAATCTCGAGAACATTTCAGCCGGATTTCTCGGGTTGCCGCACCCAGCGAACATCGCGAGCCTCCCGCCGGTCGACGAAGCCGGTAATTCGGCCCTGTGCGTCCCGTAGGAAAATGCGGCGCGTGCGCGGCTGACCGGGCTCGAAGAAGATATCTTTGAGTTCCGCCAGGAATGTCCGCTCGGGTTTTCCCGAGCGCTCGACCAGCAGTCGATCGCCGCTACAACGGATGGTCGCCACAATAGCGCTGGTGAGTGCATATTGCCCTGCGTAACTGCACAGCGTCTCGTGATCAAGCGACACTGCCGGCGGGTCCTGGAGGACCGCTAAGACCTGCGACCCCAAGAGCAACCATCCGCCCGGCGTCTTGTGCCAAGTATCCGTCATGCGGAAGCGACTTCGGAGCATCTGACCGTGGTATTCCAGGGTTTCGTTATCTTCGTGAGTGACGACGGCAACTTCGCCTCTCACTGCGACGCGAAAGTCGTCAACATAGAGATGGCCGACGAGTCCGGGTCCGAGGGGTTTCAGCGTGGCCAATATCTCTGGCTTGCCTCGAACGACGTCGTTTTCGTCGACCTGGAGTACAGCCGGATCAAGCAATTTGTCCCAGATGGCGACATCCCCCGGCGCAATGGCATCGAGCAGCATTTGCGTGTTGCGCCGGAGCTCGGCCGCGAGCGCGGGCGGTACTTCTTGCGTCGCATCCCCTCCACGTGCGGCGCAAACCGGGTCGCGCAGCGCGAGGAGTGTCACGGTGAGAAGTGCTAAGGCCACCTGATATGCTACGCGGGCCGTCGATTTGCTCATGAGCATGCGTTTGTGCATCTCGATGCTCCAGGATCGGTGTGGTTCATTCGTCAGCTTCGACGGAGCGAGCAGACTCACCAATCATCCAGGCGATGCCGATGCCGCCTGCAATGTAGTATCTCTGTTTTACGAGCGGGCTATCCTCGAAGGTGGCTCCCTGAAGCGTGTCATAACGGATATACGCGCCCACCCAGTATTTGGGAAAGCGCTTCGATAAGGCCGATATGAACTCGGTGCCGGAGTAGCCACCATTGGCGGCATAGGCGGGGCGGTCGGCGGCGGCGTACTGCGGAGCGACGGAATAAAAATACTGGTTGTATTGGCGTGCCGCGAACAGGGGTCCAGCGCCGATGCCAAAATTCCAGCCGGCATGCCCTGCGACGTTTTGCACATCGAGGTTCAATCGCGGAGAGAAATTCCAGCCAATGACCTGCGGCGAGCTCTGGACCGTGACCGGAACTCGTAGCGGCAGCACGGCACCGAGTTTCAGATGATCATCGCTTGAATGCCAGAGATGAAAATCGAGGGACGGTCCGGCCTCGACCGTGGGCCGCAGGTTGGGCATGCCGCGGCGGGCATGATCGTCGTTGCTGTCGACGGGGACGGTGGCATTCACGCTGATATTCAACTCAACGTACTGGCGATTAAAGAACTCGCCGCGCAGACCATTGCGATCAGCTTTGAGAAAGTCGCCGCGATATACGAAGTAGGGGACTGGAACAGGATAAAAGTGCGTTTGATCCGAGCCCCGATAGTCCGGGAATGAAATGGCGCCGATGCCGAGTCCGGCCTCCCAAAGTGGTTTCTCGTCCGCGTGCGCGCCACATGCAACGGCAAGGAGCGCAAGTACTGGCGCGCGAAGAGCTCGCTTTCCCATAGATGATTCCGTCGCACGCCAACTGCGGCGAGTGCGGGCATCCTCACGGATATGGCAGGCGCTTAGCAAGGATCCTGGATCGACTAGCAGAAATCGGCGTGGCGCGGGCGTCACGAAGAATGCTGCTAGGGGCTCTCGCCCAAGGTCGTTCCGCATCAGGCGGTACGCTTTCGCGCCCTAGGGTCGAGTTCTCGTCTTTCTCAAAAAATTGGCTAGCTTCAGAAGGCTTCCACCCAGGGTCGAAGCTCAACCTCGAACGACCAGGCGTTGCGCGGCTGGCGCAGAATGTCAATATACGTTTGAGCAATCCCGTCTGGATCGAGCATGCGGTCTCCTGTGTCCGGCCGGGTTGCGCTGCGTACTCCGCCGTCGATCACGAAGTGGGCAACGTGGATTCCCTTCGGTCCCAACTCGCGCGCAGCACTTTGCGCGAGGCCACGCAAGGCAAACTTGCCCATCGCAAAGGCCGCGGAGAGCGCAAAGCCCTTGACGCTGGCGGAGGCACCCGTCAGTAGAATCGCGCCATGGCCTCGCGGTGCCATGCGGCGCGCGGCCTGTTGAACAACTAGAAAGCCGCCGAATGCGGAGACTTCTAGCGCTTGCCTCACGTCTTCGGGATTGAGTTCCGTGATCGGGCCGCGGGTGCGTGTGCTCGCGTTGTAAACCACAACGTCGATCTCGCCGAGGTGGAGATCCGCTTCCTCGAACAGGCGCGCGACGGCATCGGGGTCGGAGGCGTCCACTGCAAAGGTCTGCGCTTTGGCTTCTTCCGCGAGCGCCGCGAGCTTTTTGACATTCCGCGCTGCGAGCCCGACTCTGAGGCCGGCTGCAGAAAGTGCGCGCGCCAGCGAGGCACTGATGCCCGTGCCGGCCCCGACAATCAGGACGGAACGGTAGGGAATGTCTGTCATGAGCGCTGCTCCAAAATCAAGTTAGCCGAGACCCAGGCAACCGTTCCACGAGCGGCAGTGCGCCTGTCTGACGAGCATAGCGCCGAGGAGTCTGCGCAGGGTGGGTCACTTGCGCATGCATTTCGAAGCATCTTAGGGTCCCAGACTGAGGGTCGCGCAGCCGCATCACGCGGCATCGTGGAAGATTATGCCGACCGTGTGACGCTTGCCCGAGAGTAAACGGCTGACACCGTGACGCATGGTCACGCGATAGGCTCCGCGGGTGCCCTGCACCGGTCGATGGCAAACGGCGAATGCCACGGCGTCGCCCTTCTTTAGGGGGGCTACGTGCGGCCGTGACTGCATGCGCGGCAGCTGCTCGGTCAACACAAACTCACCGCCCGTGAAATCCCTGCCCGGTTCGGAGAGCAGGATCGCAACCTGCAGCGGGAATACGTGCTCGCCATACAGATCCTGGTGCAGGCAGTTGTAATCACCCGCACCGTATTGGAGTAAGAGGGGTGTCGGATGCACCTGGCCCGCCTCGTGGCATCGCGTAATGAATTCCGCGTGGCTGGCTGGATGACGACGAGTGATTCCGAGAGCGCTGTTCCAGCGGTTCGCGATCGAAACCAAGCGCCGATAGAAGGCGGTTCGCAGGCTCGCAACTACGGCGGGCAACGGGTAGCTGAAGTACTTGTACTCGCCGCGGCCGAAGCCGTGGCGGCTCATCAATATCCGACTGCGGAAAATGTCCTGCCGTGAATAAAGCCCGGCGAGCGCGGCGCAGTCGTGCGGCGTCATGAGGCCCTCGATCAGAGCGCACCCGTTTGCATCGAGATCCATTGAGATTTGCTCCCAGCCGAGATTCCCAATGCGACCTGAAATGTCCCGGGCCCGCGAGCTATTGCCGAAATCTGCGCTCATGCTTGCGCCTTGTCCGCCAGCAAGGCGTCCCTACGAGCCATTCCGCACCTATTGGAATGGCTTGACTCGATTACAGCCACCCGAGCATCGATTGCCGCAGCCACGGGCGTTACCCCAATGTGTGAATGCCTGCGGCAAGTCTTACAGATCACACCGCCGCCGGCACTTCGGAACTTGCCGATGAATTGACCGCGCTCGGTACAGAGTTCTCAGGCAATGAATTGCCGCAGTGATGCCGTATGATCAAAGAAGCAAGCTGCGATCGGATCCAAAACCGGCGCTCTAGCAGCCGGCCTGAGTTCTTAATAGAATCAATGCGATAGCTATGCCCCAAGCCGGCGACTCCGTGCTGACGGGGTTTTTGGAGTGCACCAGATATTGCAAGGCTTCAGCTATACCATTTTGTGCGTGAGCAAATTCGAATGAAGATTTATTCCTGGAATGTCAACGGCATTCGTGCCGTGTTGAGAAAAGAACTATTCCATCCGTTTCTGGAGGAGCACCAGCCTGACATTCTTTGTCTGCAGGAAACCAAAGCTGAACGCGGACAGATTGAGATCGACCTGCCCGGCTATCATGAGTATTGGAATTCTGCGGTCAAGAAGGGTTATTCGGGTACGGCAATTTTCTCGAAAGAGGAACCGCTCGCTGTCATCAAGGGCTTTCCCGATGATTTTTCCGAACGCTTCAAGTTCGCAGACGAATTGCGGCGCGATAGCAGTGAAGAGGGCCGGGTCATTACGGCCGAATTCAAGAATTTCTATATCGTGACCGTATACACGCCGAACACGAAGGACGACTTGAGCCGCCTGGCGCTACGCTTCGGGCACTGGGATCCAGCGTTTCTTGCCTACTGCAGTCAGCTCGGAAGAGCCAAGCCGGTCATTTTCTGCGGCGACCTCAATGTCGCTCATACGGAACTCGATCTGGCTCATCCCAAATCGAATCGCGGCAAGAAGGGCTTTACAGACGAGGAGCGCAAGGGTTTTCAGAACATACTCGACGCCGGGTTTATCGACACGTTACGCCTGTTTAAGCAGGGTAACGGGCATTACACGTGGTGGAGTCCATTCGCCAACGCACGCGCACGCAACATCGGGTGGCGGATCGACTACGTTCTGGTGTCACAACAACTGCGCGACTTTGTTCAGTCCGCCGAAATTCACGCGCGGGTCATGGGTAGCGATCATTGCCCCGTCAGTATCACGCTCTCGAAATCGCCCTGACAATCAGCCGCGGCGGGAAGCCTCGCTACCGCGCTCTGAATTCGGATGCAAGGCATATTAGGCCGGTGAATTCTACGTCGGCGTTAGCGTGATCTGGTAGACGTAGAATTCCGTGTCCCTCGTCCAGCCACAAGCCTCGTACAAGGACTGTGCCGTGACATTTGTCTTGGCCGTCTCCAGCGTCAGCTGGTATGCCCCGACCAAGCGTCCAAAGTCGACGGCGGCCTCAAGAAGTTTCCGTCCGGCGCCCTTCTTGCGGACGGTACTTGCAACAAAAAGATCGCTCAACACATAGATTCGCGCCAGCGAGATCGAAGAGAAGCTTGGGTAAAGCTGAGTAAAGCCGATGGCCTTGCGGTCATGGATTGCCATGAAGATGACAGATTCGGAATGTCTGAAACGGTCGAGCAAGAACGCTCGAGCCGCGGGTACGTCGCTTCGCTGCCCGTAGAATTGCCGGTAGGCATCAAAGAGCGGCGCCAGCAGACCGAGGTCATGAGGCGTTGCTTGCTGAATGACGATCACGTTTCCTTATCCCTCTTGGACCCGGTGTGCTGGCAGCTGCCGCCCCAGGACCAGCCGAGAGCTCAGGTCAGGTATGGTAGGATGCCCGCCCGCGCTGCGGCAGAGCTTTTCAGCGCCGGTCCCCGGGATCAGGACCATTATAAGGGATACGGAACTCGTTATTTTTCAACGAGTTGGGGATTGTGCAAGCATACTAATGACGTAGAATCAGCTCTGATTCACTATGCGATTTCTTTCAGCGCGCCCGTAGCTCAGTTGGATAGAGTACCTGGCTACGAACCAGGGGGTCGGGAGTTCGAATCTCTCCGGGCGCGCCAATAAATCAAATAGTTATGCGCCTGCGCCAATTCCCGATTGTCCGATATTTCTTAACGCGAAGGTCTCGCACGCGGCATCTTGCGCCGGTACGTCGTCTTCGTGGTTGTCGAGCTGCCGTGCCCTAAAAGCGCAGTTGCTTCCTCGAGAGTTTTCTTATCGCTTGCGCACTTCGCGCGCAAATCGTGGAACGTGAAGCGCTGAGCTACGGCAGGTGGCTCGCCATGTTTTCCCTGAGCCAGCGCCCTACCCATTAATCGTTGCCAGATTGCGGAGAAGCCACGCGCGGTATAACGCTTCCCGTTGTGCTTCCTAAGCAAATACTCCCCGGGCACCTGGGGTTTAAGTGCCTTGGCCCGTTCGACGGTCTTCTTGAGCTGGTCCGTCCACTCAACCAGTACGCCAGCGCCGGTTTTGCCTTGCAGAAATTCTATCCCCTCATCCGTGAGCTGCGCGCGTGTGAGGTTCAGTAGAGCTCCGCGCCGCTGACCCGTGTCCAAAGCCAGCTCCATGGCAATCTCAGCTCACTTGCAAGCGCATACACCTCCGCGTATTCAGCGTCAGTTGCATAGCGAGTCCAACCCAAATCGTTGAGCGGCAAGCCGTGGTAAATCAGACGGCCAATACTCAGTGAATCAACGCCTTATTTGAAGAAGAAGACCCCAGATTGATTTCGAGTATTGGTCCAATCCTCGACCGACATGATGCTGTGCGTCCTGCCGAGCATCGTTCGCGGCGTTAATTAATGATCAATACCGTTACAGGGCCGAAGCGCTCTGCCACTCTCCTCAGGCGGGCTTGCAGAGCGTCGATAGCTCTAATGTCGCAACGTTCGAACTACCGCTCCATGCCGTCGCGCTCCCCGATCGGGCGCACAAGGAGCGCCCTGGCTCCTCGTGCAGGGCCACGTAGGCGGCCCGGGCTCTCTGTCGTTTGGAATAACAAAGCCGTCGGGAAGTGTCGGCTCCTCATCCAGGCCGCCGAAGAGCGTGTCCGCGCTGAAGCGCGTGCGCGCCCACAACGCGGCGGAAAACCATGCGATCGCCCACTGCGCTCGCGCCCACGATGCTAGTTACATGGGTGCTTCACGTTGGCGCGCCTTCCGGGTCCGGTTCCTGTCAATTAATTGAGAAACTCACGGGTTATCCGAGTCGCCAGCCTGGTTTTATCGACGCCTCGATTGGACTCTGCTCCGAAGGAGTGCTCACTCGCTATCGCGCACGGTGCCAGCGAGGGTCAGGTCACCGCACATGTGTGCTATTATGGCACAACGTCACCTGAAGTTGAATTTTGGGGATTAAATGCGGAATTTTGACCCCGCAACGTAATAGGGGATTGCGTATGGGCATCGAATTTCGAACTTCGGTTGCGCAGTTGGGCGTGGAAGTGCTGAACATCGCAAAAGCGGACTTCGGAGACCCAGCGACTTGCCAAGAGCTTCGCCAGGCATGGATCCAACATGGATTGATCATCTTCCGCGAAGCGGCTGGACCGCAGTTACAGTTGTCGCTCAGCAGAGTCTTCGGCAAGCTTGTGCAACATCCTCTGGTGGCTAGCCGTGCTAGGGACTATCCGGAACTAATGGACGTTCATTACGAGCCTGCCTCTGGCGATCTATATGAAATAGAGGGAGTCGGCCGCGGCATTTTTCTGCCGTGGCACAAGGATCTTATCTACACTGATCGGATCAATCACGGAGGTATCCTGCGGCCTGTCCAATTGCCGCTGAGCGAAGGCGAGACCGGCTTTCTGGATCAAATTGCGCTTTATGACCGTCTGCCTTCGCGTCTGAAGCACCAGATCAAGGACTTGTTCGTGATCTATCGGGCTGACTTCCATGTGGAGAATGCGCGCTTTGCGAGGCTCCCAACGTCGCTGAAACGTGTTCGTTACGGCGAGTCAACAGTGAAAGCGCAGACGCAGACGCGCGATGCGCCGAGAGTACTTCATCCAATGGTCTTCACGCAGAACGAAACTGGCCGCAAGGTACTGAATGTCTCACCGTGGTTTGCCGTTGGTATCGATGGCCAGGAAACCGAGGCCGGGGACCTGCTGCTTCAAGAGATAATCGACCATTGCCTGAACGACGGACGTGCCTATTTTCACTCGTGGCGCCCCGATGACATGGTTTTGTTTGACAATTGGCGAATGTTGCATAGCGTGCGCAGCATTCCCGGAGATTCTTCCCGCTGGATGCAAAGAACGACGATCGAAGGTGATTATGCGCTCGGTCGGGTGGAGACGGGAGGCACCACTATCCGAGATGCTATGCGCATTAGTGTTTAACCTGTAGGTAGTTCCCAGCGAGTAGTCGCTGTGCCGCGGAGATGGCAATTGGCAAAATTCAATACGGGTAGTCGCAAAACGTCAGCCGCGAGCGCACCGAGTGAGCTGGAATGGCAGACGCGGATAGACCTTGCCGCGTTATACAGGCTGGTCGCTCGATATGGAATGTCAGATCTTATTTACAATCACATCACAGCCAAAATCCCAGGCACGGCGGACCATTTCCTCATCAATAGTTATGGCTTGCTTTACGAGGAGGTGCGCGCATCCAATCTCTGTGTAATCGATCTGGAGGGCCGGGTCATCAGTCAGCCCGTGGAAGGAATGGGCCTCAATTATGCGGGATACGTAATTCATAGTGCCGTCCATAGCGCCCGATCAGATGTCACGTGCGTCATTCACACCCACTCCCGAGCTAGCATGGCGGTCTCGGCTATGGACGAAGGTCTGTTGCCGCTGTCGCAAACGGCAATGCGCTTTTATAACAAAGTCAGTTACCATGACTACGAGGGACCGGCGGTTAATCTCGACGAACAGAAGAGAATAGTCAGCGACTTAGGACGCAATGAAGTGATGTTCCTGCGGAATCACGGCACTCTCGTAACGGGCAAGTCGATTGCCGCTGCATTCTTGAATCTGTACTACCTTGAAAACGCGTGTCGCATACAAGTCGATGTATTAGCCTGCAAACGACCCATTACCATTTGCGATGATGTGATTGCCCGCCTTACGCAGGAGACATTCAACACGCCGATTCTGCCGCATATTCATGGCGATCAGTTGAATGGAAAACTGGAATGGGCCGCTATGATTCGCATGCTCGAGCGTATCGACCCCGCGTTTAGTAGCTGAAATCCGGCATGGCCGTTTCGACTGCATCGTTGGGGCGCGAGGTCTCGATCGAGGCGGCTGTTCTTCTGCCGTTGTTTGGGCTTCACGGGCGCGTTGCCCTGGTAACCGGAGCGGCCCGTGGCCTGGGTCTACAAGCTTCGCGAATCCTGGCCAGTGCGGGTGCACATGTCGTGCTCAACGGACGCGATATTGTCGCCCTCGACGCCGCGACGCAAGATATCTTGGCTCGAGGCGGGTCAGCTGAGAGCGCGATGTTTGATGTCACAGATGGCGCGGCGGCCGAAACGGCTGTCAGGTCATTAGTCGCGTCCCGCGGGCGGCTTGATATCCTCATCAACAACGTGGGGCCTCGCGATCGCCGTTCGGTCACTGAATTACCTGCGGACGCATTTGCATCGCTGCTGGATGCACATGTGGTTTCTGCCTACCGGCTCGCTCGCTGTTCGGCGCAAAGCATGAAGCAACGAGCCGAGGGCGGCAGGATTATCAATATGTCATCCGTTGCGGCCTTTTGCGGAGCTCGCGATGACGTTGCCTATGGCGCAGCCAAAGCTGCCATGGATGGCATGACTCGGTCACTGGCGGCAGACTTGGGCGCCTATCAGATCACGGTCAACAGCATCGCTCCAGGACCATTTGTCACGGAGCGCAATCTAGCAACTTTTGAGTCACCGCAGACTAAAATTATTATCGGCGCGCGAACCATGCTACGGCGTGCGGCCGAGCCTCATGAGATTCAGGGCGCAGTATTGCTTCTGGCCTCGCCCGCAGGAAGTTACATCACGGGCCATACATTAGTGGTCGACGCGGGAATGTCGAAACTCCTATAGAACCAAACACCTTTCGGTGAAGCACGAACCATTTATCAGAAAGGTCGGACAACGACGGGCGCGCTGGGCGGTCGCCCTCGAGGGGCGTGTGGCGGTCACTGAGACCTACGCAATTACGATGGGCGCGCCCGAATAATCTAGTTCGCCGGTCGAGAATAGCTTGCTCAATATAATTTGCGAAGCTCGGGAGCAACGCCGAATTGTCGGCGAGAGTGGGTGAATGCTCTCGTGATTAGCGGCCCGGGCGAGCAGTCATTCAGCTCCGGATACGACATCGGTGAGCTTGTTACCATGGATGCCGATTCTATGCTTGGTCCCCTTCGCCCTGCGTGATGCCTTGCTCTGGCAGTTCTTGCGTCATTCGAAGCCCATCCTTGCGGCGATCAGGGGTGTCGCTTATGCCCGTAAGTGCGCTGGTTCGCGGCCGGATCGAATTTGCGAAACGGTACGCCAGCACCATCTTTACAGTGACGGCGAGTCGGCGGCCGATCATTCGGGGACATCGGATGTCCACAGAGACACGATTTGGCTCAGCTCCAGTAGTCGGATACTTTGATCAATCCCGAAATTCTCCGTCGGATCTGGTCTTCGAGAGTCCAGTCAGAACTAATTGCAAAGCTTTCGCTCATGACAGCCGACTTGGCGACTTGCTGAGCAGACCTGTTCAGCGCCACGGTTGAGACCTTTAGAGCGCGCGGCGCGCCGCTCCTAGGTTGACAAACAGACGAAATGAGTCTACATGACTAACTGGTGCATGAATGCACCACAGGAGGGCGCATGCCGGATACTATTCTGGTCGACAAGAAGGACGACGCGACAGCGCTAGTCACCCTTAACCGTCCGGATTCTCTGAACTCTGTCGACCTGGCTACGGGCAATTTCCTAGGGCGAATTCTGACTGAACTCGCACAGGACACTTCAGTTAACGCCATCGTAATCACTGGTGCGGGCGAGCGGGCGTTCAGCTCCGGGTACGACATTGATGAACTTGTGACGATGGACGCCGACGCCATGCTGGTCGCCTTTGCCCTCCGCGATCCCTTGCTTTGGCAGTTCACGAATCATCCGAAGCCCATCATCGCGGCGATCAGGGGCATCGCATACGGCGTCGGTGCACTCTTCGCAGCCGGGTCGGACTTGAGGATAGGTGGGCCCAGCACCACGTTTAAGGTGACGGCGACCAAATACGGCAGCGCGAATGCGACTTGGTCATTACCGCCCCTTATTGGAGTGCCGAAGACGAAGGAATTGCTAATGACGGGTCGTTCCATGGGTGCCCAAGAAATGCTGGAAGTCGGGCTGTTAAACAAGCTCGTACCCGATGGTGAAGTAGTGGAAGCATCGCTTGAGATCGCTCGAGCCATCGCGAAGAACCCATCCGTGGGAGTGCAATGTGTCAAACGTTTGGTGAACGGCATGGTAGGTCGTACGTTGGAAGATGGATTCCGCGCGGAGAACAGTGCTATGACGGGCGAACTCCGGCACAAGAGCGGCCCCGAGATCTTTGGCGAATTCATGGCCAAACGCCGCCGCACTGCCTAAGCAGATCATGCCTTTGCACTGGCTGGCGCATCACTCGTGCACGGCCAAGAAGACAATTTTAGTAATCTGTCCACTCATGCGGCGCCTCATAGGAATCTGAACCAGACCATGGGCTTTACGATTACCAGCGCAATGAACTGGTGGCGACGGGAGTGCCCCGAGCAGATCGCCGTTCACTTGGACGACGGAACACTGACCTACGAGCAGCTTTGGGCGTGGGCAACCCGTATTGGCCAGCACTTTTCCTCTTTAGGAATCAAACCACAGGACCGTGTCGCGGTGATCGCTCTTAGTTCGCTCGAATACGTCGCGACGGCTTATGCGCTCCTACAGATAGGCGCCATTGCCGCCCCCATGAGCGTCCGCTGCACCTCCCGGGAATTGCAGCAGGAGATGGAGACTTTTGAGCCTACCCTGGTTATTGCGGACGCCGAGCGCATGGACACAGCGAGCGGAGCGCTTACGGGCGTGCAGGCGAGAAAGCTGAGGCCTCTCGCGGAAATGTCCGACTTACGAGGCGCACCCCTGAGACTAACTTATGAACCTAAGGCGGACGACATTGCATTTATTATCGGCACAAGCGGTTCCACCGCTAAACCGAAACGGGTGATCTTCACGCATCGCACTGTGATGACTTACGCGCTGGAGTTTTTGGTCATGCAGCCGCGTTGCGGACACGGCGCCAAGGTGCTCTCCATGGGACCCTTCAGCTCGACATCAGGCTACTTGTCGATGCTGCAGTTTATGTCGCTTGGCATTGAGACGTTCATTGAGAGTAAATTCGATCCGGAGCGGGCCCTAAGGATTATGGTTACCGAGAAGATTACGATCATGCAGCACGCGCCCATCTACTTCGAACGAATTGCAGCGCTGCCCGAATTCGCCGACGCGGATCTTTCACATCTTTATTTTGCTCAAACCGCCGGTGCGCGAATACCCGTCTCGCTGCTCAGCGCTTGGCGTGATAAGGGTGTCGTGCTGCGTCAAGCCTACGGGTCGGCCGAGTCTGGCGGGGCGTGGGCTGCTCGGGATGATACAGCGTTATCCGCGCCGGAAAAATGCGGACGAGGTGGCATGTTCACGGAGTTCGCGATCCTCGATAAGGACGGAAGTCTCGCCCCTCCGGGCACACCGGGAGAAATCGTCGTACGCGGCCCGTGTATGACGCCTGGATATTGGCGCGATCCCCGGGCAACCGAAGCGGCTATCCGAGATGGGTGGCTGAGCAATGGCGATCTCGGAGTAATAGATGAGGGCGGGGCGCTGAGATTTATCGATAGGATAAAGGACATCATCATATCTGGCGGCCTTAACATCTCGGCCCTCGAAGTGGAGAACGTCATCGAACGCGTACCCGGCGTGAAGGAGGTTGCAGTCATTTCCGCTTCCGACGACAAATTTGGCGAGACTCCCCTCGCGGTCATTTACGGCGACAAGTCGCAGCTATCGGTGGAAGCCATAATCGCCCACTGCAATCAGAACCTTTCAAACTACAAAGTGCCTCGTTATGTGGCGATTGAGGATGAGCCTCTTCCACGGCTGCCCATCGGCAAGATCTCAAAGGTCGATCTGCGCGCAAAATACAAGGACGCGTCAAAGTTTCTACCGAAGGTCCGTTGACTGACGGAGGCACGATGATCAGTACTCGAACTGTCCCTAACCACGTCGCTCCGGAGCAGATTTTCGACTTTGACATCTACGCGGACCCACGCATCACAGCCGACGTCCAGGGGTCCTATGCGGAAGTTCTGAAAGACGCCCCGGATCTATTCTTTACGCCTGCTAATGGCGGTCACTGGATAGTGCGGCGGCTGGACCTGATTTTAGGAATTGTGAAAGACTCCGAGCATTTTTCAACCCGAGAGCAGCAGATTCCCAGAGTTCTCTCACCTCCATTGTTAATTCCTCTCAGTCTTGATCCGCCAGGCAATTTTGCGTATCGCCAAGTCCTGATGCCCAAGTTCTCAGCGAGCGCCATCCAGGCGCTTGAGCCCAAGCTGCGGTATTGGGCGAAGCTGCTAATCGATGAGGTCGTGAAAAACGGAGCTTGCGACTTCTCGCATGATATCGCTGCTCGCTATCCCGTCTCTGTGTTCATGGAGTTGATGGGGATGCCGCACGACCGCTTGCGGGAGTTTCATGCGTTGGCCTGCTCGTTTTTTGAAGCGAGAACGGAGGCAGAGTTCGCTCATGTGGTTCCTGAGATTCACCGGGTTATGGGCAATTTGATCAGCTTGCGATCGCGACAGCCGGGTGATGATCTTGTCAGCCACTTGTTGTCCGTCGAGGTTCACGGGCGAAAACTAACTCTCGATGAGATGCAGAGCATGTGTTTCCTGCTTTTTCTCGGCGGAATGGATACCGTCGCGAACGTAGCGGGCTTTACCTATCAGCAGTTAGCCCACGACGTTGCCCTCCAACAGCGCCTGTCGGCGGAACCCGTGCTAATTCCGCATTTTGTGGAGGAAGCCCTGCGAATGTACGGCGTCGTCAGCAACCCACGCATAGTGGCGCAGGATTGCGAGCGTTTTGGAGTAGCCTTTCGCGAAGGCGACATGGTGCTATGCGTCTTGGCGATGGGGGGCAGGGACGACCGGGTGAACAACAATCCCAACGTATTCAACATCGACCGGCCACAAAGGTCGCATATAGCCTTTTCCTCGGGACCGCATGTATGTCTCGGTCACATACTCGCGCGAGCAGAGCTGCGCATACTTACGGAGGAGTGGTTGAAGCGGATCCCAACGTTTCACGCTGCTCCGGGGGCCCGCCACAAATACAGACTAGGCTGCGTCAACGCCCTCGAATCGCTGCCGCTGCAGTGGAGTACCGCTTAAATGCTTTCCGAGAAAGGATATTGCCTCAGCCCGGGTCAGCTAGAAGCGATCTACAACCTGCAAGATCCCAGCAAGGTTTCGTTGCCGTCGGCTCGCACTACAGTTGACCCGAAAATCTATACGGATACCGCGCGGTTCCAATTGGAGATGGACCGTATCTTTCACCGCGAACCGCTACCCTTAACGATCTCGGGGCTTTTGCCGGATCCCGGCATGTATGTGGCGCACGAGGCGTACGGTGTGCCGTTGCTTCTGACAAGGAGCAAGACTGGCGAGGTCCATGCCTTTCGCAACGTCTGTCGGCACCGCGGTACGCTCCTGTGTGAAGAGCGCGTTCCGCGCTCAGGAGGCCGAGTCGTATGTCCATATCATGCTTGGACGTACGGCTTGGATGGGCGTCTGATTGGCGTGCCACGACAAGAAACGTTTGACAAATTCGACAAGGCGGAATTCGGTCTGCGCGAACTGCCGTGCCGGGAGGCTGGCGGTGTGATTTGGGTCGCGCTGCGACCCGGGGCCGCAGACTTTTCTAACGCGACCAACGATATCGTCAAGGACTTAGACGCCATAGGGCTGCCAAAGATGCACTTGTATCGTCGCAAAATAGAGCCCGTAGATGCGAATTGGAAACTCATCCTCGATGCTTTCCTAGAGAATTATCACGTCCAGCGCTTACACGCCAACTCCGTTGCCAAGTACTTTGTTGATTCGGCCAACGTCTACGACCCGATCGGGAGACATCTCAGAAGCACTTCTGGGCGCTCGAACTTCGACCGAAACGAGGCTTCTCCGGATTTTGAGAAGATCCGACATGCCACGGCATTCGGTTATCACTTATTTCCTTCGGCCGTTTTGATAACCAGCCCAACGTATGTGAGTTTCATGGTCGTCGCACCGGTGGCGCCCAATCGATCACACGTCGAGGTGAATATGCTCACGTCAGAGGAGCCAAAGACGCCAAAGGCTTTGGATCATTATCAAAGATCGTTCGACCTCGTCGAACAGGTTTTCTACAAGGAGGATTTCCACGTCGCCGCGTTGGTGCAAAAGGGAATTGAGGCCGGCGATTGTGGGCCACTCGTGCTCGGTGGACTGGAGCAGGGCATTCGCATTTATCATGAGCACATCGCAAGCAGACTTACGTGAGCTAACCGATTTTACTCCGTACGCTGCATCGCCGGGAGTGTGATGAGCGCCTACGATTTTCTCTCTGATGTGTTGGTTCTCGAGGTGGCACAGCTCGGGCCTGACGCACTTGGTGGCATATTGGCCGATATGGGCGCCACCGTGATTAAGGTGGAGGAGCCCGCGAGTGGCGACGCGGTCCGCTACGCCGGTACTTTTTCGATTGGCGGAAGCGAGGGGGGCTTCGGCTACATGCACACGCGCTGGAATCGGGGCAAAAAAAGCGTGGCACTGAATCTTCGGGACCCAGAAGGCGTTGAACTATTCAAGCGACTCGCTTCGAAAGCGGACATCGTCATCGAAGGTATGCGCGCCGGCGCTCTGGACAAGCTCGGTCTGGGGTTTAGTTCGTTGAGCAATTGCAATTCTAGGATTGTGTTCTGCTCGCTGTCCGGACTCGGCCGCGACGGTCCTTACGCGCGGATGCCGTCGCTGGGACCCTCATTCGATGCTTTTGGTGGACTTTGTGTCGTTGAGCCAGGGCAAGAGATCAGCAAGTGGAACAAGCCCCAGCCTCCAGCAATCGGCATGTACGGCATGGGGTGGCCAGCTGCAGTCGGTGTTCTCGCTGCATTATATCGTGCACGAACCACGGGAAAGGGGGCCATGATTGAAGTCGCCGCTGCGGACGTCTCCGCCCAATGGTTACCCGAGGCAACCGACGCCGCTCTGAACGAAAAGGCCAGTTTTGAGCGCGGCGGCTTCGCAGATGACAAGGGTCGGATGGTAAAGTGGGCCCGGATGGATTACTACCGTGCTGCTGATGGGCATGTACTTCTCGTCCAGCTGTATCACGACCCGCACTGGAAGAAGTTTTTGCGGCTTATACACCGTGAAGATCTTGAGGCGCTTAACAACCACCCTACTGCCAGCAATTCGGAAGAGCAGTTGGCCCGGGCACTTACGGGAATTTTCGCCACGCGCACGCGAGACGAATGGCTTGACGTAGCCGAGAATTATGATCTTCCATTCATGCCGGTGAACACACCTCACGACCTCGTGAGCAATCCGCATTTTCTGGCAAGAAAGAGCACGTACACGGTCCGGCACCCGGTCGTCGGCGATCTTCGTTTGTCCGCGACGCCAATCAAGACACTGAATCAGGAATTCGCACCAGCATTGGCTCCTGACCTCGGCCAGGACACTGATTCAGTCTTAGTTAAATTGCTAGGGCTCAACGCGGCAGACATCGAAGACTTGCGAATCCGGAATGTGGTCCGTTGAAGTCAGTAAGCTTGAAGTCGTAGCGGGGAGCCGATCTCTAGCATACGTAAGGTTCGACCAGTTGAGGCAGTATTGCGTGGGCAGGATCAACTGAATCGACTAACATTCAGCCAAAGCTTCGACCTGAGCGCCCCCGATGCCTCCTACATCCCGCATTAGAGCACCCGATTCCCCTTATGACCACAAGTCAACTCGCGAGAGGATTGTCGAGGCCGCCTATCGCGTGTTCAGGTCGAGCGACATTGACAAAGCCACTATCGGCGATATTGCGCTAGAGGCAAAGCTTTCGCGCGCTACGATCTATAAACACTTTGTGAGTAAGGGCGCACTTTTACACCACATTTCGGAGCTCAATCTCCGACGAATTCACCGCGAGATTCTCGAATCCGTTTCGCATACACAGGGTTTTGCCGAGAAGCTGACGGAAGCTCTCTTAGTAGCTACGAAGATAGCCCAGACCGATATCTACACGCGCAGAATTTTTAATTCCATCGAGGCGGCATCACGGTCAGCCAATCCTCGCTACAGTGATTACAAACTTACGCGCGAAAGCTGGCGGCCGTTCTTGGAACGAGCGTGGGAAACGGGGGAGTTGTCCAAAGATCTTGAGCTCGATGACGTCGTGATCTGGCTGACGCTGTCTTTGGTCATGATGTATGTGAGACTTATGACGGTAAAGCTCACGGACAGGAAAATCCGAGCGTATTTTGCCCGCTATGTTGTGCGACCTTTGCTGTCCAGCCCATCGGTCCTTAAATAGCTTGTGAAAGCCCCTTTGCGGGTACGCGTACGGGTCAGATCAGCGTGACACTCCAAGACATGTTGTGGTTAGATTGAGTTCGAAAGGATCCCGCGCAATCTGCTAGTTGTCGACATAGCCTCGTCAACTCTTGTGCGGTTGATAATCGAGTTAGCTCCTGGGCGAGCGCTGACCGGCGGAGCTTGGTTTTATATTCGCGGAGGTTTTATTGTTTTAAAGATAATTGTGCGGGAAAAGCGCACCACCACCTGCATACCAACGCAATCGGATGTGACCCGGTTAGGGAATTCGATTGCAGGCAATGTGCCGACCCACGCTTGTCCTCACCATGCACGGTAATGCCGATGGACACGGACGCCCCGAAATAGCACTTCAAGGTTGCGTGGAAGCCGACGAAAGACTTGTGAGTAGGCGCCACTCTCAAAGAACGCGGACGGAGCCTAGGAGGTTAAGTCGACTCGACTTCGCGGCTGAGAATCCGCGCACTACCTGCGCCATTGTGCTCATTGAGTTCGCAGACTACAGCTGCTACTGGCTGAAATCGGGCTTGCGCTTAGCGATAAACGCGCGGATACCTTCGCGACCATTTTGCGTGCATGCAGCGTTTGCAATGGTGCGGGACTCGCGCTCCATCTGTGCCTCAAAAGCCGACTGGAAACTGCCGAGAAGCAGCCGTCGTGTTTCACCAAGTGCTTTTGTTGCGGATAGGGCGAGATTACTCGCAGTCGCCTGCACTTCCGTAGCGAGCTCGTTATCGATAACGACTCGAGTGACAAGGCCGAGTGTTGCGGCCTCGTCAGACGTCACACGCCGGTTGGTCAGCATCAGTTCCTGCGTCCTGCGAAGTCCAATCAGGCGTGGCAAGAGCCACGTCAATCCGCCGTCGGGGGTTAATCCGATCGCCGTGTAAGCGACGGTAAAGTTGGCGGACTTCGCGGCCAAAGCGAGATCACCCAAGATAGCAAGGCTAATGCCCGCGCCGGCCGCCGGTCCGTTGATCGCTGTCACTAACGGCTTCCTCATATTCGCGAAGCGCGCAATCCCCGTGTGCAGATAGGCTGTTATCTCGTCAACGAGAGCCCCGACTCCATCCCCCGCCACAGCAAGTGAGCCAACATCGCCACCCACGCAAAAGTATCGTCCAGTACCGGTTAGTACTACGCACCGGATCGAGTCGTCCTCGTCGCAAGTTATTGCGGTCTCCATCAGGATCTTGGCCGTCGGACTGTCAATTGCATTGCCGACATCTGGCCTGTTAAGCGTGAGGATTGCTACAGCACCCCGGCGCTCGATCAATAAAGGCGGCGGCGCGCTCATAGCTCTGCGCCGGTGGTCCACGTGATCGAATTCATACAGCCCCTCTATTTTTAGGGAAGAAGCGATCATCGAAGTCGTCGAGACTCGGGAATGACAGCGGCACGGCCGTCTCAAGGGTTGCCAGATATTTTCGGTATTTGTTGAGATAGGCAGCACGAGTATCGGCGCCGACATACGGGACATGCCACGCGATGAACGGCGGGAGCACGTCGCACCCGACATAGTAAAAAGTGCCTCGCAGTATCGGGCGGAGCATAACCTCAATTTCACCGTGCGTTGCGTCCGGACCAAACATGTGTTCTGGTCCGCCAAGCGTAAAAGCCGCGAGCATTTTCTTGCCGCGCAATCCGCCGCGGTCATAAAAGCGCCGACCGCCGTAGCAAAGACCAGAGATCAGAACTCGATCGATCCACCCCTTTAGGATCGCCGGCACGGAAAACCAAAACATCGGAAAGCTTAAAATGATGAGGTCAGCCCATACGAGCTTCGCAACCTCCGCTGTAATATCTGCCGACAGCGACTGCGAATCGTACCCGTGCCGCTGCTCAATCGCGTATATGAGATAGTCGGCATTGCGTCGCTGCCCAAAGTCCGCCGCTTTGGCGACAGGATCAAAGCCCATCGCGTAAAGATCGGACACCTGAACCGCATAGCCACGCGCTGTCAGTTCCTCGACGGCCGCGGATTTCAATGCAGCCGTGAAGGAATTGGGTTCCGGATGGGCGTGCACGATCAATGCGTTCACCGTGGTTCCTTCCCGCGAAGATCAATCAAGCGGCGCCAATCAGCACCGGCAGCGCAATAACTAGCTCATCGGACAAACCGGGGTGACCCTGAGGTTACGCGCGGGGGCGAAAGTGCATGGGCCACAGCTTTTCCACTACCGCCCCGTCAGCTGCATAACCGTGGCAGGAATCGATCAGCTCGGACCGCGCCGCGTTCCTAGCGGAGAGCGCAACGGGCTGCTCCGTAGGGTGCCGGGCACGAGCGAAGCTTGCTCGCGTCTGCACCGCGGTCGCGGCGATCGTGTCCAGCAATGCCAGAAGATGAGTGCAACCGTCAGTGACAGGTATCCGTGTGCGCACGACTTGCTTGAACCCGCGAGCGATAGTGAGTCCGACCAACTGTTGCAGGTTCGGCGGGACATCGCGACAGGCGGGAAACGGTGCGCTGTCGGTTACAACTTCGACGGAACTAATCATGAGCTCTGCATCGACAGTCAGGCGTATTGACATGTCGTGGAGGGCGTCGCCGGGTTTCAGGGTGCCGCGCCACAAGTTAGTGGTCTCGGCGCTGCGGACGTCGACAAGTCGCCCCTCAATTTCGAGCAGACCCTCATCCCGTGCATATCCTTCGCAAGTGATCGTGCGGCGATTGAGAAACTTTCGACTTTTGGCATCAGACAGCGGCATTCAGATTCTCCCAGAGACTTTCGCGGACCGGCAGCGACTAGCCCAAATGCGGATCACGGCATCGCGCGCGACGGCCTCCATGCGGCGGCTCGTATCACGCGATCACGGACGGGCAGCTAGCCCGACAATTTCCCGGGCCTGTGCCGGGGTTGCAATCTCGGCGCCGAGATCCTCGACAATTCGCCGCGCTTTCTCGACCATCGAGGCATTTGATGGGGCAAGCTTGCCGCGCGCCAAATAAATTCCATCCTCAAGGCCCACGCGCACGTGACCGCCAGCAAGGTAGGACTGCGCGACCGTTGGAAATATCCACCGGCCGATACCGATGGCAGTGAACTGAGCTTGGGGCGGCAACAGATTGCGTGCGTACAGCACAGTCTCAGCAGATGGCTGGAAACCGTAGGGAACCCCCATCACGAACGAACACAGCAGAGGGCCTCGCAGCGAGCCGTCAGCAAGCATGTCCTTCATCAGCGCGATATCGCCGGAGTCGAAAAGCTCAATTTCCGGGAGCACGCCGGAGTCTAAGATCACCTTCGCCATCTTGCGAACGTTTGCGGGCGTGTTGATCACAACCTGTTTTCCCGAGTTCATGGTGTTCAGATCCAAAGTGCAGATATCCGGGCGAAGCTCGGCGATATGCGCCACTCGTTCCAAGGGGTGTACTAATGTCGTGCCCGGACCTGCCGTTTTGGGATCGTCGTCCGACGGGACGAACCGGCCGCCAGGACCCGTGGTTAGATTCAACAGTAAGTGCCGATTCTTTGACCGGATACGCTCAATCACCTCGCGATACAACTCGAGTGCCATCGATGGCGCCCCGGAAGCGGGATCTCTGACGTGGATGTGCACGATGGCCGCGCCAGTGTCCGCCGCGCCCAATGCGCTTGCCGCGATGTCCGCGGGCGATATCGGCAGATGGGGTGTTTGGCCAGGCTGGGTGAGGTTGCCGGTGATTGCACAGGTAATGATGACCTTATTGAGCGGGACGCGCATTGCGCACCTCTTGGTGCCAGGCTTTCGTTCCGTTGTGGGTCACCGAGGCAATGTAGACGTCCGATACGTGGCTGTCGCGACTCTCGCAAAGCGAGTCGAGGAGTTGCGTTTGGCCAAGTAGTACTTCGGAGCGAAAGGGGCGCGGTGCGCCAAACACACGCGGAATTCGACTTTCCATGGACTTGCCGATCACTTATAGATTTCTGGCGACAGCGACGACAAGCCGACATCGAGCCGAAAGAGCATGCATCATCCAATTTCGCTGTATTAGGCGCACGATCCGCTCGACGCGCGTCATTTCGAGCGCTATTGTGTCAGATGTTCTAAAATCGCACAATGGTACCACTGGGCTAGAAAATCCCCGCCAGCGCAGACGTGAGCGGGGGTGTACTTAGGCCTTATTGCGCTGATCGCGATCGCCGACTTCGAAAGCGGATTTCTCCTAAGTCGGCTGTGAGGTTAGTCGAGATGCCACAGTTGAACGTAATAACGCGTTCGGGCCAGAAGCGCACCATTGAGGCACAGGCCGGACACACGTTAAAGGAGGCACTGATTGCCGGGGGCGTCGGCGAAATCAATGCAATCACGAATTGCGGTGGTTGTTGTTCCTGTGGAACATGTCACGTGTTTCTAGACGCGGCCGATATGAAGCGAGTGCCGCCGATGCGCGGTCAAGAGAATGATCTCCTTTACATTCACGACAATCGACAGCCGACATCGCGCCTGTCGTGTCAGATCCGGGTGACCGACGAATTGGACGGCCTGTCGGTCACCATAGCACCCGAATGACGGTCGTGGCTTGAGGACGCGCCAAATCGCTAGTGATGCCGGGGCACACAATGGCATAAGCGTCAACATGGCGCTCGCAGGGGGAGAGAGCATGTTTGCAGTGCAGAGGACGAAAGCATTCGACGCTAATTTGGCCCCCCGACTCACTTGCGCTCGCAAATTACTTGGGCGTCGTTGTAGCGACAGGCACACATCTCGCAGGTCGGAGCCCGGGCTAGCGCAACTGACGCGCAGTGATTGCCGCGGATGACCGAATACGAGGGCAATGCGCTCGTGCTTGGCGCCTCCAAGGAGGGCGGAACAGGTTGGGCGATCGCAGAAGCGCTCGCGAAACAGCGCAAGCATGTCACGGTGGGCGCGCGACGGCGCGAGGGTGTCGAAACGCTGGCGCGTCTCATCGGCGGACACGCCGAGAGCTGCGATGTCACGTCTGAAGAACAGGTCGAGGCAACTGCGGAAGCGGCGGTCAAGAGCGGTCACGGCCTGCTCGACACTGCAATCCTCGCCGCTGGCGAGGGTGTGCGCGGATCGATCGATCAAATCAGCGAGTCGGAATTGCAGCGGGCTCTCGCGTTGAATCTTGTCGGACCCGTCTATTTCATCCGGCATACGGCTCGCCGCATGAAGAACGGCGGCAGTATCGTCCTAATGAGTTCGATCGCCGCGACCAACCCCTGGCCGGGCTACTTCTCTTACGGTTCAGCCAAGGCGGCAGTGCAGACGCTCGTGCGCTATGCCGCGCTCGAGTACGCTTCTCGCGGCATCCGCGTGAACGCGGTCATACCCGGTCCGATACAAACACCCACGGCGTCGGCACTCCTGTCAAATCCCGGCCTGCGCGCGGTTCTGTTCCGCGAAATTCCTCTGGGCCGAGCCGCCACAACCGAGGAGGTTGCTGAGGCGACCGTGTGGTTTGCTACTCGTGCACGGTGGATTACGGGAGAATCGCTGCACGTCGATGGAGGAATGCACCTTCGCCGGCCGCCTTTTCCAGACGAGCTGCACGCCGCTGTCCGGCAAGGCGATACTGGGTAGATGCGTGTCCGGCTGGTGGGCAAAGCACAGCGTCGATTTCCCACCTGACCGTGGTCTTAAGGTAACGTCGGATGCGGTCTCACAATGAATTCCAGACGTCGAACGCCGACTAAGCGCGCGCGGGCGTCAGATGTGGTGTCAGGCGGCCGAGCAGCCGCAGCTCACTCATGCAATTTTAGGCGCAGACAACCAGAGAGCATCACCTTATGCCAGCGCTAGATCCGACCCATTACCAGATGATCAAAGTGTCCACGAGCGACGGCGTGGCAACTTTGAGTTTGAACAACCCATCACGCAAGAATGCAGTCACTCGGCAGATGCATTCGGAGCTGGAACGCATTTGGGACGACGTCGACGCCGACGAAGACGTTCGGGTGGCCGTGCTAACCGGCGAGGCAGGCACCTTTTGCGCGGGCACTGATCTAGGTGTCCAAAAGGCAAAGAACGATGAGGGCCGCAAGGGCCGACCGCGTACACGCGCGCCGCGTCGGATTTTCTGGAACATGCTCGATTGCGAGACGCCAATCATCGCCAAGGTTCGAGGCTACGCTTATGGCCTCGGTGTCAATATAGCACTCTCCTGCGACATGGTATTTGCAGCGGAAGGCGCGCGCTTCTGCGATTCGCACGTCAAGATGGGGATCGCGCCCGGTGACGGCGGTGCAGCGCTCTGGCCGCTCTTGGTTGGATTCCATCGCGCCAAGGAATACATCCTGACCGGTGATCCGCTCGACGCCAAACGCGCCGCAGAGATAGGTCTCATCAATTACTGCGTCGCGGATGCCGACCTCGATGCCGTAGTCGATGCAATGGCACGCAAGCTTGCCGACGGAGCGCCGCTTGCGATCTCCTACGGCAAGCTTGCGGTGAACGCGATGCTGAAGCAGCTGATGGCGGGCGGATTCGAGACCTCGCTTGCCTATGACCAGCTAACGCTTTATACGCAGGATCATAAAGAAGGCGCAAATGCCTTCATGCAAAAACGCAAGCCGAAGTTTACCGGTGGCTGATAGATTGCTGCCAGCGCAAGACACCGCAGGCGATGAAGTTGCCGCGGATCTTACATCGCGATCAAGGCCCCACCGATCGCGCGGCGACCGATGAATCCGCTCGACCGTCTCATAGCCATCGAGGACATTAGGACACTTAAGGCGCGCTATTTCCGCTACGTCGATACGAAGGACTGGGACAGTCTCGCGGCGGTATTTGCGCCGGACGCCTGTTTCGATCGCCGCGGAGCGGCGAACGTTCGCGATCCGTGGATCGGCGGTTGGACCCCGCCGCTCCCGCACGGTGCGGACGTACGTTCGGGACGGGAAGCGATCGTGCGCATGATTCGCGATGCGGTAGAGAACCTACGCACGGTCCATCGCGGCTACATGCCCGAGATTGAGATATTGGACGGCGCTACGGCACAGGCGGTTTGGGCGATGGAGGATGAAATTCGCGATATTGAATACCGCTTGGTCGTGAGGGGCTCCGGGCACTATCACGAAACCTACGTCAAGCTGGCGACCGGTTGGGCGATAAAGACAGCTCGAATCAGTCGCCTCGCCCTGGTGGTGGGCGCTGCGGACGGGGGCCCGGGACGCGACATGTAGTCGAGGCCGGTTCAAGACGCTAAGGGAGATGACATGGACCTCGGGATCAAGGACAAACACGCACTCGTCTGTGGTGCGAGCCGCGGTATCGGCTACGCTGCGGCTCTGCGCTTGGCGCGCGAGGGTGCTGACCTCACACTGGTCGCCCGCTCTCGTGAGACGCTCGCGCAAGCAGCCGCGGCCATAAGGGCGGACACCGGGCGCGCGGTCAACTGGGTGTCCGCGGATACCGCGACTATGGACGGACGCCTGCGCGTCATTAGCTCCTGTGCGGAAACAGACATTCTTGTCACACACTCCGGTATACCGCAGCAATTTGCGCAATTTCAGACGCTTCAGCGCGACGACTGGCTTTGGTGGTTCGAGGCGCATTTTTTTTCGGCGCTTGAACTCATTCGTGCCTATTTGCCTGGTATGAAACAGCGGAAATTTGGCCGCGTCGTTAACGTATCGGCGAATTTCATAAAGTTCCCGCAGGTCAATGCCGGGCATTCGCACGCTGCGCGGCTCGCGCTGGCCGGCGCGATAGCAGCGGTTGCACGCGAGGTAGTGCGGCACAATGTGACAATCAACAGTGTTTTGCCCGGTCTGATCGATACGCAGGCATTGCGAGAAGCGCTGCGGGAGCGCGCAGCTCGACGCAATGTGCCTTACGCGACGGTCGAGGCGGAAGTGCTGAAGGGTTGCCCTGCCGGAAGAATCGCCGATCCACAGGAAGCGGGGGACCTGATCGCGATGCTTGCAAGCGCGCAAATGGGCTTTTTGACCTGTCAGAACATCGTTAATGACGGAGGCTCATATCCGGGCCTGTTCTGATGGTGCCTTCGTTTCTACATAATGATGCGACCCCAGAGCTTCGGGAAGCTGAGTTAGCTTCCGAGGTAAGGGCGCTGCCGAAGTTCCTTGTCTGACCTAGACGGAGAAGCGAATAATACGGGCAGCAACATTCGTTAGATCAATCACGGCACAGCTCAACTCAAGACTTCCGTCGCTGGCGCGTGATTCGCCCGCGGAGCCTGGGTTGACGACGAGGGTATCGCGGAGGCGCCGCACTACCGGTTGATGAGTATGACCGTAGAGAACAATTTTCGCTGTGGTGTCACCAAAGCGCGAGAAATCGCTATGGTGGCTGCATACGTATTCCCCGCCGGGAGGCCACGGCGTCGAATGCACGAGCAAGAGTTCCTTGCCGTCACGATGTACGCGCCGCTGTCGCGGCTGTATGGACAGCCACTGCATGAGTTCCAAATCAATCCATGCGGCGGATCGCGTCTTTTCGCCAACCCGGCTAAAGAACACTTCTTCATGATTGCCTTGAATCGTCAGGAACGCGCGATCCTTAAGGAGCGCCACGACTTCGTTGGAGAAGCGATACTCACTGATGCTATCCCCAAGGCAGAAGAACTCATCGACGGGCCCCATGACTTCCAATGCACGGGCCAACGCAACCGCATTGCCATGTACGTCAGACACCACCCCTATTTGCAACGCACTTCTCCTGACCTTGCTCCGCTTTTTGATATCAGCCGAGGATTATGTAGCCAATTGCTGCGTAACGGTACGGCCGCCGTCGTCCGGCGACGCCGCTCACTCGCCTTGTTCCCAATGTACACGCGCGATGCCTGATTGTGGAAGTGTTGCAATGACGGGACGCGTCGAGGGCAAGATTGCGATCGTGAGCAGCGCCGCCTCGTTCGGAATGGGATTCGCAACCGCAAGTGTGCTCGCGCGTGGAGTCGTACGCGTCGTGTTGACCGGTCTTGACGCTCACGCGGTTGGCGCGCGCCTTGCCGCGCGCGCCTGCCGACTAATGCAGCAAACTGGGTCGGTCCTCGACTTAAGAGAGAGTACGTTCGGAGCCGTCGATATTCTCGTGAATAATGCCGGCATCACGGTATTGCCGACCATGGCTATGCTTACACCGCCGACTGGGAGAGGCAGGTCAACGTGAACCTGACGAGCGTCGGTCTCGGCTGCCGCGTGGCTTTGGAGCGGATGCGCCGCACAAAACGAGGTTCGATTGCCAAGGTCTAATCGGTCGCCGAACTCGTCGGAATGCGTCACTGCGTCGCCTACTTCACCAGTAAGGGCGGCGTGCGCCTTCTCACGTCTCTGGCTCTCGAGACAGCTGTTGACGGAGATCATGTAAATTCGGTTGACGCGGGTGTTATCTAGACAGACATCCAGAAGGTCGCTATGGCTGGCGGCGGCAAACACACCGCGCAGATCCACGCGACCAATCCGATGCAGCGTATGGGCCGTGCGGAGGGCATTGCCGCCATGATCCTGTTCCTAGCTTCGGATGGCACAAGCTACATCACAGGAGCCGAGTTCTTCGCTGATGGTGGCCACACCGCGCAGTAGGACACCCGTTTGCGTTTCATGTCTCGGGCGCGACTGTCAGCTTCAGGCCATCTAGCGAACTGGTGATAGGAATTTGACACGATAGCCTCGAGCATGCGGTTCGGAACTCGGAGCTGTCGAGGAGCGCGTTCTCCTGCTCGGATAGTGGCGGCAGTTTGCCGAGCTGCTCATGTTCAATGTAGACATGGCATGTGCAGCAGGCGGCACATCCGCCGCAGATCGCCTGCACTTCATTGATGCCGCCGTTGCGCAGCGCCTCCATAAGGGAAAGGCCAACCTCGGCTTCAACGATCTTCTCCTCACCCCCACGGGTCGTGACAATCACTATTGGCATGGCTGCGAGCTGCTTTCGGGAAGGGCATCATAATCTTCGCCGTTAGAATGTGCCACGAGATGCATGCCCGGCGGTGCGGGTGGTTTGTATATGATGATGGAAGAGTATTCAGGCACAGCGGCATTTTTTCGAACTGTGCGATACTGCGAGTCAAGGACGGCGCGATACGCGCCGTAGCCGTAACTGACACAACACTGCGAAAAATCCGGATGCCTCTCTTGAGTGCCAATAAAATTGCCAACGGCACAAGCCTCGAACAATTGCACATGCGTGAGGCCAACGGCAACCCATGGTTGACAACCGGATTACTGACACTGTGTTTCACATTGTCGTACACCGACCGGCACGTATTGAGTCTCCTCGTCGACCCGGTTAAGGCGTCGCTACATCTCAGCGACACCCAGATTGGCATTGTTCAGGGGCTAGGCTTCTCAATCTTCTATGTTCTGGCAAGTCTACCTCTCGCCCGACTTTCTGATCGGGGCAACAGGCCAAGAATCATGAGCGCCTGCATCGCCGTATGGTGCTTGATGACGATGTTCTGCGGACTCGTGACCCAGTTCTGGCAGCTGCTGCTCGCGCGCATCGGAGTCGCTGCAAGCGAAGCGGGCGTGCCGCCCGCGGCGTTGACGATGATGGCGGACGTTAACAATCCGCGGCACCTTGCGCAGGCAACCTCAATCTTCATGCTGTCCCCGTACCTGGGCGGTGGCATTGCGTTGATTGGGGGCGGCGCACTCTATGGCTCGGTGCAGCACTGGGGACCGAATTTGCCCTGGGGAGTTGGAAGCCTGCAAGCGTGGCAGCTCGTTTTCCTGCTGGTCGGCGCACCCGGCCTGATCGCTGCGGCTCTGATTCTGCTGCTGCGCGAGCCGCGGCCGCAGCGTACCGGCGCGGTTGAGAGCCGAAACTTTGTCGAGCTTTTTGCTTTCCTGCGCACGCAGCGGCGCTTGAGCGTGTACAACTACCTGCTGACGATGGCCATGATGGTCATTATGCTGAGCGCAAATGTTTCCTGGATGCCTGCGGTCTTGATGCGCGCGCATCACGTTGACGCGCACACCGTCGGCCTATTGTTCGGCCCCGTGTTTTTAGTGTTCGGCGTGGTTGGGACACTCTCGGCCGGTGCGATCATCGGCCGCAGTGGGGAGGCAATGCTGCTGCGGACATTTCGGTTCATGCGCTGGTGCATCTGGATCGCCGTGCCCGCGGCGGCCATTGGCCCGCTGCTGCCCCTGCTTTGGATAAAGCTGCCGCTGGTGGCACTCGCCCTGTTGTGCATCAGCGCCGTCAATGCGCTGTCTTCCCTGCCGTTTCTCTTAATCACGCCACGACCTGTGCGGGCACAGGCGGTCGCGTTTCTTGGTGTGGTCACGGCGCTAGTGGGAACCGGGCTTGGGCCGTTGCTTGTCGGGGCCCTGAGCGACCGGCTCATCATGGTCCAGCAACCGCTTTCACTAGCACTATCAGTTGTCTGCGCAACCGCGGGGATCCTCGCCGCATTGATGCTCAACTCCCTCGTGAAACGTGCCAGCGATGAATTAGGCGCGGACTCGGTCGCGGTACGGGATACGGAAACCTGATACGTTACCGCGGACCCATACGGACGGCGCCATCAAGCCGTATGTCCTCGCCGTTCACGTAAGTATTGCGGCATAACTCCAGAACCAGACTTGCAAACTCCCGCGGATAGCCCAAACGCTTCGGAAACGGTACACTGGCTGAAAGGGCTTCGCGTAGAGGTGCGGCCATGGTGCGCATCAGCGGAGTGTCGAAAACTCCGGGCAGAATAGTGTTGACGCGAATGCCCGAGCCCATGAGGTCGCGCGCGACCGGAAGCGTCAAGCCAACGACCCCGCTCTTTGATGCGGAATATGCAGCCTGTCCAGCCTGTCCATCTTCAGCTGCGACCGATGCCGTGTTGACTATGACGCCGCGCTCGCCGTCCTCAAGCGGTTCCAGGGTCAACATACCTGCAGCGGATTTGGCAATGCAGCGGAACGTACCGACCAGGTTGATCTGAATGATGCGATTGAAAGCATCGAGCGGGAAATGTCTGATTTCTCCAGTATCGCGCGCGCGCGACGCCGTCTTGATCGCGTTGCCTGTGCCGGCGCAATTGACGAGAATGCGCTCCTGCCCATGAGCCGAACGAGCTTTCGCTAGCGCTGCGTCGACAGAGGCGTCCTCGGTGACATTTCCTTCGCAGTAGACGCCGCCGATCTCGCCGGCAAGCTTTTCACCCGCGGCTTCGTTCACATCGAGGATCGCAACTCTCGCCCGCGCCTCCGCAAGAGCCCGCGCTGTCGCTTCCCCGAGCCCGCTCGCCCCACCGGTCACTACCGCGGCAACACCCGCCAGTTTCACGTGCCAACCCCTCGTTTGACTAGGTCAGCTGCAATGTACTTAGCAAGCCAATGGATTTTCTGCGCCGTTTTATCCATTCCGGCAAATCCCTCTCGCATGCGGACGGAACCGAATTGCATGGTCGACGAAAATCCTGCCTCTAGGGCAGAATCTCCGCAAGCTGTGTTTGGGCCGCGAGCAGTTCGGCGAGGATCTCCGTTCGCAGGCGTGCCGACATCATTGGAGTCGCATGGACGGCAACGGTCATGGCTGCCAGCGTGCGTCCTGACATGTTACGGACCGGAACGGCAATCGACATGGATCCGATCTCAACTTCCTGATCAATAATGGCATAGCCGTCCGCGCGAATTCGGTCAAGCTCGCCCACGAGATGTCCGACGTCAGTCAGCGTTCGCTCGGTCATCGGCTGCCGATCGCTCTGCATCAGAATCGCGCGGCTGTCGTCGGGTGGCAGCGCGGCCAACAGGACGCGCCCCATGGAAGTGCAGTATGCCGGTAACCTACTTCCCGCGTGCAATCCTACGCCAATGAGTCTATGCCGAGCGGCACGAGCGATATAGACAATCTCCGTTCCATCCAACACCGACGCAGAACAGGACTCGCGTAGGTCGCTCGCCAACGCGTCGAGCGTCGGCTGGATCAGGGTAGGTAACGAGGCGGCGAGATAAGCATGTCCAAGACGCAAAATGCGCGGCGTCAGTTCGAAGTAGCGGCCATCCGTCGTCGCGTAGCCGCGATTAACGAGTGTCAGCAGGCAGCGGCGTGCGGAAGCGCGGTCAAGCCCGCTCAGACGAGCGGCCTCAGCGATAGTCAGCGACGGTCGTCCGCGACCGTAAGCCTCGATTATCGCAAGTCCCTTAGCGAATCCGCCCATTTGATCGCCGAGATTTGCTGGTCGATCGCCGTGCTTTGGGCTCGCATCCTCTTGTGGTGACAGATCCACGCGATTCCCCGGTTTCATTTTGATGATTTTACGCGGCGCACCAATATAGGCGACGGCTTAGGATCGTTATATCGAACACCAGTAACCATAGCATACGGCAATACGCGTGTTGGCTTCTTGCACGGTGGTCTACTGTTACACTTACTCGTATGTCGACTCCTGGCGCGAACGAAGTGCAGGGCGAAGAACTTCACTCCGTGGTGAGTATGGACATAATTCGCGTCGATGAGCATCAGGTCCAAGTTCGCCTGCCCGGTCAAATCGCCGCTCGCTTAAGCGGCCGCTCCTGGTATGCCTTTGAACCGCCGGGCAGCTCCTCGGCTCGAGGAAAGCGCTGCAGGAAATTACCGCCATTCAATTGCAGGTTAACGCCGGTTAAAAATGAGGGCCCGGCAAGCCAGATAGCAGCTTCGGCAATATCTTCGGGCTGCGCGATGCGGCCTAGCGGGATCTCCTTCTCAAACGCGCCGCGAATTTCCCTGTTCAAGAACAATCCCTGAGAGGCACTCGATTCGATCGGGCCCGGCAGGATTGCGTTGACTCGGATATTGCGCCCGCCGTACTCCAAAGCGGCGTAGCGCACGAGCGAGCTCGTGGCCGCTTTTGCACAGCCGTACGCTGCGAAATTTTCAACAGGGTGAGTGGCGCACATCGATGAGATGAGTACGATCGACCCGTTTGCTCCGATCGCGGCCGCCATATGCTTGACGAAGTAAACGCAGCCAAAATAATTTACGTTTAACGCACTTTGTAAGACCTCCGTCGTCACGTCGGCGATCGAGCTGCGAAACGGAGCTCCTGCGGCATTGATTGCGATGTGCAAGCTGCCGTACGCCCTGAGTGCGGTGGCAGCCAATTCTGAAACCTGGTCTTCGCGGCCCGCATCGCAAACCGTCGCCGTGCCGCCAATACGCGCAGCAAGCTCACGCAGCGGCGTCTCGCGACGGGCTGCGACGACCACTTTGCAGCCTTCCCGCGCGAGGACTTCCGCGATGGCCCAGCCGCACCCGCCTTGCGCGGAAGCTCCGAGCACCACCGCTACTTTGTCTGCCAGCTTCTGCTGCATTCGAATACACCTCTAGAGCCCGCAGGTGGCGTCGATCATGGGATCTGCAAGCCGCTTTGGACACACATGACCGCCGATCCCAATAGTCAGCGCGGAGGAGGCACATTGTGCGATTATCGCTCTATCGTTCGATTGTCGAGACTATTTCTGAGGGCGCGCGCTGTCAAGGCGTCGCGAACGCGCACCGTGCCAACGGCCGGGTACTGACGCTGCCTGGCAGCTGTGGAGCAAGTTATCCATGCCGTGCGACGAGCGGTGCAATTGATGAGATTCGGAGCACCGCGATTTGGGTCACCGCTGGCACGTTACACGGGATAGTCCCGGAGGGGCAATGCTAGATTTCTCGATTGAACCGGCATTCCAGATCAAGCTCGACTGGATGAGGGACTTTGTCCGCGCGAAGGTGTATCCGCTTGAATACATTTTCGACTATGACAAGGACGCGCCATACGACATCCAGAACCAGGCGCTGCGCAAGATCATCAAAAGACTGCAGCAGGAGGTCAAGGATCGGGGCATGTGGGCCGCACACTTGCCGGCGCACTTGGGGGGCCAAGGATTCGGTGCGGTCAAGCTCACGTACATCAACGAGCTATTTGGCACCTCTGCGTTCGGCCCGGTGATCTTCGGCTGCCAGGGTCCTGATAGCGGCAATGCCGAGATCCTCGCCATGTTTGGCACGCCAGAACAGAAGAAGCGGTACCTTGAACCGCTGCTTGCGAATGAAATCTTTTCCAGCTTTGCCATGACTGAGCCACAGGGTGGCTCGGATCCGACCAACCTGCGCACTCGCGCGGTTCGGGACGCTGAGGACTGGGTCATCACCGGCGACAAATGGTTCGCCTCCAGTGCCAATCATGCGGCCTTCATCATCGTGATGACAGTGACCGATCCCGATGCGCCCGCGCATGGACGGGCCACAATGTTCATCGTGCCGACAGACGCGCCCGGGTTCGAAATCGTGCGCAATATGGGTCTTTTCTGTGACTCACCGAGCAGCGGTGGCCACCCCTGGGTGCGATTCACAAAAGTTCGCATCCCCGATAGCGCTCGACTCGGCCCCGTAGGCGAGGGTTTTAAGGTTGCACAGTCGCGGCTCGGAGGCGGCCGCCTGCATCACGCACAGCGCACGATCGGACGGGTCAAGCAAATGATTGACATGATGGCTGAGCGCGCGCTCAGCCGCTCATCCTACGGCGAAGTAATTGCGCGCAAGCAGGCGGTACAGATGGATATCGCCAACAGCTTTATCGAGTACCAGCAATTTCGGCTGTTGGTGCTCCACACCGCGTGGCTCTTTGATCGGCGGCAGGAAGATGGCCGTGAGGGTCGAAAGATGATTTCGGCTGTGAAGGCGGCGACAGCGAAAATCGCGCAAGACGTCACAATGCGGGCGCTGCACCTGCACGGTTCGATCGGCCTCTCGAACGAAATGCAATTCGCCAGACACCTCGCGATCGCGCTGCACGAGGGCGTCGCCGATGGAGTCACAGAGTTGCACCTTGCGAATGTCGCCAAGCAGCTGCTGCGTGAATATCAACCGACCGAGAGCAATTTCCCGACTGAGACCTTATTCAAGCGGAAAGCTTGGGCGGCCGAACAGTTGCAGCCCCTACTTGATGAGCTCGGGCTGACCCTTAGGGAGGGTCGGGCGGCGCCGGATCTCCATCCGCCGTTGGAGCAGCCTTGAATCGTCCCGGCGCTGTACCGCGATCAAACAAACCGTGTGGCAGGAAAAACCCACAGTGACGACCGTCCACAGCTGGCAGGCGTTGGTCGATCTCGGCTCGCTCGCGAGGTGGATGGACGGAAAACACCTTGGCAGCGGGCCCATAGAAGCAGTCACCACGCTCGCTGGCGGTACACAGAACATCTTGATCGCTTTCTCACGCGCACACCGTCGCTATGTACTGCGCCGCCCGCCGCTGCACCCGCGCGCGAATGGCAATGACACCATGCGTAAGGAAATGCGTGTCCTCGCCGCGCTGGCGGGCACGGACGTACCGCACGCGCGCCTGATCGCGGGTTGCCCAGACACGGACACGCTTGGCGCGAGCTTCTACCTCATGGAGCCGGTTGCAGGATTCAATGTCACGGTGGAGGTGCCGCAGTTACACGCGAGTGATCCGGCGATTCGCCGAGCGATGGGCTTCGCCCTGATCGATGGCATCGTGCGCCTGGGCAGAGTCGACCATGCAGCCGTGGGGCTCGCCGATCTCGGCAAGCCCGACGGTTTCTTGGAGCGGCAAGTCAGTCGCTGGCAGCAACAGCTGGAGAGCTACGCGGACTACGAGGGCTGGCCGGGGCCGAACACGCTCCCCGGAGTCAGGCGGCTGGCTGATTGGTTGAGTCGCAATTGTCCCCGGAGTTTTCGACCCGGAATCATGCACGGTGACTATCATCTTGCGAACGTGATGTACCGCTACGATGGTCCGGAATTGGCTGCGATCGTTGATTGGGAACTTGCGACCATCGGAGATCCTCTTCTTGATCTAGCTATGGTTCTGACCACATGGCCGCGTACCGACGACACCACGTCGATGAAGATCGAACCCTGGGAGGGTTTCCCAAACGTTGTTGAATTGGGATCAGCGTACGCTGCGGACACAAATCGCAACCTTTCCGCTCTCCCATGGTATCTGGTGCTTGCATGTTTCAAATTGGGAATTCTCTTGGAAGGCACGCATGCACGCGCCTGCGCCGGCAAGGCAGATGTGCGCGTCGGCGCTCGGTTTCACGCGCGCACACTCGCGCTCTTTCAGCGCGCGCTGACCCAGATTTCAAATTGAGATGGCACCTGATGCGTACGCATTAAACGAACCTGGCAAGGCATAGCGATGTTGGATGCCGGCGCTAACCTTGGGCTCGCGCTAGCAGACTCGGAGCATAGGAATGCAAAATTACTTCGATCTTAGTGGCAAGGTCGCTCTTGTCACCGGCGGGTCACGCGGCTTGGGGCTCGAGATGGCGCTGGCATTTGCAGACGCTGGCGCGGATGTAATTGTCGCCAGCCGCAAGCTCGAGAATTGCGAAGGGGTGGCGACCCGTATTCGAGCAATGGGCAGACGAGCATTGGCGATCGCCGTCCATGCGGGCCACTGGAACGAGATAGACAGGCTCATCAATGCGGCCTACGCGCATTTTGGGCGAGTCGACATCCTGGTCAACAATGCAGGCATGTCGCCGGCCGCGCCGTCGCATGAAATAAGTGAAGATCTTTTCGACAAAATCGTTGCGCTGAATTTTAAAGGGCCGTTTCGGCTTGCCGCGCAAATCGGACACCGAATGTCATCAGGCGGTGGTGGATCGATCATCAATATATCCTCCGGTGCCGCCCTGAAACCGATGCCGACAGTCGTCGCTTATGCCGGGGCAAAGGCGGCGCTCAATGCGATGACCGTGTCGCTGGCCCAGGAATATGGACCTCTGGTTCGAGTCAACGCTATCTCTGCGGGCCCATTCTTGACGGATATTGCCAAGTCCTGGCCCGAAGCGGCACGACGCACTGCCAACAACGCCGTTGGCCGCCCCGGCCGCGCCCAGGAAATCATTACCACCGCTTTGTATCTCTCAAGCCCAGCGTCGAGCTTCGTCACGGGGGCGGTCGTACGGTGCGACGGAGGGCTGCGCTAAATGCAAGAGATGCCAAGTACCGATATCAATTCCGCACTTCACTCGAGGCTCGAAGCAAATGTCAGATCACGATTCGGCGAATAATTTGCGTTCGGATGATGAGTTCAGCGACTTCGATCTGCATCGAAAGGATATTCGTGTCGGCGCCGAGCGTCTCTGGGACCGAATGCGGGCGCAGCCGGGATTGCCACACAGCAAGAAACTTGGGGGATTTCGGCTCGTTACCAAATTCGCGGATTTGAAGAAGGCGCTCCTAAACGCTCCCATCTTCTCTTCCGGCGCGGGGATCACCATCCCGGAAGCCCACGTGCGCACTCGTCATATCCCTTCGGAGATCGACCCGCCTTTGCATGGGGAATACCGGGGTTTGATGAGTCGCTTTATGACTAGCGACAAAGTCAAAAAGATGGAACCGGCGACCCGCGCCCTCACGATTAGATTATTAGACGCGATTAAAGATCGGACACATGTCGATTTTGTCGAGGTATTTGCCAGGCCGCTACCGGTCTTCGTGTCTCTCGAACTATTGAGTCTGCCGGCGGAAGATGGGCTATTGCTTGATAACCTGGTAGTAGAGTTGCACGAGGAGGTGGCGTCTGGGATCAAGACCGGCGCCAGCGATAAGCTGAGGAACTACGTCGAGCGCTCGCTTCTGAACCGCAAAGCCTCGGTAACGAGTGCTGACGAGGATATGATGTCCGGCATCCTGCTGGGCAGCGTTTCGGGCCGCGCATTGACTCTGGAAGAACAAGTTTCGATGGTGAGGCAGATCCTTATCGGCGGCTTTGATTCCACGGCGATTGCCTTAGCGACCGCAATCTGGTGGCTGGCGGAGCACCCGCAAGACGCGCAAAGGTTGCGTGAAGATCCCAGTCTGATCGATACGGCAAGTGAAGAGGTGGTGCGATTCGCCTCCCCGGCGAGCTATTTGCGACGCACCGTCACGCAAGACACGGAGCTCGGTGGCACGCAGCTGCACGAGGGAGACTGGATCGTTCTGGCGTTCGCCGCTGCGAACCGCGACCCCACAGTGTTTGAAAGTCCCGAAACCCTGCGGCTCGATCGTACTCCAAATAACCATGCCGGATTCGGATTTGGCGTGCATCGTTGCATCGGCTCATTTGTCGCAAAACTGGAACTGCGCGTGGCGCTGACCGAGTTCCTGAATCGCTACAGCGAATTCCGAGTTGATCCGTCGAAGCCCATCAGATTCAGCAGCGGCTTGAATCAGGGCATTATAGCGTTACCTCTGATCCTGGGCGCTCCAAGGCAGTGACCGGAAGCTGGATGTAGCAAAACGTGGGCAATCGTTGTGGATGACGTTCGACTCACAGGGCGAATAACAATAGCCGGGCGGGCACCTAACGCCGCGAGCGGGAATCCACTTCGACGTTAATGCGGTAAACTCACGATTAGCTTACCCACAGCAGTCCGATCTGCCATGCTCACCAGTGCATCCGCAGCCCGCTCCAGCGAAAATACCTTCGACACCAGGGGATGCAACCTACGCTGGGAGTAGAGGTCCAGAAGCTCGGCAACGCACTTGCGAAAGGATTCAGGCGCACGGCGCGCGTACGCTCCAAAGTAAACACCGACGACGGCGCAGCCTTTCAAAAGCGCAAGATTGAGCGGCACCGAAGCAATACCTGCAGGGAAGCCGACCACTAGAAATCGGCCGCTCCATGCAATCGAGCGCAACGCAGGCACCGTATAGCCCCCACCCACCGCATCAAAGATTACATCTGCGCCGTCCGGCTTGCACGCTTGTTTGAAGAATCGTTCGAGTTGGCGCGAATCGGCGATCTTAGCGGGGTAGACAATGATCTCGTCGGCACCGTGCTGCGCTGCAATTTGTCCCTTGGCGGCGCTTGAAACTGCCGCTATGACTCGCGCCCCCATGGTCTTGCCAAGTTCGACAGCGGCAAGGCCGACTCCGCCGGCTGCACCGAGCACGAGCAGCTTTTCGCCGGGTTCAAGGGCGGCACGGTGTTTCAAGGCGTGGTACGAAGTTGTATAAGCAGTCAGGAACCCGGCCGCCACTTCGGATGACATTGAACTCGGAATCTTGAAACAGCGCGCCGCGTCGGCGACCACCTTCTCCGCCATACCTCCCAACCCAGTAATAGCGACAATAAGATCGCCCGCGGAAAAATCGCGGACATCAGCGCCGATGGTGTCGATGACTCCGGCGACCTCACTTCCGGGCGAGAACGGGCGCGTCGGCTTCAACTGATATTTGTCATGGATGAGCAATAAGTCGAGATAGTTTACGGCGCAGGCGCGCACCGCGATCCGCACTTGGCCCGCGCTAGGCTCGGGCTCGGCGACTTCCACAATCCGCAGCGTCTGCGGCCCACCGGTCACGGTGCTCAGGAGAGCCCTCATTGTGCATCTGCCTTAGACATCAGACATGCGACGAGGCCACCATTATTCAATTGTCGGGAACAAGCCACGCGGTTTATAATTGCACAAATGTTACATAGTCGCACCGATTCGTCGGTGGCCCGGTCCGGGCGACGCTCGCCACAGAGGAGTAACAGTGGAATACAGTTTTGAAAAACACCGGATTATCGGTGGCACCGGCGCGGATGACGAGTTTTGGAAGGGACTCGAGAGCGGAAAATTGCAACTGCCGCGCTGCTCCGGATGTGGCAAATGGATGTGGCCTGCAAATTTTCGCTGTGGCGATTGTGGCTCCTGGCAATTTGATTGGGTGACGCTCGAGCCTTCGGGCAGCGTGTTTACCTGGACTCGCAGCTGGTACGCGTTTGATCGCGTAATTGAGCGCGCCAAGGATGTGCCCTACGTCACGATACTTGCAGAAATCCCGCACGCCGATGGCGCGCGTGTTCTCGGCGTCATGAAGGGCGATGAATCTGGTTTGAAGATCGGCGCTGCGGTACGCGGCAGCATCGATGCGCCTTGTGAGAAATCCAAATGGTATCCCGCGATTCGATGGGAGCTCGTTCGATGACCTGTGCACGGTCTTCGAAGTGCATCAGCGAGGTAGGACCAACCCGAATGCAGTGCTTGCACTATGGCTAAGCTTCGTGGCAGCACGGCTGTTGTGGGTATCGGACAGACACCCTATTACAAGCGTGGCACTTCACCTGACTCAGACATTAAGCTTGCGCTGAGAGCCATCGTCGCCGCTTGTGAAGATGCCGACATCAGCCCCCGGGATGTAGATGGCTTCGTGTCGTACGCCTCGGAGCGCAGCGACGCGCCGAAGATGATGGCGGCACTTGGCACTCGCGAGGTGCGCTTTGCGGCTCTGACGTGGATCCACGGCGGCGGCATCCCCGGATCGCTCAGCTTGGCGGCGAGCGCTATTCTGGCAGGGCAGGCTGAAGTCGTTGCTGTGTATCGTTCGCTTGCGGAACGAAGCGGTCAACGTCTGCGCGTCAACGTTGCGCAAAACGACACGACTGCACAGTATCTGGTGAATGGCATCGAGTCTCCAGTTCAAATACTCGCGCTGCGCGCTCAGCGCATGATGGAAGCTGATGGCGTGCCGCGTTCGGCGCTGCGCGCGGTGACCCAGGCGTCCTATTATCACGCGCGCAATAATCCGCGTGCCGTCGGCCGGAGTACCGTCATGGATGACGAGACTTATGACAACGCACGCATGATTTCGGAGCCGTACAAGCTTTTTGATTGTTCGCGAGAAAATGATGGAGCTTGTGCCGTGCTCGTAGTTTCAGCTGAACGAGCCCAATCGCTCAAGAAAAAGCCTGCCTATATTCTTTCGGCACCAATGGGCACTCTTGAGGGCGGCGGGGCGCTTGAGGAGAATTGGCGCTCGTACTACTCCACAGCTGGGCAGTCCCAATTGGCGAAGCGAATGTGGCTGGAGTCTGGTTACGGCCCGGAGGATGTGGATGTTGCGCAGATCTATATGAATAACAATTCGATGGGAATCGGTGCCATGATTGATCACGGTCTCTGCACATTCGAGAATGCTGGTGAGTTCCTTACGCTTGATAACCTCATCGCCCCGGATGGCAAACTGCCCATCAATACCTCCGGCGGCGATTTGGCGGAAGGCTTCATTCACGGCATGGGTCTGGTGGCCGAAGCCGTGCGGCAACTGCGCGGCGAATCCACCAACCAGGTTCCTGGCGCAAAACTCTCGCTCATGACCGGAGGGCCTGGCGATTGGATGAGCAGCACTTGTCTGTTAGGAACAGCGGAAACACTCTAGCGTCTGTGAAGGCAACAATTGGGAGTTGTCCCACGCCGTGACGGACGTGCCTGCGCCGCGGATGATACGGTGTGCGGCGTAAGCTTAAAGGGGGGTTCTTGGCATTTACCATTACAAATGCACTGCGTTGGTGGGCGCGCGAATGTCCCGATCGCGTGGCGTTTTGCGTCGATGCAGACACACTAAGCTACGCCGAGCTCTATGACTGGTCGGCCCGAGCGGGCGTGCAGTTGCAGTCCTTGGGAATCGTTGCGGGCGATCGCGTGACGACTATCGGTGAGAACGCCATGGAATATGCGGTGTTGGCGCTCGCGCTCGTTCGCATCGGTGCCGTTTTTGCACCACTGAGCTTCCGATCCTCCGCGCGCGAGATCGCGGAAGCGTCCGCGACGCTGACGCCGACCTTGCTCTTCGCGGACGCTGCTCGGGAGTCGATTGCGGCGGAGGCTCTGGGAAGTGGCGCCTGCCATAAGCTAAAACGCTTGGCGGAAATCACCGCGTTGCGTAACGCGCCGGGGCCGGTACCTGTTTTGACCCATGAGCCTCAAGCGGACGATCCGGCTTTCGTCATAGGCACGAGTGGCTCGACCGGGCCACCTAAGGGTGTCGTAGAAACGCACCGCACGGTTGTAGCGTATTCCGCTGAGTTTGTCCTCATGCAGCCACGCTGTGGCAGCGGCGCGAGCGCGCTTGTGGTCGGGCCGTTCAGCTCGTCCTCTGGGACGCTGCTTTTGATGCAGTTCATCGTGGCCGGCAACACGATCTACATCGAACGAAAATTTCAGCCAGAGCGCGCCCTACAATTGCTCGTCCAGCACAGGATCACGATTTTCCTTGCCGCCACGATTTTCTTCGAGAGAATCGCCGCTCTGCCAGAATTTGCGCAGGCTGAACTTTCGAGCCTGTATTTCAGTCAGGTCGGCGGCTCCCGGATTTCTGTTTCGCTCCTTGCAGCTTGGCAGGCCAAAGGCGTGATTCTGCGTCATGCGTACGGTTGCACGGAAGCGGGTGGTGCATGGGCCGCACGCGATGACACCGCTCTTTCGGCTCCGGAGAAATGTGGCCGCGGCGCGATGTTCACCGACTATGCCATCCGCGCAGAGAATGGTGGCTTCGCCCCACCCGGCGTCACTGGCGAAATCCTGATCCGTGGGGCTTCGGTGACACCAGGATACTGGAACAATCTCGAACAGACTAAGAAGGCGATACATAACGGCTGGCTGCATACAGGGGACCTTGGCGTCATAGATGAGGGCGGTAATCTCACATTTGTCGACCGAATCAAGGACATCGTGATTACTGGCGGTCTGAACGTTTCTGCTCGCGAGCTTGAAAGCATCATTTCTGAAGTGGTCGGGGTCGAAGAAGTGGCCGTGATCGCGGCCCACGACGCAGATTTCGGCGAGACCCCTCTCGCCGTGGTCTACGGTGATGCGGGTCGCTTCAGTTGCACTACAATTATCGACCACTGCATGCGGCAATTGGCGCGCTACAAGGTGCCGCGATATGTGGTCATTGAGGCGGAACCTCTGCCGCGACTTCCATCAGGCAAGATTTCAAAGACTGCCCTGCGTGCCAAATACAAGGACGCGGCGAACCTTCTTACTAAAATCCGATGAATTGCCGTAGCAAAGGATTGAGGTCCGCGCCGCCGCCTCACTCGACCGTTGTCGGCGTGGCGGCGCTCACGGACGTCACGGGCTCTCGCGTCGAACTGAAGAGCGCCCGGTAGCAAGGAATCGATATGGAAGGCGATTTGATCTACCGCATGGAGGAGGGCTTGGCAGTCATTACGTTGAACCGGCCCACGGTCCTTAATGCCCTGAATCGTGCAATGGTTGCCGAGATTCGTGACATCGCCCGTCGAATCGAAAAGGATCCGGACGTTTTTGCGCTCGCGATTACTGGAACGGGACGCGGATTTTGCTCCGGTCATGAAATCCAAGCTGTGCTCGCCGCGACGCTTGAGGGCGCCGGCACTCCAGCTCCTGACGCCCAGGAGTTGCCGGCGTTGTTCAGTTTCTTGCTGCGCATCTCGAAGCCCGTCTTCGCAGCGCTGAACGGTGTGAGCGCAGCTGGCGGCTTCGTGCTTGCGATGATGTGTGACATGCGCATTGCCTCTGAGGCGGCAAGCTTTACGGTTGGATTCTCCAACCGTGGGCTCGTTGCCGAGCATGGCTTGAGCTGGCTCCTACCGCGCCAGATCGGCACAAGTCGTGCGCTGGACTTGCTGTGGAGTTCGCGCCGCATCTCTGCCGCAGAGGCTTTGCGGATCGGCCTCGTGGACCGCGTGGTCGAGGCCGGAAAAGAGCTGGAAGAGGTGGCGATATACGTACGCGAGCTGCGCGCCAAAACTTCACCCCGCGCGCTCGCCGAGATCAAGGCGCAAGTCTACGCACATCTTTCTGCCGACTTCGTGACCGCAGTAATGGACTCCGAGCGACGTACTAAGCTCTCCCTCACGCATTCGGATGTGCGTGAGGGCGCGCTTGCGTTTATCGAACGACGACCTCCGCGGTTCCAACCATGGATGTGCGACGAATGACGACCCAGCGAGAATTCCAATCTGTCCGCTACGAGCGCGTTGGGGCCATCGCCACCGTCGCCATCAACAGACCTGATGCTCGCAACAGCGTAACCAAGGCAGTCGCCCTCGAGATTTACGACGCCGTGCGAATGGTAGCTGCCGACGCGACTGTGCGCGTATTGATCTTCCGCGGCGTCGGACAGGACTTTTGCTGTGGCGCCGACCTCAAATCAAGCGAAAACCAATTAGAGCAGCGCAAAACGCGGGCGCCGACATTCGATATTCACTCGATCTCAATCCTCTTGCATGAAATGCATGCCGTAACGGTTGCCGCGATTCGCGGCGGATGCGCCGGCGCTGGCTTTGGCTGGGCCTGCGCTTGTGATTTGCGGCTGGCCGATGCTGGAGCGCGTTTCAATACGGCGTTTCTGGATGTCGGTGTGGCGGGTGACATGGGCGTTCCGTGGTTGTTGCCCCGCCTGATCGGCGCGGCCAGAGCGCGCGATTTGTCGTTCCTACCGCGCAAACTCTTCGCGCAGCAGGCGTTCGACATCGGTCTCGTAACCCGTGTTTGGCCGTCCGAAAATTTTGAGAGCGAACTTGACGCATTGGTGAGTCGGCTCGCGGCAGCTGCGCCGCAAGCAATCGCGATGTTGAAATCCAACTACGTCGAGGCAGAACGGCTCGACTTTAAGAGCTTTATCCTGCTGGAGGCGGAGCGGCACAATCGTCTTCTGCAGACTGATGACTGCAGCGAAGCGTTTGCAGCGTGGCTTCAAAAGCGCCCCGGAAATTTCACCGGACGCTGATCAATCGATTGGCTGCGGACCTTGTGTCGCCGCTTGTGACGAAGTTCCTCGGAGCCCGAGGAGAAGCGCATATATATGATTGATGGCCAAAGAATCGTATTGACTGGGCTCACCGGACGGTTGGGCGGAGCTCTGGCGAAGGCGTTGGTGCCCCACAATCAAGTCTACGGTCTCGCGCGCTATACCCAGATCAACTCGCTCGAATTCTGGCGGTCCTCAGGAGTTCATGCTGTCGTGTGCGATTTGGCGACAGGGGATTTCAAAGGGACACCGGAGGAAATCGATTATGTTCTGCATTGCGCTGCATGGACCGGCGAAGGCGGCGCGCACAACGACGCCGACTACGCGATCCGCCAGAATGCGGAAGCCACGGCGCTTCTGATGGCGCGGTATCGGCGCGCCAAGGCGTTCCTGCATGTCTCAACAATGGGTGTCTATCACCCGGACCCACCGCGCGGCGGCTATCGGGAGACAGATCCTTTAGGCCCGGGACCCGCAGCGATCAACTACACGGCGAGCAAGCTCGCCGCTGAAGGCGCCGTTCGGGCGTTATGCCGCATCGTCGGCGTGCCTACTCTCATCTGCCGCGTCACTTGCCCGTATGGCAATAGTGGCCTTGGCGGCTTGCCGAAGACACTTGTCCTGGATCCACTCGTCCGGGCCGAGCCCATCATTGTCGCAGAGGACGGGGAAAAGCTGCGCTCGCCGATTCACAATGACGACGTCATCGGTTTCCTCGGCCCACTGCTCGCATCCGCCAGCGTACCCGCGACCATCGTCAATTGCGGTGGCGATGAACCCGTGAGCATCGAGATGATGGCGCGGCACATGGGCACACTGTTAGGAATGGAACCGAGGTTTGAGGTGCGCCGTCCCTACCCGTGGCCTCATGGTCATCTCAACCCGAGCAAACGCATTGGAATGACCGGTCCGTGCAGAGTACATTGGCGCGAGGGGATGCGTCGCCTCATTGAACATTACTACCCGGCTCTTGCAATCAGACCTTCGAGCTGAGTCGACGCGTCCGTCAAGAATATGGCGTCGATGAGTGCAGTACGGTCCGTTCTGCCTTTGTCGACCGGCGTGTGTGGGTACGTGCAGCGGAAGAATTTCGATTTAACCCACGTCCGTACCGAATCGATCTACGAGAGCGTGGGGCGACTCCGTAAGTTGAAGGGGGAATAGATGTCGTTGCAAGGGAAAACCATCTTCGTCACCGGCGGCAACTCCGGAATCGGGCTAGCTACTGCGCTGCTATTTGCTGGTGAAGGGGCCAATGTCGCGATCCTCGCGCGGCGTGCCGAGCAGAATGAGGAAGCGCGCGCGAGGATCCAGGAATCGGGCCAGCGATGTCTGGCTTTCTCCGCCGACGTCACCGATGAATCAGCCGTAACCGCGGCAATCGCGGCCACAGTGAGCGAGTTTGGCGGCTTGCACTTCGGTTTCAACAACGCCGGCGTGCCGCAGTCATTGACGCCGCTTTGCGAACTGTCGGGCAGAGAATTTTCGCGGCTTATGGATGTCAACGTCAAAGGTACATTTTTGGGGTTGAAATATATGATCCCGGCGATAAAGGCATCCGGAGGCGGTTCTATCTGCAACAATGCCTCAGCCGCAGGAATCATCCCGAGTGCCCTGCAGGTTGCCTATGCCGCTGCAAAAAGCGCGGTAATCGCATTGACCCGCGGCTGCGCTCTCGAATGCGCAAAAGCCGGCATTCGAGTAAACGCAGTTTGTCCAGGCGCGACGACCGGCGAGATGTGGCTGCAGTTTAGTCGCGAGCACCCCAATCGTGCAGCTATTGCTCTAGCGAAGCATCCATTAGGCCGCGTTGGTGGCAAAGAAGAAGTCGCAGCGGCAGTGCTGTTCCTATGTCGCGACGCAACGTTCACCACAGGTCACGCTTTTCCGGTGGACGGCGGGCGTACGGCAGGCTAAAGCCGTAATCGCGGCGACGGCGTCGCGCGCGCTTGACTTCCAAGCCTTGATCTCGGAAACTGTTCACTCACAGAACAGTTGTGCGATAATCGACCGAACACGATTTGAGGGGTGTGTGGCGAGGCTCACGCCGTTGAGGTGGCGGCGCCCCGCCCAATCTGAGGTTCAGATCTGGCTCTTTCTGATGCTTGGCGTTTCGGCAGCGGTATGGGGATCAAATGCATTCCCCACTCAAAGCGGTCACGTCCAAGCGACGCCGGTAGCGACCATCAATATCCCTCATCCGTGAACGACTAAAGGCCCATCTGCCCGCGAGACGAGCCATCGATCTGCACGGTAGTTGCCAGTTTCGTAAATAGGAGGGGGACCAATATGTCGAAGAACATTCGCGTCGCTTCCGGATGCCGTGGCCGGTCGCGCGCCGCTAAGCTACGTTTGGCGGTGACAGCACTTTGCTTTCCCGTCTTGCTGTCTTGGACTGCACTTGTCAACGCACAGTCGACTGCCGGCGATCAGGCTGCTGCGACGGAGGCCAGCGGGTTGGAAGAGGTCACGGTAACTGCTGAGCGACGCCAAGAACGCCTCGTCGACGTGCCAATTTCCGTGACCTCAGTTAGCGGCGACACGCTGCAGGCTGCAGGTGTCAGTTCGATGTTGGATCTGCAGCAGACCGTGCCAGGCCTACGGCTCGATATGTCCGGTTCCAATTACTCCCCCACGATCCGCGGTATTGGGTCCGCGTTAGCAGGCCCAGGGGCGAATGCAAACGTCGCCATCTACGTCGACGGATTTTACGACCCGAACATTATGGCGTCTGACTTTGAGCTGCAAAGTATTTCCAGCGTCGACGTTCTAAAGGGGCCACAGGGCACATTGTTCGGCCGCAATGCCACCGGTGGCGCGATACTCGTCAATACTCGCGAGCCGACGCAAACGCCAACCGCGGAGGCCGATTTAAGTTACGGCTCGTACGGCCGAGAGAAAGCTAGCGCCTATATCGGATGCGGAATTACGCCCACGCTTACGGCCGACCTTACAGGCTTCTACGAAAAAGGCGATGGCTACGTCAAGGACTCGCTCACTGGCGGTGACGCCGCGGATTTTGACAAGTACTCGTTTCGCACAAAATGGATATTCACGCCGGCCGACTGGTTGAAGATCACTTTTACCTATGAGCATCGGTACACAAATGATCCGCTGCCCAATGCCACCAGTAACTACGACGGTCTTGGCTACGCCAATACTGTGCCCGGAACTCCAAACGCGAGCGGTCCATTCAATTATACCGGCACCGCGCCGGCTGTGAATACCTTCACGGGCGACGCCGGTACCGTACGCGCGGACATAGATCTTGGCTTTGCGAATCTGACCTCGTACTCAATGTATCGCGGCGAGAAATCGCATCAGGGGAAGGATTACGACGGCTCGCCGCTTGATATCTTTGCCGCTAACTGGCTCGTCGACGATAGTTTTATAACTCAGGAATTGGACCTGGCCTCAAAGCCTGGCGGGAGATTCTCGTGGGTCTTCGGCCTTTTTTACTATGAGAATGTCGACGTGTTCCCTTCATTCAATGAGACAGCGTTCGGCTCACCTTACTTCTCGGCGTTTGCCTCCAGAGTCGATTCGACTTCGTACGCCGCCTTCGGGGACGCGACCTATGAGGTCGTAGACAACCTTCTTTTCACGGCGGGGCTGCGGGCCAGCGGCGACCACGTGAGCGCGACGTATTACGACCATACAGACCCTGCCGGCAACGTTCCCGACACAGCTCACACTTGGGGCGCCGTTACGCCGCGCGCAGTTCTGCGCTATAAGTTGACGCCCGACTCAAACGTCTACGCGTCCTTCACAGAGGGCTACAAGTCCGGAATCATCCCGATTCTGCAGACTCCTCCAACCCCCGTCGCGCCCGAGAAGGTAAACGCGTTTGAAGTGGGGTACAAGATCGCAAGCTCGATATTTAGCTTCGATACCGCGGCGTTCTACTACAAATACAATAATCTGCAGATCCAGGCTTACCAGGGCACGATCAGCACGACGGAAAACGCCGCGAAATCGACAATTTACGGCTTGGATAGCCAGCTAGCAGCGAAACTTGGCAGTCACTTCACAGCCCGCATAGGTGCGGCGTACACACACTCCGTGTACGACAGCTTTCCCGGTGCGGAAGATTACGTTGAGGGCCCCAATGGAATATTCTTGAACCCTTCCGTGGATGCCAGCGGCAAGGAATTGGAGCGTTCGCCGAAGTTCACAGGGACACTCGGTCTTGGTTATCAAACCCCGTTGGCGCGTGGCCAACTAGCGCTGGATGCGGATCTGTATGCCTCATCGCTGTTTTATTTTGATCCGGTGAACCGCTTCAGCCAAGGTGCGTACTCGGTGCTGAACCTGCGCTCAACATGGACGACCCCGGATTCGCACTGGGCCTTCTCGCTATATGGGACTAACGTCAGCAACACGAAGTACAGAATAGAAGTCCTCCCAGGGCCCTTTGCGATCCAACAAGCGTATGCTGAACCTGCGGCGGTAGGCGTTCAGGCGTCGTACAGGTACTAATCGCCGCATGATCAGCACCTGGCAAAATAATGCGCGGCGACCGCCCAGTGTCCCACGGGAGTGGGACGCTGCCACGCGACGGCGCCGCGCAGAGCTTCGCAGCCGGGCCCGGATCGCCTTCGCTACGTCGGGCCGGCAACTCTCGCCACGGAGTGCACATGAATGCTGAGGAGCCGGTGGTCAGCGTCCCGGCGCACGTGAGCCCGCAGCAAGTTTTCGATTTCGACATTTATATCGAGCCCAAACTCGCTGCGAACCCGCACCGCGGCTACAAGTCGCTCCACGGGACGACGCCCGACATCTTTTACACCCCGAGAAACGGCGGTCACTGGGTGGTGACACGATTCGATCACATGGTTGCAATCCTGCGCGATGCTGAGCACTTCTCGAACAAAGAGCTCGTGATACCGAAATCAAATAGCACGAACGTGATGCTGCCGCTCAACCTCGATCAACTGAGCACGCTGTTTATCGCGCGGTCCTGATGCGACACTTCGATCGCAAGTGGGTCGCATCGATGGAGCCGAAATTGCGGGAATGGGCAGGCCGCCTGATTGACCGTGTGATAGCCGACAAGGAGTGCGATTTCACTGAGGCGTTAGGTGCCGGCTTCCCGGTCTCCATATTCATGGAATTGATGGGCATGCCGCTCGAGCGGTTCGAAGAATTCCGGGGCATCATGCGCGAACTGTTCGGCAGAGTCTCGAATGCCCGCTATATTGAGCTGCAGGACGAAATCATCGCGATTATTACTTCGCTGGTCGAAGACCGTCGGAAAACTCCTGGGCACGACCTCGTGAGCAAGCTCTTGAAGGAGACTGTCCACGGTCGGCCATTGACGCTGGCTGAGCTGCAGTCGATCGGGTTTTTGCTGTTTATGGCTGGCCTTGATACGGTGGCAAATGCGCTGACGTTCGCCTTTCATCACTTGGCGCAAGATCCGGCGCTGCAACGGCGCCTCGGCGCCGAGCCGGGACGGATCTCGGACTTTGTCGAGGAATCACTGCGCTGCTTTGGGGTCGTGCACCAGACGCGTATCGTCAAGAAGGGCATCGAAATCGCCGGCGCGCACTTTCACGAGGGCGACATGGTGTCGTGCGCACTGCCGCTTGCGGGTCTCGACGAGCGCAAGAATCCGGATCCGGATCGCTTCGACATCGACCGCAAGAACCGTGAACACATCGTTTTCTCCACTGGCGCACACACCTGCATCGGGAACATGCTGGCACGTGCGGAAATGCGGGTATTCACCGACGAGTGGCTGAAGAGAATTCCCGAATTCCGTATCGCGCCGGACAAGAAGGTCGTGTGGCGGGCTGGTCAGGTCATGTCCTGTCGGCACCTGCCGCTCGAATGGTAGTTGGCCACCGGAATCTACGACGAGCACGGCGCGGCGAGTCGGATCCAGGAGCAAACCGTCTTAGCTAAACGGTCGAGATTCTGGCAGCGTCGACCGTCGCGCCGCGACCGGAGACGACGACCGTGACGGACAGTTTCGATTACATTATTGTCGGGGCGGGTAGTGCTGGCTGCGTGCTCGCAGACCGTCTTTCGGCCAACCCTTCTGTTACCGTGCTGCTATTGGAAGCGGGCGGCCCGGACAGCCGCGCACTGATCCACATGCCAAAAGGTGTCGCCAGAATTATGAGTGACCCCGCCTACATGTGGCCGTACATGACCGAACCTGAGCCAGGCTCCAACAATGTGCCCGAGTCGTGGGGTCGCGGCCGCACGCTCGGCGGATCCAGTTCCGTCAACGGCATGGTCTACGTCCGCGGTCAGGGCGCGGATTTCGATGCGCTTGCGGCGCTGACAAGCGACGACTGGAGCTGGGCGCATATCGGTGCCGCGTACAAGGCGCTCGAGAACCACGAGCTTGGCGCCGCGCCAACCCGCGGGGATCGCGGAACGCTCAGGATCTCTCTGCCGCAGTCGCCCTTACCCATAGTTGAGGCCGCCATTCAGACGGGCGTTGCGCTCGGTCTGGAGCGCAAGGAGGACGTCAATGATCCCGCCGACGTCGCGCGAATCGGCTACGCGCCGCGCACGATCTACCGCGGCCGGCGACAGAGCGCCGTGGACGCCTTTTTAAATCGGGCTCAGCGGCGCCGCAATCTTACGGTGATGACAGGAGTCACTGTCGACAGTGTCGGCTTTGTGGGGCAGCGCGCAACCGTCGTGCGCGCCGCGCACAAGAATGCAGCTGTGATGTTTCGGGCTCGGCTTGAAGTCCTGTTATGCGCTGGCACGCAGTCCTCGCCTGCGATCCTACAGCGCTCCGGCGTTGGGCCGCCGCAATTACTTGGAAGGCTTGGTATCCCCGTCGTGCGCGAGAGTCCCGAAGTCGGGCTCAATGTGCGCGAGCACCGAGGCATCGTCATGCAATGGCGGGTGCGGGAGAATGCTTCGCAGAACCCCGAGCTTCAGGGATTCAGACTTGTGGCCAATACGGCGCGCTATTTTGTCGATCGTAGCGGGCCCTTGGCCGAGGGTCTATATGACGCGGCGGCTTGGTTCCGGACACGGGATGATCTGCCGCGGCCGGATGCGCAGATCCTGATCGGTTCATTGAGCATCAATTACGCGAATTCCGTGCTCGGCGTTGAGCGGCACGCCGGGATGAATTTCTGTGTCTATAACCTTCGGCCAGAGTCGACCGGATCGGTCATGATCCGTTCTCGGGATCCGGGCGCGATGGTTGAGATCCGGCCGGGCTACGGCACGGCTCCTGCTGATAGAACCAAGATGGTCGAGATAGTGCGTTACGCGCGGCGCTTCGTCGCAACGGCGCCGCTTTCCGATTTCGTCGTTGCGGAGACGCGGCCAGGGCCTGAATTTCACACCGACGCTGAGCTGCTCGATGCGCATCTAAAATTCGGTTATAGCAATTACCACTCCTGCGGCAGCTGCCGGATGGGTCGCGACGCAAACTCGGTCGTTGACGCCCGCTTGCACGTGCGTGGCGTTGAAGGATTGCGGGTGGTCGATACTTCGATCTTTCCGTTCATGCTCTCCGGCAACACCAACGGCCCGGCAATGGCCATGGCGTGGCGTGCCGCCGATCTCATCGTCGATGAGCGCTGACGCTCAAGGCCGTCCGCCAGATTGCGCGAAAGGATGTCGGCGCACGCAAAGCAGTTGAGGTACAAATGACAATTTCGGGCGGTGAACTGACAGCGGGTCAGAGACGGGCTCTGTCTGCTATGCCGGAGAACGACGCGTCGGTGTTTCCAAAGGTACGCGCGACGATACCTGCCGTGACCTACATTGATCCCGGACGTTTTGAATTGGAGCGAAAGCTGGTGTTCCACCGGCGGCCAGTAATTGCCGGGCCTTCTGTCCTGCTCCCCAAACCAGGATCCTATGCGCAGAGAGAATTGCTCGGCGTGCCCGTTCTCTTGACGCGCGCCAAGGAGGGGGACGTGCGCGCCTTCATTAACGTCTGTCAGCACCGCGGTGCGAGACTCTGCTCGGCAGTGGATGCCACTGAAGCGACGCGGATCGTCTGTCCGTATCACGCCTGGACCTACCGGTTGGACGGAACGTTGTTTGCCATCCCGCGCCAAGAGACCTTTCCCGGTATCAACAAGGCTCACCACTCTCTTAGGAGTCTTCCGGCACTCGAGGCCGGCGGTTTCATCTGGGTCGGTCTTGACGTTGAGAGTAGCGTCGACTTTTCGAGTGCGCAGGGTGAGATCGAGCAGGATCTTGATTCGCTCGGCCTTGCGGACATGACGGTGTTCGATCGGACGACATTTGAGATCCGGGCGAACTGGAAACTTGTGATGGACACGATGCTCGACAGCTATCACGTGACCCGGCTGCATAAGGACTCGCTGGCGCGCTTTTTCGTGGACGTGCAGAACATCGTCGATGCGATCGGACCACACATTCGCGCGGCCGCCGCGCGCGGTAATTTTACGCGCAGCAGCGCGTGCCAGACTTTCGAGGAAGCACGCAAGGTCATGGTGTTCGCCTACACGCTGTTCCCGAATGGCATCGTCGTCGTCAGTCCCGAGTTCGTCAGTGTCGGCATCGTGCGTCCAGTTTCGACTGACCGTACTGACGTTGATTACTTCATGCTGACGAACGCAGCACCTGAAGGCGAGAAGGCGATCGAGAAGATGCGCCGCTCATTTGACCTCATGAAACTCGCGTTCGGCCGAGAGGACTACTGGGCTGCCGAGCAATGCGACGTGGGACTGCGTAGCGGCGCACTCAAAGATGTGCAACTCGGGGGTATGGAGATCCAGATCTCAATGTTCCACAACATCGTGAACGAATGCTTAACAGCGACCGCGTCGCATAGCGCCGGCGCGATCGGCAATGAGGCTCGCCACACGCGGTCTCTGGGCCGCACCTAACGGGAGATGCATATGCCGGAGGCTTGGATCATCGACGCGGCGCGGACTCCACGTGGCGTTGGTAAAATCGGTAAGGGAGCTCTGGCTGGTGTGCATCCGCAGCGCCTATTGTCGACGGTCCTCGCGGCACTTGCTAAGCGCAACGACCTAGACACGAAGGATATCGATGACGTCATTGCGGGCTGCAACACGCAGGTAGGCCAGCAGGGTCTGTGCATCGCGCGCATGGCGGCGCTCGATGCGGGCTACGATGTTGCCGCCACCGGGTTTTCGCTCGATCGTTTCTGCGGTTCCGGCCTGACCGCTGCAAATCTGGGCGCGATGGGAGTGATGGCCGGTGTGCAGGAACTCGTCGTCGCCGGCGGCGTCGAGTCGATGTCGCATAATTCGACCCTGACGCGCAACCTCCTGCTGGACTCGGGCAACCGCGTGCTTCGAGCACGATTTCCGCAGCTTCACCAGGGTACCTGCGCTGACCTGATCGCAACGCTTGAGGGCATAACGCGCGAAGAGCTCGATGCCTACGCACTACAGAGTCAACAACGCACTGCCGTCGCCGTCGGCGACCGACGTTTCGCGCGCAGTCTTGTTGCGGTGCACCGTGACGATGGGACCGTCGCACTCGATCGGGACGAGTACCCCCGCCCGCAGACCACCGCCGCTGCGCTCGCGCACCTAGCGCCGGCATTTTCCGCCGTGCTTGAGCGCGAGATCGACGGCGACGGAACAACTTATGGCGCGCTGCTGCGCGAGGCTTATCCGGAGGTCCAGATTAAGTTCATGCATACGGCGGGCACGACTTCCGGCGTCGTAGACGGCGCGGGGGCGGTCGTCATCGCATCGCCGAATTACGCGCGTGCACACGGGCTCAAACCGCGCGCGCGTATCCGAGCGCTGGCGAACGCTGGCGCCGACCCGACTCTCATGTTGAATGCACCGGTCCCAGCGACGAAGAAAGCGCTTGCGCAGGCCGGCATGGCGCTGTCTGACATTGACCTGTTCGAGGTGAATGAAGCGTTCGCCATCGTGCCGCTCAAGTACATGCGGGACTTGGACGTCGATCCGGCGCGGGTCAACGTTAACGGAGGCGCGATAGCGCTCGGCCATCCGATCGGAGCGACGGGCGCGATGCTGCTCGGCAGCGTCCTCGATGAACTCGAGCGCCGCGACCGCACCGTCGGGCTCGTGACGCTCTGTACCGCCGGAGGCATGGCGCCGGCGACAATTATCGAGCGAATCTGAGCCGTGGACGCGGATCTCACGGCACCGCATTCGCAATGGACGAGCGCTCGCTTCGTCGCACCCGACTCCGTCACAATTGTCGCCGATGTTGGCGGGAATCCGCGAGCGCCGACAGTGATACTGATGCACGGGGGCGGGCAGACCCGCCACTCGTGGGCGAGCACGATGCGGGTGCTCGTCGATACCGGTTATCACGTCATCAACTACGATTCACGTGGCCACGGCGAAAGCGACTGGTCGGCGGATGGAGTCTATTCGTTTGCACTGCGTGCCGCCGACTTACGGACCGTGTTGGGATCGGTTGACGGTCCGTTCGCGCTCATCGGCGCGTCGATGGGCGGCATAACTGCACTCGATGCCGTTGCGGATGGACTGCGCCCAGCGGCCGTGGTGCTCGTAGATATTGTACTTCGACCGGAACGCAGCGGAGTCGAGCGCGTCCGTTCCTTCATGGCGGGAAGTCCCGACGGCTTCGCGAATCTCGATGAGGCGATTGCGGCGGTCGCTGCATACAACCCGCACAGACCGAATCCTGGGGACCCGCGCGGATTGATGAAGAACCTGCGGTTGGGATCAGACGGGCGGCTCCGCTGGCACTGGGATCCTCGATTAGTCCCGCCCGACGTCACGAAAGATCTCGCGGCGATGGAAGAGATCATCGTTCGTCTCAGCGGAGTGAGGGGCGTTCCAACGCTCCTCATCCGGGGGCGGCACAGTGACGTGTTGAGTGATGCAAATGTTGAAGATTTCACCCGCTACCTTCCCGGCGCCGAAGTCTACGATGTTGTCGGGGCCGGTCACATGGTCGCCGGCGACAGCAACGAGGCCTTTACGCGCGGGGTCGTCGACTATCTTAGGCGTCACCTGCCCGTGCACATTGCTGACGGTGAATCGGAAACTCTTAGAAGTGCGCCGCGCGCCCGCAGCCGGATCTCGTGATGAATCTCTTTAAACAGCGCCGACTCCTCAGAGTGCGCGCCCCTATACCGAAGGACTGCTTATGACTACCCAAGAAGCCGGTCAACGCGACGTACCCCTTAGTAACCCGGGAAAACTCTTCATCAACGGCGAGTGGGTGGAGCCCTCGACTGATCGGAAGATTGAGGTCATTGCGCCGGCGACCGAGGAGATTTACGTAAGAGTTGCTGCTGCCCAGGAGGCCGACATCAAACGAGCGGTTGCCGCTGCGCGCGAGGCATTTGATATTGGGCCCTGGCCGCGAATGTCACATGCGGAACGCGCTGTCTATCTGTCGGCCATCGGCGAGGAGCTAGCAAAGCGCGCGGGAGACGTCGCGGCGATTTGGCCAAATGAGATGGGCATCACCTATACAATGGCGCAGGCGTACGCAGGGGGAATGGGTGGCATCTACAAGTTCCATGCCGGCCTGGCCAGCCGTTATGCCTTTGAAGAGGAGCACCGGACGTTTTCCGGCGCCAAACACGGATTCCTGGTACGCGAGCCGGTGGGCGTCGTCGGCGCGATAATTCCCTGGAACGGGCCGATCGCACTTATTGCGTTCAAGATCGCGCCGGCACTGCTTGCCGGCTGCACCGTAGTCGTCAAGGCGTCGCCCGAGGCGCCCGGGCATGCGCTCATCATGGCTGAGATTGCGGAGGCAGTGAAGCTGCCGCCCGGCGTGCTCAATATTGTGACAGCCGATAGAGCGGCGTCGGAGGCTCTCGTGCGTCATCCCGATGTAGATAAGATCGCGTTCACCGGGTCAAGCGCCACCGGCAAGAGCATCGCGGCCATTCTCGGCGCGCGCATGGCCCGCTTTACGCTTGAACTCGGGGGCAAGTCCGCGGCGATCGTGCTCGACGACTACGACGTCGAGACGGCAGCGAAAGCAATTGTCGGCAACGCGACCGACATGACCGGCCAAGTCTGCGCCTCTCTGACTCGCATGGTCGTGACAAAGAATCGTCACGATAGACTGCTCGAGGCCCTGAGTGCCTCGTTTTCCAAAATCGTAGTTGGCAATCCGTTCGATCCGGCGACGCAGATGGGGCCGCTGGCGACGCGACGCCAGCGTGACATTGTCGAGCGCTATATCGCCAAAGGCCGCGCCGACGGCTTCACGCTCGGCGCAGGCGGCGGGCGACCGCGCCATCTGCCGCGCGGCTTTTACGTCGAGCCTACGGTTTTCGGTAATGTCGACAATCGTTCGACAATTGCCCAGGAGGAGATCTTTGGCCCGGTTCTCGCGGTAATCCCGGCCGAGAGTGACGAGCACGCCGTCGATATCGCAAACGACAGTCCCTACGGCCTCAACGCCACAGTGTTTACCAATGACGTCGACCGCGCGTATGCCGTTGCGCGGCGTCTGCGCACCGGTACGGTCGGCCACAACGCGCTGCGCGTCGACTTTTCCATCGCATTCGGTGGCTTCAAACAGTCCGGCGTCGGTCGCGAAGGCGGACTTGAAGGCCTACGTCCGTATCTTGAGACAAAGACAGTGCTGCTCGACGGGATCCCGTCGCATCGCATCCCGAAGCCGACGGCCGAATCAGCCGCCGAAGTGAAAGGCGCGCGATGACGGATGCGAATCTTTCTGAGTTTGTGACTCTGGGTGTCGCGGCGCCGCACATCGCGCTGGTGACGATCTCGCGCCCGGAGGCGAGAAATGCAGTCAATGTCGCCGTGACGCAGGGCATTGCAAAGGCGCTCCAAATCACGGAAGCAGACTGCGACATCTGGGTAGTTGTGTTGACCGGAGCGGGTGGGAAAGCCTTCTCCGCAGGTGCGGATCTCAAAGAGGTTGCGGCCGGGCGTGCAATGAGCCTGCGTACCGAGGCGGGCGGCTTCGCAGGATTCACGCACTACTTGCGTGAGAAGCCCTGGATCGCAGCAGTTGAGGGATTCGCGCTCGGTGGCGGTTGCGAAATAGCGCTCGCCTGCGACCTAATTGTTGCCTCGGAGGTTTCCGTGTTTGGCTTGCCGGAGGCGAAGCGGGGTCTCATTGCCGGTGCGGGCGGCGTTTATCGTCTGCCGCGGGTGCTGCCAAGAAATATTGCGCTCGAGCTCATCTCGACCGGCGCAGAGCTTCCTGCCGCGCGCGCCTACGCTTTTGGAATGGTGAACCGCCTGGTTGTTCCCGGGGGCGCAGTCGAGGCTGCTGTCGCGCTTGCCGCGAGCATCTGCGGATGCGCACCCGTTGCGGTTCGCGAGGGTCTCAAGGTCGCCCGAGCCTCCGCCGACTTCGACGACGCGACCCTGCGCGAGATGACGCGCGAGGCGATCAGACGTACGAGTCTAAGCGCGGATTATCAGGAAGGACCGCGGGCATTCATCGAGAAGCGCGCGCCAAAGTGGCTTGGACGATGAGCATGATCCAGATGCCGCCGCCGATTCAAATGTTTTGCGTCGATGCCTGCGAGTGCACCTGCCACGGTGCACAGCGCGCGCTGCCTCGTCGCACTGCCGGCGACTTGCCGCGGTCCGGCTCGAGGGTCGCATGATCGAGGAGTTGCAGTCCCACGAGCCGTTCAGGCTCAAAGTGCGCGACTGGCTCGAGCGCAATCTTCCGTCAGACTGGAGACAACGTATGCTCGGCGCTTCCGAGCCTGAACACGTCGAATTTCAGAAGGCGTGGTTCCGGACCATGCGCGACGGCGGTTACATCGCGCCGCATTGGCCGGTGGAGTGGGGTGGTGCAGGACTCTCGTTTGCCGAACAGATCATTCTTTATGAGGAGATCGCTCGTTCCGGCGCGCCGCGGCTCGTCATCTATTTCATCTCGTTGTTCCATACGCCGGCGACCCTCCTCGAGTGGGGCACAGCTGCCCAACAGCGGCGTTACTTGCCTGCAATTCTAAGCGGCGATGAAATCTGGTGTCAGGGCTTTTCTGAGCCCGCCGCCGGCTCTGACCTTGCTAGCCTGCGGACACGGGCCGAGCGGCGCGGTGATCACTACGTCGTCACCGGCCAGAAGACGTGGTCTTCAAACGCGCACCTGGCCCGCTATTGCCTGCTGCTCGCGCGCACAGATCCGGCGGCCCCCAAACATAAGGGCATTTCGTACTTCGTGCTCGACCTTAAGAGCGCAGGTGTAACGTGCCGGCCAATCAAAATGCTGACCGGCGGCGCACATTTCAACGAGATCTTTCTCGATGACGTTGAGATTCCGGTCGAAAACCTGATCGGCGCCGAAGGCCAGGGTTGGGCGGTCGCACAGTCGACGCTTGCCTCGGAGCGCGGGCTGACCGTGCTTGAGTTTGCCGAGCGGATGCGCAACGCATTTCAGTTGCTCTTGACGAATGCGCAATCACCCGCGCCCTGGGGCGGACGCTTGATTGACGATGACGGGATCCGTCGCCGCCTCGTGGACATCTATGCGCGCATCGAGACCTTGCGCGTCCTCGTCAACAACATGCTGACGATGATGCTGCGGACGGGTGGTTCGGGTACCGAGCCATCGATCATCAAGGTATATCACAGTGAGCTTTTGCGAGACTTCACGGCACTCGGTGTTGAGATGGGGAGTATTTCCGCGCAGTACGTGCAGTCGGTGTTGATGGGCGGGGGCTACGAGACGGGCTACTGGATGCACGATTATCTGTACTCCTGGGCATGCACAATCGCCGGTGGAAGTAATGAGATCCAACGAAACATCATTGCGGAGCGCTCGCTCGGCCTGCCGCGCGAGCCGAAGGCCGCAGTTGCGCGGTGAGGCGAAGAAGCAACTGCGATGATTCTTGAGAAGAAGGCATAGCATGGAATTCGGCTGGACACCCGAACAGGAGGATTACCGCAAGCGCGTCAGGGCCGCACTTGGGGAGTTACTGCCGCCGAACTGGAACGGGTTCTACGTTCCGCAGAGCTACGCTTCTGATGCGCAAATCGAGTTCTCGCGGACATTCTGCGCGGAACTGGCCAAGCGCGGTCTGCTGGTTCCCCACTGGCCGAAGGAATATGGCGGCAACAACGGCGAGGACTGGGAGCACTTCATCCTCGGGGAGGAAATGAAAGCGGCAGGCGAGCCCCGCGGTCCGCAGTACATGAACGTCAACTGGATCGGTCCGACGCTCATGCGCTTCGGCACCGAGGAACAGCGCCGACAGCATCTTCTCGGCATAGCAAGCGGTACGGTGATCTGGTGCCAGGGCTTCTCCGAGCCCGGCGCCGGCACGGATCTCGCCGCGCTCGTGACGCGGGCTGAGCGCCACGGCGACCACTACATCATAAACGGCTCCAAGATCTGGACGTCGTACGCGCGCAAGGCCGACTGGTGCTTTCTATTGGCACGAACCGGTCCCGGGCGCAAGGAGATCTCCGTGTTCCTGGTGCCCATGAACACGCGCGGCATCACGGTGACGTCGTTCCCGGGCCTCATCAAGGACGGCCACCTGAACGAGGTTTTCTGCAGCGATGTCGAGGTGCCGCTCGATGCGCGGTTGGGAGATGAAGGTGGCGGCTGGAAGATCATCACGCATGCGCTGTCGTACGAGCGTGTCGGCGTGCCGCGCTATCACACTGGACTTAAGGCCCTTGATCTTGCCATTGCGCAGTTGAAGCAGGAGAGCCGCTTCGATGATCCCGTCATGCAGTCGCGCGCAGCGCTTATCGCCGCAAAATTTGAAGCCGCGCGTCTTTTGACCTATCAAGTTGTCGACCAGCGCGTGAAGCGCGCGCCGCAAACCTCGGACGCCAATTTATGTCGGATCGCCGCTCTCGAGGCGGTCGAGGATTTGATGAATTTTATGGTCCAGTACGTGCCAGACTGCTTAGCCGGCGGTGACGCGCTGCTTGAGGATTATTACCGGATCAACGTTCCGGCGGGTATCACGGGCGGCACGAACGAGCTGCAGCTGGATCTCGTCGCGAAGCGCGGCCTGGGCTTGGTACGAAAGTAGGCGCATGGATTTCCAACTCAACGAAGAACAGCAGGCGCTGGTGTCAGCGGTACAGACGATTCTGCAGGATCACGCAGAGCTGCCGCAGTCGGCGCGCCTTCAGACGCACTTTTTCGATCACGCCCTGCAAGAGCTCCTCGGCAGCACGGGCTTTCTGAACGTGGGAAGGGAACTCGGTACTCTCGCGGCAGCACTCGTTATTATAGAGGCGGCTCGGATCCCAGCAGTCATCGAGGTGACCGGGCAGGCACTCATCCTGGCCCAGCTCGTTGGCGACGAGCGCCTTCGAGGTCCGGTTGCGTTGCTGTCAGAGCGAGACCTGCCAAAGGCGCATCGAAACCTGCCGATTGCCCGAACCGCCCTCATCGATGTCGGCGAAGATGTAGCGATCGTCGACGTCGAGCCGGCGAATGTGCGCTCGGTCGAGAGCATATACGCCTATCCGTACGGCCGCTTTGTGCAAATGCCCGACCTTCGGGCGGCGCGTCGACTGCCGGGCCGAGGTGCAAAGCTGCGGCAGTGGTGGCGCGTCGGGCTTGCGGCCGAAATCGCCGGAGCTGCGCAGAGCGCCGTCAGCTTTACGATCAGTCACGTCAAACAGAGGCACGTGTTCGGACATCCAGTCGGCGCCTTTCAAAGCGTGCAGCACCGGCTCGTCCAATGCCACTTGGTTGCAACTGGTACTCATTATCTGGCACTGCGCGCGGCGTGGAGCGGTGAGGCCTATCACGCGGATCTGGCCGCCTGCTACGCGCAACAGCATGTGCAAAAGCTCTTAGTCGATCTACACCAGTTCACCGGCGCCATGGGCATTACCAACGAATTCCTGCTCCACTTCTGGACCTATCGCCTGCGGGCACTGCAGAGCGAGGCGGGCGGCATGATTGAAGCGGCGCTGAGCGCTGCTGGCTCTCGCTGGAAACCGACCGAGGTGTCACGGGCACCGCAAATTGCGGGAGCCGACACAAGCGCAAGCCCACGATAAGGAGGAACGCGTGGGTTCTGCGAAAATCACCGACGAGGAGCTTAGAGATTCGATCCACGAACTGCTCCAGGCCGAGGGTGACCTCGCCGTCGTGCGGGTCGGGCCGCAGGAACAAAACAGCGTCTTTCAGGCGCTCTGGCAGAAGTTGGCAGCACTTGGCTGGCTCGGTCTTGCGATTGAAGAGCGTTACGGCGGGCTCGGACTCGGGGTTCGTGAAGCCAGCATACTGTACCAGGCGCTCGGCCGGTACCTGACGCCGCTTCCGGTAATGCCGACACTGCTTGCAGCAGAGAGCGTCGCGGCCGCCGGCAACGAGAAGCAAAGGTCGCAGTGGCTTCCACCGCTTGCATCAGGAGCAATTCGCGCCACCCTCGCGCTGCCCGCGGGCCATCTCGTCCTGCCAACTTTGCGCGACGACGGATCAGTCAACGGCAGTGTGGCAAACGTATTGTATGCCGACCGCGTAGACCAGCTAGTTCTTCCGGTACGCTCGACAGACGGGGCCGTGGAGCTCGCGATTGTGCCGAGTGTCGACGCGCGTGTTCTGATTGAACCGCGCCCCGTCATCGATCTGACGCGCACTCTGTGTGACGTTCACCTAGTTGACTTCCAGATGACAGCAGACAGACTGCTGCCGCTTACAGAACACAGCTGGAACGCACTTCTAGATCATGCGAGTGTCGCGCTCGCCTGCGATGCCGTCGGCGGCGCGATGCATATTTTGGAGAGGACTGTCGCTTACATGAGGACGCGTGTGCAGTTCGATCGCCCGATCGGCTCCTTCCAGGCGCTCAAACATCGGGCGGCGACCTGGAAGATCCTCCTGGAAAGCGTAGGGGCGCTGACCGGCCATGCGGTCGAACTCGTCGCGCGTGCCGATGGCAGCCGTTCAGCCATCGCGTCTTGTGCGAAGTTCTCCGCATGCGACGCCTACGTGGCCGTCGCGGGCGATGCGGTACAACTGCATGGCGGGATCGGCTTCACCTGGGAGCATGAATGTCATTTGTTCTTGAAGCGCGCGCAGCTCGGCGCCGCGCTGTTTGGATGTTCGACGCAGCATAAGGAGCGCGCGGCGGAATTCGCATTTGGAGAGGCGCTGGGTAAGCCCAACACAGGGCGGCGCCTGCTCACAACTTCGGCTGATCGCGCGAAGAGCCGCAGCGCTTGATGCACGTCTGGAATGCAACTGTATACCGTGGAAACCGAGGTGAGCGTGATGGATAAACTGGCAGGAAAGTCCGTCATTGTCACCGGTGGTGGCAGTGGCATCGGACGCGCCGCGGTAGAGCTGCTGGGCGAGCAGGGAGCGCTGGTAACTGTAGCCGACCTCAACGAAGCCGGCGGCAAGGCGGCCGCTGCGGCGCTGAATAAGGGCGGCCAAGGGCGAGCGCAGTTCGTAACGGCAGATGTGTCGAGCGAGGAGAGCGTGCGCGCAATGGTCGCCGCAGCGGCGTCAAAGTTTGGCAGCGTCGATGGCGCCATCAATTCGGCCGGGGTTGTTCAACACTGGAAGCTTCTGCACGAGCTCTCGGCCGCAGAATGGGACTTTGTCGTCAATATCAATCTGCGCGGCATGTTCTTTTGCATTAAATATCAAATTCAGCAAATGATGAAAAACAGCGGCGGTGCTATCGTTGCGATCGCTTCGATCGCAGCCAACATCGGGTTCGGCAATAGCGCTGAATACTGTGCAAGCAAGGCGGGAGTCACCGGGCTCGTGAGGGCGGCAGCGATGGATTACGCGAAGCAAGGCATTCGCGTCAATGCGCTGTTGCCGGGACCCACCATGACGCCTCTCGTCGAGCGCGCACTGGCAACTAAGCCTAAAAACCTTGGCTCCCTGGAGCTGCCGATCGGCCGTATTGCTGCGCCGGCGGAGGTGGCTCGCGGCGCGGTCTGGATGATATCGGACGAGGCGTCGTACATGTCGGGCAGCTGCATGACGATCGATGGGGGGCTATCCGTTGCTTGAAAGAGTCCTCGGGCAAGACGTTACCTGCGGGATTGTCGGTATCGTATTAGCCCTGCGGTCAGGCGCATAGGCTGGCGCGGCGCGCGTGCGGCGAGCCTTTACCAGCGTCGAGGCGGCGCGTCGTGCGGCAAAGCGGCGGCTACCCGCGGCCGTATACGAGTACGTTGATGGTGGTAAGGAAGGAGATACTACCGCTGCTGCGAATGAGCGCGCTTTCAGCCGAATTCTCTTCAGCCCGAAGGTCTGCACGGGCATCACCCAGGCCGACACAAGCGTCTGGGTCCTTGGCCGGCGCATTGCGATGCCGCTAATCATTGCGCCCACGGGATTCATTCGCATCGTACATGCCGATGGAGAGTTGGGCGTGGCGCGGGCTGCGGCAGCCGCTGGAATACCGATTGCCATGAGCACTGTTTGCGGCGAACCGGCAGGGGCCGTGCAGAGAGTCAATCCAGACACCTGGTTTCAGCTCTACATGCTCGGCGGACGCGATGGCGCGCGCTTTTCGATTGACATAGCGCGACATGCCGGCTGCCGCGTGCTGGTCGTGACGGTGGATGTCGCTGCCTTGACGTTTCGAGATCGAGTTACCCGCCCGCTCCCGAGTAACGTCAGTCTCAGAACATGTTTGGCGTTTTTTCCCGAGGCATGGTGTAAACCTCGATGGCTGGCTTCATTTTTGCGCGGCGGCCTTACCATGCGTGCGCCCAATGCGCCCCGCAACGCGGATGGCAGCGAAATGACTCTCGCCGAGATCGGAAAGCAGATCGTCGCGGCTGCCCCCAGCTGGCATGATCTGGAATGGATTCGTCGTCAGTGGGACGGTCCGCTGGTCGTGAAAGGCGTGCTGCGCGTCGACGATGCGCACCGAGCGGTTGCAATTGGAGCTAACGCAATTTCCGTCTCCAACCATGGCGGCAAGGTCCTGGACGGAACTCCCGCTTCCGTGTCGGTCCTGCCGGAGGTCGTCGATGCGGTAGGGAAAAAAACCGAAGTCTTTCTGGACGGCGGCGTACGTCGAGGTGCGGATGTGGTGCGGGCGTGTGCGCTTGGTGCGAAGGCGGTTCTCATAGGCAGACCCTATCTTTGGGGTCTCGCGGCCGCTGGCGAGTCCGGTGTCGTGGACGTCCTGACACTGTTTCAGCGCGGCACTTCGGCAACACTTGCCGCGCTCGGGTGTCCTTCGATTGCCGAAATCGATCCGACTTGGCTGCGGCCGTTGCCCGAACAAGGACAATGGAACGAGATCGGCGCTAGCAATGCGTCTAGTCCCTGTTAGGCAGGTTTTCATGAGCCACGGGCAGTGAAGTAAGGTAAGTGTCATGTCGCTCGATGCGAAGTTGAAGTCGGTTATGGTGCTACCTGCGGTGTGCGCACCGATGACAATGGTCTCAGGGCCGGCCCTGGTGCGCGAGGCCTGCAAGAGCGGAATCATGGCGGGCCTCCCGCGCCATAACGCGCGCACGCGAGAGGAATTCGAGTCGTGGCTGGCGGCGATTCGCGCATCCCTCGATGCGTTCGCGGCTCAACATCCACGGGCGAGGGTCGGACCCCTTGCGGTGAACATTGTCGGACGCCCGGAGCCCGGTGAGCTGCGCGCCGATCTTGCGATCTGCGCAAAGTACGGTGTCGAAATTATTATAAGCGCGCTTGGAAATCCGGCAGAGTTGACTAGGATCGTGCACGATTGGGGCGGCAAGGTATTTCACGACGTGACCACTCTTCGATTTGCCGCCAAGGCTATCGAGGGGGGTGTCGACGGACTGACTTGCATCGGCAGCGGTGGCGGCGGCCATTCCGGAACGATGAATGCGCTGGCCTTCATTCCGCGGGTGCGCGAACTGTGGGATGGAACGATTATTTTCGCCGGCAGTGTGTCTTCCGGCGCCGCGATTCGTGCCGCAGAAATCCTCGGTGCGGATCTTGCATATCTCGGAACGCGTTTCATTGCGACGCAGGAATCGCTCGCGCCCGATGCATATAAAGACTTCCTAGTCAGAGATGGTTCGAGCGATCTCATCTATACGGAACGCGTCACGGGCGTAGCTGCTAGCTGGTTGAAAGCTTCGCTGCGCCACGTCGGTCTCGATCCGGACAATTTGCCTGTGCCGTCGGCCGTCAGGCGTTATTGCCATCTGCCTGCCGGTATCCGCCCGTGGCGGGAAATATGGAGTGCTGGCCAGGGCATTGATCTTATTCGTGACATTCCTTCGGTGGCTGATCTTGTGCTGCGCTTGCGGCGTGAATACGTGGCCGCGTGCGCGGTGCCCGATGCAGCAGACGCCGCGTTGGTGGAGGTCGCAATGGAGGCGAAAGGAACCCAGTCATGAGCCCGTCAATCGACGTCGCTGAACTCGTCGCGGGTTGCAAAGATCCAATCGTCATTGCCGATCGCGGCCCGGTGCGGATTATCGTGATTAACCGGCCCCTCGTGCGTAATGCTTTGACCCGACAGATGCGCCGCGATTTCGGGAGCTATATCGCGGCTCTGGACGCGGACGCAACTGTTGCTGTGGCGGTGCTAACCGGCATGGATCCGGCGTTCAGCGCGGGTGTCGACTTAAAGGAGCGCGCGGCCGGACCGCCAGCCCCGCCCGTGGTGCCGAATCCAGCCGAGGTCCTGCGCGCGGCACACAAGCCGATCATTGCCGCCGTGAATGGTGCCTGTGTCACTGGCGCGCTCGAGATGGCATTGAGCTGCAGCTTCTTGGTCGCCTCAGAGCGAGCATGCTTCGCCGACACTCACGCTAAGCTTGGGATGTTGCCACGCTGGGGCCAGACAGCTCTCCTGCCGCGCGCGATCGGCGTTCGGCGGGCGCGACAACTCATGCTGACCGGCGAAGTCATCAATGCTCGGACCGGCCTTGAATGGGGTCTTGTGAACGAGGTTGTGTCTTCGGAGGGTTTACTGAATCGCTGCGTTGCGATTGGGGTAGCGATCGCTGGCGCCGATCAGGAGTGTGCGCATTTGCAGCTGCAGGCGCTGCGCGAGATCGACGCAATTCCGCTTGAAGTGGGCTTGGAGACCGAGCGACGCGCGCTTGCGCAGTATGCAGCAGCGCGGCGAATGCCGCCGTAGTATCCTCCTTGTTGAGCGCAAACGCGGATGTGTGTCAATGTAAAGTATTTCATCAAGGCACAAGAAAGTCATGTGAGGTTTCGCCGAAAAATTAGTGGAAACGTACCCGTCGATAGCGCCCACGTCCGGGCTTATATTCTGATGACCTGAGGAGGCGAGTTTGGGTCGCAAAAAGGCAGGAGTGCCGAGCCGTCGGTACGCGACTAGTTCAAGTTTGAGGCCGTGAAGCTGGGACACGGAGTTGGGATGTCGGGTCGCCGGCTTGGGATACGGGATTTGAGTTTATTCAATTGGGTAAGGATCACTCTTGCCCCGCGGTAAAGCGTCCGATATTAAGTATGCCGATCTCGACCAATCAACCCCTTATAGCCACCTAACTCATAGAAATATCGGACAACGCTACGGCATTTTCTCTTGTTTTATCAGTTACTTGCGCGCAAACGCGATGCAGGCTACGAACCAGGGGGTCGGGAGTTCGAATCTCTCCGGGCGCGCCAATAAATCAAATAGTTACACGCGCACGTCAAACATCAAATGGGGAATATTCGGCCGTTTGGGGAATATTTTTCGCTCAGTAGCGCATCATTTCTTGGCGTGATACCCGACAAATGCGCCAATGAGCGCGGTCACTATCGGCACGATCAGTTTCTCTACCCACCATCTGAATCCCGATTCCTGGGAAGGCGGACGTGCAGGTTGCGCGTCGGCATTAGCGACGGCCTTCAAGTACAGCTCGTAAATTCTGTCGTCTGTCCGCTGGACTGCGGCGAACACGTCTTCCGTTAGTTCCAAGCGCACGCGGCACGAGAAATGGACTCCGTACTCGTCGTTGTATGTGGTCACAGCTTGGCAGTTTGGCACTGTCTGTTCGAGGGACGCTCGGAACTCTTCGGCGAAGTGCGCAAGGTTAGTCCGATATTCCCAAGTTTCGAATGCAATAAAGAGGTTGACGGCTATCCAAAGCCCTTTGTCAGTGTGCGTGACGCAAACGGAGTCCAAGCCTTTCCAGCGGCCTTTAATCGCGGAAATGGTTAATTGAAACCCCTTCGGTACTTCCAAGCCCAGCAGCCCACGCAGATCTGGCAAATAAATTTGGTCGCGATATTGGGGCTTAGTTTTTCCCGCGGTTCCTTCGACCCAATGGGTGACGCTATCGCGGCTGTCAAGATCGCTGCGCAATAGCTTTCGCGCGGTGCGGCGCGGTCCCCTGACGCTGGCGATAGCAGAACCTCGAACGCCGCAGGGGCGTGGTCCTCGCTGCGCGAATGTCACATCCAATAGCTATAGCTTGAGCTTTACATCAATGCGCCACTCTTCTTATACGAGCGCGCGCGCAACACCGAGAGTCTCGACGTCAGCGACGGGCCGACCGCGGGAAATAAATTCCGCGCCAGCGGTATCGACTTCCCCGAGAATCGCTCTAGCTCTAACGGGGGCAAGTCGGATTAAGGGGCCTATCGGGCGGTGGACGATAAGAACGCATTGGTTGAGGAGCTCGCCACTCGGCACGGGGAACGCCTGCGCCGCTTTCTGCGGACCCGCGTGCGCAATACCGCGGACATCCCCGACATCATTCAGGAGGTCTTCTTGCGGCTGCTGCGCGTCCCGAACCACGAAACCATCCGCGCTCCGGAGGCCTACATTTTCACGATTGCCCATCACGTCGCGCTGCAGCTCACCCTGCAGTCGGCGCGCGGGCGAGTCTCGGTCGAGCTCGGCGAGTTGCTATCGGAGCTCCTCGCCGTCAGTGAATCGGATCCCGCGCTTGAGGTGAGCGCGGAGCAATGTTTGAACGAATTGGATATTGCCCTACGGCAGCTCTCACCCAAGATTCAAGCGACCTTCCTCCTCTACCGCCGGGACGGCCTTTCCATGGACGAGATCAGCGCGAAGCTCGGGATCTCCCGGCCGATGGCGAAGAAATATTTGGTCAAGGCGCTCGTGCATTTTCGCAAGCGATTGAAGGATACCGAGTAGGGATGCTGTATGAACGATAAGCCCATCAAGCTGAACGCACAGATCTCCGAAGAGGCCGCCGAATGGCTCGTCGAATTCCGCACGGGCGACGTTGACGCCGCAGGCCGGCGGACATTCGACACCTGGGTGAGAAGTTCGCCTGAACATCTCCGCGCTTACCTTGAGACCGCAGCAATTTGGAACGAGGGCAGTGCGCTCGATGCGCAACGCGAGCTCGAGACCAATACCTTGGTAGCACTCGCGCGAGCCGCGGCCAATGTCGTCCCCTTTGACGCTGCTTCGACAGAAAGACACTTCCATGACGAAGTGACGCGATCGCCGGTGTCCGCTCTCGCAACTGAAGCCGCGTCAACACTGTTAGCGCGCGAAAATCTGCAGGATGGCGCAGACAGTCAGGCGGTTATGCGTTCGCCTTCGCCACCCGCCGCGTACGGAACAAAGCCTTCGCGTTCTGTATCTCCCCGCCGTCTCGCGATCGCCGCCTCAACCGTATTCGTAAGTGTGGCCGTTGGAGCCTCTCTCTGGTTTAAATTCTTCTACGCCCCCACTTACACAACCGCTGTCGGTGAAGAGCGCACCCTGAAACTCTCCGACGGTTCCACAGTGGAGCTCAATTCTCGCTCCCGCCTGCGCGTGCGCTTCTCGCAAAACCAGCGCGACGTCGACCTCCTCGAAGGCCAGGCCCTGTTCAAAGTCGCAAAGGACCACGCCAGACCCTTCATCGTCGCGAGTGACGGCACCCGTGTGCGCGCCGTCGGCACGCAGTTTGACGTATATCGCAAACTCGAGGGAACCGTGGTCACTGTACTTGAAGGCCGCGTCGCCGTAACGACGGCAGAACCCGAAACTCCGAGCGGGAGCCCCTCCGCATCGATCCCCGATTTCGATCCACGAACAAGCAACTCCGACGCCGCCTTCCTCTCCGCTGGCGAACAAGCGACATTGACGCCGCGAGCCACACCCAAGCCCATCCGCGCCAACGTTGCTTCCGCCACCGCCTGGACGCAGCATCAACTTGTGCTCGACTCCGCACCACTGACCGATGTCGCCGAAGAGTTCAACCGCTACAGCACCCGCAAGCTAATCGTCGAAGACTCCGGCAATCATCCTCTGCGATTGAGCGGCGTCTTCTCGACTGATCCGGATTTTCTAATTCGCTATCTGCGAGACCGGCCCGACATCTCCATGCAGGAGACGGATTCCGAGATTCATATTAATCATCATGACTGAGCAATAAATTTGTCACACAGGGGTATCGACATTTAAAAAACGCACTCTACACCGCATGAGACCGCCGCACCTATCAGCGACGGCCAGAACGAGTCTCTTACAAGGCGGGGGAGTTCTCATGCGCTTGAGTGTCGCCGCGGCGGTAGCGTGTCTAATCCTCATTGGTCTCTCCGCCGCCGATGAATCGCAGGCTGCGATCAAGAAGTACACGAACATCCCTGCCGAAGATCTGGGGCTGGCTCTCCAAACCCTCGCGAAGGACCGCGGATTCCAAGTGGTGTATGTTTCGGACGAAGTTAGATCGCTTCGCACGCACGGGGCCTCAGGAGATCTGACGCCGCAAGAAGCTTTGACCCAGCTACTTCAGGGGACGGGCCTGACCTACCGCTACTTGAACGACAACGGCGTCAGCATCGTTCAAATTAATGATACGCCGCCGCCCAACACGTCAGGCGCAGGCCCAGCAACGCCGAGTGTTCAGCCGCTGCCCTCGACGGACGGAAAGGAAAAGGAAGTTGAAAAGGGATTCCTGGACCGATTTCGTCTGGCTCAAGCGGATCAAGGAACACCATCAGGCCCTTCACCGGTAGAAAAGCAAAAGGATCAGGCTTCGAAAAAGAAGGCCGAGGAGCTCGAGGAAATCATCGTCACCGGCACGCGCATTCCGCAGACAGCGCAAGCAGGGGCGCAAGACGTGAAGGTCTATACCCGGGAGAAAATCGAGCAGAGCGGGCAGACCACCATTGCCGACTTCCTCAACACTTTGCCGGACGTCTCTACAAATATAGGCGAAAGTGGTATCCAAACTCAGCAAGGCATCACCACGGTCAGCCTGCACGGTCTGCCGCTCGGAACTACCCTGGTACTGCTGAACGGGCGGCGCGTCGAGGCTTCGGGCGTGGGTGCCGCCGCCAGCGGCAGCGATTTCTTCGATCTCAACAACATTCCGCTCGCGGCTGTCGAGCGCATTGAGGTAGTTTCCGAGGGCTCATCCGCCATATACGGCAGCGATGCGATCGCCGGCGTCGTCAATATCATTCTGAAGTCAGGATTTGATGGAATCGAGGCGAGCACCAAGTACGGCTCGGCCTCGGGAACCGACGAATCGGATACGAGCATCGCGTGGGGAAAGCGCTGGAGTGACGGAGCGCTATCTGTAATCGGCAGTTATCAGACGCGCGGCCAGTTGATCGGATTCGATCGCGCCATAACTGCGAACAATGATTACCTGCCGTTCGGCGGGGTCGACGCGCGTATCCCGGAGTGCAATCCCGGCGAGGCCTTTACCCTGAACGGCAGTCCCTTACCCGGGGGGCCGCCGGGCAACACCGCTTCATTCGCCGCCGTTTCGGCCAACGCCAGCGGCAACCCCCGACAGACGGGCTTCATGGGGACATACGGCATGCTCAATCAATGCAGCCTTAATGCCTATGGCTCCCAGCTCCCCGCGACGCATCGCGCTGGTCTGCTGGCGCAGGGTAACTACAACTTGTCTACTACCACTGAGCTCTTCACCGAGCTGCTGGTGTCGCACGTTGAGGAGCTCAATGTTCTGTCGCCACCGGGGCTGTACGGGGATCCCAGGATCCCTTATTCGCAGTTCACCGTCTCCGCTGCCAATCCCTACAATCCGTTTGGGGAGACGGTGGGAGTGAGTGAGCTTTTCCCGAGCCTCGGTTCGGGCGGCTATCCATTGGATACGGTGTTTTTGCGCGCATTGCTCGGCGCGCGCGGCGAGTTCCTGTCCGGTTGGCATTGGGAAGTCGCGGCCTGGGATTCGCAGGACCGCTCCCGTTCCGAAGTCCAAGACTCCCCTGACGCCACGGCGATCCAGAACGCGCTCAATTCGACCAATCCAAAAGTTGCCCTGAATCCGTTCATCGCCGGCCTGCCCGCCTCGTCGCAGTCGCTCCAATCATTGTTCTTCACCCAGTTGGCGAGATATTACGGACAGGAATTCAGCGCTGACGGAGTAGTGCACGGATCGCTATGGGAACTGCCTTCTGGGTCGATAAAGATCGCTGCCGGGGGGGAGTACCAGCGCGACAAGCTGGCCAGCGACCAGGTCAACGTGCTTTTCGAGCCGCCGAACACCCGCAACAATTTCTACCGTACCGCGGACGCCGTATTCGCCGAGGCGCGTGTACCGATCGTGGGCAGCCACCAGAACCCCCAAGCTGCCGAGATTCTGGCTCTTACACTTGCCGGCCGCATCGACCACTACGACGACTTTGGCAATAAGAGCACGCCGCAGCTCGGGATCGAGTGGCGTCCGTGGGAGGTTCTGCTAGTTCGCGGCACCTACGGCAGGACATTCAAGGCGCCCAGTCTCTTCGAGCTGCACGCACCGCAAACCACTTTTGTTGGCTTCGTGTTCGATCCGCAGATTCAGCAGGAAGTATCCACGAATCTGGTGTCCGGCGGCAATTCACTGCTGCGGCCTGAAACCGGGCGATCCAGCAGCGTTGGACTGGTGTATTCGAGTAGCGCGGACACAGGCCCACAGCTCTCGATCACGCAGTGGAACATCGTCCTGGACAATAGTGTTCAGTCGCTGCCTCCACAGGTGCTCATCGACAACCCCAACTTGTTTCCGGGGACCGTCATCCGCGACTCCGCCGGCGTGATCACGCAGGTGAACGATGTGTTGCAGAATTTCGGCGAAACCAATGTGGCCGGCGTGGACTTGCAGGCGAGCTATAAAATCCCGACGCCAGTCGGTCAGTTCACTCCTTCCCTAGGCACGACCACCACCTATCACTACACCTCGGCGGCGACTCCGGGCTTTCCCGCCACAGATCGGGTCAGCATAGCCAACGACGACAACAACTGGGCGCCGCGCTGGAAGGGCACCGCGGCTCTCAGCTGGAAACTCGGGCCTTATTCCGCGAATGTTGACGGCCGTTATGTGGGCCGTTATCAGGACTATGACTCGACGCAAATGATCGGCAATTTTTGGCTATACGATGCCAATCTGCGTTACACGATCGGCGGCGCGCACGGGCTGCAGAACGCCTACGTTGCATTGGGCGGCGTCAATATCTTCAACAGGCTCCCGCAATTCTCGAACTATTCATTCGGAGCCTTTGGCTATGATCCGGCGGAGTCCGACATTCGCGGACGCTTTCTGTATGTCCAGCTTGGCGTCCGATGGTGAGGTGTAAGCCCGCGCTGCGAATGATTCGACGTACCGGCATGGCCGCTGCGCTTGCGTGGATTTGCGCGTCCGGCGAGGTGCGTTCCCTCGAAGTGCGCGACTCCATCGAGATGACGCGCGTGGTGGAGGCAGATGCGACCCGGGCCAGTCCCACCGGCGGTAAGCGTCGCGTCACGGTCGCCGATGCCATCACCATGACGCAAACCGGGGACCGCAACTACCTCGACGGCTTTGCCACGAGGGGAAATGTTGGGATCTTTTCTCCCGATGGCAGCAAGTTTGCCTTTGTTACGCAGAAGGGCAATCTGGAGAGCAACACCGTAGAATTTACGCTGCTCGTCTTTCGTACTTCCGAGGCTTTTCAGTCGCCAGCGCCGGAGATTGTGGCCAAGCTCGCCAGCTCGTCAAACCGGGAAGCGATTTCTCACGTGACCTGGCTCGCCGATGATGACACCATCGTTTTTCTCGGAGAAAATCCCAAAGAGACGCCGCAAATCTACGAGGTAAATTGCGCAACCAAGCGGCTCCAGAGACTTACCAACCATCCCACCGAGATCTTGGATTTTGCCGTGAGCGCCAAGGGGGGCAAATTCGTCTACGTGGCGAGAACCAAGCCGCAGCCAGTCATGACGAACGAAATGCGCGAGCACGGGTTCGCGGTCACTGATCAAGATTGGAGCGAGCTTTACACCAACGAGCTGCCAGCGGAGGAGACGCTCAGCGAAATCTTTGTGAAGAGGGGCAAGGAGGGCGCACCGCAGCAGCTGGGAAATCCGGTAAAAGACGTCGCGGAAGACGCGGGTGGTGCCCTCACGATCTCTCCCACGGGGCGATACGCCCTGTTGAACACCTACGCGACGAATCCTCCGGCCACTTGGGCAGACTACGAGGACAAAGACTTGCAGGAAGCGTTGCAAGCATGCGCCTCGAGTCCTCGGTGGTGTTCCGCGAAGCAGTATCTCCTCATTGACTTGGACAACGGCAAGGTTGAGCCGCTGATCGACGCTCCCAATTACTGGTTCGAATTGGCGGCATGGATGCCAGCTAGTGACGTCGTCGCGGTTGTCGATGCCTTCCTTCCACGCGATGTGGCCGATCCAGCGAAGCTGAGAAAGAGGCAGGCACATCTCTTTGCGGCGCAGATCAAGCTTCCCAGGCGCCAAATCACTGAGATCCTCGAGGAAGAGAAGCCCTTCCAGGCGGAATTTCTTCGTTGGGATGGGCGCGCCAACCAGCTGGTTATTCTGCCTGAGAGTTTTCGCGGCGGGCCGACCTTTGCTCTGCGGAAGAAGGAGGGCGGCAAGTGGACCAAGGCGGATATCAGCGAGGCTGGCGATTGGACCGATGCTCCTCTGCTCGTAACTCTTGATGAGGATATGAACTCGCCGCCTAAGCTGGCGGCCGCCGATCCCCGAACTCATCAAAAAGCAATTCTGTTTGATCTAAACCCCCAATTTCGCGATCTCGACTTTGGGCGGGTAGAGATTGTCCATTGGAAGACGAAGGACGGCGACGAAGCCAGTGGCGAACTCTACTACCCGCCCGACTACGTTCCTGGAAAAAGGTATCCGCTGGTGATTCAGACGCATGCATATTGTCCGGCGTGCTTTTGGATCGATGGACCGTGGGGCACGGAGTATGCCGCGCAGCCGCTGGCCAGCCACGGCTTTGTCGTCTTGCAGATGTATCAAGGCAAGGTCGAGGAAATCATGAAGAGAGTCGGAACTGCGGATGAGGCCCCGCATTCCATGGAACTCTACGAGGCGGCGATCGATTCCTTGGACGAGGCGGGGATCATCGACAGGAATCGGGTGGGTCTTACGGGTTTCAGCCGGACCGTCTACCACGTGCTCCATACCCTGACGCACTCCCGGTACCACTTTGCCGCGGCGACCGTGGCCGACGGATCAGACTTCGGATACGGCGAGTGCGTGTTTTTCGCGCACCATCAACCGACGTGCGAGAAAGTGAATGGAGGGCTCCCGTACGGCGATTCGCTCGAGAACTGGAGAAGGATGGCGGTTGATTTCAGCCTCGACAAGATGACTGCACCGCTTCTGCTGCAATCGATTCTGGCGCCTCTGGCGGAATGGGAAACTTATTCGGGACTGCGCTGGCTGAAGAAGCCGACAGAATTGCTGAACTTCTATCCCGAGGGAATTCACACCCTGGTTAAGCCGGGGCAGCGCATGACCTCGCAGCAGACCACGGTAGATTGGTTCGATTTCTGGATAAACGGCCGTGAGGACGGTAGTCCGGAAAAGAAAGAGCAGTATCTGCGCTGGCACGCGCTGAAGAAGGAGGCTGCTCAAAACTAGGACCCCACGCCGTCGTGGGGAATTTCATTCGACAACTACGACGCGCTATTCCACTGATCTGGGGCATTCGTGTCGTTCTCTGCCCGCCACAGCTGGACTGGAATGACGACCTGCCGCAAATCGCCTGGTCCAAAGAGAAAGCCTCCCGCGGGTGCCACCACGACTGCGGCTTTAATCCTGGCGTCATGAAACCAAATTGGCTTGGGGGGATTGGGCTGTAGCTGGTCGCCGTGACTTTTCTTGATAAAGGCACACTCTGGAGCGTCTGGATGCGTCGAACACAGCAGCGGCATCCTCGCCAGTTCCGGAGTACCCCCCGATTCAACTAAGGCTGTAAAACCACCCAGAGAGAAGCCGAAAAAGCCAATCCGGCCAGCATCCAAGCGATTATGGGCAGGCCAAGCTGAGAGCATCCAGTCGAGAACAATTTTCACCTGCCGAGGCCGGTCGATCAAGTCTTTCCGGTTTCCCATGTAGCGCTGATCTTTATCGTTATCGCCGGTATGAGTTAGAGCGGCAACCACGAAACCAGCCTTGGCCAATGCAAGTCCGGTGTCATAGTGGCTGGCCAACGACCCGTAGGCGCCACGCGATATCAGGACGAGCGGCAAACGATCTCCGGCGACCTCGCTGTTAACCGCTACAGTTTGCTCAAATAGTCGCAGTGGGTGCGGGGACGCTTGGGCGTTAGTCGGGTACCAGATCCCAACCGCGATCGACTCGCCTTTGGGATCGGGCAAAGCGGCTTCCTGAAAGCCGACCGCCGCTAGGGACGATCGCACAACCAGCAGTGCAACGCCGAGAAAGGTGACACGCATTTTTGGTTGATCACTCATACGAAGTATCGGGGACCGCTTCAGGAGAGTTGTAGCGGCGTGCCCGTTTATGCTGGCCTACAACCTGAAACGTGCGATGCAGATCTTCGGGGTCGTGCCGCCAATGCGGGCAATCAGGGCGTGAAACACTCTCTATTTTTTCCCGCAACATTGGACACTACGGGTCTTTCACGTTGGTTTCAGATCGACCGATCCCAGCCGCTTCCGAGAAATCGACGTTCTCACAGAGCCTAGACCCCAACCGGCCTTCGGCGCACGTCAGGTCCGGGAATGCCGCGTTCGGCGATTCCTTTGTCATCGTCAGAGTTATGCGCCGCATACGAATCTAGGTAGCACGTACTTTTCGAGCAAGTCGACGCTCTGACGAGCCGTTCCACTCACGTTGTAATTCGTGCGTGTCAGCACGATCGCGGTGCGCAGCTCGCGCAGAATCAGAATCTGGCTGCCGCCATTGCCCGCCATATACCAAGCGTTAATCGGGCCACACGTCGTATTATATTGCCCTTCAAAAACGAAATAGCCGTAGTTCTGATCGGGCCGCGACGCGCGCCGTATCGTGAGCACGTCATCTATCCAGGTTGATGGAATAACTTGCTTTTCTTGCCACTGACCACCGTCAGCCATCATCGCCGCAATCTTTGCGATATCGCGGGACCTTAGGCGAAGGCCTCCGCCGGTCATCACCTCTCCGACAGGAGAGCGTGGCCACTCCCATTGTTCGATTCCGAGTGGTGCGAAGATGCGCCGCTCGACATATTGATCAACCGGCTCATGCGTGACCCGCTGTATCACCTGGCCCGCCAGCACTGCATTGAGTGTGCAATAGCGCCACAATCCCAAGCCGTGGATGTCTCGGCTGAATCCTGGGTAGGTTGGTAAGTCGACTCCCCAGCGCGTCCAATTTCGCTGCTCGTGCATTCGGTCTTCGGAGCCCACACTGTTATCATCGTTGTCATCGCAGTCCAGGGCGGATGACATGCTCATAAGATCCGCCAATGTAATCGCCTCCTTGTCACTGGTATCATGTTGCAACGGCCGAAGATCTGCGAAGTACTGAAATGCTGGCGTTTGCGCCGATGGAATCGCGCCATCCGCGATCGCTGCACCGACAGCGAGCGCGGTAATTGCTTTCATCGCTGAACGTGTGTCGTTCAGCATAGTGCGATGACCTTCGCCAAAATAGCGCTCAAAGACGAGCTTGCCTTGCTGCACCACGAGGACGCTTGTCGTCTTGGGATAGTCACCACGTTTGATCGCAGCGGAGAGTCCATCTAGGCGCGCGTTAGTGGCAGCCGTACAAACAGAAACCACCCACAGAGCACCAAGGAGGACCGAGATTCGCGATCGTGCTGACATTTGTATCCCTTGAATTCAATTCTGGGTACTCTAGCCGCACCACCGGGTCGAAAGGCCGCGATATAGAACCACTTCACGCGGTTTGGCCGCAAGATAAGTCAGAGGGCGTACCGCAATGGATGCGATAGACCGGAAGATCCTCGCGCTCTACCAGCATGACACGCGCCGTGTCGCAGCGTCCATTGGTGCCGAGGTGGGGCTTTCCGCCGCCGCCGTACAGCGGCGGTTGAAGCGACTTAAATCCAATGGAACGATCGCCACTGAGATAGCCGTTCTCAACAACGTGGCGGTGGGCCGACCGATTACCTGTCTTGTGAGCATCGTATTGGCATCGAGCGCGGCGCAAATTGATAAATTTACGCGTCGCATGCGCGACTTGGCAGAGGTGCAGCAGTGTTATCACGTAACGGGAAGCTCGGATATTTTCTTAGTCGTCACCGCTGAGAGCATGGAAGACTATCGTGCTTTTGCTCGCACGCGGCTTGAAATTCCCCAAGTCGCGCGTTACGAAACGCATGTCGTGCTCGATCGCGCGAAGGTCGGGTTGTCATTACCGACTGGCAAGAGTCGCAAGGGCTGAGATTTCGACAGCTCTAGCGAAGGTCGGCTCCCGGCTGGTCAGTTTCGAAGCATCAATGACCGGTCATGGGGCCGACTGCGGTGCTTTTTTCGATGTTCTGCGAAAGCGGCACAGGCGTTTCTGGCGACAAGATCCGTAGGAATTTCGATGGTGAGAGATCAGCACTGCCGATGCTTCCTGATTCCGGCCGTCGCCTTCGCGATTGCAATTCGCTTCTGGTCCGCCGGGGCTTTCCGATCCGAAAGCGCTAGTGCCCGAGCCAAAACGCGTCCGATATTAAGTAGGCCGATCTCGACCAATCAACCCCTTACATGCGCCTAACTCTGAGAAATATCGGACAGCGCCAGGGGATTTTGTCTTGCCTTATCAGTTACTTGCATGCAAACGCGATGCAGCTACGAACCAGGGGGTCGGGAGTTCGAATCTCTCCGGGCGCGCCATCAAATCAAAAACTTACGCGATGCTCAATGCAGCGTCGGGCTAGTTGCTACCAAAATGCTACCACTTGCGGCGATGAT
>Ga0182018_10000198_pt1 | contig 79426 bp, 84 predicted proteins | sample 812P2MmetaG_FD_120490 | JGI IMG/M metagenome (GOLD analysis project Ga0182018, IMG submission 120490) | Permafrost microbial communities from Stordalen Mire, Sweden - 812P2M metaG | ecosystem: Environmental > Terrestrial > Soil > Wetlands > Permafrost | place: Sweden: Stordalen | collected... | reverse complement strand
CTCGCGCCGCCGCATATCCGCCCCTAAACACGATGAGATGGTATCTTACCGGCTAAAAGCAGTGCTCTGATAGGGCGGAAACCAGCATTGGGAGCATCAGCCGCCGGGTGCGGCCAATGTCTCAGTTGGGTCGTTCGCGACCGGGTCGAGCCAGTAGCAAGTCCGGCCATGTCCGCTATGCCGCCGAACGCGGAAGTAAATTCAGAGCATTAGCGGCAACGCCATAGGCCATGGCGGTTGATGGCGCTGCCCGAGACGTGATTCAAGCTCCGAAACCGGAGCCTCAAATCATGCGCTACGAACTCAGTGATTATGAATGGACCGCGATCAAGCCGATGCTGCCCAACAAGCCGCGCGGCGTTCGCCGTGTAAATGACCGTCGCGTGCTCAATGGCATCTTTTGGGTCCTGCGTTCAGGTGCGCCATGGCGCGATCTGCCAGAGACCTATGGTCCCCGCACCACTTGCTATAATCGCTTCGTTCGTTGGCGGCGGGCTGGCGTCTGGGACCAGATCATGGAAGCGCTGGCTGCCGGTCATGACGCGGCGGTGCAGATGATTGATACCTCCGTCGTCCGCGTGCACCAGCACGGAGCCTGCATTGCGGACAACAATCACCAAGATATGGGTCGCTCGCGAGGGGGCCTGACGAGCAAAAATCACGCGGTCGTGGATACCAATGGCCTGCCGGTCCACCTCGCTCTCACGCCCGGTGAGGCGCACGACAATCGGCTGTGTTCGGTTCTCCTCAGCGCCTTGCTCCCACAAACGATGTTACTCGCGGATCGTGGATACGACGCGGACTGGATCAGGGAGCTTGCCCGCCAGCAAGGAGCGTGGGCGAACATTCCGCCGAAACGAAATCGCAAAGACCCGATCTGCTTCAGCCCGTATCTGTATCGCGCGCGGAACTTGATCGAACGGTTCTTCAACAAGATCAAGCAATGTCGGCGTGTCGCGACCCGATATGACAAGCTCGCAGCCAACTATCTGGCGTTCGTCAAACTCGCATCAATCCGAATTTGGCTGCGTGCTAATGAGTCCACGCCCTAGGACAGATCCACGGCGAAACGCTTGAGATCAGCAAGCGAGCAGTGTGACAAGGCGCCCTCATGTGTGGCCCGCAGCACGACACGAGGTGCCTGCTTGGCCTCAACCGCCTCTTGCCAACGTGGAGCACATAAGCACCAACGATCTCCGGGTTTGAGACCGGGAAAGCCGAATTCTGGCAGCGGCGTTGACAGATCATTGCCATGCGATTTGGAGAATTCCAGAAATTCCGCCGTCATCACGGCGCAGACAGTATGACTGCCGACGTCCTCCGGCCCGGTATTGCAGCAGCCATCCCGATAGAACCCGGACATTGGTTTGATGGAGCAGATCTCAAGCGGCTCGCCAAGTACGTTACGAGCGGTGTTCCGTCGCCGCCGTCCGTGATCTCGATCGTCCCTCAACATTATTCGCTCTTAGTCGGTTGAGTGTGTTGCTTCACAATATCTATTGCTTAATCACGCTATCAAGCCAATCAGAAAATGCGTCTAGCGCCTCGCTGAGAACCTGCGTGTCGTTCCGGCCGGTCCGAGCCGGCACATGAAAAGAATGATCGGCGTCCGCAAGCACTTTGAGCGTTGCAAGCTTGCCAAGTTTTCTGCAAACCCGCCGAAGTTCGTCGAGCGACGCCAGCGTATCGCGCAAGCCTTGTAGGAACAGCATCGGGATTTTGACGTCGAACAGGTGCTCCGCACGGTCATGCGAGGGACGTCCGGCCGGATGCAGTGGAAATCCCAAGAACGCCAACCCTCGCACGTTTTCCAGCGGTGCCTTTGCCTGAGCCTGCGACGTCATTCGACCGCCGAATGACTTGCCTCCGGCTATGAGTGGAAGTTTTGGTGCCAATCTGAGTGCTGCAGCGGCTGCAGCGCGGACAGCTGCCTGCGCCATCTGCGGTGGATCGGGCCGCCTGCTTTGACGCTCCATGTATGGAAACTGATAGCGCAACGTTGCAATGTGTCGCTTGGCAAGCTCTGCCGCCACGGCGGCCATGAAGGGATGATCCATACCTGCTCCGGCGCCGTGCGCCAGCACGTAACATGCTCGCGCTCGAGGGGGCGTTCGCAGTAATCCGGAAACGCGAACGGTGTCGCTTACAGGGATCTCGACGGGGATGGCTTCCAGGCTGGACATAACAGGATATCCGAACCCAATGACGCCGTTAGTGTTGGCATCGGGAGAGCGGCTAGCTACGTTCTATCACAGCTGGCCCGTAAGCTGATGGCATTCTTTCACGGCCGCCGCTCGGCGCTTGTCGATGTAGGCAGCAAGATCGACAAGGTGTACGCCGCGTTGCGCCTTCTGGCTCGTCTCGATCCGCACGATGGGCAGGGCGATATCGCCGCGGAGCGCCTTGCGTAACAGCTTCTCGATCGTGAGGTGTCCAAAGAAGTCGCGGCACACCTGGTCCAACGGCACGACGGTTTGGCCGTTGTACTGTGCCATCAGCAAAAACAGGGTAGGCGCTGTATGTGCTCTTTCTTCCAACATTCGTTTTTCGCTGCGGGTATCGTATTTTTACGCTTGGCGATTCGATTGAATGCGCGTCTTTCTCATGGCGGTATAGCCGGTATGTCCAGCAAGATACGCTCGTTACCGGCTAGCGCCAGCGACCTGGACAACCCTAGGGTCACTTTGCGGCAGAGCTATCTTAGTCGCTGATCAAATTGAGCGATTAGTCCGCTCTGAGAAACCAGATGGCAAGACGAGCGAAACGGGTTACCGCAAAGCGGAGCGGGAGAAGGAAACGGCATTCCACCAGGCTCGTTGCGCCGCGAGTGGCTCTGAACCTTATTTCGTTTAATCAGCAGGATAATCTCATTGCGGAGTTACTTGCGAACACTGAATTTGGCAATTTGCCAGTTGATCGGTTCGCGGAAGTGATCTGGAAACAAGGGACTGGGTCGCAGAACCGCGTCGCTCGTCTTCGAAAGGAATTAATTAAAGTGTATCGCGAGGCTGCGAAGCGGCAGTCCGAGAAAGCGAGCTGGCCGCAAATTAATTCGGCGCAAATCACGTTGCGGCAACAAGTCTTTTCTCCCGAATTGATGACTTTAAGGAATCGGAAGTGATTTCAGCCGTGACTAACGTTCATGAAAGCCGACTACGTGCAAAACGGTAAATCCCGTTAGTCGACTCGGCGCTCTACCGAACTGCAAAACAATCAGCCGTCGGCTCTCTGAAATGTCAGAGCGTTAGGATCACGTTCAATTCGAGTGATCTTAGGGTTGTCGTGACTCGTTGAGGTTTGGCTATTCGCTGCTAAGTTCCAAGCACGTCGTCGACGTTGCGCAAGCGCGTTAGCGAGCGCTGAAGCGGGCGTTGGTTATGGAAATTGGAGACATGCGATGAGTGCGGTGAACATGCCCGACGAGTTGCTCGAGCCGAAAGAGACGGCAGAGTTTCTGAAAATCAGCGTTTCTTGGTTGGCCAAGGCGAGAGCTGCGAAAGACGGTCCGCCGTTTATGCAGATCGGCCGCAGCATTCGATACAGCAAGGCCGCGCTTCTTCGGTGGCTGAAATCGCGGGAGCGCTGATTGGGGGTAAAATGAGGGTCCATCGCAATACATCTGAATACAGTGGGTCAATCAAGATACATCAGTATACAATAGGATTAGGAACTTTTGTCGAAGTATATGCGAGAAATAGTTGCCGCAGGTTTGCGGCTCCATGCTTTTGTTCAGTTCCTGTGCGAATGACACCAGCGTGCGGCTGGTGATCTCGCTGCATTTGATCTCGCCAAGATCGCTGTTCTTGAGCGTCTTGAACACCTGCGCCTTGGTCCCGTGGACCACGTTCTTCGATTCCGCGATGTAGCGATCGATGACGGCTGCGAGGGTGGGGTCTTCTTTGCGCTCGAGGCCGCCCGGGCGTTTGAGCTCGGCTTCGCGTTTGACGATCCAGGCGTTGGCGGCGGGTTTGCGGTCAAAGGTCTGCGCCTCGCGGTGGACGACGCCATCCTTCTTGATGACGATCTGGGCGGTGAAAGCCTTCGAACCGTCTTTGCGAGAGCGTCCAATTATCGTACCCATTTGCCGCCGCCTCGGTCGGTCGTGTCAGTCGGTTCCATCAAAAACTCGGTACGACATGACACCGAATAGTACGACTTTGTAGTACCACAGACGGGAAAATGGGTCAAAAACGGCCGAAAATGGTACGACATCAGCCCTAACGGAAATTAACGAAGTGACTGACAAATTTGAAAAATCACAGCAGAGTTGGTCCCGCCGATTTTCAGTCGCTCCTATGATGAAATGGACCGACCGGCATTGCCGGTTCTTCCATCGTCTGCTGACGCGCCGGGCGTTGCTGTACACCGAGATGCTCACCACGGGAGCGGTGCTGCACGGCGACCGCGCGCGGCTGTTGCGTTTCGAGCCGGCCGAGCATCCGCTGGCGCTGCAACTTGGGGGCGCCGACACGCGCGCGCTTTCGGCTTGCGCGCGCATCGGCGCCGATCTGGGTTTTGACGAGATCAATCTCAATGTGGGCTGTCCGTCCGACCGCGTGCAGGACGGCCGCTTCGGCGCCTGCCTGATGGCCGAGCCTGCGCTGGTTGGCGAAAGCGTCGCCGCGATGAAGGCCGCTGTCGATATTCCGGTCACGGTAAAGTGCCGCATCGGCATCGACGAGCAGGACCCGGAGCAAGCACTTGAGATTTTCGCGCAAGCCGTCGAGCGCGCCGGCGCCGATGCGTTGATCGTTCACGCCCGCAAGGCCTGGCTCAAAGGTTTGTCGCCGAAAGACAACCGCGAAATTCCGCCACTTGATTACGATCGCGTCTATCGGCTCAAGGCTGAGCATCCGCAGCTGACCGTTGTTCTCAACGGCGGCATTGGCAGTGTCGAAGCGGCGCTTTCGCATCTCGACCGGGTTGACGGCGTGATGATGGGGCGCGCCGCATATCAGGAGCCGTGGCGGCTTATCGCCGTCGATCAGATGGTGTTCGGCGAACCGAATAGCTTCGCCTCAACAAAACAGGCTGTGGTGGCGCTCATCCCCTATGTCGAGCGCGAATTGGCGCAGGGGACGCGGCTTCATTCCATCACACGGCATCTGCACGGCCTGTTCCGCGCCGTGCCGGGCGCGCGCGCCTATCGTCGCGCGCTCGCCGGCGCCGCAACGTCGACAGCCGGCGCGGAGTTTCTCGCCGCGGCGCTGGCGCTCGTCTCGGATCATGTCATTTCAGACTGCGTCCTGGACAGGGATCGCGAATTGGCGCACATCGCCGCGTAATGCATACCCCGAAATAGATTTGCTACGTTTCCCGGATGCGGCGCACCGCTGATCCGGGATCGGCGGAAACTCGGAGTGTGTAACGATCCCGGTTCTGCAGCGGGATACGCCGCTTGCTGGAGCTAAAACGTAATGATCCTCGGCGTCCCGTTGAGCGAGATCCTTTGGCTCGCGCTCGCCGTCGTCATCGGCGGCGTGGTCACCGGAATTCTTGCCGGACTATTTGGTATCGGCGGCGGCGCGGTCATCGTGCCGGTGCTCTATGAAGTGTTCCGCGTGCTCGACGTGCCGGAGGCGGTGCGCATACAGCTTTGCGTCGGCACGTCCATCGCCATTATCTTGCCAACGACGGTGCGCTCCTATCTCACCCACCGCCAAAAAGGTCTGGTGATCCCGCGGGTGATCCGGCTGTGGGCGCTGCCCGCGGTGATCGGCGTTGCTTGCGGCGCGGCGATCGCGGCGTTCGCGCCACCGGCTGTGTTCAAGATCGCATTCGTGCTGATCGCCACGTTCATCGCGACCAAATTTCTGTTCGCCGGCGATCGCTGGAATCTCGGCACCGATCTGCCCGGTCCGGTGCCGATGACATGTTATGGATTCGGCATTGGGCTTGCCGGATCGCTGATGGGGGTGAGCGGCGGCTCCCTGTCGAACATCGTATTGACGCTCTATGGCAAATCGATCCATCAGGCGGTCGCCACTTCGGCGGGGCTCGGCGTGCCGATCGCGATTGTCGGCACGCTCGGCTATATCCTCGCCGGCCTGCCGCACCATGATCTGTTGCCGCCGCTGTCGCTCGGCTTTGTCTCGCTGATCGGGGTTGCGGTAATGGCGCCGGTGTCCAGCCTCACGGCACCCTATGGCGCGCGGCTTGCCCACACATTATCGCGGCGCACGCTCGAAATCGCGTTCAGCAGTTTTCTGCTGCTGGTCTCCGCGCGCTTTCTGGTCAGCCTGTTCTGAGCGCCTTTGTCCGCGCGCTATGCCGGATTAACCCCTCGTTAACCATCGCGACGCCACGTTGGCATCAACCGACGCAGTGACTCGCAGCACATGGCTCTCACCCGCAAGACGGCGAAGCGCAATAGCTGGCAGCAGCGGGCCGAACGGCTCGCCATTCACCCAGCTCTTACCGACGAAAGAATGCACCCGCACGGCCGAGCGGAGAGTCTGTCTCGCACGCACGCGTCTATCGAGCCGGAGGAGAAGCCGGGCGCGGCGCGCGAGGAGCTTGTCCACCGGGAGAATGAGAATCGTTCGCTGCAGACGTCGCTCGATTTGCTTGTCAGTGAGAATGATCGCCTGTCCCGCAACCTTACCGAGCGCGACGCCGCGGCTGCGGCCGCGAGCAAGCGGATAGCCGAACTTGAGGTTGAACTGAGTTCGGTGCGTCAGGAACTTGTCGTTCGGCGGAAAGAGAACCGCTCACTTGCGGCGTCGCTCGCCGCGGCCGATAAAGCGCGCGCCCAATTCAAACAGATGAAAACAGCGCTCGTCGCGGCCGAGGCCGAACTTGGCCAACTGGCCGCCGCGGTCATAGCAACGAACGAAAAGCGGCAGACCGAAATCGACACGCTGAACGCACGCCTTGACGCCATGACGTCACGCGCTACCGCGGCGGAGACGTCGCTCGCCGACGCGCGGCAGAGCTGGCTCGTTGGTATCGAGGAGAACAGCATCGCGACGCGCAAGGTTGCCGATGCGACCGAAGCCCGCACGCTGGCTCAACAGAAATTCGAACTGCTGCAAAACTCGCTTGAGGCCAAGGAGCGAGAGGTCCAGGACCTTGAGGCGTCGCGCGCGAAGCTGATCGAGGGTGCGAATATATTGCTCCATACGTTCAAGGCGCGCGATATAGCCTTGGCCCTCGCCGAGGAGAGGATCATAATGCTGGCCCTGCAGGTCGCTCAACTCGAGGCCGAAGTGCGCCTTGCCATCCGGAATAAAGCTCGGGAAATCAAATTCCAGCTCCCCTGCGAATTCACGGAGCGAGCGGTCACCGTAATCGCCGGTGGGGGGTGCTCGTGAATTGCGCCGAGCCACAACGCGAATTCAGCGATTTCGCCAGGGATGGCGGCGGATATTCGGAGCCGCTTGGGGTGCGCTCCGCTGAAACGCTTCTGGCGGGCACTGTCGCCTTCTGAAACGCGGTGTGCGAGCCCGCGCTGCTCAGGGATACCCCTTCAGCACCAGCCGGTCGCCGATCACCTGCCAGCTTTGCAGCCGGTTGAGGAAACTCATGCCGAGGAGACTGGTCCGCAGTTGTCCGGGCTGCACCACCAGTGCCTCCACCGAACGTTCTTCGAGCCCGCCGATCGTGATGTGGTCGAGCGTCACCGGCGCGGCATGGGTGCGGCCGTTGGCGGTATCGATGCTGACCGTATAGTTGAGCAGATCGAGCGGCAGCCCCGCCGCCTTGGCGTCGTCAGGTGTGAGCACGACCGAGCTTGCGCCGGTATCCAGCACCATGGGCACGTGCGCGCCGTTGATTTGCCCAGAAATGGCAAAATCGCCGGCGCTCGTTCGCGCGACTTCAACGGTGCGGCCGTGCGAGATGACGTGTCCGGGAATGAGCTCGGCGAGCACGCGGTCGGCGACGTTGCCAAGCTCGAAGCGGTAGGTGTAACCGATCACCAATAACAGCCCGACCACGACCCAAAGCAGCGCCGCCGTGATCGCTTGCGTAAACCGCTCGCGGAACATCGTCCCCACCACCGCCGCAAGGAACACCAGGATCGCAAGCTTATAGGCGAGCGATCCGAAGTCTTCCGTGGACAACGGTCCGACTGTTCCGACGCCATGCTGGGCGATCAGGATGAGGATCGCGATAAAAAGACTGATCAAAAGAAACCACAAGAGGCGGTAGCGCACGGCAATCGTCCTCTACGCCAGCGCCGCTTTGGCGCCGCTTGTCGCTGCAAGCCGCGCCGGCAATTGCGCCATGATTTGGGTGCGCTCCGTGTCCGTAAGCTCGATCCAACGCGCGATCTCGTCGAGCGATCGGCCGCAGCCGATGCACAGCCGCAGCGTGGGATGAAGCACGCAGACGCGGTTGCAAGGTGTTTTGATGACGGCCTCGACGGTGGGCATCGGAGTCTCGGCGAAAATCGCGAGGCACCATAGACACGGCGCACGCGAAGGCAAGACATCACTAAAGACGCCATTAAATGCGCTATATGCCCGCGCCGAACAATGCCCGCTTGGCCCGGCTCGATGAATCCCCGGGCGAGGACGGAGCCGAAGACGGTCCCGCGTGCGGCTGGATCGGCGGCGCGCCTTCGGCAATGGGCGCCAGCGCCGACATCACCCGTTCGGGCGGAAGCGTGACGATCACCTCGGTGCCGATGCGCAACTTCGATTTCAGCGTGAAGGTGCCGCCGTGCAGATCGATCAGATTCTTGGCGATCGGCAGGCCGAGGCCGGCGCCCTGTTCGGCCGATTTGATCGAATTCGAGCCCTGGCCGAACGAGGCGAGCACGATCGGGATTTCCTCTTCTGGGATGCCGGGCCCGGTATCCTTCACGCTCATGTATTGGCCGCCTGACGCGGTCCAGCCGACTTTGAGCCAGATTTCGCCGCCCTGCGGGGTGAACTTGATGGCGTTGGAAAGAAGGTTGAGGCAGATCTGCCGCACCGCGCGCTCGTCGGCCCATAGCCGCGGCAGGTCCGGCTCGAACATTTCGTGGATGGTGATGCCGCGATTGCTGGCGCGCAATTTCAACAGATGATGGCAGTCCTCGACAACGCGATTGAGCGAGACCGCTTCCTCGTTGAGTTCGTAGCGGCCAGCCTCGATGCGCGACAGGTCGAGGATTTCATTGATGAGATTGAGCAGGTGCACGCCGGAGCTATGGATGTCGGCGGCGTAGTCCTTGTACATCGGCACGCCGTGCGGACCGAAAATCTCGCCTTTCATGACCTCGGAAAAGCCGAGAATGGCGTTGAGCGGGGTTCGCAGCTCGTGACTCATCTGCGCCAAGAACCGCGATTTTGCGATATTGGCGGTTTCGGCGCGGCGGCGCGCTTCGTCGGAGACCGATTTCGATTGTTCGAGCTCGCCGATGAGCGCGTCCTTCTCCGCGCGCGCCTCGAGCGTCGCCAGCGTCGTGGAGTAGAGGCGGAAGGCAAGAAGGGAAAAGTACCCTTCAGCCGCAAGCGCCATGATGGCGAGGATGTAGTCGTGCAACGTGCCCTTGACCGCGAAATCGAGCGCAAGCGCGATGGTGACCGGCAGCGTTAGCGCGAACACCGCAATCGGCATGCTCGACGCCAACATGCTCGATATCGCCACCACGAGCAGCATGACGAACAGCATGAAGGTTGCCGCCTGGTCGTCGATGCCGATTGGATTGATCAGAATGAAGGTCCACGCCATGCCGAAGAACAGATCGAGCATGATGAAACGCATCCGCCACGAGCGCAGTGGCGTGGTCGAGGCCGGCTCGTCGAGGAACTGCCGGCAGGCGCGAATAATCACGAGATGGATGATGAGCGCGCCGGCGGTCCATACGCCGCAGACGAGTGCCCCGGTCCACAGGCCGGAAAGCGCTCCGATGGTGACGACCAGGAGCAGAATGACCGGCGAAGCCGAAATGCGGTTCTGTGCGAACTGGCGCAGCAATTCGTGGTCGAAGACCGGCCGTGTGCCGCTGGTCGAGGTCAGCCGGTCGCGCGCCTCGCGCACATGCTGGGATGCTAACCGTCGTTTGGTCGACGGCGCCGCCGCCGGCGAAGCGAGCTCATGCGTTTCGCTGATCGTATTGGGCATTGCATTCCGAGGCTGGCGCTAATTCCGGATAAAAGTGGCCCAAATTCCTTAAGGCCAGGCTTAAGGCGCTGCGGCGCGCGTTGCTCGGCAAGGATTCGTTTACACCTCGAATATGAGTGGTTCCGCCTTGCCGAGGACGGCCGGAGCTTGGCCGAATCTGGGCCGGATGCGGGCATACTGGCGAGGTTGGCGCTACCGCGATACGTTCATGACCTCAAAGGGATAGAGAGGCCATTGCGATGAAGCTTTACGACGGCGGCCGTGCCCCCAATCCGCGGCGGGTGCGCATTTTTCTGGCCGAGAAGGGGATCAAGGTCCCGACCGAGCAGGTCGACCTCGGGGCTTTGCAACAGCGCACTGACTCTTATACCGCCATTAACCCGATGCAACGGGTGCCGGCGCTTGTGCTGGACGACGGCACCGTGATCGCGGAATCGATCGCCATTTGCCGTTATTTCGAGGCGCTGCAGCCCGACCCGCCGCTTTTCGGCCGCGGCCCGCTCGAGGGTGCATTGGTCGAAATGTGGAACCGCCGCGCCGAACTCCACCTGCTTTTCCAGGTTGCAAGCGTATTTCAGCATCTGCATCCGGCCATGACGCAGATGGTCAGCCCGCAGGTGCCGGAATGGGGCGAGGCGAACAAGCCGCGCGTCATGGTGTCTCTGCGATTCCTCGATGGCGAGCTGAAGAACCGTGCCTATGTCGCCGGCGCGCAGTACACCGTAGCCGACATCACGGCGATGGTGGCAGTCGATTTCATGCGCGCGTCCAAGCTCGCCGTCCCGGAGGAGCTCACGAATCTCAAGCGCTGGCACGAAGCGGTGTCGGCCCGCCCGAGCGCGGCCGCGTAGGATCGAAGTAGCGAATCGCTACCCTTAACGATGCTCGGACTGTATCGCGACACGGAAAACGCCGTATCCGTCGGTCACCGATTGCATGCTTGGCTGTGTGCTGAGGAAGCAAACCCCGATCACGCCGATCGCGGCATAGAGCACTGCACTCGCGCAGATCCCGAAAAAAGAGAAGTTTCGCATCGCATCCATCCCGCTCGGCGTCGATTTTTGTAACGTCTCATCGCCTTGGACGTTCCGCGCCGCTCTCGGGTTCATTTATGGAACTTATGCCCCGCAGGCGGCTTAATTGCCTAGGGTTGAAGGGGAGCTAACTTCCTTTGGAGGATACATGGATAAGAGACTAGCCGGCCTGCTGGGAGCGGCCGCTGCCTTGACGACGATGGCAAGCGCCCAGGCGGCGCCCGTGTCATCGACAGAACTCGCGCCGGCGACAAGCTATCGGGATCTTCTTGATCCGGTTCCGAACGCCGTGCCGATGTTAAAGGCCGATAATGCGCGGCTCACCGAGACGCCGGCGACTGAAGTGGCCCAGGTCGTGATCGGAGTTGGTCATCATCACCACCACCACCACCATGCGCGGCGGCATCCTCACCATCATCACCACCATCATCACCACCACGACTAAGAGCGGTAGCAAAGGGGCGTCCTTCGGGGCGCCCCTTGCTACTTTTCTCGCTCTCTCGCTTTCGCGGCGCGCAGCAGATGGCGGTAAGTGCCATCGAACTCCGTCTCGGTGCGTGATACCCAGGTCGTATCCGCGGCGAGCGTAGGCCGGCTGCCGTGAATTCGCCGCCCGCGCATTTCGCGCTCGGCAGCTTCTTCCTCGTTCATTTCGACAAGGTTGAAGTCGGCCGTCACCGGCAACACTATGAGCTGCAACATCGGCTCGCCGGGCCGAAAGATGTGCGTGCGGCCCTCACTGGGTGCCTTGAAGATCATGAATGAAATCATCGGCCACCATTCGGTGCGCAATAGCGCCGGAACCGCGACAGGAACGCTATCGGTCGGATCGGTATAGAACCGCGGATGAGGCTCGGTCCGCACCGCCCATTCCTTACCGACTTTCAGATCGAGCAGAAGCTGGTAGCTGTAAAAGTCTTGGCCGAAGCTGCGGAACGGCGGCCACATCAAGTCGCTATCGTCAGGGTGAGGCCCAAAATCGCCGTCGAAGATAAGCTTGCCGCCCTTTTTGGTGACGTGAAGCTCATTGGCATAGGGATAGAAAATCTCGATGCCATATTGCGCACCTTCGGTGAAAGGAACGCAATGCCAGGCATATTCCTGCGAGCCGTCGGCGCGGGGTTCGGGCTGGCCCGCCCAACCCGGCATTTCGAGCTTGGTCCGCCTTGGCCGCAGACCTGGATTCACCACCCTGAATTTGACGTCTTGCATTGCCCCCATCCGCGGTAAAATGGCCGGCCGAGTATATCCAATCAAATCCCTCGGCCCAGGCGAGAAAGTCGCAATCATAGGAACAGTTCCACGCCACGGCCTCACGGCCCCATGGCCCGCCGGACCGGGCCTAGAGCGCGCCCTGCGCCGATAGGTCACCCTGCCTAAAAGCAGGTGAAAACTGCTATTACTGGCGGCAACAACGATGTCGTGACCCGTCCTCCGGCCGACCGCGACATCCAATCCAGTTCAGGGAGGTTCACGTGTTGTCACGGCGCGCATTCGCCGGCGCTTTAATTGGCACGGCCGTTTTATCCAAAAGGGCGGCACTCGCCGCGGACACCTATCCCAGCCGGCCGATCAGGGTGATCAGCCCATTCCCGCCGGGCAGCGCCTCGGACACCGTCAGCCGTGTCGTGCTCGACCAGGTCTCGCAACTGCTCGGTCAGCCGATGGTGATCGAGAACAAGGCCGGTGCCGGAGGGATCGTCGGTTTTGCCGACGTCGCCAAAGCGGACCCGGACGGCTACACCATCGTCACAAGTTCGACGACGTTGGGCACCGGATTGGTCCTGCACAAGAGCCTGCCTTACGACCCGGCAAAGGATTTCGCTTCGGTGGCAATGTTCGGGGTTCAGCCGAACGTGCTGGTCGCGTCGAAAGAGAGCGGATTCAACACGGTCGCCGATCTGGTCGCGGCGGCAAAGGCAAAACCAGGCACACTGACCTTTGCGTCCGCGGGCGTCGGTTCCTCGTCACATATGGCGGGAGAGCGCTTGCGGCTGGCCGCCAAGATCGACGTCCGGCACGTGCCGTTCCGCGACAACGGCCTGACCGAAGTGATGGCCGGGCGGATCGATTACTATTTCATTCCGTTGGCGGCGGCGGCTTCCGCGCTTGGCAGCGACAAGCTCACCGTGCTCGCGGTGAGTTCGCTCAAGCGCGTCGCGCTGTTGCCGGCCGTGCCTTCGATCGCCGAAGCCGGATATCCGGCCGCCGAATTTCGCTTCTGGGTGGGCCTATCCGTGCCGGCGCAAACCCCGCGCGCTATTATCGACACGCTGCACGATGCGACGGAAAAAGCCCTGAAAGATCCTGCGGTGCAAGAAAAATTGGCGAAACTCGGCGTCGAGCCAGTGCAAATGAGCGTCGACGCCTTCGGAAAATTCGTCAAGGACGATCTTGCCGCGACCGTGCAGCTCGCCAAGGACGCGCATATCGAGGCGGTGGACTGAAAACCCCGCTAGCGTTGCAACAGCGCGATCAGGCTGGAAGTGTCCCAGCGCTTGCCGCCCATCGCCTGCACTTGCGAATAGAACTGATCGACCAGCGCGGAGACCGGCAGATGGGCGCCGTTGCGCCGGGCCTCTGACAGGCAAATGCCGAGGTCCTTGCGCATCCAGTCCACCGCGAAGCCGAAATCGAATTTGCCGGCGGTCATGGTCTTGTAGCGGTTCTCCATCTGCCACGATTGCGCGGCGCCCTTGGAGATGGTCGCGATCAGTTTTTCGATATCGAGACCCGCCTTCATGGCGAAGTGCAGCCCTTCCGCCAAACCCTGCACCAAGCCCGCGATGCAAATCTGGTTGACCATCTTGGCGAGCTGGCCGGAGCCGGACGCGCCCATCAGATTGCACGCGCGCGCGTAAGCGGTGATGACCTTTTCCGCTTGCGCGAACGGGCCGGCGTCGCCGCCGCACATCACCGTGAGCGCGCCGTTCTCGGCGCCGGCTTGGCCGCCGGAAACCGGGGCATCGATGAAGTCGAAGCCGCGCTTTTTCGCTTCGGCATAAAGCTCACGCGCGATTTCGGCCGAAGCCGTGGTGTGGTCGACCACGATGGCGCCCTTGGCGACGCCGGCGAATACGCCGTCTTTGCCGAGCATCACCTCGCGCAAATCGTTGTCGTTGCCGACGCAGGCTATGACGAGGTCCTGGGCCGCCGCCGCTTGTTTCGGCGTCGGCGCGCTTTTGCCGCCGTATTGGGCGACCCATTTTTCGGCCTTGGCGGCGGTGCGGTTGTAAACCGTCACGTCATGGCCGCCCTTGGCCTTGAGATGCCCCGCCATCGGGTAGCCCATGACGCCGAGGCCTACGAATGCGACCTTTGCCATTGTTTCCTCCATGATCTCGCATCGGGTGTCGCTTTGGTCTTGGCCCGGCCGGAGGCGGCGCGTCAACCGTGCTGCGGTTGACGCCTGCGGACAGCGGCCTATGTAGGTCGTCATGGCAGCACTGAAAGACGACGTTCTCGCCGCGCTCGGCAAGATTCCCGGCCCCGACGGCGCGCCGCTGCCGGCGACCGGAAAGCTTTCCGACATCGTCGCGAGCGATGGCAAGGTGTTCTTTTCGATCACGGTCGACGCCGCTGCGGTCAAGCAATGGGAAACCGTGCGCGCGCGCGCCGAAGCTGCCGTCCGGGCGGTGCCGGGGGTCAATTCGGTGATGGTCGCGCTCACCGCCGAGCGCGCCGGCGGAGCGGGCGGCGTCGCCGCCCCGCGCCCGGGAGCGGGCGCCGCTCCAAGTGCACCAAGCTCCGCACCGAAAGGCGCGCCAGGCGGGCCGTCGCCCGCAGGCATTCCAGGCGTCGAGGCAATCATCGCCGTCGCGTCCGGCAAGGGCGGCGTCGGCAAATCGACCACGGCGGTCAATCTTGCGCTTGGCCTGCGCGATCTTGGGCTCAAGGTCGGCATCCTCGATGCCGACATTTACGGGCCGTCGATGCCAAAGCTGCTTGCCATCCGTGAAAAGCCTGAGACGATCGGCGGCACGCGACTGAAACCTATCGTGCGCCATGGCATGCCGGTGATGTCGATCGGCTTCTTGATCGAAGAAGAGACGCCGATGATTTGGCGCGGACCGATGGTGATGTCGGCGCTCACCCAAATGCTGCGCGAAGTTGAGTGGGGCACGCTCGACGTCATGGTCGTCGACATGCCGCCGGGCACCGGCGACGCACAGCTCACCATGGCGCAGCAGGTGCCGCTCAAGGGCGCGGTCATCGTTTCGACGCCGCAGGATCTGGCGCTGATCGATGCGCGGCGCGGCATCGCCATGTTCCGCCGCGTCAACGTGCCCGTGCTAGGCATCGTCGAGAACATGAGCACCTTCATCTGCCCGCATTGCGGCACGCGCACCGATATTTTCGGCCACGGCGGCGCGCGCGCCGAGGCCGAGCGGCTCGGCGTGCCGTTTCTCGGCGAAGTGCCGCTCGACATGGTTATCCGGGAAAAATCCGACAGCGGGCAACCCGTGGTCGCGACGATGCCGGACGGTCTGCACGCGAAAAGCTATCGCGACATCGCCGCGCGCGTGCGCGACGCCTTGCAGGTGGCAAGCCGCCCGGCGCCGAAGTTTGTCATCGAGGCGTAAGCGCCGCTCTTCAGCGCCAGCGACGCTCGAGAAAGTCAGCGAAAATAAGCTTTGGCATTGTCGTGAACTCGGTCCGATGCCAATAGCTCGTCTTCGGTCCACCAACGAAATTCACTGTGCTGTGAATCGGCTTTGAGGGCTGCGGTGTCGTCGAGCTTGAGCGCGTAACCCATCACCACGTAGTGAGTGCCGTAGCTGGCCTCGCCAAAGCGATTGTTGGCGTAGAAATGCTCATACACCCCGATGAGCCGTGCCTCGTCGAGGCTTGCCGCGTAATTGGTTTCGTTTTTCAGAAGGCGCGCGAACGCATCATGAAGGCGTTCGTTTTTGAAGATCATCCCGCCGGGCACGAAATAGAAGCCCCTGGCCGGCTCGTTGTTGCGCAAGCCGAGCAATACTTCGTCTCGCGCATTGCGAATGATCAGGTCGATGGCGACAAGCGGCGCTAGCCGGACCACGGTCGCGAGATCGGCATGGCTTAATGGCACTGGCGGCATGTGCGCTTGTAACCGGCAAAGCTTCAGTTGCAATAAAAATACGAGGCCGCCCTATTGTGGCGGCCTCGTCGCGATGTCCTATCACAAACTGGTCTTAATAGCCGCGATAGGGCTTACAGACGCCGTCTTGCACCGTGTAATTTGGCGGGCAGCCGTTAAACGTGTCCCATCCGCCACCCGTAGGTCCCGGATAATAGTCGTAATAGCGCGGGCCGCCGTAGTGGCGCTGCCAAGGGCCGCCGACGCCGATCTGAATGCCCGGAGCATTGAAATAGAATCCGTCCGCATGGGCCGGCGCGGTGCTGGCAACCGCCAAGGCGCCGACAAACAAGGCGCTCACGAAGCCAAGTGCGAGCGCGGTTTTCCCTAAGATCCGCATGACGATGTTCCTCTCTTCAGCTTCACGCTGCTGGAGAGATAACGCCGAGCGGGGCTGTCTGGTTTCCGGCGCGCCGCTCCAGGTGCCAGGCCCATTAGGACATAAAGCTCAAGAGCCTATTTCTTCCAGCAAACGCAATTCCTTGCCGGCAGCCCCGACGGTCTTTTCGGCGATCGGGCTTCGACTCTGGGTTACAATATGTCTAGCATGCCTCCGCTGCGTGTGCTGGGTTGTGGGGTGCTGGGGCGTCGTGTGTTACGCGTCCAGCTGTATGCGTAGGGCGTGCCATGCCGAGGTTCCAACCGTCCAAACGGTTTTTGGATTATCGACGTTCGACGTTTCCAAACTTCTCCGAAAGGGTTCGCAACGAAGAGCAATTCAAGATCGAGGTCGCTCTGCCGTATCTTGCCTCGCTCGGCTATCAAACCGGGGACCTGGAGTTTGCGCGACGCATCGACGTGTCTTTGCGCAGGCCAATAGAACCGATCTGGCAACGAGCCTTCGCCATTTGTTCCGGGAAGCCACCGGCTTATATCGCGACATCTACGGGCCGCATGAGAATATCAAGATTGGCGACGCTCACGTCATCGAAGAGCTGGTGAAGCGGCTGGAGAACTTCTCTTTCACCGGCACCGGCGACGACATCAAAGGTGCGGTGTACGAAATATTCCTGAAATCTCAGTTGCGCGGCGAGCTCGATCAATATTTTACGCCGCGCGAGATCGTCGAATACATGATTACGCTGGCTGATCCAAAGCCAGGTGAGCGCATCTTGGACGCAGCGTGCGGGTCTGGAGGTTTTTTGATCAACGCGTTTCGGCACGTGAAGCAAAAATAGACAACAGCGCGGATTCCGATACCGCCAAGCGAGAGCGGATTGACGCAGGCATCACCGATTTTCTTTGGGGCGTCGAGCTCGATGCCGACCTGCATACGCTCGCGAAGATCAATTGGGTGATGCACGGCGACGGCTATAGCCACATCGTCTGCGGCGATGGGCTTTCGACGGAGGAATTGGAGGAGGGCAGCTTCGACGTCGCGGTGATGAATCCGCCATTTACCACCGCGTGCGGCAATCGGGCGGTGTTGGATAATTTTGAATTAGGCCAGGGCTGTGAAACCCAGGAGCTCGACATCCTGTTTGTCGAGCGCGCCGTGCGCGCGCTAAAGCCGGGCGGGCGGCTATTCATCGTGTTGCCGGAAGGCATGCTCAATCTTGCCTCTTACGCGGATTTTCGCGGTTGGCTGGCGCAGCATTGCGAGCTGACCCACACCACCAGTTTGCCGGAAGGTGCTTTTCAGCCGTTTGGCAATTCGGCGTCTAAAACCTGCATTCTTGGCGTGCGCCGAAAACCGGAACGACCCAAGCGCACATCGTCCGTTGTGTTTGCCGCGCGGGCGCAAGCCATCGGGTATGAGCCGGGGAAAAAAGATTACCGGCGCACCGATGGCAACGACCTGGTCCGCTTCGTCGACGTCCATGACGGGTTGGAGGAATACGCCGGCGATCCGCGCAAGGAATTCGAGGCGGTCAAGGTTTCGGGCGCCAACGTCGCGTCATCGCGCTTTGACGCCGGCGCCTATCTCAACGCCTTTGAAAAGGAAAACCTGAGCGTCTTTCAGGCCCGTGAATTCGTCGATTTTGCGGAAGTGGCGCGGGTGCGGCAAACCAAGCGCGTCGAGAATCGGGAAGTGTTTTATTTCCAGGCCGATTGGGTTGCGGCGGAAACCGGCGTCATTCAACACACGGCGCGCGTCGTGCGGCAGGGCCGGCACAATCAGCTCCGCTCCGGCGACATTTTCTTGGTCAGCATAAACCCGAAGCTCAACAGGGTCGTGCTCGTTCCCGACGGCATCCCCGAGATTTGGACGACGAATGAAGGGTTCACGATCGAGCTCATCGAACGCTGCCCATTCGTTCACATCGGATACCTCGTCGCGGCGCTGCGCGCGCCCTATGTCGTGCGGCAGATGGTCAGGCTGGCGACCGGCTCCTCATCGTCGCGGGCGGTTGAACGAGGAGGATTTGTCGACGTTAAAGCTTCCTTTGGCCGGCGAAGCCGCGCAACGGCAACTCGGCGATGTCATATTGGCCGCCGTGAATTCAAGCTGGCGGGCCAGCCAGCAGATCCGCGCGTCGCTCAGCGAGGCCGCGGCTATTGTCGGATTCGGATAGAGACGAGCGCGGCCCGTTTTGAAAAGTGGTCAATTTTGAACGGACTTACCCTCGCAGTGCACCCTAGATTTGGCGCGCACCAATGGGGCACGGAGGGCAATCATGGCAATTCCAAAGAATGACAAGCGCAAGGAATACGCGCGTTACGCCGTTCATTGTTTGAACATGGTGACCACGGCGGCAGATCAAGAGTCTCGCGCCATTCAGCGCGAAATGGCGGCCGAATGGCTGAAATTGGCCGATAGCGTTCGGCGCCGCCCACGTCCCGCGCACATGCAGATGGGGTGAGCTAGCCCGCCAACTTAGGCGGCCTCACACTCCTAGAACAACTTGAATGCTCGACATGATAAAAACGGTGCCAATAGCCGCAAGGGCTATGCTCACTCCGCCTATGAGGGCGGTTTCCGACCAGGACATGGGTTGCCTCGCACGCTGACCCGACGATATGAGTGTAACGGCCACTGGTTATCAAAATGGACCAGCATCTCATGAAAGAGGCCGCCAACTGAGGCGCCCTAGAATCAAAGAAGCTGTCAGTGCGCTATTGCCCCGGCTACCCCGCCATGCTTGTTATCTTTGTCCCCTCGATTGGACATTTGTCCCCCATCTTCAGACTTGGCCCCGAGAAAAATTCCCTTTTCTCGGGGCCGCATTCTTTCAAAACCGGCCACTTCTCTAATCAAAACCGGCCACTAGGGGAAATAAGGGTGGTGTTCTCCCGCCCTCCGCTGCACTGGAACGCGAGTTGGTTGGGTTAGGTGTTTCGGAAAAGCAAAAAGGGCGCGCGCGCCAAGTGTTCGAGCGATCCGCTGAACAGGCTGGATTCTTTGAGCATGGGAAAAATAAATTAGTGATGCCCGGAGTTGCATCCGGCAGTCACCACCGAAAGGGCGATGAAATCAAGCCGCCGGGGGCGGCGGCGGTGGTGATGGTGATGGTGGTTCAGATGATCCGCTTATCGCGGCTCTGATTCAAAAGCTTCCAAAACAGGGCCCCTGGAGTATTGATGAGCGTGTGAACTGGCTAAAACTTCTTACGATGGCTTTCCAGATGACCTACGGGCAGGAAGAAGAAATTGAAATTAAGAAGGAATCCGCGAATATGTAAACGAGGCCGCCAACTGAATCGGCCTATCGTGGTGGGGCGCTACTCGCTGATTCTCTTTCTAGCTGCGCCGCCCAATAGACTAACTGATCCTCCACAACGGCGAGTACCAGCCACATCTGCGCCAAGGGGTCCGTTGGACCTTTCGAAGCCTTCGCGATGAGTGCTAAGGCGCGCTCCCGGCAATCATTTGCAAACGTCATACTACCTACCCCCAGGTGACAGCACCTAACGTCCAATCAGCCACTAAGTTCCTCAAATTAGGACATTAATAGATTCAAATTAGGACAGAAGGCTCGGAATTAGGACAGCACCAGAATATGAATAGTCGAGCACCCAATGAGGACTAAACCGGCCAGTCTATTGCTCTGCGGCTATCCGCTATGCTTGTGTATCTTTGTCCCCCTCGATGGGACATTTGTTCCCATCTTCGACTTGGCCCCGAGGGAATTCCCTTTCTCGGGGCCGCATTCTTTCAAAACCGGCCACTCTTCGTTCTAAAACCAGCCAATGACTGTGGAAACCGGCCAGCACCCAAGAAATTGGTACTGGCCGGAACCGGCCACTCGCAAAATCAAGGCGAGCGCAAGCTTTGGCTGAATCTTCTCGAAGGTAGTTTCAAGTTGATCTATCAGGACAAGGGATCACCCGGAGAAATCCAGACGATCATTCACAAGGGATAAAAAAAGAGGCCGCCAACTGAGGCGATCATGAAGCCGGAAACCCGTCAGAGTCTCAAGCAATCCGCGATCATCCTCGGCTTAGTATTCGCCGGGCTTATCATCATGTGGGTTTTGGTAGCAGGCTTTGGGCTGTGAATAAGCTCAAAGTGAATGAGTCCGCCAAAGACGATTGCCCCGGCTACCCCGCCATGCTTGTGTATCTTTGTCCCTCGATGGGACATTTGTCCCCCATCTTCCAACTTGGCCCCGAGAAAAGGGAATTTTTCTCGGGGCCGCATTCTTTCAAAACCGGGCACTTCTCTAATCAAAACCGGCCACTAGGGGTCGAAACAGGCCGGTACCCAAGAAATTTATGAGAACATATTGCGAACGGAGAACATATCGTGTACACTCCTGCCATCGCCAATTGTCAGCGGGCTAGAGGGGCGAAGCGACGGGCGCTTCCGTGTCCTCCGAATCCCGGCCATAAGGAGAACGAGACATGAGTGCAGCGCTTCGCGTCGTCGAAGGATCGTCCATGGACAAAACCAAGGCCCTTGATGCCGCGCTCTCGCAGATCGAGCGCAATTTCGGCAAGGGCTCGATCATGCGGCTCGGCAAGAACTCGCATTCGATGGATGTCGACACCGTGTCCAGCGGCTCGCTTGGCCTGGACATCGCGCTCGGCATTGGCGGCCTGCCGCGCGGCCGCGTCGTCGAAATCTACGGCCCGGAATCCTCGGGCAAAACCACGCTGGCGCTGCATGTTCTTGCCGAAGCGCAGAAGGCCGGCGGCATCTGCGCCTTCATCGACGCCGAACATGCGCTCGATCCGATCTATGCGCGCAAACTCGGCGTTGGCGTCGACGATCTTCTGATCTCGCAGCCGGACGCCGGCGAGCAGGCGCTCGAAATCGCCGACACCCTGGTTCGCTCCGGCGCGGTCGATGTGCTGGTCATCGATTCGGTCGCGGCCTTGGTGCCGCGGGCCGAGCTCGAAGGCGAGATGGGCGATAGCCAGCCCGGTTTGCAGGCCCGCTTGATGAGCCAGGCGCTGCGCAAGCTCACCGCCTCGATCAACCGTTCCAATACGATGGTGATCTTCATCAACCAGATCCGCATGAAGATCGGCGTCATGTACGGCTCGCCTGAGACCACGACCGGCGGCCATGCGCTCAAATTCTACGCCTCCGTGCGCCTCGACATCCGCCGCATCGGCGCGATCAAGGAGCGCGAAGAGGTGGTCGGCAACCAGACGCGGGTGAAAGTGGTGAAGAACAAGCTCGCCCCGCCGTTCAAGCAGGTCGAATTCGACATCATGTATGGCGAAGGCATCTCCAAGACCGGCGAACTGGTCGATCTCGGCGTCAAGGCCGGCGTTGTGGAAAAGTCCGGCGCCTGGTTCTCCTATGACAGCCAGCGCATCGGCCAAGGCCGCGAGAACGCCAAAGCCTTCCTCAAAGCCAATCCCGATATGGCGGCAAAAATCGAAGCGGCGGTCCGGCAGAATTCCGGGCTGATCGCAGAAAAAATCCTCGCCGGCGAGCAAGGCGAGGCCGCCGAAGACGACGACGACGCGGCCGAAGCCTAGGCGCGCCCGCGGTGGAAGCCTAAACACGGCGTCATGCCATAGCTGTCCGGAGGACAGCGTCGCTTCGCTCGCCGCCATAGCCGTCCGGAGGACGGCGTCGCTTCGCGCGCCTATATGCCGGGCATCTCGTTTAGGCACCGTCCGCAATAAAACGAAATGCCCGGCACTAGGCTGGGCATCACGCGTGTGGGACTTAAGCTCAGAGAATTCTTTAGGGGCGCGCGCCTTAGGCGCCGCGGCGCTCGGCGGTCCACGAGCCGGAGCAGGAACCTCCGATCCAGGAGCCGCCGCCCTCGTCGGCGGCAAGACGACCCGAGCCGTTGGCGCTCTTGCCGCCAGCGCTCACAGTCACGCTAATGGCGCCGGTCGGCGCAACCTTGCCGGTGATGATGAAGGCGTTGTCGCCGGCATTGGCCAGCTGGCCGTTTGCAATGCGGATCGGGTAGCGATAGGCCGGGTCGCAGTCGCCTTTCTGGGTCATGACCAGAACGCTCCACAGCCCGTCATAGGGCGGCTGCGCGAAGCTGCCGGTGTTGACCAAAGTGGCGGAGGCGGCGACGAGCGCAAACAGCGCGCTGCGGCGGGCTAGGCTGCTGAGGCTGATCATGGCTGACGTCCCTGTATTGCGGGCGGATTTGAATTCCCGCGCATTCGGTTGACCGGGAAGAAGAGGCAACGCGCCCGTTCCTCCGTTAGTCGCTTCGAATTGGGAAAGCGTTCTAAGGGACAAAGGTTCAAATCCAGTTGATAAGTGCCCTAAAATTGCCGCAAAGCGGCCACGCGCGCGGCTAGTCGCGGGAAATTATCGTGATTATCAATCGGTTAGCGTCAGGATCGAAAATCGAACGTGTTGCGTGGCTTTGCCGGGCCTCAGGCGCCATTTAGTGGCCGCCGTCGGCGACGGAAGTGGCGGGGCCGGGGGGCGCCTGCGGCGTGGCTGACGCAGCCGCGGGTGGATCGGACATGATCAGCCGATAGCCGACGCCAAGTTCGGTGAGCAGGATACGCGGCTGGGTCGGATCGGCTTCGATCTTCCGGCGAAGCTTGCGCACGAAGATGCGCAGATAGTGCGTATCGTCGATATGCTCGTTGCCCCACACTTCGCGCAGTAAGTGCTGGTGGGTTACGACGTTGCCGGGATGCTGCGCCAGGATCTGCAGCAGCCGATATTCCTTTGGCGTCGGCGCCACCCGCTGATCGTTGATGAAAACGGCCCGCGCGGCGAAATCGATCGAGAGCGGACCGAACTTGACCACCGGCTCGCTGCGCGCGGCGCGCAGCTGCCGCCGCATTGCCGAATGCGCCCGCGCCAGCAGCTCGGCCATGCCGAACGGCTTGACGACATAATCGTCGGCACCAAGCTCCAGGAGCCGCACTTTCTCCGCTTCGTTGGCGCGCACCGAAAGCACGATCAGCGGTACCGTCGACCACGCCCGCAGCCGCTCCAGCACGTCGGCGCCGTCCATGTCGGGCAGGCCGAGATCGAGGATCACGAGATCGGACGGCTTGAGCGTGGCCGCGCGCAATGCCTCCGCGCCGGTCTCGGCCTCTTGCACGGTAAAGCCGTCGAGTTCGAAGCCGGTGCGCAAGAAGCGCCGAATCTGGACTTCATCGTCGACCACGAGCACGCTCGACGGGATTTCATTCATCTATTGTCGTCTCCAATGGCGCGGCTTCGCCCGGCATAGATTCAGGGGGCATGGGCAGATGGATCGAAACCGTGGTGCCGCGGTCGACGCCGGCGCTCTCGACCTCGACCCTGCCGCCGTTGGCCGAAATGAACGCGTTGGCGATCCACAGCCCAAGGCCGGAGCCCGACGTGGTGGCGGCATGGCGCGGACCGCGGAAGAAGCGGCCGCCGACCTGGCGTTTCTCGTCGCTGGACAAGCCGGCGCCGCAATCGTGCACCGAGAGCACGACGGTCTGGCCGTTGGGCCGCGCGGCAACCCGGATCGGCGCGCCATCGGTCGAATATTTGGCGGCGTTGTCGAGGATTTGCACCAGCGCCTGCTCGACCTGCGTCGGGTCGGCGCGCACGATGGGCAGATTGGAATCCAGATCGAGCGTCACCGGGTGGCCGGCGAGCCGCCGCCGCCGGTGCTCGACCGCCGCATTGACGATATCGACCGGCTCGATCCACTGCAATTTCGGCCGCACTTGCTGGCTCGAGATTCTGGTGGCGTCGAGCAGGTTCTGGATGTCGTTGTTGAGCCGCTCGGCCTCATCGCGCACCAAGACGGTCAGCGCGTGCAATTTCTCATCGCGGAGGAGCGCCGGCGCGTTCGCCAGGATGGTGGCGGCGCCGAGGATGGAGGCGAGCGGCGTGCGCAATTCGTGCGACACCGAGCCGATCAGCGCCTCGCGCAGAAGCTCCGTCTCCGAGCGCATCTTTGCCTCGGTCAGCGCGCGCGCGACGTCGAGGCGCTCCAGCGTCGCCGCCGCGTCGGCAAGCGCGTCGTCGATGCGTTGGCGCATGTCGGCCGCCGCCTCGCCCGAAACATTGCCGAGATCGACGGCGACGCTGCCGAAATCTGGCGTTTTGGGCGAGACGCGGCGAATAAGCCAGATGTTGCCGTTGCCGTCGTCGATGGTGCGTTCGCCGCCCTCGTCCTTTTCGATGCAGGCGGCTTCCGCCCGCACCCGCTCGGGCACGCCGTCGGCGCCGGCGGTGTCGGCGGCGCCAAGCAGCACCACCTTGCGTTGGACCAGATTGGCCAGATGGTTCTGGATGGCGACGAAGATCTCGGCGGCGCTCGGCGCCGCCGCAAGCCGCCGGGAAAACGCATAGAGGTCGCTCATCTCGCGCTCGCGTTTGCGCGCAATTTCGGTGTGCCGCTTGGCTTGATTGGCCAGATGCGACACGAACACCGCGACGACCATGAACAGGACGAGATTGAGCGCCTCCTGCGGTGAGGCGACCTTGAAGCTGTAGAGCTGCGCGAAATAAACGTAACCCGACAGGATCACGCCGGCGACGGCGGCGACGAGCGCCGGTATGACGCCGAACTGATAGCCGGCGATCATCACCGGGACGAGGTAGAGCACCGCGCCGCGCAGGATGCCGATGTAATGCCGCAGCAGGAGGGCGACCGCGGTCGTGGCCAAGACAAGCAATAACGACACGGCGATGCCGCGTAATTGGCGCCGCATAGTCATCACATTGAGATCCCAATGCACCGGATGCGCCGCTCAAAAAGGCTGGCCTGTTTCAGGCCGGAAGATAGGCCCCGGACGCTGCGCGGACCATCTTTTTCGTGCCGTGGCGGGCGCCCGCGCGCGGACTTGCGAACAAATTCTCGTAATTAACCATGTCATGTTTATTTGTAATTTACGGGCAAAGTTACGCCGGCGCATCGGCCGGTGCGATACACCTTTCTGACGCAATTGTGTGGCTAAATGAGCATCGATCCGCGGCGGAAAGGCTTCGCCATCTTCAGCTTCCCCCTGCGGGTTTAAGCCTCCGGCGATTTCCCCGCCGGGGGCATTTTGCTTTCCAGGCGAACAGCGAGTGACGGAATAGTGAATAGAGCGGCGTCTGTTTTCTATTCGCCGGCTCGCTACTTATTACGCACGACTTCGGCATATTTGGGCGCCGCGCGCAGAAAGCCGCGCGCGATCATCCAGTCGACCTTTTCCTGGAATTCGCTCGCCTGGTAGTTTTTGACCCCGACGAGTTCCGGCATTAGCCCGTCCTCGCGCTGCTCGGGCGGCAGATCGCGCAGCACCTGTTGGCGCGAGCGGTCCTCGTTCTCGCGCAGCCAGTCGATGGCGCGGTTGAGCGCGCGGCGCAGTTTTGCCGCGGTTTCGTCGTCGACATCGTCGCCGGCGACGATGCCGCCGCGCCAGCGCAAGTCTGCGATCTTGCGTGCGCCCTTGGCCAGCGCGCGGCTTACCAGCGGCTCCATCAGCGCCGCCGCCTCGGTGGTGCCGCCGACGAGCGCGTCGAGCCGGTCATTGGCATGAACGAGCGTAATCTCCTCGAACGGAACGCCGGCCGCCTCCAGTGTTTCGATCGCGGCGTAAAATGTGCCCGCATGCCAGGTCACCGCGATCGGCACGCTGCGCAGTTCGCTCAAGGATCGGATTTTTGACTCCTTGCGCACCATCAGTGCGCCGGTGCGCACCGTGGTGTCGAGTCCTATGATCTTGCCGCCACCGAGCGCCTGCACGCGCTCGATCGCACCCCACTCGCACACCGGATAGACCTCGAGCGCGCCTTGTTGCAGCTGCGATTCCTTCCAGCGCTTGGAAAAGTCTTCGACGCGTCCCGCCGCGCCCTTCGGATTATCCTCGTGATATTCGACATCGAGGCCCTCGGCGGCGAAGAAGCCTTGCTCGACGGCGACGCACCAGGGGCGGTCATGAGCATTGCTGTCGCTCTGCAAACGAATGGTGCGTGTCATGCGCTCCCCCTGATTATGCGCGACGATCACTCGCGATCGTCGTCGGGCCGCTGCTGATCGTCGTAGCTAATCTCGTCGTAACCGTGTCGGTTCGAATAGAACAGCAACGCCATCAGGCCGCATCCGACCGCAACCGAGAAGACGACGCCAAGCGTCATGGCGACATAGCCGGTCAGGGGCATTGGCGGCCCCTCGATCGAAGTCCAGGCGCGCGCGGCGTACCAGCCGGCCGCTGCCAAAATCGCGACCAAGGGCACGATGAGCGCGATCGCGCCCAAAGTGCTCGTCTTGCGGCCGGGTTGGGCGTCCGGCTTGTCCATATCCTTTGCCATGTGTCCTAGATAGGCGCTCCCCGGGCCCATTGTCAGCTTCGGGGGAAATGGAATTCCTTTCTTTCCCCGGTGTTTTATTGGCATGCTCTAGGCGGGCGACAAGCGAACGGGTCACCAAAATTCGCCCGCAGGGCGATACCAAGGGAGGAAGCAATGGCTGGGACCAGCGAAGGACAAGTTGACTCGACACGACTGATCATTCCGGGACTGGCGGGGCTCTATGCGAGCGTCTCGCCTTATAGCTACGCCGTCATCCGTTTTATCGCGGGGGCCATTCTCGTCTATCACGGCTACAACAAGTTGTTCGTCACTGGGGTGGCGCCGGTCGCAGAACACGTGGTGATGCCGCTCGGACTGCCGATGCCGATGGCCTGGGCCTATCTCCTCGGCATTTTGGAATTCTTCGGCGGCATTGCGCTTGCTGTCGGGTTCCTAACCCGGCCGATCGCGCTGATGCTGACGATCGAATTCATCATCATTACCGCCTGGCACTCGGGCAACGGCTACGTTTTCGCCAGCCCCCATGGCGGCTACGAATATCCGCTGCTGCTGGCGGTCATCTACGCCGCGATCTTCTTCCGCGGCGCCGGCCGTTGCTCGATCGACCGCATGATCGGCAAGGAATTTTAAAAGACTTGTTCCGGGCGCAGCGCAGCACGAGGTGGTGCGCTGCAGACCCGGGACCTTTACAAGTGCGGCGCTCTCGACGATCCCGGATCAGCGGTGCACCGCTGCGCGCTGCACCGCGTCCGGGAAACGAATGTTTTAAGCCATCGCGGCCTTGAGATTCGCATCGACCTTGTCGAGGTAGCCCGTAGTGGTAAACCACTTCTGATCGGGACCGATCAGCAAAGCGAGGTCCTTGGTCATGAAGCCCGACTCCACGGTGTCGACGGTGACCTTTTCCAGGGTGGCGGCGAATTTCGCCAGTTCGGGGTTGTTGTCGAGCTTGGCGCGATGCGTGAGCCCGCGCGTCCAGGCGAAGATCGACGCGATGGAATTGGTCGAGGTCTCACGGCCCTTTTGGTGCTCGCGAAAGTGACGCGTCACCGTGCCGTGGGCGGCCTCGGCTTCGACCACTTTCCCGTCTGGGGTCGTGAGCACCGATGTCATCAGTCCGAGCGAGCCGTAGCCTTGCGCCACGGTGTCGGACTGCACATCGCCGTCGTAATTCTTGCACGCCCAGACATAGCCGCCTGACCATTTCAGCGCCGCCGCGACCATGTCGTCGATCAGCCGGTGCTCGTAAGTCAGCTTCTTTTCCGCGAACTTGCCCTTGAACTCGGTTTCGAACACCTCCTGGAAAATGTCCTTGAAGCGGCCGTCGTACACTTTGACGATGGTGTTCTTGGTCGACAGGTAGAGCGGATAGCCGCGATTGTAGGCGTAATTCATCGAGGCGCGGGCAAAGTCGCGAATCGAATTGTCGAGGTTGTACATCGCCATGGCGACGCCGCTGCCGGGGAATTGGAACACTTCGCGCTTGATCTCCTTGGCGTCGTCGCCGACGAAAGTTAGATAAAGCTTGCCCTTGCCCGGCACGAGAAAGTCGGTGGCGCGATATTGGTCGCCAAAGGCGTGGCGGCCGATGATGATCGGCTTGGTCCAGCCGGGCACGAGCCGGGGCACGTTCTTGCACAAGATCGGCTCGCGGAAGATCACGCCGCCCAAAATGTTGCGGATGGTGCCGTTCGGCGAGCGGTACATATCGTGAAGGCCGAATTCCTTCACCCGCGCCTCGTCCGGCGTGATGGTTGCGCATTTGACCGCGACGCCGACTTTCTTGGTCGCTTCCGCCGCGTCAATGGTGATCTGGTCGCGCGTCTCGTCGCGCTTTTCCATCCCGAGGTCGAAATACAACAATTCGATGTCGAGATAGGGATGAATGAGCTTGTCCTTGATGTATTGCCAGATGATCCGGGTCATCTCGTCGCCGTCCATCTCAACCACCGGATTGGCCACTTTGATTTTCGCCATGTGAGTGAAGTCCTTTGCGTTAAGCCTTTGCAGCGCGGAGGGATGGAAGCGGCAGGGATGGCGCGCGTTGAGTCAAAGCGTCCCCACCGCACCGGCGGGCGTCGCTATAGCACCCGCGAGCGGGCGGAGAAAGCCGACATTGCGCGCACCGCGCCGTCTTTCCCGATATCCTGCTATATGCCGTCCACGCCGCTGTTCGTGGAGGAGCGATGTCCGGGGCAGGGACCGATAGGACCAAGGATTGGAGCGACTTGCCCGGGCCGGTCGTCGTCCTGGTCGAGCCGCAGCTCGGCGAAAATATCGGCGCCGCAGCCCGCGCCATGGCGAATTTCGGGCTATCGCGGTTGCGGATCGTCAAGCCGCGGCAAGGCTGGCCGAATGACAAGGCGCGCATGATGGCGACCGGCGGCAGCCGTATCATCGATGCGGCCGAGCTTTACGGCACGCTCGAAGCCGCCATCGCCGACTGCACCTTCGTCTTCGCCGCGACGGCCCGGGCCCACGATCAGGCGAAGCCGGTGGTTGGGGCGGCCGAAGCGGCGGAGCTCATGGCGCCGCGCATCATGACCGGCGGCAACGTCGCCATCCTGTTCGGACGCGAGCGCAATGGGCTTGAAAACGACGAGGTGGCGCTCGCCGATGGCATCGTCACGTTGCCGGTCAATGCGGCCTTTGCCTCGCTCAACCTGGCGCAGGCCGTGGTGATCGTGGCCTATGAATGGTTCAAGCTTGCCAGCGGCGCCAAGCTGCCGTTTGCCATGCCGGAAAAGTCTCCGCAAGCGCCCAAGGAGCAATTGTTCGCCTTCTTTGCTGCGCTTGAGCGCGAGCTTGAAAAGGTCGAGTTCTTCCGCCCGCCGGACAAGCGCGAGACGATGCAGATCAATCTGCGCAACATCTTTACGCGCATGCAGCCGACGCAGCAGGATATTCATACGCTGCACGGCGTGATCATGGCGATCGCCGAAGGCCGCAAAGGGCCGGCGCGCGGCGGGGTGCTCGATGGCGCGGAGGCCGACATGCTGCGCGCGCTACTCGCCGAGCACGGCCCCGGCCGCGTGCCGAAAGAGCGCGGCCCGGTGCGCGGCCTGGCGCGGCTGTTGCGCCGCAATCCGACCGAGGCCGAGCGGTCGCTATGGCAAGCGTTCGTCAACGATCGCCGCTTCGCCAGCCGCGGCTTTAAACGGCAGACGCCGGTCGGGCAGCACATCTGCGACTTCGTCTCGTTTCCGCTGCGGCTCGTCATCGATCTCGTGCCGGCGGACGAAAGCGCGGCGGCAGCCAAAACGCGCGCCGAGAAACGCGATTGGCTCGCTGCGCGCGGCTACCGAGTGAGCGAGTTTCTTGCCGTCGACGTGGAGTCTGATATGGCAGCTTCCCTTGAACGGCTCGCCAAAGCGATCGAGGACTGAGCCGCAGATGCAATTGGCAAATTCAACGGCGCGATACGGCGCCATTCCGCAAACCGTGCACTGGCTCACGGCGATTTTCGTCCTATGTGGCTGGATGATTGGGCAGTTCGGCGATGTGCTGCCTAAGGGGTCACCGCGCGAATTCGGCCTTCTTATACATATGACGCTTGGCCAATGCGTGATGGCGCTGCTGCTTGTCCGTGTGGCGTGGCGGTTCGTCAATCCGCCACCGCCGTCGGAACCGACGCCGCTCGGCAGGTTTCTCGAAATCGCCGCCAAGTGCAGTCACTTCACGCTTTATGCGTTGCTTTTGGCCGTGCCGATGTTGGGGATCATGGTCCAGCTCAAACGCGGCAATGCCTTGCCGGTTTTTGGCGTTTGGCAGTTTCAATCGCCGTGGCCTGTCGATCGCAGTCTTGCGCGAAGCATCCTTTGGCTTCACGGCAATCTCGCGGATGCGCTTTTGATCCTCGCGGGCATCCACGCCAGCGCCGCGCTGGTGCACCACTGGATTTGGCGGGATCACACTTTGAGGCGAATGTTGCCGGGTGGCGCAGGGGAGCGGCTTCCGCCCGCCGAAATTGCGCCGCCGCTTAGCCCTTAAGGGCTTTCAGCACCGCCGCCGCGCCGGCGCGCAACATCGCGAGATCGCTCGACACGGCGAGAAATTTCACGCCGCGCTTGGCCAGCGCCGCCGCGCGATCGGCCGAATGGCAATAAGCGCCGGGAATCTTTTTCACCCGTTGCGCGGCGGCGACGATGCGGTCGAGTTCGACATCGACCTCCTTCGACAACGGATCGAGGTTCTTGCCGTCCGACAGCGCGATCGAAAGATCGGACGGCCCGAGGAACAGGCCGTCGATGCCGGGCGTCTCGATGATCGCGTCGAGATTTTTCAGCGCGGTGCGGGTCTCGATCATGGCGAGCGTGACGACGTGATCGTTGGCCTCGCGCAGATAGACCGTTTGGTCGGCAAGCCCGGCGAGCGTGGTGGCGCGATGCGGTCCCCAGCTGCGCTCGCCAATCGGCGGATATTTGGCCGCGGCGGCGAACGCGCGCGCGTCGGCCGCGGTATTGATCATCGGTGCGATAATGCCTTCGGCGCCGAAATCGAGCGCGCGGCTGACCAAGGCAAAATCCCCTAACGGCACGCGCACGATCGGCGCGGCGCCGCCCTGGCGAACCGCAGCGATGCCGGCGAGGATGCCGCCGACGTCCCACAGACCGTGTTGGCTCTCGATTGTGACTGCGGGAAATCCGTCCCGCGCCAGCGTTTCGGCGATCAGCGGGTAGGGCAGCCCGCACCAGCCGGAATACACCGTTTCTCCGGAGCGCAGCCGATTGGCGAGAGTAAAGGCGGGAATGGCCATAGGGTTTCTCTATTGCTTGCGTTATCGGAAGTTTGCCTTAGCGGCCTGCCTTAATGTCGGCGACCGCTTTCGCCATCAGTTCGGTCATGGTCCGGCTGATGTGGTGATCGGACTGCACGACGCCCTTGGCAGCGAAATCCTTGCGGATTTCATCGATAACGTCGTGCTCGCCCGGCTTCTCGATCTCGGCCATGACGATGGAAAGCGCGTAACTGTCAGCTTCGGCGCCGGAAAGCCCGAGTTTCTCCGCCGCCCATAGCCCGAGCATCTTGTTACGCCGCGCCGTCGCCTTGAATTTGAGTTCCTCGTCGTGCGCGAACTGCTTTTCGAAAGCGTCTTCGCGCTTGTCGAACGTGGTCATAGGTTCGCCTTACCTTCGTGGAACGGTGCAAATCCCTCGCCGCCTTGCATATCGGGGGTACCCCGTCAAGGCAACCGCGATCGGACGCTCACATCGTCGTTGCGGGGAAGCTCGCGCGGGTCTATGCCGATTGTACTCCGCTTCGCCTTCGGCTAGCTTTTGTTGCGGAGGGGCCACTGAGTTGAGTCGTGCGCCCACTGCCGCCGCCGCGGATCTCGACGTCCGAAAATGGAGCCACGGCATTCCGATGGATTTTACAAAACCCCGGTACACACCGATGAGCCGCCGTCGCCGTATTTACGAAGGCAAGGCGAAGATCCTTTACGAGGGACCCGAGCCTGGAACACTGATCCAGCACTTCAAGGATGACGCGACCGCCTTCAATGCGAAAAAGCATCAGGTGATCGAAGGCAAGGGGGTCCTCAACAACCGGATCTCCGAATATGTCTTCCAGCACCTGAACGATATCGGCGTTCCGACCCACTTCATCCGGCGGCTCAATATGCGCGAGCAGTTGATCCGCGAGGTCGAGATCATCCCGCTCGAAGTCGTGGTGCGTAATATCGCGGCGGGCTCGCTGTCGCAGCGGCTCGGCATTGAAGAAGGCACCCAGCTGCCGCGCTCGATCATCGAGTTCTACTACAAGAACGACCAGCTCAACGACCCGATGGTCTCGGAAGAGCACATCACCGCGTTCGGCTGGGCGACGCCGCAAGAGATCGACGACATCATGTCGCTTGCGATCCGCGTCAACGACTTCCTCTCCGGGCTGTTCCTCGGCGTCGGTATCCGCCTCGTCGACTTCAAGATGGAAACCGGCCGGCTCTGGGAAAACGATCTGATGCGGATCGTGGTGGCCGACGAGATTTCGCCGGACTCCTGCCGGCTGTGGGACATCAAGTCGAACGAGAAGCTCGACAAGGATCGCTTCCGCCGCGACCTCGGCGGCTTGTTGGAGGCTTATACCGAGGTCGCCAAGCGGCTGGGCATCATGAGCGAGGGCGAGCGGCCGCAAGGCACGGGACCGATCCTGGTCAAGGGCTGAACTTGCGCCGCGACGTTACCATCGGTCTCGTGGTGCCGTTCGCGAGCGATGAGGTGCCGTTCGAAGGCCCGATCATGTATCCCGGCGTGCGCTTCATCCCGCGCGGCGTCGGGGTACGGGCGCTCACGCCCGAAGGTTACGATCCGGCCTGGAACGGCATTTTGCCTGCCGCCGAATATTTAGCGAAGCAGGGCGTCGATGCGATCATGGTGATCGGCACATCGTTGACGTTCTATCGAGGGCCGCAAGCGCACGCTCGGCTGCTCGAAGATTTACGGACACGGACGGGCTTGCCAGCCAGCACCATGAGCCAAGCTCTGCTCGATGGATTGCGGGAAGTCGGCGCCAGGCGCGTCGCCGTTGCGACCGCTTATACCGACGTTGTGAACCAGCGCCTGAAGGAGCTCTTGGCGGCGGCGGGTATCGAGGTCCTGTCGCTCGAATGCTTCGATCTGCTCGACTTCGGGGGACCCAGCAAGAAAAGCGAGGCTGAAATCATTGCGCTCAGCGCAAGCGCCGTCGCCAAGGCGGCTGGAGCGGAGGCGATCCTAATTTCCTGCGGCGGGTTGCGTACCTTGGACGTGGCGGAGCCGCTTGAGGCCAGTCACGGGATACCGGTCGTTTCTTCGGCCACTGCGGCGTTTTGGGCGGCGATGCGGCTTGTCGGCAAAAGCGGCCATATCGCCGGCTATGGGCAATTATTCGAGCGATCGCGCGAACCGGTGCATTAGAAGCCCGGCGGTTGCGGGCGCTTCGATTCGTACATATTGAAGAGGCCATGAAGGCCCGCGTCACCGTCACGCTGAAATCCGGCATCCTCGATCCGCAAGGCAAAGCGATCGAGGGCGCCCTGAAATCGCTCGGTGTGGGCGGGGTCGCGAGCGTGCGCCAAGGTAAGGTCTTCGATATCGAAATCGAGGGCGCCGACCGGGCCGGCGCCGAGGCCGCGCTTAAAAACGCCGCCGAAAAACTGCTCGCCAATACCGTGATCGAGAATTACCGGATCGAGGTGACGGGATGAAATCGGCCGTCGTCGTCTTTCCCGGCATCAATCGCGAGCGCGACATGGCGCGCGCGCTGCGACTCATTTCCGGGCGCGAGCCGGCCATGGTGTGGCACGCCGACAGCGAACTGCCGCCCGGTACCGATCTTGTCGTCATCCCGGGTGGCTTCTCCTACGGCGATTATCTGCGCTGCGGCGCCATCGCGGCGCGCGCGCCGATCATGGACGCGGTGCGTAGCTTCGCCGCCAAGGGCGGGCTCGTGCTCGCGATCTGCAACGGTTTTCAGATCGCCTGCGAGGCCGGTCTCCTGCCCGGCGTGCTGATGCGCAACGCGCAGCTTCGCTTCATCTGCCGCGACATCTATTTGCGCGTCGAGCGATCGGATACGGCGTTCACGCGTGGCTACAATGCCGGACAGGTGATCCGCGTCCCGGTGGCGCACGGCGAAGGCAATTATATCGCCGACGGCGAAACCATCGCGCGGCTGGAAGGCGAGGGCAGGGTGCTGTTCCGCTATTCCTCGCCCGACGGCATGGTCGACCCGAACTGGAATCACAACGGCGCCATGAACGCCATCGCTGGCATTCTCAACGAGCGCGGCAACGTGCTCGGCATGATGCCGCATCCGGAAAACCACGTCGAAGCGGCTATGGGCCGGACCGACGGCCGCGGCCTGTTCGCGGGGCTTGTGGATCACTTCAAGCTGGCGGCGTGACTTCCCTCTTTCCATATGGGAGAGGGAAGTGAACCGAGCGTGCTAACTGTGATTTCCAACGAACCTGCCATTACGCCTGAGCTGATCGCCCAGCACGGCCTCAAGCCGGATGAGTACGAGCGTATCGTCAAGCTGATCGGCCGCGTGCCGAGCTTCACCGAGCTCGGCATTTTCTCGGCGATGTGGAACGAGCACTGTTCCTACAAATCCTCGCGAATTCATCTGCGCACGCTGCCGACCAAGGCGCCTTGGGTGATCCAGGGCCCCGGCGAGAATGCCGGCGTCATCGATATCGGCGACGGGCTCGCCGTGGTGTTCAAGATGGAGAGCCACAACCATCCGAGCTATATCGAGCCTTATCAGGGTGCGACGACCGGCGTCGGCGGCATTTTGCGCGACGTCTTCACCATGGGCGCGCGGCCGATCGCCTGCCTCAATGCGCTGTCGTTCGGCGATCCGAAAAATCCGAAGACGCGCGCGCTCGTCGCCGGAGTCGTCGCCGGCATCGGCGGCTACGGCAATTCGTTCGGCGTGCCGACCGTCGGCGGCGAAGTGCGCTTCGATCGCCGCTATGACGGCAACATTCTGGTCAATGCCATGGCGGTTGGCTTGGCCGACGCCGACAAGATTTTCTATTCCGCAGCCTCGGGCGTCGGCATGCCGATCGTCTATCTCGGTTCGAAGACCGGCCGCGACGGCATTCATGGCGCAACGATGGCATCCGCGGAATTCGGCGCCGATGCCGAAGAAAAGCGCCCAACCGTGCAGGTCGGCGATCCGTTCTCGGAAAAGCTTCTGCTCGAAGCCTGCCTCGAAATCATGGCCAAGGGCTGTGTCATCGCCATTCAGGACATGGGCGCGGCGGGGCTGACATGCTCGGCGGTGGAAATGGGCGCCAAGGGCGATCTCGGCGTCACGCTCGATCTCGACCGGGTGCCGTGCCGCGAGACCGGTATGAGTGCCTACGAGATGATGCTCTCGGAGAGCCAGGAGCGCATGCTCATGGTGCTCAAGCCCGAGAAGGAAAAAGAGGCCGCGGCGATCTTCCGCAAATGGGGTCTCGATTTCGCGATTGTCGGCGAGACCACGCCGACCAAGCGCTTCATCGTCAAACACGGCGGCGCGGTCATGGCCGATCTGCCGATCAAGGAGCTCGGCGACGAAGCGCCGCTTTATAACCGGCCCGCATTCGATCACCCGAGGCAGCCCGTCATCGATGCGGCTTCGGTCAAGCCGCCGCTGCGGCTCGCCGATGCGCTGGAAAAACTCATCGGCTCACCGGACCTTTGCTCCAAGCGCTGGGTCTGGCAGCAATACGATCACGTCATCCTCGGCAACACGGTGCAGCGCCCCGGCGGCGACGCCGCCGTGGTGCGTATCAATGACGGGCCCAAGGCATTGGCGCTGACGTCTGACGTCACGCCGCGCTATTGCGAGGCCGATCCGTTCGAGGGCGGCAAGCAGGCGGTCGCCGAAGCGTGGCGCAATCTCACCGCGGTCGGCGCCCGCCCGCTCGCTCTCACCGATAATCTTAATTTCGGCAGCCCCGAACGGCCGGAGATCATGGGCCAGTTCATCGGCTGCGTGCGCGGCATCGGCGAAGCCTGCCGCGCGCTCGATTTCCCGGTCGTGTCCGGCAATGTCTCGCTTTACAACGAGACCAATGGCCGGGCGATCCTGCCGACGCCCACCATCGGCGGCGTCGGCCTGCTCGATGACTTCTCCAGGTCGATGACGCTTGCGTTTAAAGCCGAAGGCGAGGCGATCCTGTTGATCGGCGACACCAGCGGTTGGCTCGGCCAGTCGCTCTATCTGCGCGACGTCTGCGGCCGCGAGGAGGGCGCGCCGCCGCCGGTGGACTTGGCTGCCGAACGGCGCAACGGCGATTTCGTCCGCGGCTTGATCCGCGACGGCGTGGTGACCGCCGTCCACGACATTTCCGACGGCGGCCTGTTGGGGGCGCTTGCCGAAATGGCGATCGCGTCGGGCATCGGCGCCGTGCTGGAGCCGCCATCAAACCTTGCCGCACACGCTTTCTGGTTCGGGGAAGATCAGGCCCGCTATATCGTGACGGCGAAAGCGGCCGAAAGCGTCGCGCAACGGGCCAAGGCGGCCGCAGTGCCGTTGGCGCGACTGGGCGCGACTGGCGGCGCTGCTCTCACGTTGGCCGGTGAGCGGCCGCTGCCGGTCGAGGATCTCAAGACGCGTTTCGAAGCTTGGCTCCCCGCCTATATGGCCGGCGCGGCGTAGGCGACGCATTGACGCTTGCCGGCAAGCGTCCCATTGTGGTGCAACGCGGCGCAAATGCTGGGCAGGTTTTGCGGATTGCCGGTTCTATCGGGGGGCGAGTCGAAACGAACAGGTGAAGCACGCCATGGCTATGGTTGCGAGCGACATCGAGAAGTTGATCCGGGTGCGCATTCCGGATGCCGAGGTGACGATCCGCGATCTCGCCGGCGACGGAGACCATTACGCCGCGACCGTCATCGCCGAGTCGTTTCGCGGCAAATCCCGCGTCCAGCAGCACCAGATCGTCTACGAGGCGCTCAAGGCCGAAATGGGCGGCAAGCTGCATGCGCTCGCGCTGCAAACCGGCACGCCGGAGCGCTAAAACCGCCTAGACCGGCTCTGTCCTCTTATCTGGGTGCAGACTGGAACTTCCTTCCGCTGTAAGGCGGACCCATAACCATTCCTTCTTGTGAAATTACCGGCGTTCGGCCATGCCAGGCCGGCATTGGGTTTTAAGGGTGGTTTGCGGTACATATATTGCAAGGCAGAGGGCGAGATTCGGCGCGGGAAGGGTTGCCCGCGGTGCCAAAAAGGATGACCGCGATGTCTGATCAGAATGGGCCAGCCGTGCAATTCATCGACAATGAAGTCAAAGCCAACGATGTCGTGCTGTTCATGAAGGGCACGCCGCAATTCCCGATGTGTGGGTTCTCCGGTCAGGTCGTGCAAATCTTGGATTATCTGGGCGTCCCCTATAAGGGGCTCAATGTGTTGGAAAACGACGAGCTGCGTGGCGGCATCAAGTCCTATTCAAACTGGCCGACGATCCCGCAGCTTTACGTCAAAGGCGAATTTGTCGGCGGCTGCGATATCGTGCGCGAAATGTTCCAGGCCGGCGAGTTGCAATCCCTGCTGAAGGGCAAGGGCATTCCGGTAAAGGAAAGCGCCCCCGCTGCATAACGTCCGGCGCGAACCTCGATGGCCCGGCAACAAGTTGCTGCTGAGGCGCTTGGAATAATCTGTCCGCTCCGGTGTGCGTCCCCAGGGCTGGGCGTTTAAGGCATTGTCCTCGCTTGTCCTCGCTCTGCGGAGGTACGAATGCGCATCAAGCGAATATTCGCGCGCGGCGCTGTGCTGTCGGTAGCCGTTGCGCTGACCGTTGCTGGGTTGGACGCCGCTCATGCTGCGACCAAGAAAAGTAAGCACGCAAAGTCGCCGCAGGCCGCGCATGCCACAAGCGCGCCGAGTACAGCCCAGCCCACCACGGCCGTCGCTCCGCCGGATCCAGGCGTTTACAAGTAAGCGTAGCCGTCGTCGCTACCGCATGCGGTTGGCGATCAGCATGACCAGCGCCAAGACGATGGCTAAGCCGACCAGGCTTTGGGCGGGAATGGCGGCTGCGAATTTTGGGACATTGTCCGCCACGCCTGACACAAAAACGCCGGACGAATCCGGCCCCCGCCGCTTTTATCGGTAAATCGCGCGCGATGGTGCTGGGGATAAGTGCGTAAGAATCAGCGCGAGTAGTACTCGACGACGAGATGCGGCTCCATCACGACGGGGTAGGGCACGTCGCCGGGGGCGGGCACACGCGAAAGCTTCGCGGTCATCTTGGAGTGATCGACCTCGATATAGTCGGGCACGTCGCGCTCGCCGAGACCATTGGCTTCCAGCACCAGCGCGAGCTGTTTCGATTTCTCCTTGACCTCGACTTCTTCTCCGACTTTCACGCGGTAGCTCGCGACGGTCACTCGCTTGCCGTTCACCTTGATGTGGCCGTGGCTGATGAACTGCCGCGCGGCAAACACCGTAGGCACGAATTTGGCGCGATAGATCACGGTGTCGAGACGCCGTTCCAGCAGCCCGATCATGTTGGCGCCGGTGTCGCCCCTCAGCCGGCGCGCCTCATCATAGAGGCCGTGGAAATGCCGCTCCGACATATTGGCGTAGTAGCCCTTGAGCTTCTGCTTGGCGCGCAATTGCACGCCGTAGTCCGAGAGCTTGCCCTTGCGGCGCTGGCCGTGCTGGCCGGGGCCGTATTCGCGTTTGTTGATTGGAGACTTCGGCCGGCCCCAGATGTTCTGGCCCATCCGCCGGTCGATCTTGTACTTCGCCTGATGGCGCTTGGTCATTCGCGTCCTCGCTGACGTTGTTTGGCATGATCTTCTTCCGAAAACCGGAAGACCACTTTTCGGGATCATGCCGTGGCTGAGGATCGCGCCCTCCTCCTGTTCCGCCTGCTCCCGAGGGAGGTGGGTGGAACCGACAGGTTTTAGAGCCGAAGCGCCAGCTCAAACCGCGGGTCGCGAAACACTACGCGGGCCCATCAGGCCCGCGAAGTGGGCGGTATTTAGGGGGAAACCCGCCGGGTGTCAAACCTGCGCGTGCCCCACCACACGGATGCCGAACCCCGAGAGGGCCTTTTTCGGCGTGCGACCAGACGTGAAAATCGCGCGCGTCGTGCCGCTTTCGGCCGATGCCGGCGCGGCGCCGAGAAGATCGGCCACGCGCCGCGCGATCGCGGGCGCGGGATCGAGGAAATTCACCGGCCACGGTGCGAGTTGCCGCAGCCGATCAATCAGCAACGGATAATGCGTGCAGGCAAGGACAATCGTATCTGTGCGCTTGCCGCCGTCGCGGAAGCACGCCGCGATCTCGGCGCGGATGGCCGTGTCGCTCGCCGGTGCGCCATGAAGCTCGGCCTCCGCATAGGTCGCGAGCTTGGTTGAGCCGACGAGCGTCACTTCGCAATCTTGCGCATAATCGCGGATGAGCGCGCGGGTATATTCGCGTTTCACTGTTGCCTCGGTGCCGAGCACGGAGACACGCCTCGTCACCGACGCGGCGCAGGCGGGTTTGATCGCCGGCACGGTGCCGACAAAGGGCAGCGAGAATTTTTTGCGCAGCTCCGGCAGTACGATAGTCGAGGCGGTGTTGCAGGCGATCACGACAAGGTCGGGCTGGTTTGCCTCGATCAATTTGGCGACGAGATCGACGACGCGTGCGATCAGCGCCGGCTCTTCGAGGTTGCCGTAGGGAAAGACTGCGTCGTCGGCAACATAGATGAAATCGGCATCCGGTCGTGCCGTTGCGACCTCTCGATAAACGGTGAGGCCGCCTAGCCCGGAATCGAACACGAGAATGGTTTTGCGTGCCGCCATTGCGCGACAGATGACACGAGGAGTTGGACGGCCGCAATCTCCGCCCGGCTGATAAGCTTTAAGCCTTCAGGCTCTCGACCAGCCGCGGCCCGTCCTTAGGGTTGGCGTTTGTCAGTTCCTGCTGCTGCGGCCTGTCCGGTATTGGCGCGACCAGACCGCTTACGGCGGTAAAGGTCAGGATCAGAATCGCCGCCAGATTGCCGTCGTGGAATTTGGCGAAGGCCACGGCGCCCATCAGATAGGCCCAGAACGGGAAGGCCACCGTAGAGACGATGGCGTTGACGACCCAGGCGTCGCCGTCCTCGCGCACATACCAGCAGAACAGCGGCGTCAGAATCAGACCCACAAGCAGCGCGCCCACCGCGATACTCGTCACCGAAAATCCGGCCATAGTGGCTGTGCCGTCGCCGGTGACCATTGCTTGGCCGAGGATTGAGTTGACCAGCATCGAACCGCCGATGATTTCGGCTGGAATATATTTGACCGTCCGCGTGAGATAGTCGTCGCCTGCCGCACCGGTCGCCGCCGGCCGCGCACGGGATTGGAACATGCCGCCGAAGTCGCCGCCTTGCGGCTCGGCCTCCGGCAATTTCGGCTTTCGCACCAAACGGCCCATGACCCTCTCCTCCGTCGATGGCGTCAACGTACGTCAGGCGACCGAGTCGGGCAAGGCGAGGAAAGCTTTGTAAACGCTGGGAAACGCGTAAATTAAATATGGTTAACGCCGCTTACGCTCGGCCGAACACGCGGGCAAAGATGGTGTCGATGTGGGCGAAGTGGAAGTCGAGATCGAAATTGGCGGCAAGTTCCGCTTCGCTCAAATGCTGGCGCACATCCTTGTCTGCTTTGAGGAAGGTGAGGAAATCGCCTTCGCCGGCCCACACTTTCATGGCGTTGCGCTGGACCAATCGATAAGCGTCCTCGCGCGCGACGCCCTTTTGGGTGAGCGAGAGCAGGATGCGCTGCGAATGAACGAGACCGCCGAGGTGGTCGAGGTTTTTCCGCATATTGTCGGGGTAGACGATGAGCTTGTCGATGATCCCGGCGAGCCGCGCGAGCGCGAAATCGAGCGTGACGGTCGCGTCCGGCCCGATCATACGCTCGACCGAGGAATGCGAAATATCTCGCTCGTGCCACAGTGCGACATCCTCCAGCGCCGGGACGACGTAGGCACGGACCATGCGGGCGAGACCAACCACGTTCTCCGACAGCACCGGATTGCGCTTGTGCGGCATGGCCGAAGAGCCCTTTTGGCCTGCGGAGAAAAACTCCTCTGCCTCCAAAACCTCGGTGCGCTGCAAGTGCCGGATTTCGGTCGCCAGCCGCTCGCACGAAGCTGCGACGACGCCAAGCGCGGCGAAATACATCGCATGGCGGTCGCGCGGGATGATCTGCGTCGAGATCGGCTCGACCGCGAGCCCCATTTTTTCCGCAACGTAAGCTTCGACGCGCGGATCGACCTGCGCGAACGTGCCGACGGCGCCGGAGATCGCGCAGGTCGCGACTTCCTTGCGCGCCATTTCCAAGCGCTCCTTTGCGCGGGAGAACTCGGCAAAGGCAACGGCAAGCTTGAGGCCGAATGTCGTGGGTTCGGCATGGATGCCGTGCGAACGGCCGATGGTCGGCGTGAATTTATATTCCCGCGCGCGCCGCTCCAGCGCGGCGGCAAGCACGTCCACGTCGGCCATGAGAAGATCGGCCGCCCGCACGAGCTGGACGTTGAAGCAGGTGTCGAGCACGTCGGACGACGTCATGCCCTGATGCACGAAGCGTGCTTCGGGACCTACGATCTCGGCGAGATGGGTGAGGAAGGCGACGACGTCGTGCTTGGTTTCACGCTCGATTTCGTCGATGCGTGCGGTGTCGAATTTCGCCACCTTGCCCTTGTCCCAGATTTTCTTGGCCGCGTCCTTCGGAATCATGCCGAGCCCGGCCATGGCGTCGGCGGCGTGCGCTTCGATCTCGAACCAGATGCGAAAGCGCGTCTCCGGCGACCAGATCGCCGCCATCTGCGGGCGGGTGTAGCGAGGGATCATAGGTTACGCTTCATGTTCATACCGCGAAACGTCATGCAGCAAACTTTGCGCGATCGTGCGGTTGCCGATAGTCGACCGGCGTTCCCTTTGGGATGATGCCGGTCGGATTGACGCGCGCGATCGAATAATAGCCGATGACGTAATAGCGGGGTTTGACCGTTTCGGCGACGCCCGCCACCGCATAAAGCTCGCGCATGTAGTTCAGCAGGTTCGGGTAGTCGGCAATCCGGTTCCTGTTGCACTTGAACAGCGAGAAATAGGCCACATCGAAGCGCACCAGCGTCGGAAACAGCCGCCAATCCGCCTCGGTGATCTGGTTGCCGGCGAGATAACGCTGCCGGCCGAGCCGCGCCTCGATCTGATCGAGCGTCGCGAACAGCGTGTCATACGCCTCTTCATACGCAGCTTGCGATTTCGCGAAGCCGCAGCGGTAAACACCGTTATTCACGTTGGCGTAAACCTCGGCGTTGACGCGATCGATCTCGCTACGCATCGCCTTCGGATAGAAATCCGTCGGGTCGGCGCCGATATCGGCGAATTCGGTGTTGAGCATGCGGATAATCTCGGAGGATTCGTTGTTGACGATCCGCCCGGTCTTCTTGTCCCACAGCGTCGGCACCGTCACCTTGCCGGTATAGTGCGGATTACTCGCGGCATAGGCCTGGTGCAGATAGCGAAAGCCATTGACCCGATCGGGCGTGCAGTCGGGGAACGCGGGGTTGTCTTCGTAAGTCCAGCCTTCGGAACGCAGACCCGGAACGGCGACCGCCACGCTGATCGCGCCTTTAAGCTTTTTGAGCGCCAGATAGATTTGAGCGCGATGCGCCCACGGACAGGTATAGGCGACATAGAGGTGATAGCGCCCGGCTTCGGCCTTGAAGCCCGATAAGCCGTCCGCCGTGATGCGGTCGCGAAAGGCGCTGTCGACACGCTGGAAATTGCCGGTCTTGCCTGTCTCCGCGGGAGGGTCTTCGTCGCGCCATTGGCCGTCGACCAACATGCCCATTATGCAGCCTCCCCGCGCACGAGTGCCGCCGCTTGGCGGATCGCTGCGATGTTGGCGCGATAGCTCTCCGGCGTGCGGTCCTTGAACACCGCCGAGCCGGCAACGAAGGCATTGGCGCCGGCGCGCGCGACGTCCGGGGCGACCGCGGCCGTAATCCCGCCGTCGATCTCGATATCGATGGGGCGTGCACCGGCCAAGGCGCGCAAGTTGCGCACTTTCTCGACCGCGTCGGGAATGAACTTTTGCCCGCCGAAGCCCGGATTGACCGACATGACGAGGATGAGATCGACAAGGTCGATGACATACTCGACGCTATTTTCCGGCGTGCCGGGGTTCATGGTCACTCCGACTTTCTTGCCGAGCGCACGGATTGCTTGCAGCGAGCGATGGATGTGCGGGCCGGCTTCGACATGCACGGTGATGATGTCCGCGCCCGCCTTGGCGAAGGCCTCCAGGTAAGGATCGCATGGCGAGATCATCAAATGCACGTCGAGCGGCTTTTTGGTGTGCGGCCGGATCGCTTTGACGATATCGGGCCCGATGGAAATGTTGGGCACGAAATGGCCGTCCATGACGTCGACATGGATCCAGTCGGCGCCTGCGGCATCGACCGCGCGCACCTCCTCCCCCAATTTCGCGAAATCGGCGGCGAGGATCGACGGGGCGATAATGAGGGGACGGGGCACCGGATTCTCCGAGCTTACGTGTTCGGGTAACACGTCATTTCTCGCGGGGCAACGCGCGGAATCGGCTCCGAAAGGCGGTCGCCAGCCGCACTTGCCAGCTAGCGCCAGGCTCGCCAGATACGTTCGCGGCTTTAGCATAATGAGGGTTTCGTGGCGCGCGCCGATATTATCGTGCTTGGGGCCGGCATCGTCGGCACTTCGGTCGCGCTCCATCTTGCCAAGCGCGGACTGTCGGTGGCGCTTGTCGATCGCGCCGGGCCGGGCGAGGGGACCTCCTACGGCAATGCCGGCATCATCGAGGGCAACACCATCTTTCCGGCGGCGTTTCCGTCGGATTGGGCGACGCTGCTCCGCATCACGCTCAAACGCTCGCCTATTGCCAATTATCACCTCTCGTTTTTGCCGAAGGTCGCGCCGTGGCTGCTGGCCTTCCGCGCCGCTTCGCAGCCTGAGCGCTTGATCGAGACCGCGCAATTGATGCGGCCGCTGATGGCGCGCGCCGTGAGCGAGCACGAGGCGCTTGCCGCCGAAGCCGGAGCGGGGCGCTATTTGCGGCACACCGGCTGGCTAAAACTTTACCGCACCGACCGCGCATTTGCCGGCCAGTCGCGCGAGCTTGATCTCGCAGCGCAGCTCGGCATTGCCAATGTCCCGCTCGATCGCGACGCGGCGCGTGCGCTCGAGCCGTCGCTTAAGCCGGTCTTCCGTCACGCCGTGCATTGGACCGGTGCGGTGAGCGTGTCGAATCCGCTCGCCGTGACGCGCGCCTATGCCGCGCGCTTTGCCGCGTTGGGCGGGCTGTCGTTTACCGGCGACGCGCGCACGCTGCATCGTGCGCAGTCGCTTTGGCGCGTCGATACCGCGGCCGGGCCGCTCGATGCCGGCGACGTCGTCATCGCGCTCGGCCCCTGGCTGCCCGACCTGCTCGATCCGCTCGGCATTAAGCTGCCGCTGGCGGTCAAGCGCGGGTACCATCGCCATTTCCGCGCCGAGGGTAACGCATCGCTCGGCCGTCCCGTGCTCGATGCCGAGAACGGCTATGTCTTGGCGCCGATGGAGCAGGGCATTCGCGTCACCACCGGCATCGAATTCGCTGCCCGGGATGCGCCGCCGACGCCGGTGCAATTCGATCGCGTCCTGCCTGTCGCGCGCGAATTATTCGCTCTCGGCGAGCCGGTTGAAACGCAGCCGTGGCTCGGCGCCCGGCCATGCTTTGCCGATTCCCGTCCGGTGATCGGGCGTGCGCCGCGCGTGAGCGGCTTATGGCTCGCGTGTGGTCACGCCCATTGGGGATTGACGCTCGGACCGGCCACCGGCCGGCTGCTTGCCGAAATGATCACCGGCACGACGCCGTTTTGCGATCCAGCGCCTTACCGGGCGGATCGTTTTTGATCGTCATTCCGGGGCGCGCGAAGCGCGAGCCCGGAATCCATAATCACAGACGATGCAGAACTGGCTCTGCATCCAACGCCATATTGAAGTGATCGCGGTTATGGATTCCGGGCTCGGCCTGCGGGCCGCCCCGGAATGACGATTATTCGCTGATCGTCTTGACGACGCTCGATTCCGGACGCGTGTTGTTGCTGGACGAGAACTTGTCCTGCGCCTTGACCATGTCGTCATATTTCGCCAGCGTTGTGACCGGCTCCTTCGGCACCATGTGCACGAGCTTGTAACCGTTGGCCTTGAGCTGGCGCAGTATTTCCGGCATCGCTTCCGCCGTCGCATGCTGGAAATCATGCATCAACAGGATGCCCTTGCCGTTCTTTGCAAGCTTGGTCATCACCGATTTGACGACGTCGTCGGGCTTACGCAGCTTGAAGTCGAACGTGTCGATGTCGGTCGAGAAGGTTGCGATATTGCGCGTGCCGAGATAAGCAATCAAATCCGGAGGCATTTGCAGATCGGGGAACCGGAAGAACGGTGCGACCGGTCCACCTGCGGCCGACATATGCACGGCGCTCACGCCCATCTCGATCTCTTGCTTGGCCTGCTCGATATCCTTGGCGTAGGGATTCTTGGCGAGGTCCTTGTGCGACCAAGTGTGAGTGCCGACCGTCATCCCGGCATCGACCAGCTCTTTGGTGAGATCGGGGCGCCAGGTTGAGTGTTCGCCGATCTCGAAGAAGGTCGCCTTAGCGCAATTGTCCTGCAACGCCTTGAGCACCATCGGCGTGTTGTCCGGCCACGGTCCGTCGTCGAAGGTCAGCACGACTTCCTTGTCGCGCAGGAAATCGTATTGCTTGAAGTGCTCGGTGCCGAATGCCGGGCCACCTGTCGTGTCGATTTGCACGATGCGCGAGAGTCCGAGGGCGTTGGGATTGTTGCACGGCGGAACTGTCGTGGCCGAAGCCGCGCTGCCGGCGCTGGCCGGAGCCGCTGTGGGCGCCAGCGCTGTCGCATTCTGGGCTACGAGCGTCGGCGCGGCCGAAGCAGACGGCGCCGCGTCGGAAGCGGATTTGGCGCTGGGCGGCGAAGCGACCGTGTCCGAGATTTGGATGACAGGCGCCTGAACCGGGCGGGTTTGCGCGACTTGGGTCGCCGGTGCCGTCGCCGTAGTCGTACTCTGTGCGGGTGAGATGATGCGCGCGGCGATGGCAGCTAGCGAGGCCGGACCGCTTGTGTTCTGGGTTGCAACAACGCCGAACGCCGCGAGACCCAGTGTCAACAATCCCGCAATGACAACGATGACGACACGCATCGCATCCTCCGCCACAATTCTTACTGAGCTTGCTCGAAGTGAAGGCGCAATTGCGGAGCGAGTCAACGAAAACCCGGCTCGGGAGGATGAAAGATGCAGTTGTGGTTTCCGCGGTAGTCCGAAACCGTGAAGCCTTGCGATCCCTTTGTGTTAACGGCCGAATTGATCATGCCAGCTCGGCATGGCGCCAGGCAGTTCCAAGGTCCGCGCCGCAAAAACGCCGCACGCAATGGCGCGGGCGACGACGTTGGCGGCAAGCGTGCCGAGATGGGTCAATCCGACCGTCGCATCGGCGAGCGGCCGCCGTCCGGTCGAGGCCGCGAACACCACGTCGCCATCGAGTGGGCTGTGCACCGGATAGATCGCGCGCGACAGACCGGATTGCGCCATCACCGCGAGCCGTTTCGCTTGCGCTTTACTCAAAACGGCGTCGGTCGCCACGATCACGAGCGTGGTGTTCTCGCGGGCGCTGCCCTTGGTGATCGGCTCGAGCGCGTGGGCGGAAAATTCGCCCGGCAGCCCGCGTCCGCCGAACTCGCCGCCGACTTCGAATGGCGCCGCCCAGAACCACGGGCCGCGGCCGACAATGACGCTGCCGGCGGCATTCACCGCCGCCAGCGCGCCGACAACGAAACCGTCCGGACTTTGCGCCGAGGCGGAGCCGATGCCGCCCTTGCAATTGACCGTGGTCGCGCCGGTGCCGGCGCCGACGCTGCCGAGCATGAAGTCGCTCGCGGCGCCGGCCGCCGCCGCATAGCCGAGTTCGCGATAGGGCGGGAACCGTCCCCAATCCTTGTCGCCGCCGCTCAACAGATCGAACAGGATCGCCGCCGGCACGATCGGCACCCGCGCGCTACGCACCGGAAAGCCGCGGCCCTGCTCGCGCAGCCACGCCTGCACACCGGACGCGGCGTCGAGCCCAAACGCCGAGCCGCCGGATAGCGTGATGGCGTCGATGCCTTGGACGGTCTGCGCCGGATCGAGCAGCGCCGTTTCGCGCGTACCCGGCCCGCCGCCGCGCACGTCGATCGACGCCACCGCCGGCTCGTCGAAAATGACGGCGGTCGCGCCGGAGCCGAGACGAAGATCTTCGGCATGGCCGACTTTCAGCCCAGGCACGTCGGTGATGAGGTTGCGCATGCTTCTCGTCATTCCGGGGCGCGCCGAAAGACGCGAGCCCGGAATCCATAATCACAGGTTCCTCAGAACTAGCCCGAATTTTTCCCTTGGGGCAGGGGGTATGGATTCCGGGCTCGCCGCTTTCGCGGCGCCCCGGAATGACGCAACCGCCTTGCAATCGCCACGCCGGTCGGTGCATCCATGCGCCATGCCGAATGTGACCATCGTTGCTGCATACCTCGCCGGAATGCTGAGTTTCCTATCGCCCTGCGTGCTGCCGCTGGTGCCGCCTTATCTGGTCTATCTCACCGGCACCTCGCTCGAACGCTTCGCCGATCCAGCGACCAAGCCGCAGGCGCAGGGAGGGACCCTCGCCGCCGCGATCTTGTTCGTGCTCGGCTTCACCACTGTATTTGTCGCGCTCGGCGCCAGTGCCAGCGCCGTCGGCGCGGTGCTGCGCGCTTTTTCTGGTGAGCTCTCTATCGTTGCCGGCATCGCCATCATCATTATGGGTCTGCACTTCCTGGGCCTGACGCCGATCGCCTGGCTGATGCGCGAGAAACGCTTGGAAGTTGCAAAGCCGGTCGGCCTGTGGGGCGCTTATCTGATGGGACTGGCCTTCGCGCTCGGCTGGACGCCGTGCATCGGGCCGATCCTCGCTGCCATTCTCGCGGTCGCGGCGTCGGAGGCGACGGTGCTCAAAGGCGCCGGCCTGCTCGCGGTCTACTCGCTCGGCCTCGGTGCGCCCTTTATTGTTGCCGCGCTTGCGGTGGGGCCATTCGCCGAATTTCTGGTCCGCTTCCGCGTGCATCTCGGCCTCGTTGAAAAGGCGATGGGCGGCCTTCTGGTGCTCACAGGGATCGCCTTTCTCACCGGCACGGTCAGCGAGGTCAGTTATTGGCTCTTGGATACGTTCCCGCAGCTTGGGAAGATCGGATAACGGAGGAACGCGCACCGGCTTTCACATCGCGCAGCCCGAGGCCGGGCATTCCACATAAGTGATCTTGCCGCTGGCATCCTTCTTCCAGATGTACATCACGTAATCGAGTTTGGTGATGTCGCCCTTGGTGTCGTAGGAAATGTCGCCGAGCACGGTCTTGAAAGCCATGCCCGAATGCATCTTGTCGGCGACTTTCTTCGGGTCGACCGACTGGGCCGCAAGCGCCGCCTGCGCGATGATTTGCACGCCCGCATAACTGTAGAGCGTATAAGCCTCCGGCTCGAATTTTTTGGCGCGGAATTCCTCGACTATCGCCTTGGCCTCCGGCTTATTGCGCGGGTCGGGACCGTAGGTCATCAGCGTGCCTTCCACGCCCGGACCGCCGACCGAGGCGAACTCGTCCGAAGTGATGCCGTCGCCGCCCATCAGCGGCGCCGTGACGCCCTGGTCGCGCATCTGCCGCACGATCAAGCCGCCCTCGGTGTAGAGCCCGCCGAAATAGACCAGATCGGCGCCCGACTGCTTGATCTTGGAGATCAGCGCCGAATAGTCCTTCTCGCCGGTGTTGATGCCTTCATACAGAACTTCTTTCATGCCGCCGGCTTTGATCGTTTTCAAAGTCTCGTCGGCGAGGCCTTTGCCGTAAGTGGTCTTGTCGTTGATGAAGGCGATCTTCTTGTCTTTGAAGTGCGCGAGGATGTAGGTGCCCGCGACCTTGCCTTGCTGGTCGTCGCGTCCGCAGGTGCGGAAGATGTTCCACATGCCGCGCTCGGTGACGGTCGGATTGGTGGAGGCGGGCGTGATCTCGAGGATGCCGTTTTCCTGATAGACTTCGGAAGCCGGAATGGTGACGCCGGAATTGTAATGTCCGATCACGAATTTGACGCCGTCGCCGGCGAAATTGTTGGCGACCGACACACCCTGCTTGGGATCGGACACGTCGTCGCCGTACTCGACCGTGATTTTCTGGCCCAGAACGCCGCCGGCGGCGTTGATGTCGACAGCCGCCTGGTCGACGCCGTTCTTCATTTGCGCGCCGGTCGCGGCATTGGCGCCGGTGATCGGGCCGCCGACGCCGAACTTGACCTGGGCCGATGCGGATCCCGCATATCCAAGCGCAATGCCCAGCGCGAGAGCGAGTGTCGTGATGCTTTTCATCGTTCGTTGCTTTCAACTGGAACGGTCACGTTCGAACTCCCTCGATGTTACGTCATGGCGGTTTGCGGCGCCAGCGCAGCGGGCCGTTGGGCTGATTGATCCAGCTATATTGCCTGACCATTTGCCCGGCACGCGCGGCGCGAAAGCCGATGCATCCGAATGCCAAGCAGATCGCGACGTCGACAACGTAGTAATGAATTGACAAGAGCGTGCCGCCGAACAGGGCGAAGTGAAAAAAACGGACGGCACCGCCGAGGATCAGCAAATAGCCGGCGATCTGCCACCACGGCCGCCAGGTCAGCGCAATGGCGCGGCCAGCGAGCGCCGCCGCGCCGCCGCCAAGGATAACGGTGACCAGAAGAAAAACGCCAAAAGAATCTTCCTCGTAGAAGAAATGGGAGACCGGAATAGCCGCATCACTTGTCATTGGGCTTGCTGCCGCCCGCCTTCGAGATAGGCGGATTTCACTTCCGGCCGATCGAGCAATTCGCGGCCGGTGCCGGACAGCGTAATCAGGCCATTGACCATGACATAACCACGGTGCGCGAGTTTTAGCGCGTGGAAGGCGTTCTGCTCGACCAGGAACACGGTGAGACCTTGCTCGGCGTTGAGCATTTTGATGGTGTCGAAGATCTGCCGCACCACGAGCGGCGCCAATCCCAGCGACGGCTCGTCGAGCAACAAGAGCCGCGGCCGGCTCATCAGCGCGCGGGCGATCGCCAGCATCTGCTGCTCGCCGCCCGACAGCGTGCCGCCGCGCTGGGCAAGCCGCTCCTTGAGGCGTGGGAACAGCGTCAGCACGCGTTCGAGATCGCGATCGAAGTCGGCAGGTGCGGCGACGTTTGCGCCCATCTGCAGATTTTCCAGCACCGTCATGCGGGCAAAGATGCGGCGGCCTTCCGGCGCTTGAGCGAGCTTGAGCCGCGCGATCTCGTGGGGCGGCAGCCGGGTGATGTCGCGGCCGGCGAAAACGATTTTGCCGTCGCGGGCCCGCGGATTGCCGCAGACGGTCATCATCAATGTGGATTTGCCGGCGCCATTGGCGCCGATCAGAGCGACGATCTCGCCTTCATGAATGTCGATGTCGACGCCCTTGAGCGCTTTGACGCGGCCGTAGAACGCCGTCACGCCGCGCACCGAAAGAAGCGGGGAGCTCACAAGCCAACCTCCGCCGCGACTTTCGCAACCTCTTCGTCGGCAACGCCGAGATAGGCGGCGATGACTTTCGGATCGTTGCGAACCGCCTCAGGCGTGCCGTCGGCGATCTTGACGCCATAGTCGAGCACTACGACGTGGTCGGAAATGTTCATGACCACCGTCATGTCATGCTCGATCAAGAGGACCGAGATGGCGTATTCGTCGCGCACGACGAGCAATAGCTCGTTGAGCTCGGCGCTCTCGCGCGGATTGAGGCCGGCCGCGGGCTCATCGAGGCAGAGCAGCACGGGATCCGTGCACATGGCGCGGGCGATCTCCAGCCGCCGCTGCGCGCCATAGGGCAGGTTGCCGGCCGGATCGTCGGCGCGCTCGATCAGACCGAAACGGTCGAGCCAGGCGCGCGCCTTGTCGAGAGCCGCGCGCTCGGCCGCCGCGTAGGACGGCAAGCCGAGGATGCCGAGGAGCGTATAGCCCGACGCGTGCATCAGCCGGTTATGCTGGGCCACCAGCAAATTCTCGAGCACGGTCATGCCGGGAAACAGCCGGATGTTCTGGAAAGTCCGCGCCACGCGCGCTTGCTGCGCCACCAGATAGTCGGGCATTCGTTCCAAAAGAAACAGCGCGCCGTCGGTCCGCGTCATGCTGCGCGCGCCGCTCTGCGTCAGGTCTTCGAGCGCATTCCAGAGCGCGGGTTTGCCGCGCTGCAGCGCCAGCCTACCCTCGGTCGGTTTGTAAAAGCCGGTGATGCAGTTGAACACCGTGGTTTTGCCGGCGCCGTTCGGCCCGATCAGCGCGGTGATGGCGCCGCGCTCGACATTAAAGCTGACATTATCGACGGCAACGAGCCCGCCGAAGCGCATCGTCAGGTGCTCGACTTTCAGCACCGCGCTGCCATCGCGCGCCATCATCCAAGTCCTTCCGTAGCATGCCCCTCTTTGACCAGATCGGCTGCAATGCTCTTGCGCTCCTTAAGGAACACCGAGGGCGCGCGCGTCGCGATCAGTCCGCGAGGCCGCCAGACCATGATCAGCACCATGGCGAGGCCGAACAGCAGCATGCGGTACTGCGTGGGGTCGAAGGTCGGACCAAAAATGTCTTTGAGAAAGTCGAGCTGACGCAAGAGTTCAGAACCGCCGATCATCACGATGGCGGCGATGACGACGCCGATCTGACTACCCATGCCGCCGAGCACGACAATTGCGAGGATGGTGGCGGATTCAATGAACGTGAAAGATTCGGGCGAGATGAATGCTTCCCGCGCGGCGAAGAACGAGCCGGCGAAGCCCGCGAACATCGCGCCCATGGCGAAGGCGGTGAGCTTGGTATTGGTGGTGTTGATGCCGAGCGAGCGGCAGGCGATTTCGTCCTCGCGCAATGCCTCCCAGGCGCGGCCGATCGGCAGCCGGCGCAGCCGCACGGAGACGAAGCACGTCAGCAAGGCGAGCGCGAGGATGACGTAATAGAGAAAGATGATGCGGTAGAGCGGCGAGAACTGCAGCCCGAACACTGCGGCAAAACCATTGTCAGCGGCAGTGAACGGAATTCCGAAAAAGGTCGGCCGCGGGACGCCGATGATCCCGGCATAGCCGTTGGTCAACGCCACCCAATTGATCAGGACGAGGCGAATGATCTCGCCGAAGGCGAGTGTAACGATGGCGAGATAGTCGCCGCGCAGCCGCAGCACCGGAAAGCCGAGCAGGACGCCCCAGAACGAGGACAGAATGCCGGCAAGCGGCAACAGAACCCAGAATCCCAGGCCGAAGGTTTTTGCGAGCAGCGCGTAGGAATAGGCGCCGACCGCGTAAAAGGCGACATAGCCAAGGTCGAGCAGACCAGCCAGCCCGACCACGATATTAAGACCCCAGCCGAGCATCACATAGATCAGGATCTGGATGCCGAAATTGTCGATCCACTTCTGCCCGCCGTTGGAGCCGAGCGTGAAGAAGATAACCAACGGATAGGCGATGACGAAAGCCAGGGCGAAGGGAATGAACCAGTGCGCGACGTAGCCGCGCCAAGCCGGCGCTTCGGCTTGCACTGGGCGTTGCGCGCGGCGTGCCAGCCACGGCATGAGCGCGAAGACGTAGACGAAACGGCCGGCGGCCGCGATGGCGACGAAGGCAAACAGCAGCGGCCATCGCGTCGTCAGGATCAACTCGTTGCTGCCGTTCACGCCAGTGAGGAAGCCGATCAGCGGCAGGAACAGAGCGAACGCGATCAGGCCGATGAAGGCGGCATCACGGAGCGCGCCGGCTGTATCGACGCGCTCGCTTTGCGCGCCAGCTGCCATGTCAGACCTTCTCGACATCCGGCCGGCCGAACAGGCCCTGCGGCAGGAAGATCAAGGTGATCGCAAGCACGGAAAAAGCCGCGACGTCCTTGTAGTCGATGGAAAAGTAGGCCGACCAGAACGTCTCGATCAGACCAATCAAGAGGCCGCCGACAACCGCGCCCGGCAGCGAACCGATGCCGCCCAGCACTGCGGCGGTAAATGCCTTCACGCCCGGCACAAAACCGTCGGAGAAGCTAACGACGCCGTAATACATGAGGTACAGGGTGCCGGCGACCGCGGCCAGCGCAGCCGCAATCACAAAGGTCATCGAAATGGTGCGGTCGACGTCGACGCCGACCAGCGCCGCCATCTTCTGATCCTGCTCGCAGGCGCGCTGGGCGCGGCCCAGCCGCGTCTTGGTCACCAGATACCAGAACGCGAGCAGCAGCACGGCGGTGACGCTCCAGATGATAAGCTGCTTGTAGGACAACGTGACGGCAAAATTGTTCTGATTGAACAGCACGAATTCGCCCTGGATCATGGGTGGGATCGACTTGTTGCGTGGTCCTTGCGTCACCTGCACGAAATTCGACAGGAAAATCGACATGCCGATCGCCGAGATCAGTGGCGCCAGGCGGAACGAGCCGCGCAATGGGCGGTAGGCCACGCGTTCGATCGCCCAATTGATCAGCGAGGTGAATGTTATCGCCACGACGAGCACGATGAAGAGCGCGAGCGCTATCGAGGAGATGCCGAGCCAAGTCGTGACGATCAGAAAGGCGACGAGCGCGATGAAGGCCGACACCATGAACACGTCGCCATGGGCGAAATTCACCATGCCGATGATGCCGAAAACCATAGTGTAGCCGATGGCGATCAGGCCGTAGATCGAACCGAGCGTGATGCCGTTGATGAGCTGCTGGACGAAGTATTCCATGCGTCCGCCGCGCCTTTCGCCGATTCAGCACACGTTAACAGGGGGCTATCGGAGCGGCAACGGCGCGCGCAGGTCTGTCTTAGATCAGTTGGCCCCGCGCGCAATGTCGCAGGGCTTTTCATGAGCTTGCGGCGGCGGGGAGCGGTCCGTTGTGGATACCGCATTCGGTTTTGGCAAGCCCGCTCCAGCGCCCGCCGCGCAGGTCAGCGCCGGCAGCCGGACGGTGAGTGCACGGCACGCAACCGATCGAACTGAATCCCAAGCCCTCCAACGGATGGCGGGGTATTTTGGCCGCCACGAATGTGGCATTGAGCTCGGCGCGCGTCAGCCGCGCCAGCGGATTGAATTTCAACCGCGGCCCGTCGGCCTCGACCACGGCAAGGTCGGAACGCTCGCCTCCATGATAGCGCTTGCGGCCGGAGAGCCAGCCGTCAAAAGCAACCAGCTCTTTCGCCAGCGGGTCGACTTTGCGGATGCCGCAGCAGGCCTCGCGATCGCGAATGCACAGATCGCGCTTGGGATCGCGCAGCGCCAAGGCGCTCGGGGAGGGGGTGACGGTGCGCACATCGGTCAGCCCAAGACGGGCGACCAGCGCGTCGCGATAGGCCAGCGTTTCCTTGAACAGCCATAACGTATCGAGGAACAGCACCGGCAGTGACGGGTCGACGTCGGCGACGAACTTCAGCAGAACCGCGGATTCGGCGCCTAAGGACGAAACCACCGCCAAGCGATCGCCCAGCGCGCGCGCCGCCGTCGCGATGATCTCGCGCGGGCTTGCCTGGTCGAGCTGTGCGGCCAATGTTGCCAAGCTGGGCAGCCGCCGCCGTGTAACGGCGGCCGCCCGCGAAAGCTGAGGCTCATCGCCCAGGGTATCCATTGGCGATAAATGGCAGTTTCGAGAACGTTTTTCTACAGAAAGGCTCAAGGCATCAAAAAATAAGAAATAATTTCCATGTGGCAGGAGAAACGCGCACAGTGCGTTTGGCTTGGCGTCGCTCCGGCGGCAGATAATTTCGCCACGTTGACAGGCCGCGCCGGAGTGCCTTTGCTGCAATCGGTACGGCGACTTGCACGGACCGGGATCGCTTCAACCGCGCTCCGCGCAAGGCAGGGACTGGCGAGATGAAATCCGAAGACGCGATCAAGACCAAAGGGCGGCCGTTCACCGGCGCGGAATACATCGAGAGCCTCCGCGACGGTCGCGAAGTCTACGTCTATGGTGAACGCGTCAAGGACGTGACCACCCATCCGGCGTTCCGCAACGCCGCCCGCTCGATCGCGAGGCTCTACGACGCGCTGCACGACGAGAAGACGAAAGACATCCTGACCTGCCCGACCGACACCGGCTCATCGGGCTTCACACATAGATTTTTCCGTGCCGCGCATTCGCGCGAAGATCTTGTCGCGCAACGCAATGCCATCGCGCTGTGGGCGCGGATGTCCTACGGCTGGATGGGACGCTCGCCGGATTACAAGGCGTCGCTGATGAACACGCTCGGCGCCAATTACGATTTTTACGGCAAGTTCGCCGATAACGCGACGGCCTGGTACCGGCGCGCCCAGGAAAACGTGCTGTTCATGAATCACGCCATCGTCAACCCGCCGGTGGATCGCGCCAAGCCCGTCGATCAAGTCAAGGACGTCTACATCACCATCCAGAAAGATACCGACTCCGGGATTTACGTGTCCGGCGCCAAAGTAGTGGCGACGTCATCGGCGCTCACGCACTATAATTTCCTCGGCCAGAACGCCGCCGTGCCGCTGCACGATACCGATCTCGCGGTCATGTTCATCGCGCCGATGAATGCGCCAGGCGTAAAACTGTTCTGCCGCACGTCCTACGAAATGACGGCGAGCGTGATGGGCACGCCGTTCGATTATCCGCTATCGTCGCGCTTCGATGAGAACGACGCGATCTTCGTGTTCGACAATGTTTTTATTCCCTGGGAAGACGTGCTGCTGCACCGCGACCTTGAGAAACTGAAGGTCTTCTTCCCGCAATCGGGTTTCTTGGCCGGCTACCAGTTCCAGGGTTGCACCCGGCTTGCGGTCAAGCTCGATTTCCTCGTCGGCGTGCTGGCGAAGGCGTTGCGGGTCGCCGGCTCCGACGAATTCCGCGGCAATCAGGCTATGCTGGGCGAGGTCATCGCTTGGCGGCATTTGTTTTGGGCGCTGACCGATGCCATGGCGATGAATCCGACGCCGTGGGTCGGCGGCGCGGTGCTGCCAAATCTGCAATCCGGCTCGAGCTACCGCGTGTTCGCCGGCGACGCCTACGGCCGCGTCAAGGAGATCGTGGAGAAGATCGTCGCCTCGTCGCTGATCTATCTGCCCTCATCCGCCAAGGATTTTAAAAATCCGGCGATCGACCGCTATCTCGCCCGCTATGTGCGCGGCTCCTACGGCATCGATTACAAGGAGCGCATCAAGGTGATGAAGCTCCTGTGGGATGCGATCGGCACCGAGTTCGGCGGGCGCCACGAACTTTACGAGCGCAACTACGCCGGCAATCACGAGGACGTCCGCATTCAAACGCTGTGGAATGCGCGCAGCTCCGGGACGTTCGAGCAGATGACGGCGCTCGCCGAGCAGTGCATGTCCGAATACGACGAGAACGGCTGGACCGATCCGGCGTGGCTCAATCCCGACGACGTCGCCTATCCCGGCTTGCCGGACGAAATACGGCGTGCGGCGGAATGAGCGCGAACGGAAAAGCAAGATGAGCTGGATCGATCAACGGCCTGACGACGCGATGGACGGCGCTTTCACGGCGGTCGCGCCGGGGCCGGTCACGAGCGTCGAGCCGCTGCTGTTCCGCGATGCGATGAGCCGGCTCGGCGCCGCCGTGCATGTCGTGACCACGGCCGGGATTGCCGGCAAGACGGGTTTTACCGCGACGGCGGTATGTTCGGTGTCGGACCAACCGGCGATGCTTCTTGTTTGTCTCAATCGCCGCAGCAACAGCTCGCCGCTGCTTGTGCAAAACGGCGTGTTTTGCGTCAACACGCTCGGCGCCAGCGAAGAGAAGCTCGCCGATGTGTTCGCCGGCCGGGGCGGCGCGCAACTCCACGAGCGCTTTTCGGTGGGCGAATGGATCACATTGAAGACCGGCGCGCCGGTGCTCACCTCGGCCGTGGTCGCCTTCGATTGCCGCACCGTCGAGATCAAGGCGGTTGCCTCGCACGACGTCATCTTTGGTGTCGTTGAAGCGGTCCGGCTCGGGCCGAAGGGTCCGGCGCTGGTCTATCACGACCGGGCCTATAAACCGGTCTGAGGCCGGCAAACCCGATCTGAGGCCAGCGGCAACCCGGTGCGGTGAACGCATGCCCGCCATTTTGTCAGTATCGAGACAATTTTTCTCAATTATATCAATTCGTTGCTCATATTTGGAGCAGCATAGGGTGGGGAACCTGCGTCCAGTCCGGGGGTTATCCTAATTGGGCAGGGGTCCACGCACTGTGAGCAAAACCCCACACAACCGGAGAACGTCCCTATGGCGAACGAACAGAACAATCCGCAAAATCCGCAGCAGGGTGGTCAGAACAAGCCCGGCCAGCAGCAACAGAGCGATAAGCCCGGCCAGCAGCAGGGCGGTCAGAACAACAAGCCCGGCCAGCCCGGCCAGCAACAGGGCGGGCAGAACAAGCCCGGCCAGGGTGGCCAGCAAGGCGGACAGGGTTTCAACCGCTAATCGCTACCTATCTCTTCGTGAGGCTGCAGCCCGTCGATCGGCGGGCTGCAGCTTTTTTGTATAAAGTTCAAATCTCATCGGGCTCTTAATCGGCTATGCTTGCGCCATGGGTGCTCAAGCCATGTGTGTTTAAGCTATGGCCTCGACGCTGCCGCTATTCCATCTCTACGGCGATCCGCCTGACGATCAGGCATTCGACTTTATTCATGTCGAGACTATCGTGTCCCGTTCGTCGATCCATGACTGGACCATCCGCGCGCATCGTCACCGCAATCTGTTTCAGATTCTCCTCATCGAGCGCGGTGGCGGGGAGATGACGTTCGATGCGGCGCGGCTTAGCTTTGCCGCTCCCGCCGCGATTCTCGTTCCGGCCGCGATCGCGCATGGGTTTCGTTTCGAGCCAAACGTCACCGACGGCTGGGTGCTTACTTTCACGGAGGATGCGGCCGGCGCGCTGACGGATCGGGCCGGCGAAGCGCTGACGCGGTTGCGGGCGCTCGCCGCGGAACCGATTGTGTCCATCGGCGAGGGGACGGAGTTCGCGCGGCTGTCGGCGCTTTGCGCGGAGCTGTTCGAGGAGCACAGCCTGGCGCGCGAAGGCTATCGGCTGGCGATGCGCGGGCTTCTGGTGCTGGTCGCCGTCGGCGTGGCCCGGCTTGCCGCAAGCCGCGCCCGCACCGGCAGCGTCACCTTGCAGCCGGCCGATGCCACGGTCGCGCAATTGCGCGCGCTGGTCGACGAGTTCTTCCGCAAGGAACGCCTGCTGGCTTTTTATGCCGAAAAGCTCGGCATGACGGTCGACCGGCTCAACGACCACGTCAAACGCTCGACCGGCGTTACCGCCGGTCATCTCATCCGTCAGCGCGTGCTGACCGAGGCCAAGCGCCAGCTCGTCTTCACCACGCAGCCGATCCACGACATCGCCCAAGAACTCGCGTTCGCCGATCCGTCGCACTTCGCGCGGTTTTTTCGCAAGCAGACCGGGACGACGCCGCACGAATTCCGCGATCAGCGCGGCGGGTGATGCCTGGGGCGTGGACTCGTAAACGCATAGGGCACGGATTTGGGGCACGGATTTTGCGCGAGCAGTTTGGTTTGATTCCGCCTAACGCGAGATCGCAGGAGCATGAACAGCGCATGACGCAGGTTTTCGACTTTACCGTCAACGGAAGGCCGGTCAGCGTCTCGCTCGACAACGAGGAAACGCCTCTGCTGAATGTTTTACGCAACGACCTCGGCCTGATGGGCACGAGATTCGGCTGCGGGCTCGAGCAGTGCGGCTGCTGCATGGTGCTGATCGATGGTGCGCCCGAGAAGTGCTGCACCAAAGCGGTGTGGAGTGTCGCCGGCAAGAGTGTCACCACCGTTGAAGGTCTGGGCACGCCGGAACACCCTCATCCGCTGCAACAGGCCTTCGTCGACGAACAAGCCGGCCAATGCGGATACTGCCTCGCCGGCATCCTGATTTCGGCGAAGGCGTTGCTCGCGCGCAATCCGTCGCCGACGCGGCCCGAGATCGCACAGGCGCTCGACGGCAATATTTGCCGTTGCGGTTCGCATAACCGGATCATACGCGCGATCGAAAAGGCGGCGGCGCGGATGCGCGCGGACGGCAGCGCGGATGCGCGCACAGGAGTTCAGGCATGAACGCACCCGTCCTTCCCGGCCCTCTGGCCGACAATCCGAACCTCGATCGCTGGGTGACATTTCCCGCGCCCGGCAAAGTGACCGTCGGCACCGGCCGCGTCGAACTCGGCCAGGGCGTGCTGACGGCGATGACACAGATTGCCGCTGACGAACTCGACGTCGCGATGGAGCGCATCACGATCCGTTCGGGCGACACCGAATTCGCGCCGAACGAGGGATATACCGCCGGCAGCCAGTCGATCCAATTCGGCGGCGTGGCGATGCGGCAGGCCTGCGCGGATGTGCGCAGCCTGTTCATCGATCAGGCAGCGAAAGTGCTTGGCTGCAAGGCCGGCGAACTCAGCATTCGTGACGGCAGCATCCTGCACAAGGGCACTTCGACCGGCCAAGATTACTGGACACTCGCGGGCATGGTCGATCTCGCCACCAAGGCGACCGGCGCCGGCCAGCGCAAGGCAGTTGCGGATTTCGTTACCATCGGCCAGAGCATTGCGCGCCTCGACCTGCCAGCAAAGATTTTCGGCGAGGCCGTCTTCATCCACGACATGGTGCTCGACGGTATGGTGCATGCGCGGGTCGTGCGCCAGCCCAACCGCGGCGCTGCCATCGATGCCATCGACGAACAAGCGATCCAGCGCGCCGCCAAGGCGCCGGTCGAATTCGTGCGTAACGGCAATTTTCTCGCGATCGTCGGCAACGACGAGACCGCAGTCGACCTGGCTGGCGCCGCCGCAACCAATCACGTCACATGGCAACACGTCGAAACGCCGACGCCGCTCCAGGCGGAAGCGTCCTGGCTGCTGCAACGGCCGGCGATCGACCGTATCATCGGCGCGCCGGAGCCTGCCGACCCGCAAGGCCGCACGCGTTTCGAATCGACCTATACACGTGGGCATCTCGCGCATGCTTCAATCTCGCCGTCCTGCGGCTTGGCGCTCTATCGCGATGGCCATCTCACGGTCTGGACGCATTGCCAGGGCGTGTTTCCGCTGCGGGCGGCGCTGGTGCGCACGCTCGGCCTCGACGTGTCGGCGATTACGGTGCACCACGTACAGGGCTCCGGCTGCTACGGCCATAACGGCGCCGACGATGCTGCCGCCGACGCCGCCATCGTCGCGATGAAAATACCGAACATGCCGATCCGCGTGCGCTGGCGCCGCGAAGAGGAATTCGTCTACGAGCCGAAGAGCCCGGCCATGGTGGTGAAGGTCCGCGCTTTGCTCGACGAAGCCGGCAAGCCGGCCGACTGGACCGCGGAAATCTGGAGCGGTACGCACAATTATCGCCCCGGCGCCGGTGGCAACCTGCTCGGCGCGCAAGCGCTGCCCAATCCGCCGCCCGAACCGCCACCGGGGGATGTGCCCGAAAGCAATGGCGGCGGCGCCACCCGCAACGCCGAGCCGCTTTACGACATTGCGGCCAAGCGCATCATCCACCACCTGGTGACGGAGACGCCGGTGCGCACCTCGGCGCTGCGCGGCCTCGGCGCCATGCCGAACGTGTTCGCGATCGAATGCGCTATCGACGAGCTGGCCGAACGCGCCGGCCAAGATGCCGTGCAATACCGGCTCTCGATGACCGCCGATCATCGCGCGCGCGCCGTCATCGAAAAGGTCGCCACAATGGCCGGCTGGAAGGCTCGCGAGCGTGGCGGCGCCGGCCGCGGCCGGGGCATCGCCTTTGCGCGCTATAAGAACCGCGCCGCCTACGCCGCTGTTGTCGTCGAGCTCGATGTCGACGAGACGATCCGCCTGCGGCACGTGTGGTGCGCGACCGACGCCGGCCTGGTGGTCAATCCGGACGGCATGATCAATCAGCTCGAAGGCGGCATAATCCAGTCGGCGAGTTGGGTGCTCAAGGAGCAGGTCCGCTTCGACAACGGCGTGAGTTCGTTCGATTGGGAAACCTATCCGGTGCTGAAATTCAGCGAGGTGCCGGAAATCGATGTGGAGCTCATCAACACCAAGGACGAGGCGCCGCTCGGCGTCGGCGAAGCGACCGCCGGCCCCACCGCCGCCGCGATCGGCAACGCGGTGTCGCACGCGCTCGGCGCCCGCATCCGCGACCTGCCATTGACGCGCGACCGCATCATGGCGACGCTGCTCAAGGAATAAGTTCTACATTTATCGCAGCGGATTGTCTGTCAGCCGAAAGTGAAGGCGTCGTGATAGGCGCCTTGCACCTGCCCGCCCGGCACCGGCCCGCCGCCCGGTACGTGCACCATGTTGCCGATCACCGCACAGGTCGCGCCGTGCAGGCCGTGCCGCGGTATCGCCATGGGTGTCAGCGCCTCCCAGGTGTCGGTCTTCGGATCGTAGGCTTCGTTGGTGCCGAACACCTTGCCGGTGGCCTCGCCGCCGAACACCACGATCTTGCCGTTGATATAGACGCACGAAGGGCCGCTGCGCGCCGTCGGCAGCGGGGCGCGGAAGCTCCATCCGTCGGTCTTGGGATCGTAAACGGCGTTGAGCGATGTGTTGAAGTCGTAAGAGTCCATGCGGCCGGCGATGGCATGGATTTTTCCGTCGACCACGGCAACGCCCATGTGGTCGCGCTGGCCGACGAAGGGCTGCGTGCCGGTCGAGCCGCGCATGGCGGCGAGATCCACGTATTTATTGGCCGCCGGATCGTAAACCTCGTGCCACTCCACCGAGCGCACGTCGCGGCCGCCGAGCAAGTGGATTTTACCGTCGAGCACGATCGCCGAGATGGCGCCGCGCGGGCGCGACAATCCCGCGATCGGCGCCCACTGATCGGTGGCCGTGTCATAGACGAAGCATTTGGAATGGGGGCAGCGGTTTTGCTCGATGAAGCCGCCGAACGTATAGATTTTCGTGCCGATCGAAACACCGCCGACGTGATTGCACGGCAGCGGGAAAGGCGCCTTCAGCGACCACGATCTCGTGGCCGGGTCGTAGACCTGATGAAAATCCTGATCGACGCGGTGCTTCGCGTAGCCGGCGATGCTGTGGATTTTTCCGCCGCACTCGATGACGGCGTGCTCGCCGGTCGGGATCGGCATGCGCGGCTGCTCCACCCATTTGCCCGGATTGGCCGCCTTGGGCGCTACACTCGTCATGTAGCGCTGCTTCTCGACCGTCTGCGGAATCGCGGTGACGGATTTGTCGTTCAGGCCGAGAAAAACCGGAAGCTCTTGTTCCGCCATGATGGACCTCAATTTTATTTGCGCGATTTTATTCGAAAACCGGTTCCCACCCTTAGATCAAGTCCGGACGCAGGCTTTTCCGGAATCATGCGCTGACATAAGCCGGGACGGCGTCCCGCAACAATTTGCGCGTGAGTTCCACGCCTTCGCGTGCAACATCATAAGGCGAGCGGGCCCATTGATCGGGATTGGGAGCTTCGTAGCTCAGATAGCCGGTGTATTTTTTCTCCGCCAGCAGGCCGAGCATCTCGCGCCATTTGACGACACCTTTGCCGGGCGGCAGGCGGTCGGTCGGCCGCTTCACGCCGGTGACTGGGTTCGGCGAAAGGTCGCTGTACTGGAAGCAGAAGATTTGCTCGGCCGGCACGCTCTCGAATCCCCGCCCGCCGGCGCCGCTGCGCGTGAAGTGATAGGCGTCGACCAAGTAGCCGCAATTCGGTTTGCCCGCGCCGGTGATCAGCTCTGTGAGTACCGGAAGGCTGTTGAGCACCTCATGCTGCGAATTGAATTCGATGGCGAGGCGCAGGCCGTATTTGGCGGCGATGTCGCCCGCGTCGCGCAGATATTTGATCGCATCCTTGATCGGACCGCTGACCGGCCCCGGCGCGCTCATGAGCATATTGCAGCCGATCGCGGCCGCGTTCTCGCACGACTCGCGGAATACTTTGAACAGCCGCTTGCTTTCATCGCCGGTGGCGAACAGCCAGCCATATTCGACGCCGAGCACGCCGACCGGAATGCCGCTCTTGCGGATGAGATCGAGCACCCGCTCGTTCGTCATCCCGGCATCGAAGCAACGCTTGAAGTCGGTGCGGCGTAGCTCGACCGCGTCATAGCCCGCGACACGCGCAGCATCGAGCGCGGTCGCGAGTGGCGTGGTATCGATCGTCCACATATGCAGCGCCAGTCGTCCAAACTTTTCCGTCATGCCTCACGAGCTCCGTTACGATGATGAATAGCCGCCCGCCGGGACGGGCGATCGACGCCGAGACAATTCAACCGTTATTTGCCTTCATATATTGCAATAATTAATTCAGGAGTACTGTCTCTTTGTGCTGACCAATCGTCGCTCATCGATCTCGATTTTATGAGTCCAGGCCCTAGTTTAGCAAAAATCCAATCACGGTGTCGGCGTAAACCTGCGGCTGCTCCATATTGGCGATATGGGCTGCCTCGAGCACCGCGATCTTGGCGCCGGGAATGTGCGCCTTGATGAATTCATTGCCTTCGAGCGGCGTAGCCGGATCCTGTCTGCCGGCAATCACCAATGTCGGCGCGTTGATCTTCGACAGTAACGGCCGGTGATCCATATCGCGGATCGCCTCGCCGCAGCCGATATAGCCTTCGACTTTGGTTGCCAGAAACATGGCCCGGATTTTCGCCAATTCCGGCGGCGCGCGGTCGCGGAATTCCTTGGTGAACCAGCGCTCCATATTGGCGTCGACGATGGCTTCCAATCCTTTGTCGCGGACCAGCTTGATGCGGCCGTCCCACATCGTCTTGTCGGGAAAATAGGACGACGTGTTGGAGAGAATGAGCTTGTCGATGCGATTGCCGGCATTGGCGCCGAGCCACATGCCGACCATGCCGCCCATCGATAATCCGCACCAATTGATTTTCGCGATGCCGAACCCGTCGAGCACCGCGATCACGTCGCGGCCGAGCCGCTCCATCGTATAGGGGCCTTTGGGCGCGCCGGATTTGCCGTGGCCGCGCCGGTCGTAGCGCAGCAGGCGGAAGTGCCGGGTGAATGGCGCGACCTGCTGGTCCCACATATGCAGATTGGTGCCGAGCGAGTTCGACAGCATCAGCACCGGGGCGTTGTTCGGGCCTTCCACCTCGGCGTGAATGATGCAGCCGTCGTCGGTCTTGATGTCCGGCATTGATTGTCCTTCCCTGTGTTTCCGGATTTAGTAGCACCCTTTCCACGTGCCGCGCGAGGCGGTAAGCCCATCGTCCGTGAGGTTTAAGGAGCAACCCAAATGGCAATGACGATGAACGGCGAAGTCCAGCTTGCGGCCCCGCCGGAAACGGTTTGGGAAAAGCTCAACGATCCCGCGACGCTCAAAGCCTGCATTCCCGGCTGCGAGCAGCTCGACAAGCTCTCCGACACCGAAATGCAGGCCGTCGCCACGGTCAAGATCGGGCCGGTCAAGGCCAAGTTCAAAGGCAAAGTTACGCTGTCCGATCTCGATCCGCCGCACGGTTACACGATTTCCGGCCAAGGCGATGGCGGAGTGGCCGGCTTTGCTAAGGGCGGCGCCACGGTGAAGCTGACGCCGAAAGACGGCGGCACGCTGCTGTCCTATGACGTCAACGCGCAAATCGGCGGCAAGCTCGCCCAACTCGGCCAGCGGCTGGTCAACGGCGCCGCCAAGAAGGTCGCCGACGATTTCTTTCATGCCTTCGCAACGGCGGTGAATTCTTAGGCGCCGCCGCAGCCCAACGTTGCCCAACCTGGCCTATTCCACGCCGGACGCGTTATTTTTCCGCGCGGAACTCCCTTGACCGGCACCTAGGCTGCGGTTCAGACTAATTCTCATTCCAAAGTCACGAAATTGGACCGAATCTTCGCGATTTCGACCTTGGATGCGACCGTCGGCTGTACGCCACGGCGTAAGCACGAGAGTTTAGTGGAACTTTCGAAGGGAGGAGTCCCCCAATGGCCGCCGTTTCAATGACGGTGAACGGTAAGTCCGTCACCGCCGATGTCGACCCCCGCACGCTGCTGGTCCAGTACCTGCGCGAGAATCTGCGCCTCACCGGCACGCATGTCGGCTGCGACACGTCCCAATGCGGCGCCTGCGTCGTTCATGTGAACGGCAAGGCTATAAAGTCCTGCACCGTGCTGGCGCTGCAACTCGAAGGCGCCAATGTGCTCACCATCGAGGGCCTGGCCGCGGCGGATGGACCGCTGCACCCGATGCAGGAAGCCTTCCGCGAGAACCATGGCCTGCAATGCGGCTATTGCACGCCAGGCATGATCATGACGGCGGTCGATATCGTGCGCCGCAAAGGCAACGACCTCGAAGATCGCACCATTCGCGAAGAGCTCGAAGGCAACATTTGCCGCTGCACGGGCTACCACAACATCGTCAAAGCAATCGCCGCCGGCGCCAAAGCCATGCGTGGCAGCGGCGCGGCGGCTACGCAGGCTGCGGAATAACTAAAAACGGAGCATCCTGGGGAAGTCACGCCGGAGGGTATCCGCCATGAGCACGACCGGTATCGGCGCCTCGGTGCGCCGCAAGGAAGATCAGCGTTTCATCACCGGGAAGGGCCACTACACCGACGACATCAACCGTCCCGGGCAGACTTACGCCTATTTTCTCCGTTCCCCGCACGCTCACGCTAAAATCAAATCGATCGACACCAAGGCCGCCGCCGCCGCTCCCGGCGTCGTCGCGGTTCTGACCGGCGTCGAACTTGCCACCGACAAGATCGGCAATCTCATCTGCGGCTGGATGATCCATTCCAAGGATGGCTCGCCGATGAAGATGTCGGCGCATCCGGCGCTCGCCAATGGCAAAGCCAACCACGTCGGCGATGCGGTCGCGGTCGTGATTGCGGAGACGCTGTCGCAGGCGCGCGATGCTTCCGAGAAAATCAAAGTCGATTACGAGGTGCTGCCGGCGGTAGCGGATTTGGCAATGGCGCAGAAGCAGGACGCGCCGCAAATCCACGACGTGGCGCCGAACAATACGATCTATCAATGGCATCTCGGCGATCCGAAAGCGGTCGAAGTGGCGTTCAAGTCGGCCAAGCACGTCACGAAGTTGGACATCGTCAACAACCGCCTGGCGCCCAATGCGATGGAGCCACGCGTCGCGATTGCCGAGTATGACGCCGGCACGGACCATCTGACGCTATGGAATACGTCGCAGAATCCGCACGTGGCGCGCCTCGTCATTGCCGCCTTCGTCGGCATGGCGCCCGAGCACAAATTGCGGGTGATCGCGCCGGATGTCGGCGGCGGATTTGGCTCGAAGATTTTCATCTATCCTGAGGAAGTCGTGGCGTTGTGGGCGTCGCGTCGCGTGGGCCGGCCGGTGAAATGGACTTCCGACCGCTCGGAGGCATTTCTCACCGATGCGCATGGTCGCGACCACGTCACCCATGCCGAAATGGCGTTCGACGGCGACGGCAAGATATTGGCGCTTCGCGCCAAGACCATCGCCAATCTCGGCGCCTATATGTCGACGTTCTCATCGTCGGTGCCGACTTATCTCTACGCGACGCTGCTGTCGGGGCAGTACGGCATTCCGCAAATCTACTGCGAGGTCGATGCCGTCTATACCAACACCGTGCCGGTCGACGCGTATCGCGGTGCCGGACGTCCCGAAGCGGCCTTTGTGGTCGAACGTCTGGTCGAAGTGGGCGCGCGTGAAATGAAGATGGATCCCGCCGAGCTGCGGCGGAGGAATTTCATCAAAGCGTTTCCGCATCAAACGCCGGTCATCATGACCTACGATTCCGGCGACTTCGATGCGTCCCTGAAAAAAGCGCTGGAAATGGCCGACTACAAGGGCTTCGAGAAGCGCAAGCGCGACGCGGCCAAGCACGGCAAGCTGCGCGGTATCGGATTCTCGAACTATATCGAGGCCTGCGGGATTGCGCCGTCGCAGGCGGTCGGCTCGCTCGGTGCCGGCGTCGGCTTGTGGGAATCCGCCGAGGTGCGGGTTAATCCGACCGGCTCCGTCGAAGTCCTCACCGGTTCCCACAGCCATGGCCAGGGCCATGAGACGACGTTCGCGCAACTCGTCTCTGAACGGCTCGGCATTCCGATCGACACCGTTTCGATCGTGCACGGCGACACCGACAAGGTGCAGTTCGGCATGGGCACCTACGGCTCGCGCTCCGGCGCAGTCGGAATGTCGGCGATCGTCAAGGCGCTCGACAAGGTCGAAGCCAAGGCGAAAAAGGTCGCCGCCTACATGCTCGAAGCCGCGGAGGGCGATATCGAGTTCAAGGACGGCAAATTCAGCGTCGCCGGCACCGACAAATCGGCTGCATTCGGCGAAGTCGCGCTGAACGCCTACATCGCGCACAAATTCTCCGGCCACGAGCTTGAGCCGGGCCTGAAGGAAGGCGCGTTCTACGATCCGACCAATTTCACGTTCCCGGCCGGCTGCCACATCTGCGAAGTCGAGGTCGACGCCGAAACGGGCAGCACCGAGATCGTGGCCTGGACGGCCGTCGACGATTTCGGCATCATCGTCAATCCGATGATCGTCGAGGGGCAGGTCCATGGCGGCATCGCCCAGGGCATCGGTCAAGCGCTGTGCGAGGGCGTGATCTACGACAAAGAGGGTCAGCTTGTGACCGGCTCTTTCATGGATTACGGCATGCCGCGCGCCGATAACCTGCCGTCACTCAAGATCGGCACGACGATGACCCGGTGCCCGTCCAATCCGCTCGGCATCAGGGGCTGCGGCGAAGCCGGCGCCATCGCCGCGCCTGCCGCCGTCATCAATGCGATCACCAATGCGATCGGCACCGAACACATCGCCATGCCGGCAACGCCGGCGGCGGTTTGGGCGGCGATCCAAAAATCGAGCAAGCTGCCGCAAGCGGCATAAACGGAGAACTGCGATGTACGCTTTCACTTTCCATCGTCCGCAAACCGTGCGGCAGGCCGCGGGCCTCCTCGACAAGAACACTGACGCCAAATTGCTCGCCGGCGGCCAGACCTTGCTGCCGACCATGAAGCTGCGTCTCGCCGGTCCGCCGCAGATCGTCGATATGTCGCTGATCGAGGGCCTGTCCGGCATCGAGCAGGGTGGCCGGTCGCTGACCATCGGCGCCATGACCAAGCATCACGAAGTCAACACCTCGCCGGTCGTGCAGCAAGCCATACCGGTATTGGCGCAGATGGCCGGTCTGATCGGCGATCCGGCGGTGCGTCACATGGGCACCATCGGCGGCTCTATCGCCAATAACGATCCGAATGCCGACTATCCGGCGGCTTGCGTCGCTCTCGGCGCCACCATCATCACCAACAAGCGCCGCATCCACGCCGACGAGTTCTTCACCGGCATGTTCTCGACTGCGCTCGAGCCCAACGAGATCATCACCAAGGTGAGCTTTCCGATTCCGAAAAAGGCGGCCTATCAGAAGTTCCGCAATCAGGCGTCGCGCTTCGCGCTGGTCGGCGTATTCGTTGCCAAACGTGGCAGCGATATTCGTGTCGCGGTCACCGGCGCGGGCTCGAACGGAGTGTTCCGGGTGAAATCGTTCGAGGAGGCGCTCAAGCAGCGCTTTGCGCCGAAATCGCTCGAAGGCCTGACCATTCCGGCCGACGGCATGAACAGCGACATCCACGGCAGCGCCGAATACCGCGCCCACCTCGTTGCAGTGCTGGCCCGCCGTGCTGTCGCCGATGCGATCGGCAAGCCCGTGGCCTGATTGGAATTAACGACGTGGTTTCTTCGTCATGCCCGGCCTTGTGCCGGGCATCCACGTCTTTACATGGCAGGAAGACGTGGATGGCCGGGACAAGCCCGGCCATGACGGGCTAAATTGGCACCATGAACAAGACTTCGCCGCGGCCGCTGCCGGCCTCCATCGATGCGACTGTCGATCTGTTGGCCGAGGCGGAATATTTGGCCGACCGCTCGCTCGGCACCGTGCTCTATCTCGCGCTCAAGATGGGCCGGCCGATTTTCCTCGAAGGCGAGGCCGGCGTCGGCAAGACCGAGATCGCCAAGGTGCTCTCGTCAACGCTTGGCCGGCGGCTGATCCGGCTGCAATGCTACGAGGGCCTCGATATTGCGGCGGCCGTCTACGAGTGGAATTACGCCGCGCAGATGATTGCGATTAGGGTCGCGGAAGCCGAAGGCGAGCATGACCGCTCCCGGCTCGAACACGACGTGTTCTCCGAGCGCTTTCTGATCAAGCGGCCGCTGCTGCAGGCGCTGGAGCCCGACACCGCCGGCGCGCCGGTGCTGCTGATCGACGAGATCGACCGCACCGACGAGGCGTTCGAGGCGTTCCTGCTCGAAGTCTTAGGCGATTTTCAGATCACCATTCCGGAAATGGGCACGGTGAAGGCGGCGCATCCGCCGATCGTGGTCATCACCTCGAACCGCACCCGCGAAGTGCATGACGCGCTCAAGCGGCGCTGTCTCTATCACTGGGTCGACTATCCGACCGCCGAGCGCGAATTGGCGATCGTGCGCGCTAAAGTGCCCGGCGTCAGCAAAAAGCTCACCGAACAGGTGGTGGCGTTCGTGCAGGCGCTGCGCAAGCAGGATCTGTTCAAATCGCCCGGCGTTGCCGAAACGCTGGATTGGGCCGCCGCTTTGTCCGAGCTCGACGTGGTCGCGCTCGATCCCGCGACCGTTTCCGATACGCTTGGCGTGCTGCTTAAATACCAGGACGACATCGCCCGCCTGGAAGGCTCGAAGGTCAAGGATATGCTCGACGAGGTGAAGTCGGAGCTGCGGGCGGCGGAGTGATCGATGCCAGTGATCGACACCATGGCAGATCAGTCGGGCCGCCTCGCCGAAAACATCGTCTACTTTGCCCGCGCGCTGCGCGCGGCCGGCATTCCGCTCGGGCCGGGCGCGGTGCTCGATGCGCTGGAAGCGGTGAAGGCAGCGGGCGTCGGCACGCGCGATGATTTTTATTGGACGCTGCATGCGGTGTTCGTAAAACGTCACGAACACACGCTGTTGTTCGACCAGGCGTTTCGTATTTTTTTCCGCCGCCGCGGCTATGTCGATCAGCTCCTGGCGATGATGTTGCCGCAGGCGCCGGTGCCGCCGCAAGCGCCGAAAGCCGGCGCCACCCGCGTGCACGAAGCGCTGTTCTCCGGCATCGACGACAAGCTCAAAAAGGAGCGCGAGATCGAGTTCGACGCCCGCATGACGGTGTCCGACCGTGAAATCCTGCAACACAAGGATTTCGCGCAAATGACCAGTGCCGAAATCGCTGCTGCCAAGGAGGCGATGAAGCGGCTGGTTTTGCCGCTCGCCGAAGTGCGAACGCGCCGCCTGGCGCCGCATCCTCGCGGTCATCTCATCGACATGCGCCGCACCTTGCGCGCCAGCATGAAGGGCGGCGGCGATTTCATCGATCTGCGTTTCATCGGGCCGCGGACCAAGCCGCCGCCGCTCGTGGCGCTGCTCGATATTTCCGGCTCGATGAGCCAATATAGCCGCATCTTCCTGCATTTCCTGCACGACCTGACCGACGCACGAAAGCGCGTCTCGACGTTCCTGTTCGGCACCCGGCTCACCAATGTCACGCGCGCGTTGCGCGAGCGCGATCCGGACGATGCGCTCGGCGCCTGCTCGGCGGCCGTGCCCGACTGGTCGGGCGGGACGCGCATCGCCTCGTCGCTGCGCCTGTTCAACAGGCAGTGGGCGCGCCGTGTGCTCGGCCAAGGCGCCATCGTGCTCTTGATCACCGACGGGCTCGAACGCGACGCCGACGATAGTCTCGCTTTCGAGATCGACCGGCTGCACCGGTCCTGCCGCCGCCTGATCTGGCTCAATCCGCTGTTGCGCTTCGAAGGTTTCGAGGCGCGCGCCCGCGGCGTCAAAACCATGCTGCCGCATGTCGACGAATTCCGTCCGATCCACAATCTCGAGTCGATGGCAGGCCTGGTGGCCGCGCTGCGCAAGGGCGGCGGCCAAGCCGGCGATCCAAAGGCCTGGATGCAAAAGGTGGCGTGAAGCGCTATATTCATAGGGATATAGCGAGCGGTGAACGGAGAGAGACCATGCTTTCAACCGACAACGACATTCTCAAAGCCGCCGAGCAATGGTGCAAGGACGGCCGCGCGGTGGCGCTGGCGACCGTGGTCGAGACCTGGGGCTCGGCGCCGCGGCCGGTCGGCTCGAACCTCGTCATCGACGAGGTCGGAAATTTCCTCGGCTCGGTGTCGGGCGGCTGCGTCGAAGGCGCCGTCGTCACCGAGGCGCTCGATGTGATCGAGAGCGGCAAGCCCAAAATGCTGGAATTCGGCGTTGCCGACGAAACCGCGTGGAAGGTCGGCTTGTCCTGCGGCGGCACCATCCGGGTGTTCGTGGAAAAAGTGGAGTAACAGGACCGCCATGCAGCTCGATATCCTCACCGCGCTTAACGCCGAACGCGCGGCGCGCCGCGCGGCGGTCGTCGTCACCAATGTCGAAAGCGGCAAGCAGCGCCTGGTCAAGTCGGCCGATGTCGCCAGGGATCCGTTGCGGCCGGTGCTCGCCGATCACCTGCGCACCAGCAAAAGCGGCATGGAGGAGACCGCCGAAGGCCGCGTGTTTCTCACCGTCTACGTGCCGGCGCCGCAACTTGTCATTACCGGCGCGGTGCATATCAGCCAGGCGCTGGCGCCGATCGGAAAGCTGCTCGGCTATGACGTCACCATCGTCGATCCGCGCACGGCTTTCGCCTCGTCCGAGCGCTTCCCCGACGTGAATGTGATCGCCGAGTGGCCGGACAAGGCGCTGCCGCCGCTCAACGTCGACCGCTACACGGCCTTTGTCGCGCTCACCCACGATCCGAAAATCGACGATCCGGCGCTGCTTCACGCGCTGGCGCGCGACTGTTTTTATATCGGCGCGCTCGGTTCGCGAAAAACCCACGCCCGCCGCGTCGAACGGCTGCAGCAGCAGGGTGTCAGCGCCGCCGACGTGGCCCGCATCCATGCGCCGATCGGGCTCGATATCGGCGCGGTGTCGCCGGCCGAGATCGCGGTCGCCATCATGGCGCAGATCACCGAGCGGCTGCGCGAGGAAGTCGACGCCGAGCCCGCTCCTTATCCTCCCCCGCTTGCGGGAGAGGGCAGGGTGGGGGAAAAGGCCGCGTCATGAAATTCGGTGCGGTTGCGCCAAAGGAAGCGCTCGGCGCGACCGCGGTCCACACCATCCGCCAAGACGGGCTGATGCTCAAGAAGGGCACGCTGATCGGCCCTGCCGAGGTCGCCGCGCTTGAAGCTGCCGGCATCAAGGACGTCGTCGTGGCGCGGCTCGAACCGGGCGACGTTTCCGAGGACGTCGCCGCAGCGGACATTGCGCAAGCGGTCGCGGGTGAGGGGGTGCACGTCGATCATGCCTTCACCGGCCGCGCCAATCTGTTTGCGGAGATCGCCGGTGTCCTCGTCGTCGACAAGGATGCGATCGACCGGCTCAATCGCGTCGACGAAGCCATCACCTTCGCTACGCTTGCGGCCTACAAGCCGGTGGTCGCCGGCGAAATGATCGCGACGGTGAAAATCATTCCCTTCGCCGTCGCCGGGAAAGCGCGCGACGCGGCGCTCGCCGGCGTGTCGCGGCCGCTGTTGCACGTCGCGCCCTATCGCATCCGCAAGGTCGGCGTGGTGTCGACGATGCTGCCGGGTCTGGCGACCAAGGTCATCGAGAAGACGCTGAAAATCACCTCCGAGCGTTTGGCGCCGGCCGGCGCCACGATCATTGCCGAGCGGCGTGTGCCGCACGAGCGGGCGGCGCTCGCCCGCGCGCTGGGTGAAGTGCTCGATGCCGGCGCGGAGCTTGCCATCGTGTTCGGCGCCTCGGCCATCGCCGACCGCCGCGACGTGATCCCGGCGGCACTCGAAACGATCGGCGGCCGCATTGAGCACTTCGGCATGCCGGTTGATCCGGGCAATCTGTTGATGATCGGCACAGCCGGCGCGCGCCCGATCATCGGCGCGCCGGGTTGCGCGCGCAGCCCGAAGGAAAACGGTTTCGACTGGGTGCTGATGCGTTTATTGGCCGGCCTTAAGGTGCCACGCGAGGATATTACCGGCCTCGGCGTCGGCGGCCTGCTTATGGAGATCGTCACCCGGCCGCAGCCGCGCGCCGAACCGACGCCCGAAAAGGGCCGCAACATCGCAGCCCTTGTGCTCGGCGCCGGCCGCTCGAGCCGCATGGGTGGCCCGAACAAGCTGTTGGCGGAAATCGCGGGTCGGCCGCTGGTGCGCATTGTCGTCGAACAAGCGCTCGCCTCGCGCGCCCACCCAGTGATCGTGGTCACCGGGCATCAACGCGAGAAGGTGGAGGCAGTCCTCGCCGGCCTGCCGATCGCGTTCGTGCACAATCCGAATTTCGCCGACGGCTTGGGCACATCGCTCAAGACCGGCATTAGCGCGCTGCCGGCGGACGTGGACGGGGTCATCGTCTGCCTCGGCGACATGCCGCAGGTCGATGCCAAACTGATCGATCGCCTGATCGAGGCATTCGATCCCGAAGGCGGTGCGCTGGTCGTGGTGCCGACCATCGACGGCAAGCGCGGCAATCCGGTGGTATGGTCGCGCCGCTTTTTCTTCGACCTGATGACTGTCGAAGGCGATGTGGGGGCGCGGCATCTGATCGGCCGCTATACTGAGGTTGTGGCCGAGGTGCCGCTGACCGGAACGGCAGCGTTCACCGATGTCGATACGCCGGAAGCGCTTAGGGCCGTGAGGGCGGAGCTGGAAAAGACCTGAACCGGATCGGTTATTCGATAACCTCGTCGGCGCTGACCAGAAGGATGATACCGATCCACCGCAATCTACCTACGGTATCATGCGCCAATCGGCCGGTCTGGGGGCCCTCCGCGAACCGGGGCTCGGCGCGGAAATGACGGCTATGATTCACCAACTTGAAACCCTTCCCAGCTAGCGTCTGTGGGACCTCTGGGGAAGGGGCTGTTCATGATTCGGGTTGCGCGCAGCTTTGCGCTTGCTGCCGTTGCAGCGTGTGTGTTCGCCGGCTTGCTCGACGCCGCCAACGCGGCCGGCGCGCTCGCCGTCGGTGTCTGCGGCGCTTACGGCTACGGCTTCGACTATCGCAACGTGAATGATGCCCGCGTCGCGGCGATTAGCAAATGCGCCGGCGGGAATTGCAAGGTCGTCGGCGTCGTCCGCAAAGGCTGCGCGGCGATGGCGGTCGACGCCAAAAATCCCTGCGGCTCGTTCGGCTGGGCGCTCAATTCGCATCTCGGCAAGGCCGAGAACGCCTCGGTGCGCCGCTGCTTCAATTTCGGCGGCCGCGATTGCGTCGTGCGCGCCTGGGCCTGCGACGAAAAGGGCTGAGCGCGCTCAATATTTGGCGCTAACGCCGAGCCGCAGATAGGGCCCGCTCCGCCGATCGGAATCCATCGACCAGCCGCCGCCCGCCGACCATTCCATCGCCTTGAAATGAAAAGCCGTGATGTGGGCGCCGAACTCCAATTGCTGGAAGTCGCCACACCACAGCATCTTCCTCTCCGGGCCGACAAACATCGCGTCGAAGGCGCGAAAGCCGAAAGCCGCGCGCACCGATCCGGTTGGGCCGATCGAGGCGATCGCGCCGCTGACGGCGTCCATCATGTTGACCGTCGGCTGATACCAGACCTCGGTGGCTAGCTGCGCCCCGACATAAAATCCGTGGAGCTTGCTGCCGGGATCGTAGGGCGTGAGCCGATAATCCTGCGCGACCGGGCCGGCGAACACACTGACGGTGATATCCTCGCGCGTGAAGCGCCAGCCCGGCAACGCCGCGGCGGACAACATCTCGCCGTCAATATCGGTGTGCAGGTCACCCGAAGTGTAAGTGTAACCGCCGCCGTTGAGCAGCAGTTTGAGCGTGAAGCCGTCGCGGTCGATGCCCGCCGGCGACCACAAGCCGCCGCCATACAGGAAGGCGCCGCAACGCCACAAATCGGTGCCGGTGAACAGGAGAAAAGCAGAGGCATTGGGCCCGCCGGTTTGCGCCAGGCCCGGCGCACAACACAAAAGCATACCAGCGACGGCGACCGCCATCGCGCCAACAACGCGCAGCACAGACACTGAAGAACCCTGAGCACCGCTTACAACCACATACTGCTTATGAGGGTATGAAACGGCTACTGCGACGCAGGCGGGCTGTGGAAAACTCAGGACCCGCTCGTCAGCGAAGCCGTGGCGATCTGGCCGGCAGGGGACTGGCAGCGACAGGCCGCGTTACTACGGGGGCCGCCGTAGCAAGCCTCGCGCCGCGGCGCCTAAGTTAAGCCGATCTGACCTGCAAAAATCGGGGTATGTCGGCCTCCAGCCGCAAGCTATACGTCTGAGATCGGCCGGGAATCGAATGATGACAGTTGCCACCACGACCGATCTGACGACCGCAAGCTCCGAGCAATCGCGCCGGCGGCTCGCGATCGGCTTTATGAATTGGGCCCACGCGCTCGATCACTTCGTCATCTTGATCTATCCGACCGTCGTCCTCGAACTGGTAGTGGTCTACGGCCGGTCCTATGCCGATCTTATTTGGCTCGCGACCGCATCCTTCGTCGCGTTCGGGCTGTTCTCGCTGCCGGCGGGCTGGCTCGGCGACCGCTGGAGCCGCCGCAACTTGATGGTCATATTCTATGTCGGCTGCGGGGTGTCGCTAATCGGCGCGGCTTTCGTGCCGTCGCTTTACATGCTCTCCTGTGCACTGTTTTCGCTCGGCGTGTTCGCGGCGATCTATCATCCGGTCGGCACCGCAGTCGTCCTAGAGAAAGCCACCCAGCGCGGCCGCACGCTGGCTTTCAACGGCGTCTGCGGCAATCTCGGTGTCTCGCTTGCGGCCGGGATAACGGCGGCGCTGACCGCGGCGTTCTCGTGGCGCGGCGCTTTTCTCGTTCCCGGCGTAATCTGCATCGCGACCGGCGCGGTGTATTTGTGGCTCGTTCCGGAGGAGAAGGCGGGGCATGCGGCCGCGCGCTCGAAGGCGCCCGATGTCGCATTGTCGCCGGTCCTTGCCACGATAATTTTCGGACTTTTTATCGTGGTCGCGCTGAGCGCCGGTCTGGTGTTCAACACCATCTCGGTCTCGCTGCCGAAGATCGTCGACGAGCGTGTCGGCAACGACATTTCGCTCGTCGCAGTCGGCGGCCTGACCACGGCGGTCTTCCTGTGCGGCGCGATCGCCCAAATCACCGTCGGCCGGTTGGTCGAGCGCTTTCCTCTGCACATCTTGTTCGCGGTGCTGGCCATCATGCAATTCGGCGGCGTGGTGTGGGCGGCCTATGCCAGCGGCATAACGCTGCTGTTCGCGCTGGCGTTCACGATGGCCGCGATCTACGGCCAGATCACCGTGAACGATCTCGTCATTGCCCGTTACACCGCCGATGCCTGGCGCGGCCGGGTTTACGCGGTGCGGTATTTTCTCACGTTCATGGTCTCGGGCGTGGCGGTGTCAATGATCGCGGTGCTCTACGGCCGCGGCGGCTTCGGCCTCGTGCTCAGCGCGACGGCGCTCATCGCGCTTGGCTTTCTTATCGCGGTGCTCTTGATCGCGGCCATCGCCAGCAGCGTGGAAAAAACCCGCGTGCTGCAGCCGGCGGAGTGATCGCTCCGTAAGGGCGCCCTTGTGGGCGCCCGCTAGTCGCACGGGCGACCACAAGGGTCGCCCCTACGCGGGTACCGTGTCAAACCGCCGGATTTCTCGCCGCGAGCGCCATTCCGATCATCGCGACCCCGCCGAACAGCATGTTGATGCCGACCAGGAGCCCCAGCGCCCAGGTCGCGGTTTCGGGCAGGCCCGCGAAGACGATGCCGGCCAGGATGAGATCGACGACGCCGCTCATCAGCATCCAGACCCAACGGCCGGTCAGCTGGGCGCGGTGCTCGAAGGCGTACATCAGGGTGGCGACGCCCTCGACCACGAAGAAAACGATCAGCAGGAGCGTCAGCGAAACGGTGCCGTTGATCGGCCAGCGGATCAGCACGATGCCGGCGGCGATGCCGACGACGGCGGAGAGCAGCGCCCACCAGAAGCCGGGCGCGTTGCGCATCCAGAACGTGGTCACCAGGCCAATGCCGCCCGAGATTAGGAACAGCCAGCCGATGACCAGCGTAAACGCCAGCGTCGCGACCTGCGGCAGGATGATCGCCGCGGCGCCGAGGATGATCAGCATGATGCCTTCGAACAGAAACAGGCCCCAATGGGCATGGATCGCGTTTGCGACGCTGCGCTGAAAGTCATCGCTGGGTTGGCCAGCTGGTTGGTTCATCGCCATAGTTTTCACTCCCTGAATATCGGCCGCCGTTAACGGTTGCGGCAGCACTGGTTATTTAGTGTGTGGGACCGGGTTCCGTGCGGTAATCTTACATAAAACCTAGCCTTGCAGAACCGTCCTATAGCGACTATGTATGTTGCGTGACGTTGAGCTTCTGGCTCCGTTACAGGACGGCCACGGTTACGATTAGGCGACGCCGGATGTACGCGTGCCGACTCGTTCGTGGCCGTTAGCATTTTCAGCCCCGCCAAATTTTAGCCCGCCAAATATGACACCCGCAGCGATCGCGTCACGGAAATGTAAACGGGACCCGTCACTGGACTGAAATAATCGTCTTGGCCGCTTCTTGGCCGCATGACGGCCCCGCTCTGGAAACGTCATGGCCTCTCGTTTAGCCGCGCGATCAACGCCATCGCTCCGGCCGGCGCGCGGATTTTGCCCTCATGGATGACATAGGCGAACACGTCGCGCGGCGCGGCTTTGGCCTTTAGCGCCGGACCGATACGCGGCAAGTCATCCGGGGCGTTGCCCTGTGCCCAGGATTGCAACCGGCCTGCCCAGGCGCCGATTTCTTTCGGCGGATAGGCCGTCGATACAGTGTCCTTGCCGCGTTGCAGGCGGGCATAGATGAAGTCGCCGGTCACGTCGGCGATGTTGGGATATGTCGCATGGTCGGTGAATACGACCGGCTTGGCGAAATCGCCCAGCAAGGCAATGAATTCAGGCGTGCGGAAACTGTCATGCCGGACTTCGATGACGTGGCGGATCGCGCGTCCGTCGAATTTATCTGGCAGCAATTCGAGAAACCCGCCGAAATCCGCAGGATCGAATTTCTTCGTCGGAGCAAATTGCCAGAGCAGGGGCCCGAGATGATCGCCCAATTCCGTCACGCCGGAATCGAGGAACCGCTTGATCGAGTCACCCGCCTCCTTGAGCACCCGCCGATTGACGACAAAGCGCGGGCCCTTGAGCGCGAACACGAAACCCGCCGGCACCTCGCTTGCCCATTTGCGAAACGTCGCCGGCGTTTGCGAGCGATAGAACGTGCCGTTGACCTCGATCGAGGTCAGCCGCTCGCTGGCATAAGCCAGTTCCTTGGCGTGCGGCAGACCTTTTGGATAAAACGCGCCGCGCCACGGCTCGAACGTCCAGCCGCCGATGCCAACGTAGATTTGGCCTGATTTCGGAGTCATCTGCCTGTCATTGAACGCTGTTACACGTCGTATGCAAGTGGCGGTGGAGACGTGTTGGCTTCCTCCAGCGCCGCAACGGTCACGGTGAGATCAGGCGACGCCGGATGAACGCGCGCCGTCGCTCGTGGTCGTTTCCGTTTTTATGAGGCCCTTCTGCAAAGCAAAAGGCCCGGGATTGCTCCCGGGCCTTCGCATTTCACGTCGCCTGACGTGAGCTTAGAAGTCCATTCCGCCGCCGCCACCCGGCATCGGGGGCATGGCGTCCTTCTTCTTCGGCAGTTCGGCAACCATCGCCTCGGTGGTGATGAGCAAGCCGGCGACCGAGGACGCGCCTTGCAGAGCCTGGCGCACAACCTTGGTCGGATCGATGATGCCCTTTTTCACCATGTCGACGTAATCGCCGCCCTGGGCGTCGAAGCCGAAGGCATAGCTCAAGTTCTCGAGGATCTTGCCGACGATGACGGAACCGTCCTCACCGGCATTGGTGGCGATCTGACGGGCCGGAGCCTGCAGCGCCTTGCGCACGATCTCGACGCCGTGCTTCTGGTCCTCGTTGGCCGTGCGTACTTTCTTGAGCGCCTCGGTGGCGCGCAGCAGCGCGACGCCGCCGCCGGGCAGGATGCCCTCTTCGACAGCCGCGCGGGTCGCATGCATCGCGTCGTCGACGCGATCCTTGCGCTCCTTCACCTCG
>Ga0182018_10000196_pt1 | contig 79644 bp, 69 predicted proteins | sample 812P2MmetaG_FD_120490 | JGI IMG/M metagenome (GOLD analysis project Ga0182018, IMG submission 120490) | Permafrost microbial communities from Stordalen Mire, Sweden - 812P2M metaG | ecosystem: Environmental > Terrestrial > Soil > Wetlands > Permafrost | place: Sweden: Stordalen | collected... | reverse complement strand
CGGGGGGTTCTGCGAGTACCTGGCGATGGCGGTCGGCAACCACCGCCTCTCGATGCTCGTCATCATCGCCTACCTGGGCAGCATGCTCGTCCTGGCCACCGCCAGGCGCCTGGGACGCACGATCTAGACGTGGCGTTTCAACAGGCTGTCGACGCGGGTGGGGACCGGAAGCTCGCGTCCCGCGTTCTTGGTGAAAGAAAAAGCCGCTAATCACTGCGGATTAATGGCTCTTGGAAGATGGTGGACCCTACTGGACTCGAACCAGCGACCTTTTCCATGTCAAGGAAACGCTCTAACCAACTGAGCTAAGGGTCCCCGATAACGGGTCGGAAATTAAGCGGGATCGACACCGTTTACGGCAAGGAAAATTCCGCGCGTGCCGCGGCCACGTCGCGTGCGATCTGCGATCGCAACTCCTCTATCCCGCCGAACTTCTTCTCGGGACGCAGGAAGCGGATCCACTCCACGGCCACCGGGTCCCCGGCGCCGTACGGGCATGCGACGAGCATGTGGATCTCCAGACGCGGCTCGACCGACTGCTCCACCGTCGGGCGCAAGCCGTAGTTGGCGACCGCGGGAAGCCATCCGTAGGACTTGGCACCGCTGACCCGGACCGCGTAGACGCCGTAGAGGGGCCTGAGGTCCGGCGACCATCCGAGGTTTAGCGTGGGAAATCCGATGGTCTTTCCCAGGTGCTTGCCGTGCACGACGGTCCCCTCGGCCGTGTAGACGTAGCCGAGAAGCGCCGCCGCGCCCTTCATGTCGCCGCTCTGTATCCGCTCCCGGATCCGGGTGCTGCTGATGGGTTCGCCGTCAAGGTTCACGCGCGGCGCGCTGAAGACGGTGATCCCGTGCCGGCGTCCCTCCCCGACCAGCATCGCGACGTCGCCCTTGCGACCCATTCCGAACCGGAAATTATCGCCGACATAGATGCCGGCGAGCCGCGGAAGATGCCGTTTGATGAGGGGGACGAACTCCTCGGCCGTGATCGCCGCAAACTCGCGCGTGAAATGCTGCACCACCACGGCGTCTACGCCGATCGCGCCGAGTTTCGCCACCTTCTCGGGCAGGTCCAGGATCATCCGCGTCGGATTGTCCGGCCTGAAGAGCACGCTCGGATGGGGCGAGAACGTAAGCACAACCGAAACGCCCCCGCTGTGCCGCGCCGACTGGACCGCGCTTTCAACCACGACGCGGTGCCCAAGGTGGACGCCGTCGAACATCCCGATGGCGACATGGAGGGGCCGCGGTGGGAGGGCCACCCGGTCGAGTCCGTCGAATTGCGCGGGATGGTTCACAGGGCGACCGTCGGCACGGCCTGGTGCACGGGTATGAGCCTCTTTTCAATCTCGGGCAGGGAGAGCTGCTCGATGCGGTCCAGGGTCAGGGCGTCCGAAACGTTGAACCGGTCCGTCGCCGTGCGGCGCAGGGCGGAGAGGTGCGCGCCGCAACCCAGCTTCGTCCCGAGATCGTGCGCGAGCGTCCGCACATAGGTCCCCTTGGTGCAGCGCATTCGAAAGTCGATGTGCGGGGTGGCAAAGCGCAGGAGATCCCAGGCCATCACCCGGATGAACCGCGGCTCACGCTCGACGTCCTCGCCCTTTCTGGCCTTCTTGTAAAGCGGTACCCCGTCGATCTTTATGGCGGAAAACATCGGAGGAATCTGATATTGGTCACCGAGGAAGCCGTGCATTGCCGCCCGGACCTCGGCTTCCGTCAGGGGAGGAACGGGCCTCGTCTCCATCACCTGGCCGTCCGCGTCCTGCGAATCCGTCGTCTTTCCAAGCTCGATCGTCCCCTCGTACTCCTTGTCGAGGCTGATCAGGAACTGCGAGACGCGCGTCGCCCTGCCAAGCAGCATGATCAGAAGGCCCGTCGCCATCGGATCGAGGGTGCCCGCGTGGCCGATCTTTCGCATCCGGAGCTTTCCGCGGAGGCGGGCGACGACATCGTGCGAGGTGTGGTCCCGGGGCTTGTCGATGAGCAGCACGCCCTCGAGTTCCTTTTGGAGCGCTTGCATGGCTCTCTAGACCGGGTGCTTCGCGATCTCGGCGTCCATCACCCGCAGCCTTTCCCCGAGGGCGGCCAGGAGAAGGGTGCGGAATTGCGCGATGGGCTTCTTGACGCTGAGGCCGGCGGCGCAGGCGTGCCCGCCGCCGCCGAACTGCCCGGCGACAAGGTCCAGGCGGCAGAGGGGGTTCTTGGAGCGCAGGCTCGCCTTGACGCCGCCGTCCGGCCTTTCCTCGATCAGGGCACCGATGTCGACGCCGTCCACGCACCGCGCGAAATCGACCAGCCCCTCGGTGTCCTCGGCCGTGGTCCCCGTCGCCTCGAAGATGCCGGGAGGCAGCGTTCCGATGCACACGCGGCCGCCGAGCTCCATCTCGAGCGACGCGAGAAACCGCCCGAGGAGCCGAAGCTTCGCCGACGACTCGCGCTCGTAGAGCTCGTAGCCCGCCTCCGACGGCGTCGCGCCGCGGGCGACAAGCTCCCCGGCTAGGATGAAGGTGCGCTGGGAGGTTGAACCGTAGCGGAACTGCCCCGTATCGGTCATGATGCCCGCGAAGAGCGCGGCCGCCGTGCCCGCGTCGACCCGGAGGCCGGCGTCGAGGAACAGGCCCGCGAGCAGCTCGCAGGTGGCCGCCGAGGCGTGATCCACCAGGTTGGTGGATGCGTAGCCGCCGTTCGAGAGGTGGTGGTCGATGTTGCCCGCGGGCGAGGGAAACCGCGCCCTGAGGCGCTCCCCTGCCCGCGCGTGGTCGGCGCAGTCGACAAACACCGCGACGGTGTCCGCGGGCAGCGCGAGCGCCTCGTCGGTGCCCATGAAGGGCATGCCGCGGGCGAGATAGGCGAGGCGGCGCGGGACCGGGTCGGAATTCACGCTCGCCGTCCTCGATCCGCTCGCGGCCAGCACGCGAGCGAGCGCCACCTGGGAGCCGATGCAGTCACCGTCGGGACGGGAATGCCCGATGACGGCGACCGTCCGGCCGGCGACATCGGCCAGCAGCCGGCCGAACGCCGCGGAAAGCTTGGGATAGAACTCAGCCATCGCTCGGCTCCTTGGGGGGTTCGGCCGGCCCCTCGATCGCGTCAAGCGCCTGGATAACCCGCGCGGCGCGCTCGCTGGACTTGTCGAGGACGTAGATGAAGTGCGGGATGAACTTCAGCACGATGCGGCGCGCAAGCTCCTTGCGGATTTCCGCGGCCCGACGCTGGAGCCAGCGGAACCGTTCCTCGACCGTCGCGTCGTCGCCCACCACGGCGACGAAGATTCGCCCCTCGCGCAGATCCGGCGCGACCCTGACCTCGGTGATGGTGATCGCGACCGCCTCCTCCGCGTGCCGGCGGCGCAGGATGTCGCTGACCTCGCGCTGAACGAGCTCGTTGATTCTGACGATGCGGTTGGACACGAACGGGGGCCGGGAGCCGGACCGGTCAGAGGGACGCCCGGACCTTCTGGGTATCGTAGCACTCGATGACGTCGCCCACCTGGTAGCCGTTGAAATCGTCCAGCTTGATGCCGCACTCGAGGCCGGCGCGCACCTCGTTGGCATCGTCCTTGAAGCGCTTCAACGTCGCCACCTTGCCCTCGTGCACGACCTCGCGGCCCCGGCGCAGGCGCGCCGCCGCGTTGCGGTTCACCTTGCCCTCCGTGACGAGGCACCCGGCCACAAACCCCTTGGCCAGCGGGAATGTCGCGCGCACCTCGGCGGCCCCGAGCTTGATCTCCTTGATGTCGGGATCGAGCAGGTCGGCCATCATCTCGCGCACCTTGTCGCCCAGCTCATAGATGATCTCGTAGGTCTCGATCCGCACGCTGTTGTGCTTGGCGAGAGGCGTGACGCCGTTCTCAAGCTTGGTGTTGAAGCCGAGGATGACGGCGCCCGCGGCGGCCGCCATGATCACGTCGTTCTTCGTGACGAGGCCGACGTCGGTCGAGACCACCTCGAGCGACACCTTGGCGCTCTTGATGCCCTCCAGGATCTGCTTCACGGCCTCGGCCGAGCCGAACACGTCGGCCTTGATGATGACCTTGAGCACCTTCTGCTGCGTCGCCGCGATGTTGGCAAAAAGATGCTCGACGGAGATGTCCTTGGGGGCCGACGCCACGGTCGTGACCTCCTTCTTCACCCGGTGCGCCTCCTCCTCCGCGAGGTTCTCGGCCTCCCTGGCGTTCTTCGCCCCCCGGAAGGTGGCCCCGCTGTCGGGCGTGCCGGACCAGCCGATGACCCGTGCGGGCATCGAGGGAAGCGCCTCCTTGATCGGGCGCCCCTGGTCGTCGAACAGGGCGCGCACCTTGGCCCAATGGGATCCGCAGACAATGGCGTCTCCCGTGTGGAGCGTGCCCTTCTGGACGATCACCGTGGAAAGCGGGCCGCGGCCCACGTCCACCTGGGACTCGATGACGACGCCCGATACCTCCGCCTTCGGGTTCGCCTTGAGCTCGAGGACGTCGGCCTGCAGGAGGATCATCTCAAGAAGGTCGTTGATGCCCGTCCCCTTCACGGCCGACACCGGCACCGTGATCGTCTCGCCGCCCCAGTCCTCGGGGGCGATGCCCCGCTGCTGCATCTGCGCCTTCACCTGGTCCAGGTTGGCGCCCTTCACGTCCATCTTGTTGACGGCGACGATCACCACCACCTTGGCGTTGCGCGCGTGCTCCAGGGCCTCGTCCGTCTGCGGCATGAATCCGTCGTCCGCCGCGACGACCAGGACCGCGATGTCGGTGACCGAAGCGCCGCGGGCCCGCATCTTGTTGAACGCCGCGTGGCCCGGCGTGTCGAGAAACGTGATCTTCCTCTTGTTGTGCTCGATCTGGTAGGCCCCGATGTGCTGGGTTATGCCGCCGGCCTCGCCCGCCGCGACGTTCGCCTTGCGGATCGCGTCGAGGAGCGAGGTCTTGCCGTGGTCGACGTGGCCCAGGATGACGACGACCGGCGGCCGCATCTCCATGTCCTTCGACTCGTCCTCGACCGGCTTGGCCTTCTCCTTGTCCTTCGCCTGCTGCTGCTGCGACGCGTCGCCCCGGTGCTTGATGTCCAGGACAAACCCGTATTTCTCGGCGACCTTCTGGGCGACGGCCTCGTCGATCGTGGAGTTCATCGACGCGAATCCCACGATCTGGTTGAGCTCCGAGATGAGCTTGAACGGCTTGAGGCTCAGCGCGACGGCGAAGTCCCGCACGATCACGGGCGGCTTCAAATGGATGATCTTGACGTCGCCCTGGACTGTGACGAGGGGGGCGGATGACGTGGAGGGCGCGAGCTGCGGAAGGGGGCGCGGAAAGGAGGCGACCCTTGCCGGCAACGGGGGCGGCGCGGCGGGCGGCTTGGGCGCCTCCGCCAGCGGCGCGGGGGCAACGGCGGCGCGGGGGGCCAGCGCCGGCGCGGCCTTCGCCATCACGGCGGGAGCGATGTTGGGCGCCAGGGGCGCCGAACGCGGCGGGGAGACTGGGCGCGGCGGCGGCGGCGAGGGCGCCTTGGCGGCGGCCGCGGCGGGGCGGGCGGCGGGCGCCGCGACCTTGGCGACAATCTCCCTCTCGCGCGCGACGTCCTGCGCCGTCTTGACGAAAATGCCCACGGGCATCCGCGCCCTTGAAGGCTCGGCGGCCGGCGCGGGCGCGGCCGGGGCCGGATGCTCGGCGGGAGCCGCGGCCTGCACCGGCGCCGCCTTGGCCGCGAATTCCTTATCTATCTCCTCGATGTAGATCTTGCTGACCGTGCTGGAGACGGACTTCGTGTCGGCGGCGACGTATCCCCGCTCCTTGAGCAGGGCCAGCATGTCGCGGCCCTCCATGTTGTGCTTCTTCGCGAGTTCGTGGATGCGGATGCTCATTCGGCGCGATTCGTGTTCGTCAGGATGTGACGCGAACGATGACGTTCTGGGCTTCCTCCGCGGTGAATCCCGCGCTCACGAGATCCTCGGCCACTACGCCCTCGAACGCGGCGGGTGAATTGATGCCCATGTCGACCAGGCGCCCGGCGATAGCGGGGTCCAGGCCGAGCGACTTCACGAGAGACGCCACCGCGTTGCCCCTCGGGTCATCGCCCTCCGCCTTGAACTCCTCGATGTCGATGCGCCAGCCGATGAGCCGCGACGTAAGCCGTGCGTTCTGGCCCTTGCGGCCGATCGCAATCGCGAGGTCGTCGGTCGCAACCTTGAGGAGGATGCGGCGGTTGCGCTCGTCGATGATGATCTCGCGCGGGACCGCCGGCTTCAGGGCCTCGATGACCATCTCCCGCGGATCAGCAAAGAACTTGATGATGTCGATCTTCTCGCCGCCAAGCTCGCGCACGATCGTCTTCACCCGGGCGCCGCGCGCCCCGACGCATGCGCCGACGGGATCGACCTTCGGGTCCTTGGAGGAGACGGCGATCTTCGTGCGGTAGCTGGGCTCGCGCGCGAACGCCTCTATCTTGACCGTCCCGTCGGCGATCTCGGTGACCTCGAGCTCAAACAGCCGCCTAACGAACTTCGGGCTCGCGCGGGTGAGGATGATCTCGGGGCCGCGGGGGGTGTTCTCGATCTCGAGAAGCAGGCAGCGGATGCGGTCGCCGGGCTGGTATTCCTCGCCGGGGACCTGCTCCTTCGCGGGCATGACGGCCTCCGCCTTGCCGATGTCGATGTAGATGTCATTGCGTTCCCTTCGGCGGACCGTGCCCGTCACGATATTGCCGACCTGGTCCTTGAAGTCGTCGTAGATGCGGTCCTTCTCGAACTGCCTCAGCCGCTGCATGACGGCCTGCCTGGCCGTCTGCGCCGCGATGCGGCCAAGCGTGGACGGGTCGACCTCCTTCTCCACGAACTCCCCGATCACGGCGCCGGCTTTGACGGCCTGCGCCTTCTCGACATGGATCTCCGTCTTGGGATTGCTGACGGAATCGACGACCTTCATGAGCGCCCACGCGTGGAGCTGGCCGTTCTTTGGGTTGATGTCGATTTTCAGCTCCTGGCCGGAGTTAACCCCTTTCTGGGCAGCGGTCTTAAGCGCATTGGCGATCGTCGCGATCATGTCCGCGCGCGGAATGCCCTTCTCTTTCTCCATGTACTCGAGGACGGAAAGAATCTCGCTGCTCATAGGTTGGAATTGTGGGAAAAAAAAAGCGGGCCCCAGGGCCCACTTTCAACTAAAAGTGAGTGTGATAAAGAACCTGTAACATACCCGGCGCGCCCAAAAAATGTCAAGCCCCTCTGCCCTCTGGGAGGCAGGGATAAGTCGGCGCGGGCCAAACCAGTTGCTTCAGGCCGCCGCGGAGGAAAACAAACCCGAAATCGGGGCGGTCCGGGGGCGACCGGCCGCACCGACGCTCGATCGGAACCGTCCGCGGTCGCGGGCCGCAGGTTGAAATTGGCGGAGGAGGAGGGATTCGAACCCCCGGTGAGCTTGCGCCCACGTCTGATTTCAAGTCAGGTGCCTTAAACCACTCAGCCACTCCTCCGAAAGGCGGTTAAAGCTGTTATATGGCCGGAGAAGGTCAATCGCTTACAGGATGAGCGGGGACGTCCGGGGCGGAGGATCGGGCCGTACTGGGGGTGCTGACGCAGATCGGCCGGGCGCCCCCTCACTTCCTCGGCTCCGCCACCTCGCCGAGTGATTTCAGGTCGCCGAGATCCACCTTCCCCTTGTTGCTTCCCGGGTGCGCCGCCGCGAACATGGCCTTCTTGAGGTTTCCCTGGGCTGCGCCAAACTGGCTGTACGCCGTGGAGTCTGAAGGCGGCCCCGGCACCGCCGTCGTTCCCCAGTAGGCCATGATAAGAAGCCTCGTCCTGCAAGGGTCCGTGGCGGCGAGATATCCCCGGCTCGCGAGCGGCACGGCAATTACCCGCGCCACGTCGATGAAATGCAGCTTGTCGATCGTACCGTCGCCACTGGCGAGCTTGAGGATCATCAGCTTACGGATTTTGACGAGCACGCTCAAATTTCTCCCAAACCCGTTTTGGATGAATACCGCAAGATTCGCGGAACCGCCGCGGGAAGGCTTGGGGGAATGGGCCGGACCGCCATGAAGGGATGCCGCGGCCGCCCCTCTCCGACTACGTAATCCCCATACTCGTCAAATTCGAACGGGGCGCCGATGCTGGGGCTCGATGCTCCGCAACAGCCATCCTTGACCAGGGCGACCCTGATAACGTCGATGAGCGAAGGCCCGACAACCCTGGCGCAGCAGACCGAGGCGGAAGCGTCCCCTCGCAGGTGGTATGAATGGCGGGGCTCCGGCTGCATCCTCGTGGTCGACGACGACACCTCCGTCAGGACCGTGGTTGCCCGCGCGCTGTCGAGGCTCGGCTTCACGGCCAACGAGGCCCCCGACGGGCAAAGGGCGATCGAGCTCTTCGAGGCCAACCCCGGCCTCTACACTCTGGTGATCATGGATCTCAGGCTCCCGGGCATGGACGGGACGGCAATCCTTTCCATGCTGCAGCGCGTAAGGCCGGATATCCCCGTGGTCCTGATGAGCGGCATGAGCCACGTGGAGGCCCTGAACCAGTTTGACGGCCAGGGTCTCGCAGGATTCCTGCAGAAGCCCTTCCCCCTCGAGGCGCTCGTCTCGGAGCTGCGCGCCGTGCTCGACGCCTAGTTGCGGCGCGACAGGAGCTGGAGAAGCGTGAGCAGCGAGCCCACGAACGCGGCGAGGTAGGTCAGCGCCGCGGCGTTGAGCGTCTCATTGACGCCGTGCATCTCGTCCTGGTCCAGGATCCCGAGCGACACCAGCTGCACCTTGGCCCTGCGGCTCGCGTCGTATTCCACGGGCAGCGTCACCAGGTTGAAAAGCGTCAGGACCGCGAAGCACAGGATCGCAATATCGAGTATGGCGCCCCCGAATCCATAGTTCCGGAAGAAAAGAAAGCTGGCGACGTAGATGAAGGGGACGACTCCCGATGCAATCCGCGTCGCGGGGACAAGCGCCATCCTGAACTGCAGCATCCGGTAGCCCTCCCGGTGCTGGAGGGCGTGCCCCGCCTCGTGGGCGGCGACCCCGACCGCAGCCAGGCTCGTACCGCGGTAGTTCTGGGAGGACAGCACGAGCGTCCTGTGCGCGGGATCGTAATGGTCCGAGAGGTAGCCGGACGCCTCCTCGATCTCCACGTCGGTGATGCCGGCCCGCTCCATCACCGCGGCCGCGGCCTCCCGCCCCGTGATGCCGCCGCGCGAGGGGATCTTTGAGTTCTTGGAATAGGCGCTCGACACGCGGATCTGGGCGTAGACCGAGAAGATGAGGACAAAGATGAACATCACCCAGAAAGGACCCGGGGCGATGTAGAAATAGGAGAGGAATGCGGGCATGTTTGATTGAGTCCCCTAAGGTCGCCCAAACGGCCGGATTTTCAAGCGGAGAGTCCGCTGCGGGCGAGAAGCGCCCCGAGATCCGGATCGCGGCCCATGAAGTCCCGGAAAAGCTGCGCCGGGTCGGCAGAGTTGCCGCGGCTGAGGACCTTGGCGGCAAATTCCGCGCCCACGCGCGGGTTGAAGATACCCTCACGGCGAAAGCGCGTGAATGCATCGGCATCGAGGACCTCGGCCCACTTGTAGGAGTAATACCCCGCCGCATAGCCGACCGGGTCCGCGAATATGTGCGTGAACCGCTTGACGATCGTGGGCGACGGGGGCTCGGCCGGCACGAGGCAGTCCGCGATGGCGGCGCGGATCCTCGGCTCGACGTCGGCCTCCCCCGCGAATTCCGCGGAACGCATGTGCATGAGCAGGTCCATCTTCGCAAACGCGACCTGCCGCATCGCGGCGCACGCCGACCTGAAGTTCCTCGCCGCCGTCATCTTGCGGAACAGGGCCCCTGGAATCGGCGCGCCGGTCTCGAAATGCCGGGCGAAAAGGTCCAGCCCCTCGCGCTCCCAGCACCAGTTCTCCATGATCTGCGAGGGCAGCTCGACAAAGTCCCACGCCACGTTGGTCCCGTTGAGCGACTTGACCTCGACCTCGCCCATCAGGTGATGGAGGAGGTGCCCGAACTCGTGGAAGATCGTCTCCACCTCGCGGTGCGACAGCAGCGCGGGCCGCCCGGGCGCCGGAGGCGTCAGGTTCCCGCAGACCAGGCCCAGGTGCGGCTTGCGCGACCCGTCGGGCTGGGGGCCGCCGGTGATCAGGGCGTTCATCCATGCGCCCCCCCGCTTCGATTCCCTCGGGTGCCAGTCGGTGTAGAAGGAGCCGACGTGGCGCGCGCGCGAGTCGAAAACATCGAAATACCCGACCTCCGGGTGCCACGTCTCCACCTCGCCGCGGGGACGCTCGGCAAAGCGGGCGCCGAAGACCCGACCGGCGATCTCGAAGAGGCCCGCCACCACGCGGTCCATCGGGAAGTAGGGCCTGAGCTCCTCCTCGTCAAAGTCGTACTGCGCCCTGCGCAGGCGCTCCGCCCGGTACGCGATCTCCCACGGCGCAAGGCGCGAGGCGGGAAGTCCCGTCTCCCGGGCCTTGAACTCCTCCAGCTCCCGGCATTCGCGCGCGAAGGCCGGCGCGCAGCGATGGCGGAAATCCTCGATGAAGGCGAGGGCCCCCGCCCCCGACTTCGCCATCCGGCGGCCGAGCACGAGGTCGGCAAAGTGATCCTTGCCGAGGAGCGACGCCCTTTCCGCCCGGAGGGCGAGGATCCTCGAGACAAGCGGCGCGTTGTCATGCGGCGGCGCCGACCCGACCGAGGCGGCGGCCCGCCACATCTCGGCCCGCAGCTCGACGTCGTCGAGGTAGGTCATGAACGGCTCCTGCGACGGCATGTGGAGCGTGAAGCGCCAGCAGGGTCGCTCCGGGGTGCCGATGCCCTTCGCCGCGGCCTCCGCGAGGGCGCGCGCCTTCGCATGCTCCGGAAGACCTGCCAGCCGGCCCCCGGCGTCGACGATGAGCTGCCAGGCGTTCGTCGCGTCGAGCACATTGTCCGAAAAGCGCTGCGTCAGCTGGGCGAGCTCGCTCTGGAGGGCCTCGAGCCGGGCGCGCGGGCCCGACGGCAGGTCGGCGCCGGCCTCGCGGAACTCGGCCAGGGTCTCGCCGACAAAGCGCGCGGGGACCGGCCCGAGGGCGGCGGCCTCGGGGGACCCGGCAAAGGCCCTGAGCTTAGCCCACAGGGCCGGCCTGAGCGGGATCCGGGCCATGAAGGCCGACACCCTGGGCAGCGCACGGTTGTGGGCCTCGCGCAGCGCCGGCGAATCCGCCACCGACTGGAGGTGGGTCACCCGGGTCCAGGCGCGGCTGAGGGCGTCGGTCGCCTCATCGAGGGCGAGGAAGGTGCTCGCAAACGTGAGCCCGTCTGCGCGTCCCTCGATCGCGAGGAGCGCGGCCTCCGCGCGGCCGATCGCCTCGTCGATCGAGGGTTCGACCAGGTCGGGCGTCAGCGCCGTCCAGCGGATGCTAAACGAGGAGTCGAGGAAGGGATTCTCCGGCATCGCGCCTACCAACTGTAGGTTGCGCCAAAAGACAACTGCCGGCGCGATGCGGGCACGCCGGGCACCGACTGGTAGGCGCTGTTCCAGAGGTTGTCGACCTGCGCCGAGAAATCGAGGCGGCGAAGCCTCTCGGGCTGCCAGTCGACGCCGGCGGAGCTCGCCAGCGCGTCGTTTCCCCCGGCGGTCCGCAGGCTGTCGGGCTCCTGGATCCTCGCGACGTTGTCCATGCGCAGCTCGAGGGTCTGGGTGAGCCTGAGGATGAGCGCGGCCGTGAGGCGCTGGCGGGCGTAGTTGAGCGCGTAGAAGCTGGCGGTGACCGGGGCGCCCAGGTAGTCGGCGCTCTTCGCGAGCGCCGTGTAGCCCAGCACGACGCTCCACATGCTCCACGAACGCCGGGCGACGAGCTCGAGCCCCTCGGTGTCGATGTCGACCGCGTTGGCCGAGCGGCCGAACACCCCCGTGGTGTAGGTCCAGTCGACGAGGTTGTCGTCGCGCCTGTAGAACGCCGCCGCCTGCCCGGTCCATCCCCAGATGCTGCCGGCCGCGCCGACCTCCGCGTCGTGGCTCGTCTGGCGACCGAGGCTCGGGTTTCCAAGGAACAGGCCGGAGGTGGGGCTGGAATCGAGCGCGGTGTAGGACGGCATCTCGGTGGTCGTCGAGTAGCTCGCGTAGACCTGCCGCAAGTCCCCGGAATCCCACGTCCGCGCAAGCTCCGCTACGGGGGAGAAGACGCCGTTCGCGCGGTTGGAGTCGTCGAACGTCGCGCCCGCCTCGAGCATCACCGCGCCGCCGCCCAGGGCCCATGAATCCTCGGGCACGAGCGCGAGCTTCTCGAGCATGCGGCTGTGGTAGGGGCCGTAGATGAGGGAGGTCGACCTGAGCGAGTCGCTCGTCTCCTGCGCGTGGTAGTTGAGCGTGATCCCGTCGATATCCGAGCGGCCCCCGAACCCTGCGCCGTATTCCCAGGTCGTGTGCTGGTAGGGATGGACGGGCCCCAGCGGGGCGAACCGGTCGAAGGCGTAATCGTCCTTGTTCCTGCGGTAGAAGAGCCCGCTCTCGAAAAAATCGCCGGCACCGAAGTCCTCGCGGTTGTTGGCCGCCACCAGCACGGTCTGGAGGTTCTCAGTCTCATCCGAATCGAACGGGGTGTAGAGGTTCGGCCAGCCGAAGAAGCTCGCCTGGTAACCGGCGAACACTTCCGTCCTCGATCCGGGCGCAACCCACTCCGCCCGGGCGTCGGCCCTGTCGAAATGGTAGTCGCCGAATTGCACGGTGCCGTTTCCCTCCGCGTGTGACCAGTCCGCGTCGGCCGCCGCGTGGCTGGCGCCCGTCCCCGACCAGCCCTGGTAGAGCTCCTCGCGGGAAAGCCCGTCGTCGCCTACCGATGCGTTCGCGAATCCCGCGGTGGCGATCTGCCTCCACCCGTAGGCGACGGCCCCGCCGGTCGAGTTCATCGTGTCGATCGCGTGGTCCGCGCCGGTGAGGATCCCCGGCGCCCCGAGCATCGCCGGCGCCACGGGAAGCTCCATGAGGTAGTGTCCCGTCTGCGGGTCGAAGATCGAGAGGGCGCCGAGCTGGAGCCCCGTGTTCTCGAAGGTGTCGCCCCTGATGGTGACGTCGGACTGCGCCTCGGCCATGTTCCTGGGCTCGTTGTCGACCAAGGGCTCGTAGCGCAGCGCGGACACCGGCATCGCGAAGGTCCCGGCCGGCGACTGGTTGGCGACGCTTGGCGAATACACCGTGACGGCGGGAAGGTTCGTGGCCGCGTCCTGCCCCCGGAGAAGAACGGCGCCGGCGGCGAGCGCGGCGAAGAGCCGTAGGGGCGTTGGGACCGACCTCATGAAGGGCCGACCGCTAACAGCCGCGCGGGAAAAAACAAGCCTGTCGTTAACGCCAGGCCGCAATTCGATTAACAATGGGGCGCGCATGCGCCGCCCGCGCCGCGCCGCCTATTCCTTGTTGCCGTCCTCGCCTATCGCCTCGACCGGGCAGCCCTCGAGCGCCTCCATGCAAAGGGCGATGTCATCCTCGGTCTCGGGCTGCTTGAAGACGTACGAATGGCCACCCTCGTCATTGCGCGTGAAGAAGTTCGGCGCCGTCTCGCGGCACAGGTCGCAATCGATGCATTGCTGGTCGACGTAGAACCTTCCCAGGGCGTTCTGCGCCCACTTGTCTGCTTTGTTGGCCATAGGTATAGGTGCAATAGAAAGGACAGGCCATCAGCCGAGCTGTCAAGGGAGGATAGCTGCGGAAGACACGCATCGGCAATGGGATTGCCAGCGCGGTCGGCAAGGGGGCAGGCTGAGGGCGTCGATGAAGACCGGCAGAAACTACCCCCTTCTTCTCGCGGGCCAGTTTCTCGGCGCCTTCGGCGACAACTTCATCCTGGCCTCGATCCTGAGCCCGCTCACCTACGAGCTGGGGGCGGGGCGGATCTCCGAGCAGGACGTCAACGCGCAGAACGCGCTCTATAGCGCCGTCTTCTTCTTCCCGTTCATCCTCCTCGCCCCCATCGCAGGATATCTCAACGACAGGATGCGCAAGACCACCTGGCTGATCGGGGGCAACCTCATCAAGGTGCTGGGGACGGCCCTTGGCTGGGCGGCGGTCCGCGAATACGGGGCGCTGACCCCCGCCGGGCACGCGGGCCAGGTGGTGGGCTACGCGATCATCGGGCTGGGCGCCTGCGCCTACTCGCCCGCGAAATACGGGATCCTCCCCGAGATCGTGCCCAACGCCTTCCTCGTGAAGGCAAACGGCGCCGTCGAGATGCTGACGCTCGTGGCGATCATCGCGGGCCTGTACGGGGGCGCCGCTCTCTATGACCACTTCCTCTCTCTCGACGCCTGCTACGGGGCCAGCGCCGCGCTGTATGCGCTCGCGCTCGCGCTGAACGCGGGGATGGCCCGCACCTCGCGCGATGCGAACGCTTCCTTTCGCAGGAGCGCGGCGGAGTTCTGGGCGAGCCTCAAGGGCCTCGCGGGCCATCCCCGGCTTGGCAGGATACTCCTCGGGTCGGGCACCTTCTGGTTCGCCGGCGCGGTCCTGCGCAGCAACCTCCAGGGATGGGGGCTCGAGGTGTTCAGGCAGGCGGGCGTCGGCAATGTCACGAACACCAAGCTCGTCCTGCTCAAGGTGGGGCTCGTCGTGGGAATCGTCACCGGTACCGTGGTCGCGGGGCAGGTTCACCGGATAGGCGACCTCGGCTGGACGAGGCGGTACGGATGGGGCCTCGCCGCCGGGATCCTGTGCATGGGCCTCGCGGGCGGCAGCTTCGGCGTCGCGCTGGCCGTGGCCATCCTGGTCGCCGCCGGGTTGTGCGCGGGTCTCATGCTCATCCCGCTCAACGCCGCTCTCCAGGCGGAATGCGACCAGAGGAAGCTGGGCAAGACGGTGTCCATCCAGAACTTCGTGGATTATTTCTCGATGCTGGCGGGCGCGGGATTCCTCGCGCTGATGACCCGATTCAACCTTTCGCCGCTCCAGGTCTTCATCGCCCTGGCGGTCGTGCTCGCGGTCATCGTCCTGCCCCTACGGATCCGCCCGGCCGCCGCCGCTTAGGCGGCTTGTGTTTGGTTTCGGCGCGGTTAGAGTGCCGCGATGCTCCAAGATCGCCCCTACATGCGCGACAGCTACGAGAAGCGCCGGACGAGCATCCTCACGTGGCTGATATCCTCGATCGCCGCGGCGTTCCTGGTGCAGAACGTGTTCGCGCACTATTTCCCGATCGGCCTCGAGTGGAGGCTGGGGCTCACGCCGGCCGGCATCCGGGAGGGCCATGTGTGGACCCTCCTCACCTACGGCTTCCTGCACAGCACGGACAACCTGCTCCAGGTGATCTGCTACCTCCTGGTCATCTACTTCGCCGGCAGGGACGTGCTTCCGATACTGGGCAACCGCCGCTTCATCGCCTTTTACGCGGCCGCGCTCGTCGCGGGCGGATGCGCGTGGCTCGCGTTCCACTGGGGCCACCCCGAGCTTCTCGTGGGAGCCTCCCCTGCCGTCTGGGCCCTCGTCATCCTGTTCGCATGCTTCTACCCGAACCGGGAGATCACGCTCCTGCTGTTCTTCGTGCTGCCCGTCACGGTGAAGCCGAAATACGTCGCCTACGCGCTGCTTGCGGTCGACGTCTGCGGCCTCGTGTTCTACGAGATTCTCGGGGGCGCCTCGCCATTCTACGCGGCCCACTCGGCGCACCTGGGGGGCATGGCGGCGGGCTGGATCTACTTCCGCTACATCCATGATTCGAATTGGAGCTTCGCCTCGGCGCGCGCCGAGATCGAGCTGCCCCGCTGGGTGAAGCAGCGCAGCTCGGCGAAGGCCCCGGGCGCCGCGCCTGCCTTCAGCGTCAACATCGGCGACCGCGGGCACCTGCGCGCCGAGGTCGACCGGATCCTGGACAAGATAAACAGCGACGGTTTCGGGTCCCTTTCCGCCGACGAAAAGCGAGTCCTCGACGAGGCGCGGGACCTGATAAGCCGGCGTTAGCGCCTTTCGGCGGACCGTGAACGAGGGCCCGCTGAGCGCCGAGTCGTCCCTACGGATCGAGCGCCTGGCGGCAGCGAGCCCGCTGTACGCGCACGAGTTGCGGCGCGATCCCGGGATCGCGCCATGGCTGGAGGAGCCGCGAAACCTGCTGGAGGCCTTTCGGTTCCGGGCGTTCCTGGACACCTGGAGGGAATTCGCGCCCGGCGCCGGCAAGCTGGATGACGCCGGCCGCCTCCGGCTGCTGCGCCGGTGGCGGCGGCTCATGTCGATGCGGATCGCCCACCGGAGCGTCAACGACCTCGCCGACGAGCGGACGACCGTGGAGGAGCTGACGCTCCTCGCCGAGTTCTGCCTGAGGGAATGCACCCTCCATGCGATCCGCCGATGGGAGGAGCGCCTCGGCGTTCCCATGGAGCGGGGACGCGGAAAGCGGGCCCGCTTCTGCGTCATGGCCCTCGGAAAGCTCGGCGGGCGCGAGCTCAACTTCTCCTCGGACATCGACCTCATCTACCTCTACGAGGGCGACGGAGCGTGCGAGAGGGGCGGCGCCGAGACGCCGGTCTCCAACGAGGAGTTCTTCACGAAGGTCGCCGAGACGGTCACCCGCTCGCTCGATGAGCGCACCGAGGACGGGTTCCTCTTTCGGACGGACGTGCGCCTGCGGCCCGAGGGGGCGATCGGTCCCCTCGTGCGCTCCGCGTCCGAGCTCGAGTACTACTACTGGACGGCGGGCCAGACCTGGGAGCGGCTGGCGATGATCAAGGCGCGGCCCGTGGCGGGCAGCCTCGAGCTGGGCGCCGAGCTGCTCGAGAGCCTCCATGGGTTCCGGTACCCGCGGCATCCCCCCCCGAGCCTCCTTGAGGAGGTCGCCGCGATGAAGGCCCGAAGCGACGCCGAGGTCGTCGGGACGAGCGCGCTCGACCGCGACGTGAAGCTCGGGACGGGCGGCATCCGCGAGATCGAGTTCGTGGCGCAGTCGCTCCAGCTGCTGAACGCGGGGAGGTACCCGTTCCTGCAGACAAATTCGACGGAGCAGGCGCTCGGCCTCCTGGCGCGCTACGGGCTCATGGACGCCCCCGGCGCCGCCCGCCTGGGGGAGACCTACTGGTTTCTCCGGAGGATCGAGCACCGGCTCCAGATCCGCGAGGAGGAGCAGACCCACGTCCTGCCGGATGACCCCGCGGAATTCGCGGCTGTCGCGGCCTCGCTCGGCTTCCGATCCGCGGAGGATTTCAGGACCACGCTCCGGGTGAGGCGCGGGTACGCGCACGAGGTGTACGCGGATCTTTTCTCGGGGCGGGGCATCGACGAGGAATTCGAGGCATGGTGGACCTTCTTCACGACCGAGCGCGTCCCGGCCGGTGTCGCCGCGCGGATCGAGCGCTGGTTCGGGCCGGATCCGCACGCGGCCGACGAGCTCAGGATGTTCGCGTGCGGCGGCCGCCACGTCCTCATCACGCGCGAGCTCGTGATCCGCTTCCAGCACGTCGCGGGCGCGTTCGACGGCTTCCTGCACGAGCTGGCGCGACCCCTCGTCACGCTGGCGAGGCTTGCGCGCTTCGCGGAGCGCTATGGCACGCGACGCCAGTTCCTCGGCTTCTGCGCGGAGAACCCGAAGCTGTTCCGCCTGTTCTCTATCCTGTGCGACCGGAGCGAGGCGGTGGTCGAGCTCCTCTGCGCCCACCCGGAGATCATCGAGGAGGTTCTCCGCCCGGAGATCCTGCGCAGGCGCCGGAAAGCGCGCGAGCTGGACAACGACATCGCCGCCGCCGCCCGCGAGCCGGGCTTCTCCGGCTGGCTGTGGCTCTTTGTCAGGGCCGAGCAGGTGCGCCACGCATTCGGCGGCATTCTCGGGTCCCTGGGGCCGGAGGAGATCGAGGCCGCGATGACGGGACTTGCCGACGCGGTGCTGCGCCATCTCACCCGGCGTTCCGGGGTTCTGGTCGTGGCCCTCGGCAAGTACGGCGGCGGCGAGCTCGCGTTCGGGTCCGACCTGGACCTGCTTTTCGTCGCCGCGGCCGGCGGAGAGGCCGATGCGTCGCGCACCGTCGACGCGGTCCGGACGGCGCTCGGTCACGGCGGGCCCCTCGGGCCGGCCTTCGCCCTGGACATGCGCCTGCGCCCCCATGGCAACGCGGGTCCCGCCGTGACGTCGGTGGCGGCGCTCGAAGCCTACCACAGGCCCGGCGGCGGCGGCCAGATATGGGAAAGGCAGGCCCTGGTCCGGGCGCGGGTCGTGGCCGGCCCCGCCCCGCTCGCCGCCTCCTTCGGAGAATGGCGGGACCGTCTGCTGTACTCGTCGGCCGCATCCCCGGCGGAAACCGGGGAGATAGGCGCCATGCGCGGCCGCATCGAAAGGGAGCTCGGCAGCGGCCCTCCCGGCGCGGCATTCAAGGCGGGCGCGGGCGGACTCGCCGACATCGAATTCCTTGTGCAGGCGCTGCAGCTTGGCTTTGGCCACGCCGACGCGGGACTGCGCGCCGCGGGCACGCGGCCGGCGCTCCGGGCCCTCTCCGCCGGCGGCCTTGTCCCCCCTGCGGACGCCGAATGCCTGCGGGCCAACTACGAGTTCCTGCGCCGGATCGAGACGGCCCTGCGCCTCGACGCAAACAGGGCCGTGAGCGCCCTTCCTTCCGAGCCCGGGAGCCGGGAGGTGCTGGCGCGCTGGTTGGGCTTCCCGGGCGTCGTGCCCTTCATGTCCGAGCACCTCCGGAGGCTGGGCGAGACTAGGCATATCTACGATAAAATGCCCTCCCTCCTTGAGTTCCGCGCCCTTACATGAAACTATTGGTGAGGCTGGATCGTCTATTGTACAACCTAGTGGCAATCAACGCATGATATTCCATTCTACTCCCTTTCGCAGATGGCTGGCGCCATGGCTCCTGATTCTCTCGTCGGCCGCCGGCCTCTCGGGAGCCGACCTCAAGTTTGAGACGCCGCCGACGCTCTCGACGGAAGCCCAGGCCCTCGTGACGCTCCTGGAGAACGCCCACTACAACCGCGGCGCCGTCCACAGCGAGCAGTACAAGGAGGTCGTACCGGAATACATGACCGCCCTCGACAGCCAGCACCTTTTCTTCCTTGAGCCCGACAAGGTCGATTTTTCCAGCCGCTACGGCAACAACGTCTACTACAATGTCGACTACCTCGGGAAGATCGACGCGGCCTACGACATCTTCTACCTCTACGATGACCGCGTAACATCGCGCATCGGTTGGATCTTCGGGGAGCTCAAGAAGGATTTTGACTTCACCGCCGTCGACACGTACCGGCTCGACCGCTCCAAGCTGGACTACTGGCCCGCGGACAAGGCCGAGGCGGACGAGCTCTGGCACAAGCGCCTCAAGTACGAGGTCCTCGACCAGCTGCTGAACAACAAGACCCTCGACCAGGCCCGGGAGGTCGTCCGCAAGCGCTATGAGCGGATGCTGAAGAACGTCGGCGAGACGGAGGGAAGCGAGCTGGCCGAGCTCTTCCTGACCACGATCGCGGGCCTCTACGACCCCCATTCGACCTACTTCTCGGCGGACACCTACGAGGACTTCGGGATCCAGATGAAGCTCCAGCTTGTCGGCATCGGCGCGATGCTCGGCACCGAGGACGACACGTGCGTCGTGCGGGAGATCGTTCCCGGCGGACCCGCCGACCTCAACCGCCAGCTCAAGCCCAACGACAAGATCATCGCGGTGGCCCAGGGCGACGGGGAGCCTGTCGAGATCATCGGCATGAAGCTGCGGAAGATCGTCGACATGATCCGCGGCGAAAAGGACACGCGCGTCCGCCTCATCGTGCAACCCTCCAGCGCGACCGACTCCTCCGTCCGCAAGGAAATCGTCATCACGCGCGATGTGGTCAAGCTCGACTCCGCGCGGGCCCGAGCTGCCGTTTTCCAGGTGCCCGGCGCGGACGGCAAGACGGTGCCCCTCGGCGTGATCACGCTGCCCGCGTTCTACGGGAGCGGCGACGAAGGCGACACCGACAGCGACAAATCAAGCGCGAGCGAGGACGTTGAGAAGCTCATCGTGCAGCTGAAGCAGGCCGGCATCCAGGGGCTCGTTCTCGACCTGCGGCACAACGGGGGGGGCTTCCTCAGCGAGGCCATCGAGCTTGCGGGCCTTTTCATCCACAAGGGGCCGGTCGTCCAGGTTAAGGACTATGAGGGCGACATCCAGGTCGACAGCGACCGTGCCGAGAACCTGTCCTACGACGGGCCGATGGCCGTCCTGGTCGACCGGTTCAGCGCCTCTGCCTCCGAGATCGTCGCGGGCGCGCTCCAGGATTACGGCAGGGCGGTCGTGATCGGCGACAGTTCCACGCACGGGAAAGGCAGCGTCCAGACGGTCGTCGAGATGAAGAGATTCGCGCCGCAGCTCGCCAATTCGCCCGCGAAGACCGGCGCCGCCAAGATCACGATCCAGAAATTCTACCTACCCGACGGGTCCTCGACGCAGCTCAAGGGCGTCGTCTCCGACATCGTCCTCCCGTCGATCGACCAATACCTTCCCATCGGGGAATCCGACCTCCCCCATGCCCTGGTCTGGGACAAGATAAGGACGAGCTCCTTTCATGGCGAGCCGATCAACCACAGGGTGCTCGCCCGGCTGCAGCTCCTGAGCACGGAGCGCCAGGCGAACCTCAAGGAATTCGATTTCCTCCGGAATTACGTCGACTGGTTCAAGGACCGCCAGGCCCAGAAGCTGGTTTCGCTCAACCTTGTCGAGCGCCGGAAGCAGAAGGAGGCGGATGACGCGTTTCGCAAGGACAGCAAGCTCGAGCGCGACGAGCTCGCGAAGGCCGACTATCCATTCAAGGAGTTCAGGCTGGGCGCCCCCCTCCCCCCCAGGATCGTCGCGCCCAAGGCCGCCGACGCCAACAAGGACGGTGCCCCGAAGGACGACGACTCCGATCTTGAGGATACGGACGACGATGCGAACGCCGACGCCTACGGGAAGGTCGACGTCTCCCTGCGCGAGGCTCTCAGGGTCGTGAATGACGCGATCGACCTCGGCCGCAACCACGAGTTCTGGGCGAGCGACCATGCCCCGCTGACGGTGGCCGCCAAGGGCTGAGATTGCCCCGCATGGCGGCCCTCTCAGCGCCAGGCGAGGATGAACCGGTCCCGGCCGGCCAGGTCGGCATGGGGCTCGATCCGGGAGAAGCCGGCCCTGACCAGCGCCTCCTCCAGGCGGGCGCGGTGGCCGATTCCCATCTCCAGTGCGAGCATCCCGCCGGGGGCGAGCGAGCCGGCCGCCCCCGACACGATTTTTTCGATGTCGGCGAAGCCGCCGTCCGCGGCCGTCAGCGCACGCGCCGGATCGTGATCGCGGACCTCGGGGGCAGCCGCCGCCGTCTCCTCTTCGGACAGGTAGGGCGGGTTTGAGATGATCAGGTCGTAGCATTCGCCGGCCGGCAGACGCTCGAACCAGTCCGACTCGACGAAGGTCACCCTTTCGGCCACGCCCGCCGCCTCCGCGTTCTCCGCGGCGAGCGAGAGGGCCTCCAGGCTCGCGTCGGCCGCGGTCACCCGGGCCGTGGGGAACGCCCTCGCCAGCGCGAGGGCTATTGAGCCGCCGCCCGTACCCAAGTCCAGGATACGACCGGGCGGCGCCGCGCACCGGGCCGCGACTGTCTCCACGAGGAGCTCGGTCTCCGGCCTCGGAATGAGGGCGCGCCGGTCCGTCTTCAGCCTGAGCCCGCAGAAGTCGGAGTACCCGATGATGTGCTGCACGGGCTCGCGCCGCCCCCGCCTGCGGACGAGCTCGCGCACCCTCCCGAGCTCGGCATCGCTGACGGGGCGCTCGAACTCGATGTAGAGGCGCATCCTCGGAAGCCCGAGCGCATGGCCGACGAGCAGCTCCGCGTTCAGCCTGGGGGACTCGATTCCCTTCGAGGCGAAGAAATCAGAGGTCTTCTTGACGACCTCGATCAGGGTCAGCATGGGGACGCCCGCAGGTGCCGGAGGGTCCTCAGCCGAGCTCGGCGGACGGCCTCACCAGCTCATAGGAGCGGCCCTCGAGCGCGGCAAGCCGCTCCTGGTAGTGGGCCTTCTGGAGGGCGTCGATGAGCGGGCCGATCGCGCCCTCCATGATCTGGGGGAGCCCGTGGAGCGTGAACCCGATGCGGTGGTCCGTCAGCCGGTTCTGCGGGAAATTGTAGGTGCGTATGCGCTCGCTCCTGTCGCCGGACCCGATCTGGTTGCGGCGCTCCGCGGCATACTTCGCCTTTTCCTCGTCCTCCTTCAGCTTGAGAAGCCTGGAGCGAAGCACCGTCATCGCCCTCGCCTTGTTCTTGAGCTGCGACCGCTCGTCGGCGCACTGGACGATGAGGCCCGTCGGCTTGTGGAGGATCTGGACCGCGGAGTCGGTCGTGTTGACACCCTGCCCTCCCGGGCCGCTCGCGCGGCAGACCGTGATCTCGAGCTCCTCCGGCTTGATCAGGATGTCCACCTCCTCGGCCTCGGGCAGCACGGCGACCGTGACGGTCGACGTGTGGATCCGCCCGCTGGCCTCGGTCACCGGCACGCGCTGGACACGGTGGACGCCGCTTTCCCACTTGAGCCGCTTGTACACGTCGGTCCCGACGATGAGGAAGGCGACCTCCCTAAGCCCTCCCCTCTCGGAGGGGCTGCTGCTCATGGGCTCCACCTTCCAGCCCTGTGTGTCGGCATATTTCTGGTAGCAGCGCGAAAGCTCGGCCGCAAACAGGGCCGCCTCCTCGCCGCCCGTCCCGGCCCGGATCTCCATGACCGTGTTCCGGGAATCCGAGGGCTCGGGCGGCATCATCGCCAGAAGGACGCCCTCACGCAGCTCGCCGGCCCTTCGCTCGAGCGCCCCGACCTCCGCCGCGGCGAGCGCGCGGAGGTCCGCCCCGCCCGAGGTCTCCCTTGCAAGCGCGCTGGCGTCGCGCAGCTCGCGCTCGACCTGCTCGTGCGCGCGGTGCTCGTCGACCAGCCTGCGAAGCTTCTGCTGCTCGCGGGTGACGTCGGCGGCGCGCCTGGGGTTCCCGTAGAAGGTCGGCTCCGCCATCTGCGCATCGAGTTCCTCGAGGCGCCTTTGGAAGGGCGAGATATCTGGAAGGGCGTCCATGGCTGACCTATTTGCGAATTGCGCGGGCCGCGGCCGGAGGCGTAGCATGCCGCCTCACGCACCGCATGGCCGCGACGCTCTTCACACAGAACATTATCGCCTGCATCTGGGATTTCGACAAGACCTTAATCCCGGACTACATGCAGTCCCCGCTCTTCCGGCGCTACGGTGTCGACGAGGCGACCTTCTGGATGGAGACAAACGCCCTCGTCGAGAACTACCGTCGTCGCGGCTACACCCTTTCCGCGGAGATCAGCTACCTCAATCACCTGCTCACGCACGTCCTCGCGGGCCGCATGGGCGGCCTGAATAACGAGGTCCTGCTCAAGTGCGGGGCCGAGCTGCGCTTCTATCCCGGACTGCCCGAGTTCTTCGGCGCCTCCAAGACCTGGGTCGCGGACAAGCCCGAGTTCCGCAGGCACGACATCCGGCTGGAGCACTATGTCGTGAGCACGGGCCTCGCCAAGATGATCCACGGCAGCGCTATCGCCCCCCACGTGGACGGGATATGGGGGTGCGAGTTCATCGAAAACCCGCTTCAGCCGGGGTTCCTCCTGCAAAAGGAGCTCGAGATCACCGCGGACGCCGAGATCGCCCAGATAGGCATGGTCATCGACAACACGACCAAGACACGCGCGCTTTTCGAGATCAACAAGGGCACGAACAGGAATCCCGCCATCGACGTGAACTCGATGATCACGGCCGAGGACCGCCGGATCCCGTTCCAGAACATGATCTACATCGCCGACGGCCCGAGCGACGTGCCGAGCTTCTCCGTCGTCAAGGGCAACGGTGGCAGGGCGTACGGCGTCTACAACCCGGCCAAGCAGTCCGAGTTTGAGCAGAACGACCGCCTGCGCCAGGTCGGCCGGATCGACCACTACGGTCCGGCGGACTATACCGAGTCGAGCAGCACGAGCCAGTGGCTGCGCCTTCAGATCCATGAGATCTGCGACCGCATTGTAAGGGACCGCGAGGGCGCGGTGTCGCAAAGGGCGGCCCGGCCGCCGCGCCATCTCGCCTCGACGCCGAAGGAGGAGGCTGTCCGGGCCGCCCCAAAGGTGCCCGAGCAGTCCCAATTCCTGGAGTGAGCGCCGGGCGCGGCCCGCGCCTCAGCGCGAATCCGCAAATTCCTTGCTCTCGAGGTCGGCGGCGATGTTGGCCGCGCGGGACGCGTAGTCCATGGCCGCCGATGCCGGATGATCGTCGAACACGGCGCCGATCCCGCCGTTCCAGGCGAGAGCGATCCTGTAGGGAGACGCCTCGACGCCCCGGCGCTCGAGCTCGGCCTTGAGCCAGTTGTAGTGCTTCACCGCGACCGCGTCGGACGAGTGGCGATCCAGCGCGCGGCTGAATGGCGCCCGGGTGTACATCTTCCACGTCTGCTCGCGAAACTGGTAGGGTCCGAGCTCGCCCCGCTGCCCGGGCTGCGAGGAGTCGCTGGGGTTCTCGAGCTCGTGGATGGCCTCAAGCGTAGCCCACCGCTCCGAGGCGCGGGCTTGCGCCGCCATGAGAAGCGAGGATGCGACAAAAACGGACGCCAGCCGGGCCAGGAGCGGCGCACGGAACGGGACCAGGTGGCGGATTTGGTTCTTCACGATTGCCGCAGACCTTCCGCCCGATCGAGAGTTCGGCATGATGCCAAACTAAATCTTACATATATCGGGAACTGTTCGCTGTCATGCAGACTGCACGACCGCCGCGTTGAGCGCCGTTTGCGCGCAACCCCATTTCAATCAATGAATTCCTCTATCAGGCGGGCCACCAGTGAAGTCCATCCGGTCTGATGATTCGCCCCAAGACCACAGCCCGTGTCCCCATGAAAATATTCGTGGAACCAGATGAGGTTCCGCCAGTGAGTGTCGTCTGCGAACCTTGCGTCACCCGCCAGGGCCGGCCTGCGGCCCGTTCCGTCCGGCATGAAGAGCGAGATGAGGCGCCGCGCGAGCTCCCGCGCGATCTCGTCCAGATTCATCCGTCGCCCGCTGCCGGTGGGGAATTCCATCGTGAAGCTGTCGCCGTAGAAAAGGTGGTAGCGCTGCAGCGCCTCGATGAGGATGTAGTTGATCGGGAACCAGACGGGTCCCCGCCAGTTCGAGTTTCCGCCGAAGAGCCAGGTCCGCGACTCGCCCGGCTCGTAGTCGACCCTGTAGGTCTCGTCCCGGATGTTCACCATGAACGGATGGTCGCGGTAGGCGCTCGAGATCGAGCGGACGCCGTACGGCGAGAGGAACTCCCCTTCGTCGAAGACATACTTGAGCACGCGCTCGAGGCGCTCCCGCGTCGGGATGGCAAGGAGCCTGCGCCCCGGGTCGGTTCCACCCAGGGCCATGTAGGAGATGTGCCCGGCGAGGTCCTTGCGGTTCTCCAGGAACCAGCGCGTCCGCTTGGCAAACCCCGGCAGCTTGTCCAGCCGGCCGTCCTCGATGAACTCCACCGCGAAAAGCGGTATGACTCCCACGATTGAACGGAGCCTCAGCGGCACCGACCCGCCGTCGACCAGAAGCTGGTCGTAGTAGAAGCCGTCCTCCTCGTGCCAAAGCCCGGTGCCGCCAAGCCGGTTCATCGCGTCCGCGATCGCCACGAAATGCTCGAAGAATTTCGAGGCGATGTCCTCGTACGCGGGATCGCCCTCGGCGAGCTCCAGCGCCATCGCGAGCATCGTGCTGCAGTAAAACGCCATCCACGCCGTGCCGTCGGCCTGCTCGAGCTGCCCGCCTCCCGGCAGGGGCTTCGACCGGTCGAACACCCCCACGTTGTCCAGGCCAAGGAAGCCGCCGCTGAATATGTGGCGGCCGCGGACGTCCTTCCGGTTCACCCACCAGGTGAAGTTCACGAGCAGCTTCTGGAAGACCCGGGCGAGGAACGCCCGGTCGCGCGACCCCCGCGGGGCCGTGATCTTGTACACGCGCCAGCAGGCCCAGGCGTGCACGGGCGGATTGACGTCCGAGAAGTTCCACTCGTACGCCGGGATCTGCCCGTTGGGATGCATGTACCATTCGCGCAGGAGCAGGTTGAGCTGTTCCTTCGCGAACGCGGGGTCGAGGCGCGCCATCGGCACCATGTGGAACGCAAGGTCCCATGCGGCGAACCAGGGGTACTCCCACTTGTCGGGCATCGAGATCACGTCGCGGGAGAACACCTGCGGCCAGTCGCTGTTGCGCCCCGTGAGGCGCTCGGCGGGCGGAGGCGGCACGCTGGGGTCGCCCCTCAGCCAGTCCTCGACGATGTAGTGGTAGAACTGCTTGGACCAGAGGAGCCCCGCGTTGGCCTGCCGGGCGATGCGGCGGGCCTCCGGATCGGACGGCCCCGGGAGCGCCGCATGAAACTCGTCGGCCTCGCGCCTCCTCGCTGTGAACGTCCCCTCGAACGCGTCCCCGAACGGCGACGCCGGGCCGGGATCGCCGCCCCGCAGCCGCAGCCGCGCAACCCGTTCCTCCCCCGGCCCGAGGTCGAGCTCGAAGTGGGCGGAGCACTTGGTTCCCTTGAGGGCCGGGTTGACCGCCTCCCTGCGGCCGCCGACGACGAAGTCGCCGATCGAGTCCTTGGCATAGGGCGACGCGTTCTCCGCGCCGAAAAGAAGGGCCGCGTTGCTCTCGTTCTCCGTGAACAGGAGCGGCGCGGGGCCGCCGGGCCCCGGTTCAACGTCCAGGCACATCCGGCCGAGCGTGTCGTGATCGCACTGGACGCGGCCGGGGGACACGGCGCGCATCCTGGGCTTGAGCGAGCAGCCCTCGTGCCGGCACCCCCACGTCCATGTGTTCCGGAACCAGAGGGTCGGCAGGAGATGGAGGAGGGCCCTCTCCGGGCCCCGGTTGGCCGCGGTGATCCTGATGCAGATGTCATCCGGTCCCTCCTTTGCGTACTCAACGCCCACGTCGAAGTACCGCCCCGCGTCGAAGACCCCCGTCTCCGCCAGCTCGAACTCCGGATCGTCCCGCGTCCTCGATGCGGCAACGCTCCGCAGGCGCTCGTACGGGAACGCCTCCTGCGGATACTTGTAAAGCGCGCGGAGCCAGGAGCTGGTGGGGGTCGCGTCGACGTAGAAATGGCACTCCTTGACGTCCTCCCCGTGGTTTCCCTCGGCGTTCGTGAGGCCGAAGAGCCTCTCCTTCAGGAAGGGGTCCTTCCCGTTCCAAAGCGCGATCGCAAAGCAGAGGCGGCACTCCCGGTCGGTGATCCCCATGAGCCCGTCCTCGCCCCATCGGTACGCGCGGCTGCGCGCGTGCTCGTGCGTCAGATAGCGCCAGCTCTCGCCGTCCGACGAGTAGTCCTCCCGCACGGTTCCCCACTGCCGCTCGGAGAGGTAGGGCCCCCAGCGCTTCCAGTTCTTTGCCCGCACACCGTCCTCGGCGAGACGGGTCTGCTCGGCGTTCAGGGGCGTTTTTCTGGGCATGGGGCGGCGCTCAGGGCGGCCCGGTATGCTGGCCTGTGCCATGCGGACCGTCGCCACAAAGAGGATTTCCGGGTCGGCCGGGCGCCGCGGCCGGGCAAGCCGCGGTCAAAGGAGCCTCCGGATGGCCGCCGCGCCCGCCGTGGTGGCGATCGCGTAGTCGAAGCGGTTGTCGGACCAAACGGCGGCGGTCCCGGCAGCCTCCGTGATGAAGGACGGCCCCCGCGCTATGGAATCGCCCAGCGGGCCGTCGCGGCGGGCCACGTAGAAGTGGAACTGGGTCCCGTTGCGCGAGAAGCACACCTCGAGCACGTCATGCCCCGCGAGATTGAGCGTGCGGCATCCCGTCTCCCTGAGCTTCTCGAAGTCGATCTGCTCCGCCCCGGGCATCCGCGCGCCCTTTGTCTCCAGTTCCGAGATGAGCGCGCCCGCGGGCTCGCCCTTGCCCCCGTGCTTCTCGTAGGCCATGTCGCTGATCGCGAAGGCGCCGAAGGCCGCGGTGCCGGACTCGGGCCGCACGGGCGTCTTCATCGAAAGCACGACGACGGCAACGGCGGCCGCCGCCGCAAGGCCCGCGATCCATGCCCGGCCCGGCCGCCGGCTCCTCTGCGAATCGCTCACGCGGGCCCCGGCGAGAATGGCCTCGCGAAGGCCCGGGGGCGGCGCGACCTGCCTCAGCTTGCCCGCCACCGCCGCGTCGTGGGCCCGGGAATGGGCGAACCATGCCGACAGCGCGGGATCCCCGGAGGCCATGCGCAGGGCGTCGCCGAAGGCGGCCATCCCCGAATCGCTGCCGCTCGGGCGATAGGCGGAAAGGATGAACTTGGCCTCGTCGAGGGTCATGATGCGCGCGCTCCCTTTGCGCCCGGGAATGCAAGCACCTTGGGGCCGGGCGACTCCACGCGCTCCAGCGCCATCCTCAGCTGCGATTTGCCGCGCGACAGGCGCGACATCACCGTTCCGATGGGCACGTCCAGCGCGTCGGCGATCTCCTGGTAGGACATGTCCTCGAGATAGAAAAGCGTCAGCGGGGCGCGAAACGCCTCATCCACGTTCTGGAGGGCGGCCATGACGGAGCCGGAGTCTATCCGGGCGACCCGGTCGGCGTCCTCGGCGAGGGGCTCCCTCTCGCCAGGCGGCAGATCCTCGAGCGACGAGGAGCGCGAGTCGCGCCGCCGCCCGCGCAGGAATTCCCGGTACAGGGTCGTGAAAAGCCATGACTTGGCCTTCGAGAGCTCCCTGAGGCCGTGGCCCTTGGTCGCCCAGATGAAAAAGGTCTGCTGCACAAGGTCGCCGGCGTCCGAGCCGTTGCGGGCAAGGCTCAGGGCAAAGCGGTAGAGGGGCGCGTAGTGCGCGTCCACCAGCTGCGTGAAGGCCTCGTCTATCATGGGTCTGTTCGATCTCGGAGCCGCTGCACACGTCTTTTATTCCAATTTTGCGGGAAGATTGAAAGCTTAAGCCACCGTGCCGATGCTCCGCCTTCATCTGCCCCCGAACCTCCGCGCCGCGGCGGCCAGGGATGCCGTCCCGCTCAGGATCGAGCTGGATCCCGGCGCGGTGCCGGAGGCGGCCCTCATCCCCATCCTCGCGCTCCTGCAGGCCTGGTGCGCGACCCCCAGGCCGCCCCCGTTCATCCAGCTCACGCGCCGCCAGATGCGCGAGCTCGCGGCCGCCGCGGCGGGCGAGCCGATCTTCGTCGAGAACGGAACCACCGGTCCCTGGGCCCACGACGCGCTCATCGGGGAACCCGAGGTCCCCGCCCCGCGCCCGCCCCTGCCGTCTGCCGCTCCGGGCGCCTTGCGCGGCAGGAAATCCGCTGCCGCGACGGAACCCCTCGTTGTCGACGGCTCCGAGCACTACCTGGCGATCACGCTGCCCTCCCGCGAGGACCACCGCCATGGAGGGGCGCTCGACCTGGTGAAGGCCGCGGGCTTCGTGCTCGAGCCCTCCAACAGGAAGTGGTGGCTGCGCGACCGCCACAGGACCCTTTCGTTCCTCGCGGCCCACGGCGACCGGCTGCGCGGGGAGCTGGGGGCGCAGTTCACCCCCAATTTCATCGCGAGGACGTCCCATCTGGCCGCGGCGGAGATCACCTGCGAGGCGTCGCCATCCGATGGGGGATGGGATGTCGCGGTCGGCCTTCGCGCGGGCGCGGCCGGCGACGAGGCGATACGCGAGGCGGTCGCCGCCGGGCGCGCCTATGTCGAGGCGGAGGGAAAGGTCATCCTCATCGATCCCGCGCGCGTCCGGCGGCTCGGGGAGGCCCAGCGGGCGCTCGCCGACGGCGGCCCGCCCGGGGCCTCGGCGCGCCGGACCGAGCGCATCGGCGCGGCGCGCGCGGCCGACATCGAGGAGATGCTTGAGCGGCTTTCCCCCGGGTTCCGGCCCCCGGACGAATGGCGCGCGAAGACAGGGGCGCTGCGCGACCTCTCCCGGCTTGAGCCGGCGCCGGCGCCGCCGGAGCTCGACGCGCTTCTGAGGCCCTACCAGCGGCTCGGCGCCGCGTGGCTCTGGCATCTCCATCGCAACGGGCTCGGCGGCGTCCTCGCCGACGAGATGGGCCTCGGGAAGACGCTCGAGGCGCTCGCGCTTCTCTGCGCGGTCCAGGCCGGGGGCGGCTCGAGCCTCGTCGTCTGCCCGGCGAGCCTCGTCGAGAACTGGCGGCGCGAGGCGGCGCGGTTCGCGCCCGGCCTGCGGGTCTTCGTCCACCGCGGGGACCGCCGGCTGGCCGGTCCCGGCGATCTTGCGAACTGGGACCTCGTGGTCACCTCCTATGGCACCCTCGCGCGCGATTGCGAGCTCCTTGCCTCGCTCGAGTTCGCGTGCGTCGTCGGCGACGAGGCGCAGCACGTCAAGAACCGGCGCTCGCAGAACGCGCAGGCGCTGCGCTCCCTGAGGGCCCGCGGGCGCTTCCTGCTTACCGGAACGCCGGTCGAGAACTCCCTCGACGACCTGCGCTCGCTTTTCGACTTCGTCCTTCCGGGCTACCTGGAGCGCGTGCCCCACGGCGCGCGCGCGGAGGAGCGCGCATGGCTCGACGACCGGCTGCGCGCAAAGACCGCGCACTACATCCTGCGACGGACGAAGCGCGCGGTGGCCCCCGAGCTGCCCGCGAGGATCGAGCAGGTGGTCTGGTGCGCGCTCGAGCCGGCGCAGGCCGCGCTCTACCGCTCGTTCCAGGAGAAGTCCGAGCGCGAGATGTTCGACCTCGAGGCCGCCGGGGCCGCCGAGGGCCGGCTGCGGCTCGCCGCCCTGACCCAGCTCCTGCGGCTGCGCCAGATCTGCTGCGATCCCCGGCTGGTCGCGGGGGAGCGTGACGGGCCCTCGGGCGCGGCGGACGGCGGCCCCTTCGGCGGATCGGCGAAGCTCGAGGCGTTCCGCGAGATCCTCGCCGAGGCCGCGGACGGCGGGCACCGGCTCCTCGTGTTCTCGCAGTTCACGTCGCTCCTCGCCCTCCTCAGGGAGGAGCTCGCCGGGCAGGCCATCCCCCACTGCTACCTCGACGGCTCCATGGCGCCGGCGGCGCGCCAGCAGGAGATCGACCGCTTCCAGGCGACGGACGAGGCGCCCGTCTTCCTGCTGTCGCTCAAGGCGGGCGGCTCCGGGCTCAATCTCACCGCGGCCGACACGGTCGTCCATTTTGACCCTTGGTGGAACCCCGCCGCGGAGGCCCAGGCGACGGACCGCGCGCACCGGATCGGGCAATCGCGGGTCGTGACGAGCTACAAGCTGGTCTGCCCGGGGACGGTCGAGGAAAAGGTGCTCGCCCTCCAGGAGGAGAAGCGCGCGCTCCTTGCCGGCGTCTTCGAGGCAAGCGACGCCGCCGCGGGGAAGCTCTCCCTCGCGGACCTCAGGTCATTGCTGGGGGCGGCTTGACCGGCTCGCGCCGCGGCGCCGCCAGGCGGCAAGGCGACCCGGTGGCATGGAATCCGCTCTCACCCCATCGTCCCACCCTCCCAAATGGCCCCTAGAAGCGTCGCCTTCGCCTGCATCCTCGTGGTTCTCGTCGCCGCAACTGCCGGCGCCGCCGAGCCCCGGAGAAAGGTGATCATCGACCAGGATGCGTTCGGGCCGGGAGGAAGCAACCTCCAGTCGATCCTCATGGTTGTCCAGTCCCCCGACGTGGAGGTGATCGGGATCACGATCGAGAGCGGCGACGGATGGCAGAAGGAAAACGTGGCGCACACGCTGAGGATGATGGAGCTCATCGGAAGGACGGATATCCCGGTCGTGCCCGGCTCGACCAACCCGCTCCTCAACTCCGAGGAGGAGACCAGGCGGTGGGAAACGCTCTACGGGAAGCTGGCCTACAAGGGGGCCTGGATGGACAAGTGGCCCGACTACAACACCATCAACCGTCCGCACTACCACGCCGCCGACGTCGTCCCCCCGCTGGAGGAGGGGGAGCCGTCGACCAAGCCCTCCGGCGAGGCGGCAGCCAACTTCATCGTTCGGAAGATACGCGAATTCCCCGGGCAGGTGACGATCCTCGCGATGGGCCCCTTCACGAATCTCGCGCTGGCCTCGCGCCTCGACGAGGGGTATGCCGCGCTCGCGAGGGAGCTGGTGATCATGGGGGGCAGCTTCGATCCCGACGGGTCCAAGGTCGACGAATTCTCGCTGCAGTTCGTCAACAACCCACGCGTCGAGTTCAACTTCCGCTGGGATCCCGAGGCCGGAAAGATGATGCTCCATGCCGGCTGGAAAAAGATAACGGTCATTCCGACCGACGCCACGGTCGGCACGAAGTTCACGTCCGAGATCGTGAATCGGGCGACGGCCGGATCCGAGTCGCCCGCGTCAAAGTATGTCGCGGGGTTCGCCCAGCTCGGCTTCCCCATGTGGGACGAGGTGGCCGCGGCCGTGCTCCTCGATCCCTCGATCGCGCGCCGGACCGACAGGCTCGCGATGGACATCGACATCGGCCACGGCGCGAACTACGGCGCGACGCTGAGCTGGCCCGCGGGTGGCGGCCCCGGCCTCGGTGAGCCCGACGTCGCCGTGGTCCGGGCGGTCGATGTCCCGAGGCTCGAGGCGATGTTCGTCGACCTGGTCAGGCGGCCCCCAGGGGCGCCCTGAACGAGGGCCTAGGAGCGCGTCAGGCGCCGGTACTTTATCCTGTGCGGCTGGTCCGCGTCCTTGCCGCGCCTGCGGCGGAAGTCCTCGATGTAGCTTGAGTAATTCCCCGGGAACCAGTGCGCCGTGCTGTCGCCCTCGAAGGCGAGGATATGGGTCGCGACCCGGTCCAGGAACCAACGGTCGTGGGACACCACGACGGCGCAGCCCGCGAAATTCTCGAGCGATTCCTCGATCGCGCGGATCGAGTTGATGTCCAGGTCGTTCGTCGGCTCGTCGAGGAGGATCAGGTTGGCGCCCGACTTCAGGAGGCGGGCCAGGTGCACCCGGTTGCGCTCGCCGCCGGAAAGAATGCCGACCTTCTTCTGCTGGTCGGGCCCGGTGAACCCGAATTGGGCGCAATAGGCGCGCGCGTTCACCTCGCGACCCCCCATCCTCAGGATGTCCTCTCCCCCGCTGATCGCCTCGTAGATCGTCGACTGGCCGGGAAGCGAGTCGCGCGATTGGTCGACGTGGGCAATCTTGACCGTCTCGCCGATCCGCAAGGTCCCGGCATCGGGCTGCTCCGCGCCGGTGATCATCCGGATGAGGGTCGTCTTCCCGGCGCCGTTCGGGCCGACGATGCCCACGATGCCTCCCGGCGGGAGCGAGAAGGTCAGGTTCTCGAAGATCAGGTTCTCGCCATAGGCCTTCGAGAGGCCCTTCGCCTCGACAACGAGCGTGCCCAGCCGCGGGCCGGGCGGGATGAGGATCTCGTAGTCCCTCTCCTTCTCGTCGACCCCCTCCTTCAGCATCGCCTCGTAGGCGGTGATTCGCGCCTGCGACTTCACGCGGCGCGCCGTGGCCGACTTCCGTATCCACTCGAGCTCGCGGGCCATCGCCTTCTGCCGCCGGTCCTCGGTGCGCTGCTCGACGGCGTGCCGCTTCTGCTTCTGCTCGAGCCACGACGAATAGTTCCCCTTCCAGGGGATGCCGTGGCCGCGGTCGAGCTCGAGGATCCACTGCGCGACGTTGTCGAGGAAGTACCGGTCGTGGGTGACGGCGATCACCGTCCCCTCGTACCGGGCAAGGTGCTGCTCGAGCCATTGGACGCTTTCCGCGTCCAGGTGATTGGTGGGCTCGTCGAGAAGGAGCACCTGGGGCTTCTTTAGGAGGAGGCGCGCGAGCGCGACGCGCCGGCGCTCGCCGCCCGAGAGCTGGTCGACCAGATGGTCGCCGGGCGGGCAGCGAAGGGCATCCATGGCCATCTCCACCTGGGGGCTGACGTCCCACGCGCCCTGGGCCTCGATCTTCTCCTGGAGCTCGCCCTGCCGGGCCATGATCGCCTCCTTGGCGCCCCCGTCCGCGGCCGCGTTCAGCTCGTCCCAGGTCGCGTCATAGGCCGCGACGAGGTCCGTCAGGTGCCTGACTCCCTCCTCAACGCACGCCCGCACGGTGCTTCCCGCGGCGAGCTGCGGCTCCTGCTCGAGGAGGCCGACGTCGTAGCCCGGCTCGATATGCACCCGGCCGTCGATCTCCGTGTCGCGCAGGGCGAGGATGCGCATGAGGGACGACTTTCCCGAGCCGTTGAGACCCAGGACGCCTATCTTCGCGCCGTAGAAAAACGACAGGGAGATGTCGCGGAGGATCTCCTTGCGCTCGATCTTCTTCGAGACGCCGATCATCGAGAAGATGATCCTGGGCTCTTCGGGTTTGGCCATGGCTCAGGTGACAAAAGCGGCCGGCCGGACGACGCGCAAGCTGTCCGCGCCAGCGCCAGTCCCGATTAATATGTTGATATTCATTTGCACTAGAAGCGCTTAAAATCAGGCCGCAGATCGATGATACGCGCCTTTTGACGCCGGGGAGATTTACCGGTTAACATGCGCATCGCATGAGATCCGTCAAAGTGCCCGCGCTCGAGCTCTTCCTTCACGAGATGATTCCCCTCGCGAAGGCGATGGGAGTCGGCGTCGAGGTGAGCGACGACCGCGCCCTGGTGCTGACGGCCCCGAAGGAGCAGAACAAGAATTCGCTGAACACCGCGTTTGGCGGCAGCCTGGTCGCGCTCGCCACGCTCGCGGGATACGGCGTTGTCTGGGAGTTGATGTGCGACGAGAAGAGGACGGAAAAGCCGGTATGGCACATCGTTGTCAAGGAGAGCCGCGCCGCCTACCGGCGCCCCGTGCTCGGCGACCTTCGCGCGATTTGCGAACGCCCGGCCCAGGCGGCGATCGCCGAGTTCAAGGAGGCGCTCGCCCGCTACGGCAAGGCGAAGCTCAAGCTGCGGGCCGCGATCATCGAGAACGGCAACGTCGCCGTCGATGTCCAGGCGGCGTTCGTGGTTTCCCGCTGACTTTACCGGCGCCGTCCGCCCGGTCAGATGTGCCGCGAATCGGCCTCGTCCTTTACCGCGTACCCGGTTTCCTGGCGCTGCAGGTTGACTTGGTTTTTCTTGACGTACGCCTGGTAGACATCCTCCGCGCTCATTCCAAGAGTCTGGGCCAGCGAGATCAGGAAATGGAAGAGGTCCACGACCTCCACGCGCGCGTTCTGCTCGTCGAATTTCTGGTATTTCGCCCACCACTTCCAAGGCACGGAATCAACGAGTTCCGCGATTTCCTGCTGCATCGCCCTGGTGTAGTTGAGGATCCATTTCGCCTTCTCCTCCTCGGTCTGCGGCGGAAGCGCGACCCCTATCCTCCGGTTGAGCGAATCCTGCATCCTGAAGATCTCCTCGAATTTGTCCATGGGGACATAAAGCTGCGGCCGCCGCAGTCGGGCGCAAGAGGCAATTGGCCACTGCGCCCGGGTCTCTTTTGGAGTTGCCCCCGAGGGGGATTTGGGCGATGGTTGCCAGCTTCGGCGTTTGCGTCTGAGCGCGTACCCATGCGCTCCGCAGCGCCGCTTAAACCACGGCCGCTCCCGATTTTCGGTGAGCGCCATCATACAAAACAAAAACACAATGACAGATACAAATCCGTCCGGCGCACCCATTGCACCGGCCGCCGACATTCCGGCGACCGCTGCCAGCGCCGAGACCCCTGCCGGAAACTTCGGCAGCACCCGCGGATCGGGCCTTGCCCGAGGAAAGCGCCCTTCGGGCGCCGCGGCCCCCACAACGAATGCGGCGAAGAGCGATTACAAGCTCACCGCGGTCGAAGTCATCACGCACGAGCGCGAGTACAAGAATCCGTTCGCGAGCCAAGAGCCCGCGAGCGCGCCGGCTCCCGAGCCGGTCAAAGTTGAAGCCCCCGCGGCAGCCGCCGCGCCCGTTCCCGAACCCGTGGCGCATGCCGCGGCCGCCGCCCCGGTCATCGCGCCGGAACCCGTCGCGGAAAAGCCGGGGATCCAGATCCTTCCTCCCGCCGAGGCGACCCGCCCGGCCGTGAGCTGGGAATCCCCGTCGGCATCGGCGCCCCGCAGGGAGGCCCGCTTTGACGACCGCCCGGACCGCGCGCGGCCCGATCATCGCCCGACATTCCGCGCCGACCGCAGGGAAGACCGCGCCGACGGGCCGAGGCCCGAGGGACGGGATCCCAGGCGCGACCAGCCGCAGCGCGAGCCGCGCCCGCAGCTCGACCAGCGCGAGCCGCGTCCACAATTCGACCAACGCGAGCCCCGCCCGCAGTTCGAGCCGCGCCCGCGCCGCGACAACGGTTTACCCGGCGCCCAGGGCGCTCCCGCCGCGGAGGCGGCCCCCAAGGGTTTCCTTGCGTGGCTCAAGGGCCTTTTCAGCGGCCCCAAGCCGGTCGAGGCGCCCGTGGGGCGCGATTCCGGCGGCGAGCCGTTCCATGACGGCCACCGTCACCGCAGGCGCCACCGCGGAGGCCGCGGCCATGGCGGCCAGCCCCAGGACGACCGGGGCGAGCGTTCCCCGCAGGCTGGCGACCGCGCCCCCCAGGGCGGCGATCACGAGCACCGCGGCGGAGACCGCCAAGGCGGGAACCGGCGCAGGCGCCATCGGGGTGGGCAGGGCCGTGACAGGGGCGGCGAACCCCGCTCCGAGGGCCACCAGGGCGGCGGCGCCATCTGACGCGCCAGATTCACCTTGCCAAGGCGCTCGGCAACGAGCGCATTCCAAGGCGTCCGCCTCGTGCGGGCGCCTTTTTATTTTCCCATGGCCGATCTCGTCGTCAACGGCGGCAACGCCCTAACCGGAACCGTCACCCCGTCGGGCAACAAGAACTCCGTGCTGCCCATACTCTGCGCCACGCTGCTCGCCGACGAGCCCGTCACCCTCACCAACGTTCCGGACATCACGGACCTGGACAGGCTGGTGTCCTTTTTCCAGTCGCAGGGGTCGATCATCGACTGGGACCGTGGCGACGGCGTGATGCGGATCGACCACAGGTCGTTCAGGGACGCGCTCGCGAATGCGGAGCTCCCGCAGGACATGCGCTCGACCGTCCTGCTGTATCCCGCCCTGCTCCACAGGATGGGAAGGATCGCGATCCGCTCGAACGCGAAGGGATGCACGCTCGGGGTGAGGGAGATCGATCCCCACCTGGACGTGCTCGCCGCGCTCGGGGCCGCCGTCGACGACGGGGATCCCCTTTCAATCTCGATCGACGGCCGCTTTCGCGGCGCCCGGCACTGGCTCGACTACATGTCGGTCACCGTGACCGAGAACTTTGCGATGGCGGCCTCCGTGGCGCAGGGAACCTCCACCCTCATCAACGCCGCGAGCGAGCCCCATGTGCAGGACCTATGCAGGGCCCTCGTCGCCATGGGCGCCAGGATCGACGGGATCGGCACCAGCATGCTCTCGGTGGAGGGCGCGTCGGCGCTTCACGGGGCGACCATCGAGATCGGCACGGATTACCACGAGGTGACGACCTTCCTTGCGCTCGGCGCGATCACGGGCGGCGAGGTGCGCGTGCTCAAGTCGGTGCCGCGCCATTTCGACCTCATCACGCGGTCGTTCGGGAAGCTGGGCGTCATCGTCGAGCATGACGGCGACACGGCGATCGTGCGCCGGGGCCAGACGAGGGTGATCGAGACGCCGTATACCAGCAATCTGCTGCCCAAGATCGAGGCGGCGCCTTGGCCCTACTTCTCGGTGGACCTCCTGCCGCTCCTCATCGCCCTGTCCGTCCGCTGCGAGGGCACGATCCACTTCTGGAACAAGGTCTATGAGAATGGATTCTCCTGGATGCCGGAGCTTGCGAAGTTTGGCGCGCACGTGCTCGTGAGCGATCCCCACCGCATCGTCGTTTTCGGCAACAAGCCGCTCCGGCCCGCGGTCGTCGATTCGCCCTATGTCATCCGGGCGGCGGTCGCGCTCACGATGGTCGCCGCCTCCATCCCGGGCCGCAGCATCGTGCGCAACGCGGAGATCATCAAGCGGGCCCACCCGCGCTTCGTGGAGAACCTCCGCTCGCTCGGAGCTGAACTGGAGTGGAGATGACGCCCGCCGCACCCGCCGGGGGAAACGCAAAGGGGACGGGGTTCATAGCGTCCACCCTCGCGGCGCCCGTCACTGCGGCCGAGGCGGCCCTCAGGCCCCTCTCGTTCGCGGATTTCGCGGGGCAGCCCAAGACGATCGAGCGACTGCAGGTGATGGTCGGGGCCGCGAGGAAGCGGGGCGATCCCCTGAACCACATCCTCCTCTCGGGGCCGCCCGGCCTCGGCAAGACCACCCTCGCGTTCATCCTGGGAAACGAGCTCGGCAGAAACGTCCGCGTCACCTCCGGGCCCGTCGTCGAGAAGGCGGGCGACCTTGCCGGGCTCCTCACCAACCTCGAGGAGGGGGACCTTCTGTTCATCGACGAGATCCACAGGATCCCGAAGACCGTCGAGGAGTACCTCTATTCGGCGATGGAGGACTTCCGGATCGACATCATGATCGACCAGGGACCAAATGCCCGGAGCGTTCGCCTGTCGCTCCCCCGGTTCACGCTGATCGGGGCGACAACGCGGGCGGGGCTCCTGACCGCTCCGCTGAGGTCGAGGTTTACCCTTCAAACGCGGCTGGACTACTACGACAAGGCCACCCTCCACTCGATCGTCCTGAGGACGTGCAAGCTGCTCAAGGTCGAGATCGACGAGGGAGGCGCCGCGGAGATCGCGGCTCGCGCCCGGGGCACGCCCCGCGTGGCGAACAACCTGATAAACTTTGTCCGCGACTTTGCGCAGGAGCGCGCGGGGGGCTCGATCACGCGCACGGTCGCCTCTGCCGGCCTCGAGCTCCTCGAGATCGACACCGCGGGCCTCGACGAGATGGACAAGCGCATGCTGCGCGCCATGGCCGAGAACTACCGCGGTGGGCCCGTGGGGATGAGCACGATAGCAGTGGCCGTCGGCGAGGAGGCGGAGACCCTTGAGGAGGTGCACGAGCCCTTCCTCATCCAGGAGGGCTATCTGCAGAGGACCCCGCAGGGACGCGTCCTCACCGACAAGGGCTATGCCGCCGTGGGCCTCAGGCCCTTGGGAGGCGCGCAGGGCTCCCTGCTGTAGGCCTGGGCGCGAGCCCGGTGATCCCGGCTTCGTCCGACTCCCCCCGGAACAAGCCAGAAGGGAGGAAAAGCCCTGCGACCGATCAGCGACCGGCCACGGCGCGGGGATTGGCAAGCGCGAGCGATTCCCGCTCGCCCGCCGGGATGGCTGAGAAGATCCGGAGCGTGGCCGGGACGAAGTGCGCGCGGACGATGTATCCCGCACCCAGCCCGATCTGGACGACGCCCATGATATCGAGCCAAAGCCCGCGCGTGCTGGCCAAGTCTCCACCGGCCCGCGGAAACCACGCGGGGAAGATGACGGGAAGAAGTTCCATGACGGACCCGATGAGGGCAAACATGATGGCATTTAGATCGTTCATCGGTACTGTCTTTCGTGTTGCTCTGCAGGTGTCTGTTCCTTGTTCGCCGACATATAAGCTGTTGCCGTGCCAGCGCGGCTTGAAAATCTCTAGTCATTTGAAATCAATTACTTAAGGGCCTCGCTTCGGCAGCCAGCTCATGGCTCCCCTGCAAAATGCATAGAACACCCCACTGCCATCGTGCAGCCTTCCGAGCCGTTTCGGCCGGCAAGGCCCCGACTAAAGGTCGCCCAGCTGGGGCCTGAGCACCATCTCCTCCACCACCGTCCTGCGCGTCATCCGGTACAGCGCGATGAAGGCCAGGGCAACGTCCTCGGCAGGCATCATCCGCCCCGACGGGACCCCGCTTCCCCTCCAGGAGGGCGACACGGTGGCCCCGGGATGGACGCAGCACACACGCACCCCCTTGTCCTTGAACTCGGCCCGCATGGACTTCGACAGCCCGGCCACGCCAAATTTCGCGGCGGAGTACGCCGAGGCGCCCGGGTAGGCGTTGAGCCCCGCGACCGAGCCCATGTTGAAGATGTCTCCCCTGCGCCGGCGAATCATTCCCGGGGCAAACGCCCTGGTCACCAGGAACAGGCTCCGGAGATTCGTGGAAAGCATCCTGTCGAAATCGGCCGCGCTGGTGCCGAGGAACGGCGCGCCGAAATATTTTCCCGCGTTGTTCACGAGCACGTCGACCGCGCCGAACCGACGCCGGACGGCGGCCGCCATCTCGCCCACGGCCCCCTCGTTCGAGACGTCGCACGAAAAGGCCGCAGCCTGGGCGCCGAGGCCCGCGCAGGCCCGGGCAACCGAGGCGAGGTTTGCCGCGCTGCGCGCGACGAGCGCCAGGCGGACGCCCGGGACCTCTGCGGAAAAGGCACGGGCGATCGCGGCGCCGATGCCCTGCGACGCGCCCGTGACGACGACTAGAGGTTTCCTGGAATGCGCTCCCATGGCTCCTCGATCGCGGGCTAGCAGATCAGGGACGAGAAATCCATGAAGTCGGCCGCGAAGCCGCCCTTCACCCCCTTGCAGATCACGCTCACCGCATCGTGGGAGTGCAGCGACTCGAGGTGCGAGCACGCGATCTGGAAATCCCTCACCCTGCGGTCCGCGTCGAAGGCGCTGTAGAGGAGCCTGGCCGCGTCCTCCACGAACTTGAGGTGGGCGCCGTTCAGCTCGGCGAACGCCTGCTCGTCCTCGCGCTTCACCATGACCTGCGTCTCGGTCCCAAGCGCCTGCACGCAGAGGGCGTGGACGTCCTCGATCCAGATCTTCTTGCCGTCAGCCTCCTCGAGCGTCAGCCGGGCCTTGCTCCGCTGGGAGTGGGGAACGGCATAGACGCCCCTCGCATCGCGCGCGTGCTCGGCAAGCTCGGCCGAGCAGGGGCACGCGGACGAGTACACAAAGTCGAAGTGGACGAACCGCCGGTACTTGCCCGTGCGGGTCATCACGCCCTCGAAGGCGACATTGTAGAACTGGTACCCCTTGAGCCCGCTGCGCAGGCTCGGCTGGAGGATCGGGTACGAGAACCCCAGCTTCAGGCGCGCGTCCTTGCTCTCGACCCGCCGCAGGTACGCCTTGAGTATCCGCCCGACGCTCTCGCCGGTGAACACCTCGCGCTTGTGGTCGTAGAAGGAGCGGACGATCCGGCTCATGTTGATTCCCTTGAGCTCGGCCTCGAGGGAGACGGTGCCGGTCACGCTCGTCTCGAGCGTCAGGACGCCGCCCTTCTTCGTCCTGAATTTGAGCGGCAGCTTGAAGTTGGAGACGCCCACCTGCTGGATGGGGACATGGGCGCCCTGGATCGGGTGGTGCGCAGCGTCCATGACGTCGGGCAGCGATGCGCGGTATTTCGCGGTGGGGCGGAAAAGGGGGTCGTAGGCGCGGGCGAGCCGCGGAAGCGTGCCGTCCGCCGAGGAGTGCAGGTACATGCGCTTCTTGCCGCTCATCGCGAGGGGCCCGGCCCGAGGTACTCGGCGAAATTCCGGGGCGTCTCGTAGAGCCGGACGCAATGAAGCTCGCCCGCCTTGATGCGGGGGGCGATCCGGCGCCAGAAGGCGACGACGAGGTTCTCGGTGGTCGGTATCGTGCCCCTCAGGAAATCGACGTCCTTGTTGAGGTTGCGGTGGTCGCACGGGCCGACGACCGCCCGCTCCACGATCCGCTTGAGCTCGCCGAGGTCCAGGACATAGCCGGTCTGCCGGTCCGGCTGCCCGCGCACCGTCACCTCCAGGACATAGTTGTGCCCGTGCCCGTTCGGGTTCGCGCACGGCCCGAACGTGCGCTCGTTCCAGAGCCTTCCGCGCGAGGGATTGTAAAGCCGGTGCGCCGCATTGAAGTGCACCTGGCGGGTGATGAACACATCGCCCGGGCCAATCTCTCTCTTTCGCGTCGGCATGGAGGTTCAGAGGTAACACAAATCGGGCTCCGGTCAACCGGCCGAATTGAAAACCGTTGCGCTGCCGGCGGCGCGGCGCTGATCATGCTGCCGAATGGCGATGAGATTCTGCATACTGGGCAGCGGCAGCTCGGGCAACAGCGCCCTTGTCGTGACGGAAGGGTCCCGGATTCTCCTGGACGCGGGGTTTTCCGCCCGTCGGCTGGGCGCCCTGATCGCAGCCGCGGGCGAATCGATTGAGCGCATCGACGCCGTGTTCGTGACCCACGAGCACGGCGACCATTCGTCGGGGATCGAGAGCCTGAAGAAGTACCCCAACCTGAAGTTCTTCGCGAACGCGGCCACCGCGCGCGCGGTGCAGAAGGAGCTGACCTGGAGCCCCCACTGGCGGATCTTCGCGACCGGGTCGTCGTTTCAGTACCGCGACCTGGTCGTCGAGAGCTTTGCGATTCCCCATGACGCCGAGGATCCCGTCGGATTCCGCTTCACGAGCGGCCTTGACGGCGACCTTTTCTCGCCGCGAAGGACGCTCGCCTGGGTGACCGACCTCGGCCACGCGCCCCAGAGCGTCCGCGACCGGATCCGCGAGTCCGATGTCGTCGTCGTGGAGGCCAACCACTGCCCGCGGATGCTCGAGGCGGACCCCAGGCGCTCATGGACGCTCAAGCGCCGGATCGGCGGCCGCCACGGGCACCTGTCGAACGAGCGCATGAGCGAGCTGCTTTCGAGCGTCGCCAGCCCGCGCTGGCGCAGGATCTACCTCGCGCACCTCTCCCGGGACTGCAACTCGCGCGACGCCGTCGAGACCGCGCTCGCCGCGATCCGTCCCGCCCTGACGTGCGAGTTCTCCATCGTTGGGCACGGGGAGGGCACCCCCTTCTACGAGCTCGCCTGAGGGCCCCGGCGCAGCCTGCCATGTCCTCGCGCCCCCCCTTCCGCCGCACGAAGATAATCTTCACCCTCGGCCCCGCATGTGAGAGCGAGGAGATGCTGGAGAAGATGATCCTGGCTGGCGCCGACGTCGCCCGGATCAACATGGCCCATGCGACGCATGCATGGACCCGCGAGGTGATCAGGCGGATCCGGACCGTGGGCTCGAGGATCGGGCGCGAGGTGGCGATCATGATGGACATAAAGGGTCCCGAGATCCGGACGGGGGACCTCCAGGTGCCGATCGAGCTGCAGCCTGGCGAGATCTTCGACTTCACCGTCAAGCCGGGGGCCCTGCGAGAAAACTCCGAGGAGATCCGCTCGGTGGACGTGAACTACACGGGGCTGGTCACCGACATAAAGGTTGGCGACACCGTGCTCGTCGACAGCGGCCTCATAAGGCTCGAGGTGCTGGCCAAGCGGGATGCGCACATCCGCTGCCGGGTGCTGATTCCCGGCGAGCTCAAATCGAGGCGCCACATCAACCTGCCGGGGGTCAAGGTCAATCTGCCCGCCTTCACGGAGAAGGATCGCGCCGACTCGGCGGTCGGCGTCGAGGAGGGGATCGACTTCCTCGCGCTCTCCTTCGTGAGGGAGGCGGCGGACGTCGCGCAGTTGACGGAGTTCCTCGCCTCGAAGAAATCCCACGCGCGCGTGATTGCGAAGATCGAGGACCAGTCCGCGATCACCAACCTCGACGAGATCGTGCGCGCCTGCGACGCCCTGATGGTGGCGCGCGGCGACCTGGGCATCGAGTGTCCCTTCGAGGACCTCCCGGTGATCCAGCGCCGCGCGGTGAACGCCTGCATTTCGCAGGGAAAGCCCGTCATCATCGCGACTCACATGCTCGAATCCATGATCTCGCAGCCGGTCCCCACCCGCGCCGAGATCACCGACGTCGCCAACGCGGTCTACGAGCAGGCCGACTGCGTCATGCTTTCCGGGGAGACGACCGTGGGCCGGTACCCGGTCGAGTGCATCCAGAAGCTCGACAAGATCGCGAGGCGAATCGAGGAGGAGGAGGACCCGGATTCGCGGGCTCCGACTGCGTTTTCCACCGAGAAGATGAAGGTCCTCCATTCCGCGGTGGTCCTGGCAAACGAGCTTCCGAATTCAAAGATAGTCACCTTCACCCGGCAAGGGTTCATGGCCGGCGGAATCGCCGCGCTGCGGCCTGTGCATTCGCCCATCCTCGCCTTCACGCCCGTCCCCGAGACGTTCCGCAGGATGAGGCTGCTGCGTGCCGTGGAGCCCTTCCTGATGCCCTTTGCGCCCGAGCCGGATGCCACCATCGAGAATGCCCTGGCCTACCTCCGCCGGCTCGGATACGTGGGCTTGGGCGACAAGCTCATCATCGCGACGGACATCCTCGTCCAGGATCGCCTCGTGGACAGCGTCCAGCTGAGAACCGTGCGATAGGCGGCGGGGTGGGCGTCGATGCGCATGGGTTTGAGGGAACGGCCCGCGCGGCCTCTTCCTGATGGAGAATCAACGCCCAGATTCCCCCCCTCTGCCGCCCCTCGGGGGCGCGCGGCGGGATCGTTTGGTAAGATTAGGTCAAACGCCGGGGCCCCGATAAAAAGCCTCGACGCAAAGAAAATTGGGAGTACGTAGTCTCCGCCCCTCGCCAAACACCCTTCGGTTCATCAATCAATCGGGCCAACGCGCAGCGATTCAAATGCAAATCAGAGACGAAATAAATTTGGCTCCCGTAGTTATCATTCGGAAGTGCTTCGTGGACAGACTTAAGCAAAACAAAAGGGAATGAATTACGCGTACGATTCGGGGGATATCTCCCCCACCCACGACTACCTAAAACACTCGCTTGTAAAAAAATGATGAAATCGAGCGCTTGCCTGTCATCGATAAAAAGCTATGGCGTCATTGCACCAATGACCGACATCGCGTCCGCAGCTTCAGCGCCCCGTCGGCGCCTCCGTCTAGTCGGAGCTTCGCTCCTGCTTGTGCTCAGCGCATCCATCGTGCGCGCCGATCCCCCCCGGCTTTTCAACATCTCGACCCGCGGCAACGTGGGTACGGGGGCCGACATCATGATCGCGGGGCTCGTCATCGGCGAAGGTGACCCCGAGACGGTCCTCATCCGAGCGGTCGGGCCCTCGCTCAACGAGCTTGTGCCCCAAGGGATTCCGGGACTCTTGCAGTCGCCAGTCCTGTCGCTCTTCGACTCCGCAGGCAACCTGGTCCAGTCAAACCAGGGATGGGGCAACGGCAACGCGACGGCTTCGGTCATGGCCACCGCGGGAGCATTTCCCCTAATTCCGGGCAGCACGGACTCGGCGATCGTCGTCACCCTGCCTGCCGGCGCGTACACGGCCCAGGTTTCGGGGGCTGGGGGCACGACGGGGCTGGCCCTCCTTGAGATTTACGAGGTCGGCGCCACGACGAAGACGGCGCGCCTTATCAACCTTTCGACGCGGGGACAGGTGGGCACCGCGGGCAACATCATGATCCCAGGATTCTCCATCTCGGCGGGAACCTCCAACCGGACGCTCCTGATCCGCGCGGCCGGGCCGGCACTGGCGGCCCTCGGGCTCCAGGGTACGCTCCTCGATCCCGCCATTTCGGTCGTCGATTCCGCGAATGCCACGATCGCGAGCAACGACAACTGGGGAACGCCCGTCGGCCCGGACGCCAAGGACGCCGCGGCCCTCACCGCCGCGTACACCCTTGCGGGGGCGTTCCCGTTCGCGGTGGACAGCCTTGACTCCGCCCTTATCGCGACCTTCCCGCCGGGAAACTACACGGTCCTCGCGAGCGGCAACAACAATTCGACGGGGATCGCCCTTGTGGAGGTCTACGACCTGACGCCGAACGCCCCCGACGTGGTGTCGATCGCCGCGACGCGCGCGGCCGCGGACACGAGCGGGTCGAATCCCGGCGCCTTCACGGTGACGCGGACCGGCGACGACAGCGAGCCGCTCACCGTCAACTATTCCGTCGGCGGAACCGCCGTGGACGGACTCGATTACCAGGGCCTCTCGGGCACGCTGACCATTCCCGCCGGCTCAACCGCGGTTACGGTTCCGGTCACGCCCAACGCGTCGCTCTCCGTGGCGTCCTCGAGCACGGTCGTCCTGACGCTGAGCCCGGCCACCGGGAGCTCGTCCTACACGCTGGGTGCGACGGTCACCGCGACGATCACCATCCAGAACATCCCGCCCACCCTCTACATCGCCCAGATCCGCCCGACCGCCAACGCGTCGGGCTCAACCGGGACGGGCGTCGCGACCATCCTGGTCAGCGCCGACGGCTCCCTGGCGAGCGTGAGCGTGTCGTTCAGCAACCTCTCCTCCGACGAGGTGGTCGCCCACCTTGCCATCGGCGGCGACATGAACAACGGAACGTATGTCCTCAACCTTCCGGACGGCCAGGTCACCAACTTCCAATGGACGCCGACCGGGGCGGGCCAGTACTCCGCGGCGCAGGTGATCGCGGCGCTGACAAGCGGCAACCTTTTCGTGGAGATCGACAGCTCGCAGTTCCCAGGCGGGGAGTTGGGAGGACAATTCATCACGGGCGCGGGATCCCAGGTATTCATCCCCCCGCCCCCGCCGCCGACGATCGACCTGAGCACGGTTTCAAGCGCCGATGCCCCGCGCTTCCTGACCCAGGCGACATTCGGCGTCACGCCGGCCGAGATCAACACGCTGCAGGGGCAAGGGTACGCGGGCTGGATCGCGAACCAGATGTCGCTCCCGGAGACCTCCCACCGCGCGGCGACCGACGCGGACTTCGCGGCCTACCCCGCCAACCTGCAGACCATTGCCTCGGCGCAGAACCGGCAGGCCGCCTGGTGGCTGATCTCCGTCACGGCTCCCGACCAGCTCCGCCAGAGGGTCGCGTTCGCCCTGAGCGAGATTTTCGTCACCTCGGACGTCGCGTCGTCGCTCTCGAACGAGGCCGACGGCCTGGCGAACTACTACGATCTCCTCGCCAATGACGCATTCGGGAACTTCCGGACGCTCCTCAACGACGTGACCCTGAGCCCCACAATGGGCAACTACCTCAACATGCTCCGCAACTCCAAGGCCAACGTGGCCAAGGGAACGAGCGCCGATGAGAACTACGCGCGTGAGGTCCAGCAGCTCTTCACGGTGGGCCTGAGCGAGCTCCAGCCCGATGGCACGCTGATGCTCGATTCCAACGGGCTGCCCATCCCGACATATGACCAGGACGAGATCGTCCAGACGGCGAATGCCATCACGGGCTGGGGATACTACTCCTCGGTCACCAATCCCAGCTTTTACGGCGCTGCGGCCGACTTCAACGACCCGATGATGTCCTACGCGGCGTACCACGACGAGACCCAGAAGACCATCATCAACAACATCGTCGTCCCGGCGGCCCAGACCGCGCCGGCGGACCTGAAGACGGTGCTGGACGCCCTCTTCAACCACCCGAACACCGGGCCCTTCATCTGCTCCCAGCTCATCCAGCGCCTGGTGACCAGCAACCCCAGCCCCGCTTATGTCTACCGGGTTTCCCAGGTCTTCGCCAACGACGGCACCGGCACCCGGGGCAATCTCGGGGCCGTCATCAAGGCCATCCTGCTCGACTACGAGGCCCGCTCCCTCACGGAGGTCAACAACTCGGGGTACGGAAAGCTGAAGGAGCCGCTCCTGCGGTACACCGAGATGTACCGCGCGCTCGCCGGGGCATCCGCAGAAGGCCGTTATCCCATCTTCGACCCTGAGACCTCGCTCGACCAGGCCGCCCTGCGCGCACCGACCGTGTTCAACTTTTTCCTCCCGGACTATGTGCAGCCGGGCTCCCTGGCGGCCGCCGGGCTGTTCGCCCCGGAGTTCCAGATAACGACCGCAACGACCGTCGTCAGCGTGCCCAACAGCCTGTACTCGTCCGTCTACACGTCGGCGACGCCTTCGGCCTCCACGATCGTCCTCAATATCTCGCCGCTCACCGCCAACTCGACCAGCCCCACGGCGATGGTGGCAACGCTCAACCAGCTCCTGTGCTCCGGCGAGATGAGCTCGCAGACGCAGCAGCTGATAGAGTCTGAGCTCAAGGCGCTTCCTTCGAACACCACGGCCACCGCGCTCGCGCAGGCGGCACTTTACCTCACGCTAACCTCCCCAGACGCGGCGATCCAACGATGAACTCTCCCTCCGACCTGACCCGCCGCCGCTTCATTGGACGAGCCTGCGCCGCCGTGGGCGCGACCGGCATGCTGAACGCGCTTGCCCAGCTGAGAATGATCGGCGCCCTTGCGGCGGATTCCGCCCCGTCCGACTACAAGGCCCTGGTCTGCCTGTTTCTCTACGGGGGGAACGACTCGAACAACCTTCTCGTCCCGACCGACAACGCCAACTACCAGCTGTATTCCACCGCCCGGTCGGTGCTCGCGCTGGACCAGTCCTCCCTTCTGCCCATCTCCCCGAAGTCCTACAGCGACGGCCGGACCTGGGGTCTCCATCCCTCGCTCGTCGAGGCCCAGCAGCTCTTCGCCAACGGCAACTTGGCGCTGCTCGCCAACACCGGCACCCTCGTCCAGCCCGTGACGCTCAAGCAGTGGAATGCGGGGACCGTGGCGCTCCCGCCGCAGCTCTTCTCCCACGCGGACCAGCAGGTCCAATGGCAGAGCAGCATTCCCGACCGGCCGTTCGTGACCGGGTGGGGCGGCCGCCTCGCCGACATCGTGAACTCGCTCAATTCCAACCCGAAGATCTCGATGTCCGTGACCGTCGCGGGACAGAATTCCTTCCAGGTGGGCCAGATGACCACCCAGTTCGCGGTGAATTCCGCGGGCGCCGCGGTGCTCTCCGGGACGACCGGCAGCACCCTGGCGACCTCGCGCTACGCGACCCAGCAGAACATCCTTAGCCAGCAGGAGCAGAACCTCTTTGAGGCGGCGTTCGGCGGACTGACGGTGAGCTCCATCGCCAACACGCAGCTGCTCAACACGACCCTCGCCGCGGCCCCCGCGCTCGCGACCGCGTTCCCGGCGACGGGCATAGGTCCCCAGATGAAGATGATCGCCAAGATGATCGGGATCGCCCCGCAGCTTGGGCTCACGCGCCAGATCTTCTTCGCGAGCCTCGGCGGGTTCGACCTCCACTCGGACCAGCTGACGCCCCATGCGACCCTCTTCCAGGACCTCAGCCAGGGCCTGAACGCGTTCAATTCCGCCACGATCGAGCTCGGCGTGCAGAACCAGGTGACGACGTTCACCGCCTCGGACTTCAGCAGGACCTTCAACACGAACGGGACCAACGACGGGACCGCGGGCTCCGACCACGGATGGGGCTCCCACCACATCATCATGGGCGGGGCGGTCAATGGCGGCGACATCTACGGCTCCGTGCCGCTTCTCGAGCTCGGCGGGCCCGAGGACACGGGCCGGGGCCGCTGGATCCCGACAACCAGCGTCGACGAGTACTCCGCCACCCTGGCGTCCTGGTTCGGCGTCAGCGCCTCGAATCTCCCGGTGGTCCTCCCCAATGTCGGCCGCTTTGGGACGCCCAATCTCGGCTTCATGGCTTAGCGCTGGATTCTGATGGCGCCGAAGCGCATCCGGATCGCATTGATCGGGTCGTCCCTCGTCCTGGGCGTGCTCCTGCTTCTGATGGTCCTCGGCCCGAGGATGGTCCGGCGCAGCACGGAGACGGCCGCCCGCCCCGCACCGGCGCCCGCCACTGCCTCCGCGCAAGGCGCGGGCGCGGCATCTGCGGCCGTCGAGGGGCGTTCCGAGCTTGCGAACGGCCTCAATTCGCCGGCGGGCGACGTCCGCGCCGACCTGCGCATCGTTGACCAGATCTTTGCCGCCTACCGAAGCGCGCTCCACATGGGGAACCCCATCGGCGAGAATAGGGAGATCACGGCGACGCTGAAGGGTCGCAACAAGCTCGGGTTCGAGTTCCTCCCCGCCGACAACCCGGCGATCAATTCAAAGGGCGAGCTCTGCGACCGGTGGGGCACCCCCTACTTTTTCCACCAGATGTCGGGCGAGAAGATGGAGATCCGCTCGGCGGGTCCCGACCGCACGCTCTGGACGGCGGACGACGCGGTGCTGACTCCGTAGCCGGAACAACCCCAAGCGGCAGGCCGCCCGGCCCGCGGCCCGCTCAGAGGTCCTGGCTGATCAGGAACTGCTCGTAGCGGCCCTGCGGCGTCAGGTAGACGGTGATGACCAGCGAGCCCTTCTTGAACTGGACGTGGTAGCGCCGGAAGGTCATCCCTCCCCGCTGACTCTCGGCGTTCCGCTCGATCGACTTCACGGCCCCGAGCGGCTTGAGCGAGTCCCGAATGTCCCTGAGGGCGACGTCGCTGAAATAGTAGTTGGCGTTGGACGTGAAGAGCGACCGGTCGACGCGGCCGTGCCTCAGGCCGTCGACGATGGATCCCACCTGGCTGAGCTCGCCCGGCGGGACCGAGTCGGCGACGCGGGTTTCCGGCTCCAGGAGCCAGCGGGCCACCTGGTTGGCGATGGTCGCGAACACGAAGACGCTGTCCTCGTTCGTGCACACGATGACGGCGGCGTCGCGGGTCGGGAAGATTTCGTTCTCCGTGAGAAACCCCGACACCTCGCCGGAATGCGAAATCCGCGGGATGCGGTCCATGTCGTCCGTGAACAGGCCGAGAGCATAGTGGGTCAGGTTGCCGTTGCCGAGGCGCACCTCCCCGGTGAAGTCCCCGAACGATTTCCCGCCGAGGATTCTGTGGTGCAGCACCGCGATGTCCCAGCGCGCGAGGTCGGACGGGGTCATCGCCAGCTGCGCGGCGCCGTAGTACCAGCCGGAAGCCTCGGCGATGGCCGGTCGCGACGGACCCAAGGCGTAGCGCGTGTAGGGCACCGCGTCCGACGGGCGGTGATCGAGGTAGCCATCGCTCGCGGTGGCCATCCCCAGCGGGTCGAAGACCCTGCGCTTGAGGAAAGGAACGAGCGTCTCGCCGGTGGCCTTCTCGAAGATCCGCGCGGCCAGGACGTAGTTGGTGTTGCTGTACTGCCACCGGGTGCCCGGATCGAAATCGAGCGGCTTTTGCGCCCACGCCTTTATCACCGCGTCGGGTGTCGTCGGATGCGCCCATTCCGGGATGAAGTAGTCCTGGGGCGCGAAGTCCTCGTATCCGGAGGAATGGGCAAGGAGCTGACGAAGGGTGACATCGCCTGCCCTGCTGACCTCGGGATAGTACTTCGACACGCGGTCATCGAGGGAAAGCTTCCCCTCCTCGGCCGCGAGGAGGACGGCAGCCGCGGTGAACTGCTTGCTGACCGACCCGACAAAGTAGCGGGTCGAGGCGTCGGCGGCCCGCGGGGGCGAGAGTGACGCCATGCCGAAGGCCTTCGCGTAGACCAATTCGCCATGCTCGACGACGGCCACCGAGACGCTCGGCGCCCCGCTCTCCTTCAGCAGGTCGGCGATCCTGCCCTCCTCCGCGGCGTCCAGCACGCTCTCCGCCCGCGCCGCCACGCCGAGGAAGGCCGCCACGGAGGCGGCGTACAGTCTGAGATGGTTCATCTTGCGGCGATTATGTCAAAGCGCTCGCGGGAACAACGAGCCTTGATTTCACGGAAATGAAGCGGAGAGCCTCCGATCCGATCCGGGCCAAACGACGCCGATTGACGGGCCATCGCATTGGGATTCAATTGCAGCCTACACGCATGGAAGCAGACCCGATACCCGTCACCGTCCTCACCGGATTCCTCGGCGCCGGAAAGACAACCCTGCTCAACCGGATCCTCTCGGAGCGGCACGGGCGAAAGCTGGCCGTGATCGAGAACGAGTTTGGCGAGGTGGGCGTCGACAACCAGCTCGTCATCCAGAGCGACGAGGAGCTTTTCGAGATGAACAACGGGTGCATCTGCTGCTCCGTGCGCGGCGACCTGATCCGCATCCTGGGGCGCCTCCTCAAGCGCAAGGACCGGCTGGACGGCATCCTCATAGAGACGACGGGCCTCGCCAACCCCGCGCCCGTCGCGCAGACCTTCTTCACGGACGACGAGATGCGCCGCAGCTTCCGTCTCGACGCGATCGTGACCGTGGTGGACGCGAAGCATGTCGCGGCCCACCTCGACTCCGACGACGAGTCGGTGAAGCAGGTGGCCTTCGCCGACGTGATCCTCCTGAACAAGACCGACCTTGTGTCCCCGTCCGACCTCGGCGCCCTCGAGGGGCGCATCCGCGGGATAAACGCGGTCGCCTCGATCCACAGGACACTCGGCTGCAATGTCCCGCTGGACAAGGTGCTCGAGGTCGGCGGCTTCAATCTCGGCCGCGCGACGGAAATCGACCCGAAATTCCTCGAGCCGGAATACCCGTTTGAGTGGGCGGGGGCGTACCGGCTGCCCGCCGGCACCCACGATCTGCTGATCGGGCATGGCGGCGACCATGGGCACGACGACGGGCACGTTCACCACCATCATCACGGCGGCGAGAACGAGCTCGACGTGGCGGTGATCGCCGTCCCGTCGCTCGGCGAGGCGGAGATCGCGGCCGCGCGCGACACCGCCGCGGCGGTGTTCTCGGCGTGGGAGAAGCGCGTGGCGAACGGCGAGACGCTGATCCCCGGCGCACCCCTCAACCGTCTCCTCCTGGACGGCGGGAGCGGCCGGTTCAGGCTGGAGGTCGCGGAGCCCGGCGACTATCTCGTCTTCGAGGGGTGCGGGGAGGAGCCGCTCCACATCGAGGTCGGCGGCGACACGGTCAGGCCGTCGTGGCAGGCCGACTACCGCGCGGCCCACGAGCACAGCGGTGCCGTGTCGTCCGTGGGCATCCAGCAGGCCGGCGAACTGGACGGCAAGCGGCTGAACGAGTGGATCAGCGGGCTCCTCAGGACCAAGGGCGGCGACATCTACCGGATGAAGGGGATCCTCAGCGTGAAGGGCTCGGCGAAGCGGCTTGTCTTTCAGGGGATCCACATGCTCTTCGACGCAAAGTTTGACCGGGAATGGGGACCGGGCCCGCGGACAAACACCCTGGTCTTCATCGGCAAGAACCTGGACAGGACCGCGCTCACCGAGGGGTTCAACGCCTGCCTTTCGGCGTGACCGGCCCATGCAGCTGACGAAGCACTGGGCGGCGTCGCTGGACGACTATGTGATCGACCTTGCATGGTCCCCCGACGGTAGCCTCCTCGCCGCTGCGTCTTCGGCCGGCCCCGTCACGCTCTTCGGCGCGCCGGACGGCGCAAGGCGGGGCGAGCTTCCCGGGCACGACGGAGGCACGAACGCGATTGCCTGGCGGCCCGGCACCGCGCTTCTCGCGAGCGGCGGCCAGGACGGCGCGGTCAAGCTCTGGGACGCCGGCGCCGCGCAACATGTCGCGAGCGCACCGATGGGCCGTTCATGGGTCGAGCATCTCGCCTGGCGGCCCGGCACCGCGGACCCGATCCTCGCCGCCGCCGCGGGAAGGAAGCTCGCATTCATCAATCCCGACGCAAGCGTGCGCCATGCGTTCCAGGACGCTCCGAAGACCATCACGGCCCTCGCGTGGCATCCGCTCGGTGGCTGCGCCGCGGTCGCCTATTTCGGCGGGGTCTGCCTTTGGGACGCCGACAATGGAATGGCCCAGAAGGAATTCCTATATGACAATGGTATCCATGCGCTTGTGTGGTCACCGGACGGCCGCTGGCTCGTCTCCGGAAACCAGGATCCGAGCGTCCACCTCTGGATGCCCGAGAACGCCGTTGAGCTGCAGATGAGCGGCTATGAGGGAAAGGTGCGCCATCTCGCGTTCGACTCGGGGAGCCGCTGGCTCGCCACGAGCGGCAGCCAGGACGCCTGCGTCTGGGATTGCAGGGGCGCCGGTCCCGAGGGTCGCGAGCCCGTCATGCTCGCCCATGCCGCGCCGGTATGCGGCGTTGCGTTCCAGCACGCCCACGGGCTGCTTGCCTCCGCTTCGCTGGACGGCGCCCTCATGCTTTGGAGCCCCGAGCGCGCCCAGCCCCTTCGCGCCACCGTGCGCATGCCGGCCCCGGCGACGTGCCTGGCCTGGTCACCGGACGACAAGCTCCTCGCGGTTGGATCGGAGAAGGCAATCGTGTATGTCCTTCGGTGCGACCCATGACCTCGCCTGCATTTCTCGGCCTGCCAGGGGATCTCTGGCAGGCGCTGGGCCTGACGCTTGAGCTGGCCGCGGTCACGACCGTCGTCCTCGGCATCGCCGGCCTTCCCCTGGCCCATTGGTTGAACACGTCCCGGCGACGGGTGGCGCCGGTCGTGGAGACCCTCGTCGCCCTCCCCCTCGTGCTGCCGCCGACCGTGATCGGCTTCTACCTTCTCATCGCCTTCTCGCCCGCCCACCCCCCAGGAAGCTGGTGGGTGCGGCTGACCGGCCACTCGCTCGCCTTCACGTTCTGGGGGCTCGTCATCGGGTCGGTGATCTATTCCCTGCCCTTTGCCGTGCAGCCGTTCCAGGTCGCCCTGAGGGGAGTGCCCCAGGAGCTTCTCGACGCCTGCGCGGCCCACGGGGCGCCCCCGTGGCGGGTCTGGACCCGCGTCCACCTTCCGCTGGCCTCGCGGGGGATCGCCGCCGGGCTTACCCTGGGCTTCGCCCACACGCTCGGGGAGTTCGGCGTCGTCCTGATGATCGGGGGATCGATCCCGGGCGTCACCAAGGTCGCGAGCATCGCGCTGTATGACGAGGTCCAGAACCTGGACTACCCGAGGGCCCACGCCTTCGCCGCACTCCTTCTTGCCATCTCGTTCGTCCTCATCCTGGCGGCGACGCTCCTGCGAAGGCGCGAGCAACGGCCCTAGCCGCGTCCGCTGCGGCGCCTGCCCCTGCGCCGGAAGGCGTCAGGCGCCCGCGCGCTCCACGCCGAAGACGGCGTCGGCGTAGTCGGCGGCGCTGAACGCCTGCAGGTCCTCGGGCTCCTCACCCAGGCCCACGAAATAGATCGGCAGCCCCAGTTCGCGCCAGATTCCGACGATCGCGCCGCCCCGGCTCGTGCCGTCAAGCTTCGTGACGACCAGGCCGGTCAGGCCAAAGCTCTTGTGGAAGGCCCGGGCCTGCTCGATCGAGTTTCCCCCGAGCGACCCGTCGACCACCAGCCACGAGTGGTGCGGCGCGGCCGGATCGATCTTGGCCACCACGCGCCTGATCTTGGACAGCTCCTCCATCAGGTTGCCCTTTGTGTGGAGGCGCCCCGCCGTGTCGACGATGACCCAGTCCCGGCCCCGGCTGCGCGCCGCCTGGACCGCGTCGAACGCGACCGCCGCCGGGTCGGCACCGGGCCGGTTGGAGACCACTTCCAGGTCGAGCCGGGTCGCCCATGACTTCAGCTGGTCGATCGCCGCGGCGCGAAACGTGTCGCATGCGGCCAGGAGCACCGTCCCGCCCTCCTGCCTGAGCCGCCAGGCGAGCTTCGCCGCGGTCGTCGTCTTGCCCGAGCCATTCACGCCGATGAGGACGATCACGGTCGGCGGGGCGGCGGCCCGCGCGACCCGGCCCTCCGAGCCGGCAAGGGCCCGCCTAAGCACTTCGGCGCCGATCTCGGCGGCCTGCCTGCCCTGCAGGGCCTTGTCCTTCCGCGCCGCGGCCTTGATCCCCTCGAGGATCTCGCCCGTGGTCTCCACCCCGAAATCCGCCGCGAAAAGCGCCTCCTCGAGTCCCTCGAGCGACGAGGCGTCGATGGGACGGCCGCCGAAGAGTCCGTGCGTCCTCGACGAGATTGCCGAGACGGTCTTGGCAAGGCCCTCCCTGAACCTCTTTAGGAGCGAACGCACGATCCTTTGGCCGGCGCCCGGCGCTAATCCGACGCCTTGCGCGCGTCGCGGCCCAGCTGGTCCTTCAGCCGGTCCAGGATCCCGTTTATGAATCGCTTCGAGTCCGCGTTCGAGAACTGCTTTGAGATGTCGATCGCCTCGTTGATCGAGACGACGGGAGGGATGTCCTTCCTGTGGAGCATCTCGAACATCGCTATCCTCAGAATCGCTAGGTCGATCTTGGCGATGCGCTCGAACTCCCAGTTGTGGGCGAGGACGCGGATCTGGGCATCTATGGCTGCCTGGTTCCTGATGACGCCGTCGATGAGCTCCTCGCCGAAGGCGTAGTGCTCCCTGGGCTGTTCCTGACCCTCGAAGAAGACGCGCAGGTCGTCGGCGAGGCTCGCGGGCGGGTTGATGCTCCACGCATACAGGTACTGGAGCGCCGACACGCGGCCGTCGTGTCGCTGTGCGTATTGCGCCTTGCTCATCGGGCGAGCTCCCTCCTGAGCGCCGCCATGGACACGGCCGCGCTCGCGAACTCGGCGCCGCGGTCGAACCGGCCGAGGCAGCGCGCCCTCGCCTGCCCCTCGCTCTCCGCCACGACGATGCCGTTGATCACCGGCACCCGCGACGAAAGCGCCACCTTCTGCAGGCCGCTCGCGGCGGCGGACGCGATGAGTTCGTAATGGATCGTGCCGCCGCGGATGATGACGCCGAGGGCGACCACCGCGTCGGGCTTCCGGCCGTCGACCAGCAGGCGGGCCGCCACGGGCAGCTCGCCCGAGCCCGGCACCCGGACCACCGTGATGTTCCGTTCCCGCACCCCGGCCGCGGCCAGGCCCTTCCTGACCCTGGCCAGCAGGGCCCCCACCAGCCGCTCGTTGAACCGGGCGGCGGCAATCGCAATCTTGAAGCCGGAGGCGTCGACGGCCTCCGGCGAGGGTGAATCGCCGCTCATGGAACGTAGAGAGGAGAACCGGGACCGGGCAATCCGCAACATGAATTCGTGCGGTGGCGGACCAGATCCGCTATCGAGATCATCCGAAGGCCGAACCGGCTCTTGAATTCCAGGATATCGCCCAGCCGGGCCACGGTCCCGTCGTCATTCATGAGCTCGCACAGGACGCCGCTTGGGTGCAGCCCCGCCAGGGTCGCAAGGTCGACGGCCGCCTCCGTGTGGCCGGCGCGCTCGAGGACCCCGCCCGGCCTGGCGCGGAGAGGGAATACGTGCCCCGGGCGCGCAAGGTGCTCGGGCAGCGATTCGGGGTCCCCGATGATGCGGATGGTCCGTGCGCGGTCGGCCGCGCTGATCCCCGTCGTCACGCCCTGGGCCGCGTCGACGCTGATCGCAAAATCCGTGCGGTGCTTGTCCCGGTTGCTGGCCACCATGGGGCCGAGCCCGAGCTTCGAGAGGACGGCGGCGGTGGTCGCGACGCAGACGATGCCGCTGCCATGGCGGATCATGATCCCGACCGCCTCCACCGTCGCCTTGGATGCCGCGATGATGAGGTCCCCCTCGTTCTCGCGCCGCTCGTCGTCGGTCACGATCACCATCCGGCCGGCCGCGATGTCGGCCACTGCAGCCTCGACGGAGTCGAACGGAAAAGGCTGGGACGAAGGCATCCGGACAAAATCGCCGGGGCCGGGCGAGCTGTCAACGCGGGGACGGACGCGGTGCCCGGCGGATCAGCCCTGAAAATCGATGAAGTACGATTCCACCGCGTCCGGCTTGCCGTCCGTAAGCAGCGTGATGTGCAGCTTGAAGGTCAACGTGCCCTTGATGACATAGGGCGATGCCAGGACCGAGGGGTCATCCGTGGGCAGCAGCTGGATCCGCTCGTCATTGGGCTGGTACTGGACCGTCCAGCGCAGGATCGCCGACGAGACGTCCGCAGGTACCGGATTCTTCTTCTCGTCGTAGAACGCGATCCGGAAGGTGCGGTCCTTGATCTGCACCCCGAGCCACCCGCCATGGGTCCGCTGGACGGGATTGCCCACGACCGTGCCCTCGGCCTCCGGGGTGGGCGTCGGAGGCGTGGCGGCGCAGCAAATGGCGGCCAGGGATAGGCCGGCAAATGCGAGTAGCGCGGGGCGTTTCATCGGCCGAAACCCTACGTTTTCGGACCCCCATCGGCAAGAACGTTCCCGGCCTCTCCCGACAGCGCCGTCCTCATCCCGCGCCAGCGCTTGAGCCGCTCGGCGATGGCGGATTCGGCCCCGGCCGACTTGGGGACGTAGAGGCGCACGGGGCGCTCGAGGAAGTGCTGCCCGGAAATGCCCTCCGGGAAATCGTGCGAATAGTCATAGCCCTTCCCCTGGCCCATCCTCTTGTTTGCCTGCCCGCTCTTGTCGCGCAGGTGCGCGGGAACGGGCTGCACGGGGGACTCGCCCAGCACGCGCCGGGCCTCCCCCAGGGCGAGCGTCGCCGAGTTGCTCTTGGGGGCCGTCGCGATGTAAAGCGTGGCGTGCGCGAGCGTGAGCTCCGCCTCGGGCAGGCCGACAAAGTCGACCGCGTGGTGCGCGGCCACCGCCAGCGGCAGCGCGTTGGAGTCGGCCAGGCCGACGTCCTCGCTCGCCAGGATGACGAGCCGGCGCGCGACAAAGCGGGGGTCCTCGCCCCCGGCGAGCATCTTCGCAAGCCAGTACATCGCGGCATCCGGATCGGACCCGCGGCAGCTCTTGATGAACGCCGAGATCGTGTCGTAGTGCTCGTCCTCGTTCGCGTCGTAGCGGATGCGGCGCTCGCGCGCGAAAACGGCAAGGTCCTCCGGCCCGATCACCGCGGGGCCCCCCTTCCCCAGCGCGATCACCTCGAGCGCATTCAGGGCGCGCCTCAGGTCGCCGTCGGAAAGGACCGCGAGCTCGAGGAGTATCTGCTGCGGAGCGGTCACTCCGAGCCCGCCGAGTCCGCGCTCGGTGTCCAGCAGCGCCTTTGCAAGGACGCCCGCCACGGCCTCCGTGCCCAGCGGCTCCAGCCGGAACAGGTGGCTGCGGGACAGCAGGGGCGGGTTGATGTAGAAGCCCGGGTTGTGCGTCGTCGCCCCGATCAGGCGGACGACGCCCTGTTCCACGTCCGGGAGAAGCAGGTCCTGCTGCGTCTTGTTGAACCTGTGGAGCTCGTCGATGAAGAGGATCGTCCCCGAGCCGGGCCTTCGCCTCGCCGCACCGAGGACGTCGCGGAGCTCCGCGACGTTGGACATGACCGCGTTGACGCGCACGAAGCGGCTCCGGGTCTCCCGCGCGATCGCCTCCGCGATGCTCGTCTTGCCGGAGCCCGGCGGACCGTAGAAGAGCAGCGAGCCGAACCGGTTCTGCGCCACGAGGCGCGCGAGAAGGCTGCCCTGCCCGAGGATGTGCTCCTGGCCCACGACCTCGGAAAGCCGGCGCGGCCTCATCCGGACCGCGAGGGGAAGGCCCGCGCCGCCCGACGCCGCCTCATCCGGCGCCAACGGCTCCGGCTCACTGAATAGTTCACTTTGGTCCGCGGTATCCATCGCTGATTCGGCGAGCCGCCAATCTCCGCCCATTCGGGGCGGATGAAAAGTCATTTTCGGCGTGTCATTCGACCGGCGATCGGCGACTGTGGCAACCTGCCATGAAAAGCGCCTACGAACTCGCAATGGAGCGCCTCTCCAAGTCGGACCCGCAGTCCGCCAAGGCCCTGACGCCCGAAAAGCGCGCCAAGCTCGCGGACGTCGATCGCGTGTTCCTGGGAAAGATCGCCGAGCGCGACATTTTCCTCAAGCAGCGCCTCGAGCAGGCGCTTTCGGGGAGAAACGCCGAGGAGGTCGAAAAGATCAGGAAGGAGATAGCGTCTGAGAAGGGTCGGCTCGAGGAGGAGCGGGAATCCGAGAAGGACCGCATCCGCGGCGGCAAGGCCTGACTGGCCCCGGCTCCGCCGGGCTACGGTGCCCCATCGGCGAGATCGAAGTCCGCGACCAGCGGAAGGTGGTCCGATACCGTCGAGTTCTCGACGTAATGACGGACGCACCTGAGCCTCGTGTTGTAGAATATGTGGTCGAGCACGAATGCCTGCCGCCGCCATGTGGGAACCTTGTGCTGGACCGTGGCATAGCCATGTTCGGCGAACTGCTCGACGATCGGGTCGTCCTGGCTCACGTTGAAATCGCCACCGAGGATTGTCGGCAAATCGGAGGCGTCCAGCCGGTCCGCGACCAGGTCCCGCTGCCAAGGAAACATGGTGCTGCTCATGCCGAGCATGAAGAACGCAAGGAGATGCACGTTGTAGATCTGGATCTCCCTTCCATTGACCAGGGTCTTCGCGCCGATCATCACGCGGTCGGTCGGCGTTGTCTTCCTGCCGCGGAACACGAACTCGATCGCGGGCGACGGGACGTCGATCCGGAGCTTCTCGATCAGCGGGGTCCGTGAAAAGATCGCGAGTCCGATCCCAAAGGGCAGCTCCCGCGGGTCCGCCTTCGGATAGGAGAACCAGCTGTCGAATTCCGGCAGCGCCTCCTTCATCCGCGAATAGTTCGGGGGAGGATCGACCTGGACACCCCCGATCTGCGCATGCTCGACCTCCTGCAGCAAAACGATGTCCGGCTTGTGGCGGCGTATTTCCCCGACGGTCGCCTTGATGTCGATGGGGCCGCTGTCCGGCGCCTTTGCATCCCACCCCATGCCAAACTGCATGTTGAATTGGAGAATCCTGAACATGCTAAAGTCCGTCAGTGTTTCGCTGGTGCTGGAATGCCGGCGATTTCATTCGCGACGTCACGCTATTCGTGGCTTCGCAACCAGATTGCAGCAACTCTTATTTGGCACGTGATCGTCTTTTTGCGGCCGTTCATTCGGGTTCTGCGGTGCCTTCCACGACCCATTCACGCGCCTCGGGAACCTGTGCCAGGAAGGCGCGCAATGCCGCTCCAAGGTGCTCCGCATACCTGAAATGCGCTCCCATGCCGGTCCGCAGCTCGGCCTCATAGATGAACTTGTCGGCGTGCGTCCCATGCTCGAACGGCGTCTGTGCACCCAGCAGGAGCGAATAAACATAGCTGGGTGATTCACGCTTCATCATTTCGCGCGTAAGCTCCATCTGGTCAATAAGAAGCGCATTGTGCTCCGCGCGCGTTATTTCCGGTGGAAGGTAAAAACCCGCCTGGATGAGGGGGGTCGACCGGTTCCCGGTGCGGTGCCGGTTCAAATCGCGGAGCTCGGCAAGCGCCAGGTTGTTCCATGCAAAGGTCACGCGCATCCGCCTGGTGGCGGCTCCTTGCTGGCCGTAACGGTTCGCCCTGTGGCGGAGGGCCTCAGGGACGGATTGATCCTGCGGAAACCACGGAGGGGACGCACGGTCGACGTTCACCCACACCTCGTCTCCAAGCGGCTGGGTGCTCAGCCGCTCAAGCCCCATCCTGATCGAGGCGGCGAGCTCCTGGCGCGCCTGCTCCCCGAACGAGGCGTCGGCATAGCTGTGCCGCATCAGCCTCGGCGACTGCTTCAGGAGCTCATCGCGGATGAGCGACGCAGCGCTGCGCGCCTCAGGCTGCGGAAGCGAGTCGAGGTGCTTGACCGTCTGGGCCCACATGCGGGAGGTCTGGACGAGGCCCACATTGGTCCGCGTCGCGAACGGAATGAAATACCTGGCGCGGTCGAGGGCGTAGTTCTTCCGGATGCGGGCGACGACGGCGGCCTTCGCATCCCTCGGAAATCGCACCCGCGCGGGCTCGCCGGCGGCCAGGGAGTCCAGGCGGGCGTATTCGGAATGGTAGGCCGCAAAGGAGCGCGCGAGCACGTCCTTCCAGCGGGCCGCAAGGTCGTCCGGGATCCCGAGTTCCGCGGAGCCCGGGATGTTCGCGGGATCCATCGTGATGTAGCGGGTGCTCGATTCCTGGCCGTCGGCCATCTGGGCGATCTCAAAAATCTTGTAGGCAAGCCACATCGAAACCCCGTCGAGCGCCACCGCCAGCCCTCCCGTGAGGCCGCCTATGGACGCGTGGCCGTAGTCGACGAATTTCAGTATCCGGTCGATCGAGGCGTCCGGGTTGGCGACATCGACCTTGGCCAGGATGGCCGCAATCCCCTCGTTGCTCCGGGAATACCGGGCCAGAACCGACGCCAGCAGTTCGGGGGTTACCTTGGGGAGATCCGCTGCGCTCGGAGGCGGTACGAGGGCGAGCCCGGTTACCTTCATCATGGACGATCAATGAGGCAGCATTTGGACCAGGAAACAATTACGGAAACCGCCCGGCGGCCGGAATTCGATCCCGGGGGAAGGCGGCCCGCAACCCCGACTCCAGCGGTAACATTTCCTTGAAACAGGCGTCTAATACGACGTTGCCAAGAAGCACGCATAAAGCACCGCCCCCATGAAACTCGCCCAAATATCCCTCTTTGCCCTCGCATGCGGCGCCGCCCCCCTCGGGGCCAGCGCAGGCGTGGAAATCGGAATCAACATCAGCGGCCCCGAGGTCATCGTGGGCAGCCAGCCACCCCCACTAAGGACCGAAATCATCACGATGTCGCCGGGACCGGGCTACATTTGGATCCGAGGACACTGGGCGTGGCGCCACGATCGCTGGGATTGGGAGGGGGGACGCTGGGACCGCGTCATGCAACCCGGCTCCACGTGGATTCCGGGCCAATGGATCGCGCGCGGCAATGGATGGGCATGGAGCGAGGGACATTACGCCATGCTGCCGGAACCCCCGCCCCCGCCTCCCGGACAGCAGGTCGAGGTGATCGCCTCGGAGGAGCCGCCCGCCCCCATCGTCGAGGTCGAGGGGGTTGCGCCGGGGCCCGACTTTTTCTGGATCGGCGGCCACTGGCACTGGAACCACGGCTGGGTCTGGCTTCACGGACGCTACGACCGTCATCCCCATTTTCATCCGGGCGGGGGCTGGGAAGCCGGCCGCTGGGACCATCGCGGAAGCAACTGGGTCTGGCGCGAGGGCCACTGGCGCTGACCCCCGGGGCACCCGCGCAGGGAATACTTTGGGAAAGGCCGGGGGGGACGCCCGGCTTTTCAGTGCCCGGCCAGCCAGTTCCCCAGGGGGCCCTGGTAGAAGCCGAGGACAATCGAGCCGAGCGTGAGCGCCGCGAGGGCTATGCCCAGGGTCAATCCGGCCCCCGCGCGAGCGCGCTCGGCGGTTTTCGGAGAAATCGCGGCCTCGTCGCTGAAGTATGCCGTGCGGATCCACCCGAAGTAATAGTAGACCGAGACCACGACGCCCGCAACCGCGACCCCTAGCAGCCCGAAATGCCCCGCCTTGAAGGCGATGACGAAGACGAGAAGCTTCGCCATGAACCCCGCGAACGGCGGAATGCCCGCGAGCGAACCCAGGCCGCAGGCAAGGACGCCCGCGAGGAACGGGCTCTCCCTTGCAAGCCCGGCGTAATCCCCGAGCTCCTGCTCGGAGTCGTCGGGACCCGCGAGAACGGTCATCACCCCGAACACGGCAAACGAGGCGATCAGGTAGGCGTAGAGATAGAAATACACCGCTCCGACCGCCATGGGCTCGCGGGACACGGAGACGACCGCCAGCAGGATGAAGCCCGCGTGCGAGACACCCGAGAGGCCTATCAGGCGCTTGACGTTGTTCTGCTTGAGCGCCGCAAGGTTGCCGAAGAGGATCGTGGCCGCGGCCATGAGCGTGAGCACCGGCCCGACAAGCCAATCGTACGGCGCGAACACCTCGGTCACGAGGACCAGGAGCACGATGAACCCGGCCGCCTTGGACGCGACCGCGAGAAACGCGGTGACCGGCGTCGGCGCCCCCTGGTATACGTCCGGGATCCAAATCTGGAATGGAAAGGCCCCGATCTTGAACGCGACGCCCGAGAGGACGAGCACGATGCCGGCGGCCGCCAGGAAGTTGTCCGGGTTGGCCTCCAGGAAACCCCTGAGGCCGCCGTACTGCATCGCCTCGAGCGTCCTCCCGGAGAGCGCCGGGCTGCCCGCGACCCCGTACAGCAGCACGATTCCAAACAGAAGGAGCGCGGAGCTCAGGGCGCCCATGACGAGATACTTAAGCCCCGCCTCAAGCGTCTTCGGGTTCGAACGGTAGTAGCTCACGAGTATGTAGAGGCCCACCGTCACCGTCTCCAGCGCCACGAAAAGCATCACGAAATTGCGGCTCTCGACGAGCAGCATCATCGCCGCCGCCACGACGAGGACGATATGGTGGAACTCCACCCTCGGGACCCGCTGCCAGGGCAGGCTGCGGCGCGCCAGGAGCGAAACGAGAATCGACGAGATGAGGAAGAACACCCGCATCAGCTGGCCCTGCGGGGACAGCATCAGGAGGCCGTTGAAGGTCGCGCGGTAGGGGGTGTCAAAGTTGAGCAGGAGGACGCCCAGGATCCCCAGCTGGCCCGCGATCGAAACCACGGGGATCCGCGCGTGCATCGACCTCGGGAGCCCGGTCTCCAGCACAAGGAGGAAAAGCGCAAGGCACCCGAGGGAAAGCTCGGGCCAGACCGAGCCCCAGGCGTTCCCGGCGGCAAGGCTTCGTAGAGTGGAAAAATCCATGGGGAGGGGCCGGCCGGTTCGTCTATCGGCTGGCCACCACGGCCGCGGGCTCGCCCATCAGCGCCCGGTTGATCCCGTCCGAGAAAGACTTCGGCCAGAAGCCGATGAAAAGCAGGGCGGCCACGAGCACAAAGGCGGGCAGCCTTTCACTCCAGGCGATGTCGGCCGGAGGATCCACGGCGGCGACCCGCGCGAAGGCTTCCGACTCCGGGCCGAAGAATACCCGGGCGGCGGCCCTGAGGCCGTAGACGGCCGATACCACCGTCCCGGTCAGGGCGACCAGGGTCAGCCCGTGGGAGAAATTCCAGAGCGCGAAGAAGATCGGGAGCTCGCCCCAGAAATTGGCAAAACCGGGAAGCCCTATGCTCGCGAACGTCGCCGCCACGAACAGCCCCGCGAGCACGGGGGCCTTCTGCGCAAGCCCGCCCATCTGGTCCATCTCAAAGGTGTGCGTGCGGTGGTAGATGGTCGTCGAAAGCAGGAAGAGCAGGGCCACCGAGAAGCCGTGGGCCACCATGAGCATGACAACGCCGCCGGCTCCCAGGACGGAACCCGCCGCGATCCCAAGGAAAGCGTAACCCATGTGCATCACCGAGCTGTAGCCCACCATCTGCTTGAGATCGCGCTGCGCCATGGTCACCAGCCCGATCGCAAGGACGTTCCCGACGCCGGCGACGACCGCGAGCGAGTGGCTCCATTGCGCCGCCCCGAACGGCAGGAGCGGAAGCGCGATCTGCAGCAGGCCGTAGAGCCCGAACTTCTTGAGGACACCGGCGTGGAGCATGGCCGCCGAGCTCGGCGCGGCGCCGTACCCGAGCGGCGCCCATGAATGGAACGGCCAGAGGGAGACGAGGATCCCGAAACCGAAGAGAAGAAGCCCGAATATGTGCGTCTGCGTCACCTCGCCGAGCGGCCTCGATGCAAGGGCGTCGCGGAGAATCATCAGGTCGAAGCTAGTGGCCCCGGTCTTCACGTAGATGGCGATGAGCCCGACGAGCGAGAGCATCGCGCCCAGCGTGAGGTACACCGTCATCATCATCGCGGCGTAGCTGCGGTCCCGGCCGCCCCAGATTCCCACCATGATGAAGGTCGGGATGAGGGCCAGCTCGTGGAAAAAATAGAAGAAAAACACGTTCACGCTCGCGAACGTCCCCATGAGGCCGGCCTGCATCACGAGCAGAAGCAGCAGGTACGTCTTCATCCGCTCCGCCTTGGACTGGATCGCATAGAGGCCTGCCGCAAAGCCGACCAGCCCCGCCAGGACGAAAAGCGGGAGCGATATCCCGTTCAGCCCGAGCTTGAGCCCGATCCCGAGCCGGTCGAGGCCCGTGGAGTAATCGGTGAGAAACGCATAGCCGTGGACCTCCTTCGCGGCAGAGGCGAACCGCCACCATACGTCGATCGCCACGAGGGCGGGCACCGCGAATCCCGCGTACGCAAGCTTGACGGCCCAGCGCTTGGGCAGGCCGAGCGCGATCGCGACCGCGACGGCCAGCGGCGCGGCGACCGAGATCAGGAGGGGGTCAAGGGGCACGTTCATCGCGGGGTTCACAGGACGCCGGCCGCGAAGGCCCAAAGCACAACCACGCCGCCCAGGAACCAGTAGACGTAGGTGCTCAGGCGGCCCGTGTGGAGCGCCCGGATTCCGAAGCCGAACATCTCGGTCGCGCCGGCGAGTCCCCTGACGACGATCCCCGACAGCCCGACGACATCGATGAAGTTCAGGACGAGCGCGGCGCGCTGCTGGACCTCGGCCACGTAGAAGTCGTATCCGGTGTCAAACGACGACCTGAGGGCGCCGAGGAAACGGAAGGCCCCCGGTGATCTGCGCTCGAGGGTGTCGCCGCCGTCGGTCGCATAGTACGCGAGCGCCGTCCCGGCGCCGGCGACCAGCACCACCAGGCTCGTGGCTAGGACGATCGCATGGGTCGCGCCCCCGGCCTCCGGGATCTGTGAGAATACCCCGTCGAAGGCCCTTGGATACGCGCGCCAGTAGCCTCCCACGGCCGAAAGCGCCGCGAGCAGGACGAGCGGTGCCGTGAGCGAGATTCCGCCCTCGTGCGCATGGCGCGCGGGCTCCCCCGCCGGCTCCCCGAGGAAAACGATCTTCCAGAGGCGGATCATGTAGAACGCGGTCAGGATCGCCGTGAATGCGAGGACGGAGAACACCGCGCGGTTGTTCTCGAACGCGAGGACGAGGATGGCGTCCTTCGAGAAGAATCCCGCCAGCCCGGGCATACCGATGATGGCGGCGACCGCGATGGTGAACGTCCAGAACGTGACCGGCATCCGGCTCCTCAGGCCGCCCATCCTGAAGATGTCCTGCTCGTGGTGGCAGCCGAGGATCACGGAGCCCGAGCCGAGGAAGAGGAGCGCCTTGAAGAAGGCGTGCGTCGTCAGGTGGAACATCGCCGCCCCAACCGACCCCAGCCCGAATGCCGCCACCATGTAGCCGAGCTGCGAAATCGTCGAATAGGCGAGGACCTTCTTGATGTCCCGCTGCGTGATCGCGCACATTGCGGCGTAAAGCGCCGTGAGCGTCCCCACCCAGGCGATGACGGTCCGGGCCTGGGGCACCATGAGGACGTCGATCCGGCAGAGCATGTAGATGCCGGCGGCCACCATCGTGGCCGCGTGGATGAGGGCGGACACGGGCGTCGGGCCCTCCATGGCGTCGGGGAGCCACACCTGCAGGGGCAGCTGCGCCGACTTGCCGATGGCTCCGCAGAAAAGCAGGAGCGGGATCAGGCGGCTGTAGACGACGTGGCCCGCGCCCAGCTCCGAAAGGCTCACCGTGCCGTTCGCCCAGTAGCACAGGATGATCCCCAGCAGGAAGCCAAAGTCGCCCACCCGGTTGACGATGAAGGCCTTTTTCGCGGCGTCGGATGCTGAGGCCAGCTCGCGCCAGTGGTTGATGAGGAAATAGGAGCTGAACCCAACCAGCTCCCAGAAGATGAACATCATGAAAAGGTTGTCCGCCAGGACGATCCCGATCATGGAGAACATGAAGACCGAAAGGCCCCCGAAGTACCGCGCCCGCGCGGCGTCGTCACGCATGTAGCCGAGCGAGAAGACATGCACGCAGAGCCCGACCACGCCGACGATCGAGAGCATCAGCGCGGCCAGGTCGTCGAGCTTGATCCCCAGCGCGACCGCGAACGACCCGAAGCGCAGCCATTCCCACGAGGCCGTGAAACGGTCGCCGCCGAACGCCAGCCAGAGCGCGCCGCAGGCGATGAACAGGGCGGCGACCACGGACACGGCCGACGCAAGCCCTCCCCTCCGCCCAAGGAGGAGCGTGATCAGCGCCGCCGACGCGAGCGGCGCCAGCAGGACGGAAAGCGCGATGTGCGTGGGCGTCATGTCTCGGGGTCGGGGGTCGCCATCAGTGCCTCATGGAATTCAGGCGGTCGACCTGGATGGTCTGGCGCAGGCGGAAGAGCGCGACGATGATCGCGAGCCCGACGGCGACCTCCGCGGCGGCCACCGTCAGGATGAAGAAGACGAAAACGTCGCCGTCCTCGGTCCCGTTGAAACGGGAGAAGGCGACGAGCGCCAGGGTCGCGGCCACCAGCATGAGCTCGAGGCACATGAAGATGACCAGCGTGTTCCTGCGGACGAGGACCCCGAGGAAGCCGATCGCAAAGAGCGCGGAGCTGAGCATCACGTAGGCGTCGAGGGAAGGTGTCATTTGGAAGGGTCCGCCTCGCTGATCCGCCGGCTTATCAGGATGATCCCCAGCATCGCGACCAGGAGGAGGAATCCCATCACCTGGACGGGAAGGAGGTAGGCGGTGAAGAGCTGGTAGGCATAGAGCTTCAGCGAGGACCCCGCACCCTGACCGACCGGGGGGCCCCCGCCCAGCCGGCCGCGGATCGCGATGAGGTCAAGGCCCGTCACAAGCAGGGCCGCGGCGGCGAATCCCGCGAGCGCCTGGGCGGGCCGGAACCGCCACGCCTGCCCCCCCTGCATGTCCAGGAGCATGATGATGAACAGGAAGAGCGCCACGACCGCGCCCGCGTAGACCAGCACCAGGATGAACGCCAGGAGGTAGGCGTGCAGCTGGACGAACAGCCCGGCGATGCCGGCGAGGCACAGGAGCAGGCACATCGCGCCGTTCACGGCGTTCTTGGCCAGCACGACGCCGAGGGCGCAGGCAAGCGTCAGGGCCGAGAGGAAGATGAACGCGATCTGCTCCATCGTGGCGGCCCTCAGTGGTGCTCCCCTGCGCTCTCCTCGGCCGCCTTCTTCACGTCCCACTTGAAATGCGTGTCCGGGAGCGTCCCGCCGAGCTCATAGAGCCTGTCCTTGTGGTTCACCATCTCGGCGCGGCTGTAGCCGGACATCGAGTACTGGTTCTGCAGGAAGATCGCCTCCTCCGGGCACACCTCCTCGCACAGGCCGCAGTAGATGCACCGCAGCATGTCGATGTCGAAGGCCTGCGGGGCCTTCTCCACCTGGTCGATGCCGGCCCCCTCGGGCACCGAGCCCGGGGTGATCCGGATCGCCTTCGGCGGGCAGACGAACTCGCAGAGCTGGCACGAGACGCACTTCTCGCGGCCGTGCGGGTCCTTGACGAGTGTCGGCACGCCGCGGTAGCCGGGCGGTATCGCGGGCCGCTGCTCGGGGTATTCCATCGTGTCCGCCGGGCCGAGCAGGTGCTTGAGCGTGGTCTTCATCGCGCCCATGATCTGCGGGAAATAGGTGCGCTCCACCAGGGTGAGGGACCTGCGTTCGACTGGGATGACGGCCATGGCGGGTGGGTCTATTGCTGCAGGAAGTATATCCCGACCGTGTAGGCGATCAGGTTGGCGATCGAGAGGGGAAGCAGCTTCTGCCAGCCGAGCTTCATCACCTGGTCGTAGCGGAAGCGCGGCACGGTCCAGCGGACCCACATGAAGACGAAGATGGTGAGGAATATCTTCCCCGCGAAGATCGCCACCGAGACCAGCCCGGCGACGAGCGGATGCAGCCACAGCGCCGACCCCGTGGCGTGGTGCAGCCTCTCGAGGAGATCCGCGAGCGGGAGCCAGGGAAGGAGGTTCCAGCCGCCGAGGAAGAGGAGAGCGAACACGGCCGATCCCACGATCATGTTGGCGTATTCCGCGACAAAGAAGAGCGACCACTTGAAGGCGCCATATTCCGTGTGGAAGCCGCCCACGAGGTCGGCCTCGGACTCCGGCATGTCGAACGGCTGGCGGTTCGTCTCCGCGAACAGGGCGACGGCGAAGATGAGGGCCGAGACCGGCATCGTGAACAGGAACCACGAGCCGCCCCAGAATCCGGGCCGGCTCTGGAACTCCACCACACGCGCGAGGCTGAGCGAGCCCGCCGATCCGGGCTCGTTCACCCAGAGGAAGACGGGCAGCACAGCGAGCGTCATCGAAAGCTCGTACGAGATCAGCTGCGCCGAGGCGCGGACCCCCCCCAGGAAGGCGTATTTCGAGTTGGAGGCCCAGCCCGCGAGGATCAGCGAGTAAATCCCGAGCGATGCGACGGCGAATACGGCCAGGATGCCGACATCGACGTTGGCGAGCATGAGGGGGACCACCGCGCCCCCGGAGCCGAGATAGGCGCCAAAGGGGACCACCGTCACCGTCGTGAACGCCGGCACCATCGCCACGACCGGAGCCAGGACGTAGTAGGGCTTATTGACGTGGTCCGGGAGCGGCTCCTCCTTGAAGAGGAATTTCCCGCCGTCCGCCATCAGGTGGAATACGCCCAGCCGCTGCAGGATCCCGATTCCGGGGATCCAGCCGAATAGGGGGGGCAGCGCCCGGTTCGGGCCGGGACGGCATTGGATCCAGGCGCACACCTTGCGCTCCGCCATCGAGCATGCGGCCGCTATGGGAAAGAGGACCACGATCACGGCGAGGCCCTTTGCGACCGCCTGGACCATGACGGGAAGCCCGAGGAAGTAGGCGATCATGGCTTCGCCTCCCTTGGCGCGGAAGCGGCCGGCGTGAAATGCAGCGACGGCCCCTCCGGGAACGGAAGGGCCGCCCAGGGCGTCCCGTCGAGGAGAAGGCCCCCGTCCGGAATGTCGCCGTGGTTCATCGTGGCCAGCGCCGGCACCTCGGCCGCGATCTGCGCCCAGACGCCGCCGACATCCGCGCCGGGAACGGGGCCGCCCACGGCGGCGACGAGCTTTGCGAGGACCAGGAGGTCGTCGGTCGCGCCCGCGATCCCGGGCACCGCCCTGGCGAACTTCTGGACGCGGAACTGCTGGTTCACGAACGTGCCGTCCTTTTCAAACACGGTGAGGGTCGGGATGACGACGCGGGCCGACGCGCTCGTCGCGTTGGCGTGCGTCCCCAGGTAGATGGTCGGGACCCTCGCGAGCTGCGCCGCGGTGAGGCCCGCGGCCGCGAGATCCTCCCCGATCGAGACCACGGCCCTCACGCTCCCGGAGTCGATCTGCGCCCCCAGCGAGTCGAGCGCCGGCGACGGAAGGTCGGCGACAAGCCCGGTGACGAGCGCGCCGCGCACGTTCGGGTTGCGGTCGGCCGAGACAAGGAGGCCGTCGCCCTTCCCCACCCGCGCGACAAGCGACGCCCGCGCCCCCAGCGCCTCGCAGAGCTTCCTCGAGAGGAACTGCTCCTCCACCGAGCTGCGGCCCGAGGCGACCACGGCGGCGCCGCCCCCGGCCAGGATCTCGGCGGCCGCCTTCACCGCGAACTCGAGCGTGCTCTCGGCGCCGTTGACGCGGACGGAATCGAGCCGCCCCTGCGCGCGGACCGCCTTGTAGAGGATGCGCCCGCTGTCGGCCATCCATGTGTCGTTCACCGCGTCGTTCTGGCGCGGCGTGATCCGGTAGACCGCGCCCTCCCGCGACCAGACCACCGTGTTCGCGCCCGCGCTCGACTCCGTGTCGATGCTGTTCGTCTGCCTCAGGAACCAGACGCGCATCTTGAACCTGAAGTCCGTGCTCGTCAGCGCGCCGACCGGGCAGATGTCCACGGTGTTGAGCGAGTAGTTGTTCTCCAGCTTGCGCCCGGGATAGCACGTGAGGGTGCTGTAGCTCCCGCGGTCCGTGAAGCCGAGAACGTCGTCCTTCGCCACCTCCTTGGAGAAGCGGACGCAGCGCGAGCACAGGATGCAACGCTCGTCGTCAAGCATGACGCGCGGGCCAAGCAGCGTCCGCTTCGGCTTCACGTTCTTCTGCTCGACGTAGCGGGAGTAGCCCCTCCCGTATCCCGTCGACTGCTCCTGGAGCTTGCACTCCCCCGCCTGGTCGCAGATCGGGCAGTCGAGGGGATGGTTGATGAGGAGGAACTCCATCACGCCCTCGCGGCACTCCTTCACCATCGGCGTCGTCGTGCGGATGTGGAGCCCCTGGGAGGCGTTCGTCGCGCAGGCGATCGTCGGGCGGGGGACCCAGTTGATCCTCTGCCTTCCCGTGGCGGGATCCATGACCGGCGCTTTGGTCGCCGGGTCCACGGCCGGCATCCCCATCTCGACGAGGCACATCCGGCAGTTGCCGGCGATCGTCAGCTTGGAGTGGTAGCAGTAGAACGGCACGTCGATGCCGAGCCGCAGCGCGGCCTCGATCATGTTCGTGCCCTTCGGCACGGCGATTTCCCTGCCGTCGACGTTGACGGTGACGAGGTCGGGAGTGGCGGGCTGGATCATCGTGCGTGGAAAGGCTCAGACGAGCTCGGGGACGCCGTCGGGCCTCGGGCCCCTCGTCTCCTTGGAGTAGGACTTGAACTCCTCGCCGAACTTGGCGACGAAGCTCTGGGTCGGCCATGCGCATCCCTCGCCGAACGCGCAGATGGTGCGGCCCGCGATCTGGTCGGCGACGCTCTTGAGGAGCGCCCCGTCCCCAGGGCGCGCGTCGCCGTGCACCATGCGCGCCGTGATCCGCTTCATCCAGAGCGAGCCCTCGCGGCACGGCGTGCACTGGCCGCAGCTCTCGTGGGAATAGAACGCGTTGATGTTGCCGAGCGCCTCGACCATGCTGACGGAGTCGTCCATCACGATCACGCCGCCCGAGCCGCCCATCGAGCCGATCATCGCGAGCGAGTCGAAGTCCATCGGGATGTCCTCCACCCCCCAGTCGTACTCGACCATCTCGGCGCCGACCTTGCGCTTGCCCTTGTAGCGCTCCCCGAACCTGAGGACCTTCGCCGAGGAGCCTCCCGGGATCACCGCCTTGAACGTCCTGCCCGGAAGGGGTCCGCCGCACACCTCGTTCAGCAGCTGGCCCATCGTCACCCTGCCGACCTCGAATTCGTAGTACCCGGGGCGCTGGACTTGGCCCGAGACGCAGAGGATCCGAGTCCCGGTGTTGTTCGGCGTCCCTATCTTCGAGTACGCTTCCCCTCCCATGTCGGCGATGTGCTTCACGTGGCAGAGCGTCTCGACGTTGTTCACGATCGTCGGGCACTGGTAAAGGCCGAGGACCGCCGGGAAGTAGGGCGGCTTGATGCGCGGATAGGGCCGCTTTCCCTCGAGCGACTCGATCAGCCCGGTCTCCTCGCCGCAAATGTAGGCGCCCGCCCCCCGGTGCACGTATATCTCGCAGCCGTAGGCGGTCCCCACGATGTTGGGGCCGACGAAGCCGGCCGCCCTGGCCTCCGCGATCGCTTTCTCCAGGATCTTCGCCCCGTCGGGGAATTCCCCGCGGATGTAGATGAAGGTGCGCTCCACCTTGTTCGCGAAGCACGTGATCATGATCCCCTCGATCAGCTGGTGGGGATCCCTGTAGATGATGTAGCGGTCCTTGAACGTGCCGGGCTCCGACTCGTCCGCGTTGACGACCAGGTAGATCGGTTTGCCGCTCTTCCGGTCGAGGAGGGACCACTTGACGCCGCACGGGAAACCCGCGCCGCCCCGCCCCCTCAGGCCGGATTTCTTGACCTCGTCGACCAGCTCCTCGGGCTTGCGCTGGACGGCCTTGCGCAGGACCTCGTAGCCGCCGTTCCGCTGGTAGCAGGCGAGGTCGTTCGAGTAGCCGGGCTCGTCGATGTGCCTGAAGATCAGCCGGTGTTGTTCGGGCGCGGGCATGTTGGGTCGGTTCAGCGGGCCCCGGCCGCCGGGGCGGCCTTGATCTTCTCCGAGAGCTCCCGCGCCTTCGAGGCGTCCACCCTCTCGTGGAGTTCGTCGTCGATCATGACGACGGGCGCAGTCCCGCAGCTCGCGAGGCATTCGACAAACTCGACCGTGACCTCGCCGTCCGGCGAGACCTCGCCCAGCCCCGTGTTGAACTGCCTCTGGAACTCCGCGCACGTGCGGTAGCCGCCCATGATCGCGCACGAGAGCGTGCGGCAGACCCTGATGTGCCTTCGCCCGATCGGCTTCTGCCGGAACATCGGGTAGAAGGTCACGAGCTCGTACACATTGATCGGTTGGATCTCGAGCTTGGCAGCGATCCACTCGATCGCCTCGCTGGAGATGTAGCCCTGGTCCTCCTGGACAAAATGCAGGAGGGGCAGCGCTGCGCTGCGCTTCATGGGATAATGGGGGATCACGTCGTCGATCCTCCTCATCGTCTCGGCGCTCAGGTTGATCATCGGTCGCACTCCCCCATGACGAAATCCAGCGAGCCCAGGATCGACACCAGGTCGGTCACCATCGCCCCTATGCAGACCTTGGGCAGGATTGAGAGATTGCAGAACGACGGAGCGCGGATCTTCAGCCTCCACGGGACCCCGCCGCCCTTCGAGACGATGTAGAAGCCGAGCGCCCCCTTGGGGTTCTCCGCCTCGAAATACACCTCGCCCGCCGGCATCTGCGGCCCCTCCGTGACGATCATGAAGTTCTGGATCAGCTCCTCCATAGAGGTGAGCACCTTGTCCTTCGGCGGCGCAAAGATCCGCTTCGCGTCCTCGGCGTACCAGCTCCCGCCGGGAAACTTCGCGATCGCCTGCTTGAGGATGCGCACGGACTGGCGCATCTCCTCGCCGCGGACGAGGTAGCGGTCGTACCCGTCGCCCTTCGTCCCCACCGGCACGTCGAATTCGTACTGCTCGTATCCGCTGTACGGCCGGTCCTTTCGCAGGTCGAGCGGGACGCCGCTCGCCCTCAGGTTGGGCCCCGTGAGCCCGTACGCGATCGCGTCCTCCTTCGAAATGACGCCGACGCCTGCTGTCCTGTCAACGAATATCCTGTTGCGGGTGAGCAGGTTGAGAATCTCCTCGAGCAGCGGGAGAAATTGGTCGCAAAACGCGTCCACCCGGCCCATCCACCCGTCGGGAACGTCGCGTGCGACGCCGCCGATGCGCGTGTAGCTCGTCGTGAATCGCGCCCCCGTCAGCTCCTCGAAGAGCTTGTAGAGCTTCTCGCGCTCCGTGAACGAATAGAGGAAGACCGTCCATGCCCCGACATCGATCCCGAACGCCCCAAGGCCCAGGAGGTGCGCCGAGATCCGGGCCATCTCCGCCGTGATCACGCGGATCGCCTGGCAGCGCGGCGGGACCTCGAGCTTCGCGAGCTTCTCGACCGCGATCGCATAGGCCATGTTGTTCGCGAGCGGGGCGAGGTAGTCCAGCCTGTCGGTGTAGGGCACGAACTGGTTGTACGTCATGTTCTCCGCGATCTTCTCGTCGCCGCGGTGCAGGTATCCGATCACGGGATCGGCCTTGGTGACCATCTCACCGTCGAGCTCCAGCTGGATGCGCAGGACGCCGTGTGTCGACGGGTGCGACGGCCCCATCGACAGCGACATCTTCTCCGTCTCAAACTCGCCCTGCGCGTTCTTCGCCTCGGAGTCCGGAAATGCGTGTTCGGCGGGCATGTCGGCGTCCGGTTTCAGGCATCGGGCTTCGGGCGGCGCTCGCTCCAGCTCTCGTCCTTCGCGCGCGGCTCCGCGTCGCTCATGTTGATCCCGCCCTCCCTCGCCACGAACGGGCCGCCCATCATCGGCGCCGCGATCGCCCCCGTCTTCGTCTCGGCGACCACCTGGGCGTCCGGCAGCGCGGTCTCGATCCCCGCGAGCGGGAAGTCCTTGCGGAGGGGGAAATGCGGATATTCATCCCACATCAGGATCCGGCGCAGGTCGGGATGGCCCGGGAACCGGATGCCGAACATGTCGAAGACCTCGCGCTCGTGCCAGTCGGCCCCCCGCCAAAGCCCGGTCGCGGTCGGCATCTCGGGCGACGCGTCGTCCGCGCAGTCCGCCGCGACGCGGACGTAGTCGTGCGACGTGGTCGAGAAGAGGTGGTAGACGACGGTGAAGCGCGGCCTTGGGCCCGGCGTCCAGTCGACGCCCGTGACGTCGGCGAGCAGGTCGTATCCGTGCTCGTCCCTGAGGGCCGCGAGCACCCCCAGCAGATCCGACGCCGGCACGTTCACGGCCGGGTGATCGAGGCTCGCGCGTTCGGTCACCCCGGCCCACCTGCCCTTTAGCGCCGCGACGGCGTCGAGTGCTGCGGGCATCAGGCCGATAGGAGTTTGCTCGCGGAGGGCTCCCGCTTCACCTTGTCCTGCAGTTTGATGAGTGCGTCGAGAAGGGCCTCGGGACGCGGCGGGCAGCCGCTCACGTAGACATCGACCGGAAGGATCCGGTCCACTCCCTGGAGGACCGCGTAGCTCCGGTACATGCCCCCCGTGCTCGCGCACGCGCCCATGGCGATCACCCATTTCGGGTCCGCCATCTGGTCGTAGATGCGCCGGACGGCCGACGACATCTTGTAGGTCACCGTGCCCGCGACGATCATCACGTCGGCCTGCTTTGGCGAGAACCGCATCACCTCTGCCCCGAACCGGGCGATGTCAAAACGGCTCGCGCCCGCCGCCATCAGCTCGATCGCGCAGCAGGCCAGGCCCATGGGCATCGGCCACATCGAATTGGAGCGGATCCAGTTGATGACCGCATCGGCCCGGGAGACGATGACCTCACCCTCAATCTTGCTGTTGTAGGCCAGTTCAGTATTGGAGGTGACCATGGTGGAATTTGGGCAAAAACCACCCCACGGTACCGGGCGCGCAAGGTCGCGCAAGAAGGTTTTGCTGCGCGCCCCGAATTAACGCGGCTGAAGCGTCCAGACGCACGAATCCGCCGCGTCCGCTGTGCCGAAATGCGCGCTCGCCGAGATGCGGTTTGCGCCGGGAGACAGCCTGATCCCCTGCCAGACGAAGACCCGGTCGCCCGCCGGGTCCCGTCTAACGCCCTGGGGAACCCCGTTCACCTCGAGGGACACCTGCGGCGCGTTCGAGTAGATCTTCACGTCGGCTACCGGGCTGGTCCGCTCGCCAAACCTGCTGCTGGCGATGTGGAGCACCGGGTCGGCGCTCCAGTTCGCCTTATAGAAGTAAAAGGCGTCCTTCTTGATCTTCCGGTCATAGGTCACAAGCCCCTTGTCGTTGCGGCCCGGGTGGTCGCCCTCATTCCGTCCATCCGAGGCGAAATCGTGGAGGCACCAGATGAACTTCGCCCACACGTAGGGCCTCGTCTTGAGCGCGGCCCAGTAGGCCTCGTGGTAGGCGTCCTGGTACTCCTCCGGGTGGAACGGCCCGCGGGGATCGGGCCTTTCCGGATCCTGGGCATGCTGGGTGACGCTCGCGCCGGCCCCGAACTCGCTCATCCCGAAGCGCGCCTTGGGATAGTCGGCGTGCGTCTTGTCCAGCCACACGGCAAAATCCGACATCTGCCCGTGGTACCATCCAAAGTACCGGTTGAACGCGACGACGTCGGTGTGCCAGTTCTTCGGGTCGGCATCGTCGTGGCTGGAGGCGTAGGTCGAGAGCCGCCCCGGATCCTCCGCGCGCACGATCGGGGCCAATGCCGCGATCACCCCGTCGGCCGCGGGGCCGCTTGTCTCGTTCCCCACGCCCCAGAAGCAGATCGCCGGGTGGTTGAAGTTCTGGCGGATCAGCTCGCGCAGCTGCTGCTTCGCGTTCTCGAGGAACTCGGGGGTGGCCAGCGCCTCGTTGACGAACGGTATCTCCGCCCACGCCACGATGCCCGCGCGGTCGCACCGCGCGTACCAGGTGTCCGATTGCTGGTAGTGGGACACCCGGACCGCGGTCGCGCCCGAGTCCTTCATGATGTCGAAGTCCTCCGCCTCCTCGGCGTCGGAGATCGCCCAGCCCTTGTCCGGCCAGTCCTGGTGGCGGTTGAATCCGTACAGGTTGAGGTAGCTTCCATTCAGGAAGAAGCCCCGGTCCGCATCCACAGTGTAGTACCGGAGCCCAAGCGGCTGCTCGACGGCATCGAGCAGCACCCCTGACGTCCCCTTTGGGGAGGCGGTGCGCAGCTCGACCCGGACCGTGTAGAGAAAGGGGTCGGCCCGTGCGTTCCAGAGGTGCGGGTGGTCGATCGTGACCGGATAGACATACTCGACGGAGCTGTCTGGATTCAGCTTTAACAATTGGGTGGCACCGAGATCCGTTGAGCCTGTCCGGGATATCGAGACTTCGACCGCAACATCCTGGGGAATGGGAAGGTGGTTTTCGAGCTCGGCGCGGACGATCAGGGCCGCCGAACTCGCCGTGACGAGCCTCTGCTCGACGTACACCCCGGGGGATCCGTAGTCCATGGCCGAGATCTGGACGGGGTCGGTCGCCAGCAGCGACACGCCTCGGTACAGGCCGCCGAAGAACGTGAAATCCGCGGAGGTCGGCGGAAAGCCCAGACGCCCGTTGTCCACGCGCACCGCGATCACGTTGTCGGCCCCGACGCGCAGGGCTGCGGTGGCATCGAACCGGAAGCGCGCGAAACCGCCCTTGTGGGTGCCGAGGTGGACGCCGTTCACGTACACGTCCGCCATCAGGCTCGCCCCGTCGAACTGCAGATAGAGGCGCTTTCCGGCAAACGACCCGTCCACCGCCAGGTGCCGCCGGTACCAGCCGGCTCCGCGGCGGTAGTTGTTGCCGCCGTCCTGGCCGTCGAAGGCGTTCCATGTGTGGGGAAGGTCGACCGCCTGCCAGGAGTGGTCGTCAAAGCCGGAATCCGGGGCGTGGGGATCGTCTCCTGCGAGAAACCTCCAGCCAGGGTCGAGGCTCATCAGCCGCCGGCCGGGCGGTTGCTGGGAATCCTGCGCCGCGCAATAGAACGCAACGAGCGCGGCACCCGCGGCAATAATTCGGGAAAGGCGCATGGGCCGAACTTAAGGCACCAGGTAAAGTTCGCGCCAGTCGATTCGCAGGAGCGGGTTGTCCCGCCATCCGCGGACATCCGGGTGAACGAGGAACCCCCGGTTCGTGTAGAACAGCGGGGCGTAGGAGGCCTCCCGGGCGTTGATCGCCTCCATCGCGTCGAACGCCCTCCTCCTGGCGGCGGCGTCGGACGCGCGGTCCGAGGCGTCGAAGGCCTCGTCGTAGTCCCGGTTCCGTGCGCCCGAGTCGTTGTTGGGGTCGCCCGTGACGCCGACCTCGAGCATGTCCCGGGGGTCGGGAATGGACACCCAGCCGTCAAGGAGCACCTGGAACTGCTTTTCGCGCAGCGTGCTCAGGTAGACCTTGAATTCGACGGGAAGGACGCTCACGCGGACGCCCAGGTTATCCGCCCACATCCGCTCGAGCACCTCGGCCACCTCCAGCGTGGTGCCCGTGTTGCCGTTCAATGTGAACTCCACCGGCGGCAGGCCGGCCCCCCCCGGGTATCCGGCCTGGGCGAGCAGCCTTTTCCCCTCTTCCGGGTCGAAGCTGAATCCGTTCGCCGGCGTGAATCCACCCGTGCCCGGCCGCACGAGGGAGTAGGCGGGCGTGCCGAGACTGCCGAGCGCGGCGTGGACCAGCCTCTCCCGGTCGATGGCGAGCGCGAAGGCCCTGCGCACGCGCGAATCCGTGAACGGGGCGCGGGCGACGTTGAACGTCAGGAAATTCGTGCGCAGGATGGGGACGACGTGCAGTTCCCCGGGATGTTCCGCCTGGTAGACGGCGACCTTCGTCTTCGGAAGGCGGGCGGTGACGTGGAGCTGGCCCGCGCGGAAGTCCCTTTCCTCCGTGTTCTCATCATCCGTCGGGTAGAACCTGACCTCGCGGAGACGGACGCGGCCGGCGTCCCAGAATCTCGGGTTGCGCGCCACCCGCACGTAGGCGTTGGGCTTCCACTCCGCGAGCGTGAACGGCCCGTTGCTCACGAGCACGCCTGGGCGCGTCCACGGGCCCCCGCGCTGGCGGCGCCCCCCGTTGGCGTCCAGGGACGGCATGTAGACCGGGTAGAACGGAAAGTACGCCAACAGGCCGAGCAGGTATGGTGCCGGATGCTCGAGCAGGATCGTGAACGTGCGCGGGTCGGGGGCGCGAAGGCCGACCGAGGCGGGATCGGTCGACCTGCCCTCCAGGAAATCCCGCGCCCCCCGGATCGGGAAAGCATACCCCGCGGTCTCGCAGCCGAGCTGCGGATCGAGGATCCTCATGAACGACTCAAGAAAATCGCGGGACCCCAGGACCTCCCCATTTGACCACCGGGCCTCTTCGCGGAGATGGAACGTGTAGGTCAGGCCGTCCGGCGACACGTCCCAACGATCGGCCATTCCCGGAAGGATGGTGACCCCATCGTTCGACAGGACGACGAGGCCCTGAAACAGGGCCCCCAGTATGTTGCCGGTGGAATCGGCATTGTTGATGTGCGGGTCGAGATCCGCGGGCTCGTCCTTGTTGCCGATGAGGAGGACCTGGTCCCGCGCGCCCGTCTCGACCGGCGTCCCGCGCCTCGCGCATCCGGCCGCGGCGAGGGCCCAGGCGAAGATGAGCAGGTGGCGGCGCTGCACGGTTGCCGACTCTCGCCGCGGTCAGCCGGCGGAAGCAAATCCCATATTTAACCGTCGATGAGTCTCTTGGACACTGCATGTGGGAGATTCCGTTTGACCCTCCCCCATGCCATCGGCTTTGCTTTGCACTTTCGCCCGACGGACGCCTCAAATGTCCGGCACCCGGAGAGGTGGCAGAGTGGTCGAATGTGCGTGATTGGAAATCACGTGTACCCGCAAGGGTACCGAGGGTTCGAATCCCTCCCTCTCCGCCAT
>Ga0182018_10000194_pt1 | contig 80187 bp, 70 predicted proteins | sample 812P2MmetaG_FD_120490 | JGI IMG/M metagenome (GOLD analysis project Ga0182018, IMG submission 120490) | Permafrost microbial communities from Stordalen Mire, Sweden - 812P2M metaG | ecosystem: Environmental > Terrestrial > Soil > Wetlands > Permafrost | place: Sweden: Stordalen | collected... | reverse complement strand
TAGAGAAATGACTCCTGCTACGGCCCACAACCACCATTCGCGCCGCTCGATCCGCCGGAAGTTCGTACGAAGTACGTTGGCGTGTGTAACTGCCGGCTTGCCCACATTCTTTGTTCGAGACAGCCCCACGAATCACCGATGGGCGTCCACACTTCGCCGGAAGCCCCATATTCGAGGCACAGCCTCGTGCTCTTCGTGGACCCCAGATCCTTCCGATTTATTCCTGCACGACGTGCACCAAGTGCGTGTGCCTCTTTTTCGCGTGGCTTAGTGCAATGTATTGAAATATCAGCCATTTTCGCCAAGATTTTCAGGAGAGCGTGGGGAAAGAAAGCGCTCCTGTGCCAGCTTGAAGCGAGACTCCTGCTTTGGAACACGCTGCGAAGAAACCCGCGTCGAAGATTCAGCAGTTCACTCGAACTATTCCCAATAAAGGAGCGCCTGGGGCTTCGCCTATGCACAACCTACCTATTTTTTGGAGTTTACATTTGGTCATGCAATTGCACCCCTTCCCCTAGGAATAGGTCTGACACTTATGGGTGACAACGTAATTGCGGGCAGCGGCGATATACAAGCAGCGAAGGCGAACAGCTTACGGAGGAGTCAGCGAGTTTGTTTGAGCGTGGAGGTGGAGGTGTTTGTGTACCGGGGCGATGAAAAGGGTCCCTGCGAGCAGGCCAAGACGTTGACCGTCAGTGCGCATGGCGCGCTCATACTTCTGAATACGCGGGTGGTGATCGGGGATTTGTTGAGTTTGCGAAATTTGAGCACCCAGAACGAATTGGCCTGCCGCGTGGTGGATCTGACCATCGGGAGTGCAGGAGTGCCGGAGGTGGGGGTTGAGTTTCTGAAGCCAGAGAAGAATTTCTGGCATATTGCGTTTCCGCCGACGGATTGGAGTCCGCGGGGGCCGGAGTCCAAGATTTATGGGCCACAGGTAGTGGCGAATATAACCAAGGCGAATAAGGAGTGATCGTTTTTGCAGAGCGTGGAACAAGAAGGAGAAAACACCGCGTCGATGCAAGCCGCGATGTAAACGTCGTGACCTACGAGCCTAATGTTGCGCGGTTGGCTGAAACGCTTCCGGCGGGTCCAGATAACATTGCTTCCAGAAATATTCCTTAGGCAACGTTCCGTCGGCCATTTGCTCGACGCTGGCCAGCGTCGCCCCGATGATCCCGCCGTCCGCGGAATCATAAATCACCACCACTCCTTCGACGGCCTTCGCAGCCCCCTCGCCGGGAGAAAAATTCTTGAATAGCGATGCGGCAAACGCCAGCTTCGCGCGAGCGTCTGTTTCCGTCGCTACTTGCGAAACCGGTTGCACGGTATAAATCTTTACTTTTTTCCCTTTCAAACTTTCCCAATCGCCGGGAAACATACTGATTTCTTCCCGTTCGATCTGGAACGGCACCTTGCTCTTGGCCCCCTCGGCGTCTTCCTCCGCTTTCAGCCGCGCCGTGATAAATTCCGTCAACTCCACGCTGCCGCGCTTTACATAGCCGCGGGAAACACCCGAGATCCCCACGTGCAGCCAGATGCCGTCGCCGTCCAGAAACTCGAACTCGTCTCCCGCCGCGGCGAGGAACAGCACTCGCGCACCTTCCGCCGGGCGCGCGATCACCTGGGTTCCCGACTTTTTCACCGCCACCAGATTCAATGGATGCGCCTGGTTTTTTTGTACCTCTTGCAGCCGCTCCAGCATTCCGCTGAGTTCCTGTTCCTGCTTTTCGTCCGCTTCGCGCTTCGCACGCATTTCCTTTAACTCATCGCTCGGCAGCGGGCCGCTCGCCCCACCATTTACCGCCAGTTGCGAAACTCCGGGAACACCAGAAAGATCGAGCTTCGCCTTCGGCGCCAAAATTCCCGGAGTCGCACCTGAAGCCCCGGAAACGCGCGGAGTCCCCGGCGGCGCCGTCCCTAATTTCTCATCGAGCCGGTCCAGCAGGTCGAACTCCAGTCTCCCGTTCGACGCCAGCACCTCATATCCGGACTTCGAAGGATCGGTGTCCGCATACCATGCCGTAATCTTCGCCGAAACCTGCACAATCGTCCCACCGCGGGCTCCGGTCCCCGGGAAAAGCTCGATGGCCAGTTGGTAGAACGCCCGCTCGTAATGCGAGATGGGTTGCGGCGGCGTGGCCACGAATCCATCGACGATGGGCAGCTTTTGTCCAGCGTAGGCGCCCATCTCTTTCAGGGCCTGATCGACTTCCGTCTTTGTCTTGGGATACGTACGCGCGTACGGCATAGCTTGCGCGCGCAAACCGGCGGCGCCATATGTTGCCAGAGCTAAGGCCAACGCCAATATCGCTCCAGCCAAACGCGTTCGCCGCCATCGCACGTTCGAGTCAGGTTTGCCCAACGATGTTCCGCTCAAGGAAGGGGTTCCAGTTGATCCTCGGCCAGCCAGCCGCGTTGCCCGTCCGCCTCTTCGACGCCCAGCCAGTGCGGCGTGACGATGACCACCGCCACCTCTGTATATGCCGCGATCGGTTGAATGGTTGCCGCTTCGCGGAACGGTGCAGCCTTTAGATCCGCGCCCGGCGCCTTCACCCGCCGGTCCACTTCGTGCCGCAGTTTCTGTACGCGGTCCTGCAAATCCTTCACTCCGGCCTCAGCGTTTGCCAACTGCGTGCTCTCGTCTTCCCGCCGGCGAATAAAATTCTGTTTCACCAGGTCCGCGCTGTCTCGCCGCCTCTGCGCATCCGCGGCCTCTTGCTCGTCGAACTGAATGGCCAGCAGCCGGTCATGAATCACCTTGAACTCCGCAGCTTCCACCGTGCCGTCCGACTGGTGATACACGCGGTGCGCCTCTTCCACGTAAATCGCATCGATCCGCAACCGCGACCGGTCCGCCGTTACGGGGATCAGCACAAAACGCACCACGATGGTGCCTTGATCCGCGCTGTCCAGGAAATGCCGCGGCGCGATGGCTTTCGGCCGTATCTTATAAAAGACTTGCCCGCCCCCGGTCCACGCGGGGAAATACCTCGACGTCTGCTCCTCCGTCGCCCCGGTCAGCGTCGGATCTTTATCAAAAATGTACGTTCCGTGGATAGTTTGGTCCTGCAGGTCGGATTTCAAGGCCTCAAGCACGTCGCGGCTGGAACCTTCCATCTCTTTCACAAAACCGGGGCTCTCGACCTTTTCTTTCGCCGGTTCTTTCGCCGGCAACGCGGCGCACACCGCCAGGGCCATCGCGCTCAGCAGTGTTGCTCCTCGTATATAGAGTGCATGGCGGCTTAAGATCATAGCGGATCGGCCACGAAGAACCGCGGCGCTCCCATCGTAAGTATCCCCATTTGCGACTCACTGTCAAATCGGAACTCGTCAAATCACCCCGAATCAACATTTTCGTTCTACGATGAAAATATTTTTGCATCTTCTGAAGAAAAGTCTTGCATTCGTGATTTTCCAGAGTTAGCATCTGCGCGGTTCAGGGACTCGAGGACTTGCAGCTTCTCTTTCTCCGGAAAGTGAAGCCCAATCTTCTATGGGCGAAGTGTCACCAAGTCGTTTCCCGTCGCACGGACGATTTTCGGCGCGCAATGCGCCCAACGTTTGTGTTTTGCCCGGCCTCCTTCCCTTGTCTGCCGCCCTTCGGCGCAGAGACCAATCCAGTTTGTGGCTTCGCACTTCCCGCGCAGGAGGCACTATGTTCGTTGCTGCTGGTGTGAATCGGACCAAAAATAAGATGTTGCGGTTGGTTCCCTCTTTGCTAGGCGTCGTTCTTGTTTTTGTTTTTCTTCTGCTCGACATTCATGCCGCCTCGGCTGCTCCGCTCAGCGCGATCCGGGTAAACGCCATTCCGGCGTTTGCGCGGAAGTACGGCATGCCGTGCTCGTCCTGTCATCTGGCGTGGCCCATGCTTAGTCCTTTCGGACAAGCCTTCAAAGACAATGGCTATCAAATGGGTAACGACCGCGATGCCCCCATCTTTCAGAATCCCGCGTACTGGCCCGTAACCTTTCGCATCACGCCGATCTGGCACCGTGAAAATGAAACCAACGCTGGGGTAGACAGCGCCACCGCCCCTGGCGGTCAGGCGGAAGCTAGTCTGACCACCCACGGCTTCGATTGGAGCGGCCTCGATTTCCACACCGGTGGCACGCTGGCGAAAAATTTCTCCTTCTACGTGTTGCCTTCTTCCGACAACACCGGCGCTTTCCACTTTGAAACCGTTTTTGCCCGCATCGATAATGTGGGCGGCAGCAGCTGGTTCAACATCAAGCTCGGCAAATTCGAGCTCGATAACCTCCTGTCTGAAAAGCGCATCCTCACGCTCACCAACGTCTCCGGCGTTTATACCAACTATCACTACCAGCCGCTCACCGAAATTGCTTCTCCCGGCGCCGTACCCTTCGCGTTCGGCATTGGCGACAATCAGGGCGGATTGGAAGTCATGGGACATTCCATCAATGATCGCACGCGCTACTCCGTCGCGCTGATCAGCTCCAATGACGGTTCCCCGAATTTGCCAACCAGCCGCTCGTATGGCGTTTTTCTCACCGCCAGCCAAGCCTTCCAGGCCGGAAGTCTCGGCTTACAGCGCGTCGGCGTCTTCGACTACATCGGCGAATGGCCCACCTATTATCAATACTCACAGGGCGGCGTCGGTGTCGCGGGAACTGGCATCGGCAATAAGGGCTACTACCGGGCCGGCTTGATCGGCCAGTTCTATATCAAGAAATATGACCTGACCGCGATGTATTTTCATAGTTCCGATAGCGCTTACCTAGGGACCGGAACCGCAGCGGGCACCCCGCTTCCAACCGGCGCGCAAAGCCCCACGTGGAATGGCGCGCTTTTTGAAAGCCACTACACCTTCAACCCGCAGAATATCCTGATCCAGCGGATTGAACTCGTTCGCATGTCCCAACAAGCTCTGCCGATTGATCCCACGAACGCCTTTATTCCCGGTGTGAGCGTTCCGTCCGCGACCTTCGGCAACCAGGACGTATACACCTTCGGCTGGCGCTACTATCCCTTCATCTCCACACGCGCCGGTTTCGCCTTCCACAGCGAATATGCCTTCAGCCATCAGGTCGGCGCCGCGCCGGTGACCGGCCGGGATCTGGACTTTAGCAGCTTGCTGGTCGGCTTCGACTTTGCCTTTTAAGGATGGAGACTATGCGAAAAATAAACAGTTCAAAATTGTTTGTAGCAGTCGCCATCCTCCTCGCCGCGCCGCTGCTCGTCTCGGCGCAACAGGGTGAATCGCACATCGGCAAATATACCGGGAACGCCGGCGCCGGCAAGCAGCTGTACTTCCGCTACTGCTGGGGCTGTCACGGTTTCCGCGGCGACGGCAACGGCGAGAACGCGCAGTATTTGAATATTCTCCCGCGCAATTTCGTCGCCGCCACTTTTAAGTGCCGCTCCACGGTAACGGGCACGTTGCCCACCGACGAGGATCTCTTCGATGCTATCCGGCGCGGCTTCAACAATACCAACATGCCGTCTTGGATTGTGCTCACCGACCAGAACCGCGCCGACCTCGTCGCTTTTATCAAGACCTTCTCGCCGCGTTGGAAAACGGAGAAGGCCGGTACACCGATCACCATTCCCGCGGAAACCCCCGTAACCCTGGCAAGCATCAAGCATGGCCAGGAGCTTTTCCAGAAGCTGGAGTGCTGGAAATGCCACGGCCAGGAAGGCCGCGGCGACGGTCCTTCCGCCTCCACGCTCACGGACAGTAACGATCAGCCCATCCGTCCCTACAACTTTGCCGCCGGCTCGCGCTTCAAGTGCGGCTCCACCAATAGCGACCTTTACAAGATTTTCATAACCGGTGTCGATGGCACCCCGATGCCTTCGTTCGCCGATGTCATCAAGCCGGATGAGGCTTGGGACCTGGTGCACTACCTGCGCACTCTGCAGGTATCGCACAAGAGCGCCGAACTCTCTCTGTGGGTCACCACGAAAGAGGGCGCGGATATCGTCAACGCCCAGAAGGTTACTGGAACGCCCACGGGCTCTGGAATTAATCAGTAAATCGGCAGTCGTGTCGACTTCAGGAGGAATGAATCGTATGACCGTTAAGCACGTATGTCTCGCCGCCTTGATCACGCTAGCCGCTGTCACCTTGACGGCTGCGGGCCCGGGCTCCGGCACCATCAGCGGGAAGATTACCTTTGAAGGCACGCCGGCCAAGCAGAAGCCCATCGACATGTCCAAAGAGCCCAGTTGCGCCAAGGAACATGCCACGCCCATCACCACCGAAACCGTCGTCACTGGCCCGGGCAACAGCTTGGAAAACGTGGTCGTCTACATTTCGGCGGGCGCCCCGGATGATCCCCCGCCTTCCACCTCCGCCAATTTCGACCAGAAGGGTTGCCAATACATCCCGCACGTGCTGGCCTTTCAAGTGGGTCAGGAGCTGAAAGTTTCCAACGACGATCAAACTTCGCACAACATTCATCCGCTCGCAAAAATCAATCGCGAGTGGAACAAGTCGCAGCCCCCCGGCACGCCGCCCATCACCGACAAATACGACAAGGCGGAAATGATCCCCGTGAAGTGCAACATTCATCCATGGATGCACGGCACGTTCGCGGTGCTTAAGAATTCCCACTACTCGGTATCGGATGCCGATGGCAATTTCAAGCTTCCCGATCTGCCTCCGGGAAAATATACCGTAACGGCCTGGCACGAACCTGACCAGGAGGTGACGCAAGATGTGGTTATCTCCGGCAGCGAAACCAAGACAGTAAGCTTCGTGTTCAAGCTGAAGCCCTACTAATCGCTCGAAGTGTTCCAAATCTCCGTTGGCGATTGTCGTGATGGGCGTCGCTGTCGCCGCTAACGGAAGTGGTGTAGCAATTCGGAGTGAAACTTTTTTGTTCGTGGAGGCCGCCTTCCATGGGGAAATTTTTCGCGGTAGTTCTGGTGATCATCGCTCTGGCCTCCGCCTATCCCATCGTTACCCACAAATACGTCCCGCCGGTCGACATCTCCACGCACGGCCATTCCATCGACGAACAGCTCGCCGACACCATGGCCGAAGCGGGTCTGGCCTTTCTCGGCGCGCAACTCCTGCTGGCCTTTTTCATCTGGAAATTTTCCGGCCGCAAAGAGGGTGAAAGAGTCAGTGCCATTCCCGGTGGCGCAAGAATCATGGTGGCCGCGGCCTTCATTCTAGTGGGTACGGAAGTTCTCGCCCTCGGTGTTTTCGGCCAAAAAGCGTGGGCTGCCGTGTATTTCACTCCTCCGGCCGCCGATGCCCTGCAAGTCCAGGCGCAAGCCGGACAGTTCGCCTTCTATTTCCGTTACCCCGGCCCCGACGGCAAATTCGGGCCGCTCCATCCCGACAAAATCGACGAAGGCAACGCCAATTTTTTCGGTCTCGATCCCGCCAACGATGTCGAAGCTCGCGATGACGTGGTAGCCGCCGAGATGGCCATTCCCGTGAACAAGGAAATTCACCTGCTCATGCACGCCAAGGACGTCGGCCACTCTTTCTACGTCCGCGAACTGCGCATCCAGCAGGATTTCGTTCCCGGCCTGGATCTCTCGCTGCACTTTACCGCCACAAAAATCGGCAAATACGAAATCGTGTGCACGCAACTTTGCGGTTTGGGGCACTACAACATGAAAGCGTATCTGAATGTTCTCTCGCAGGAAGATTTCGATAAGTGGATGAAAGAAAAGATTTCCGAGCAGTAAGCGGTTCCCTGGGACCGCGGGCTGCTCGCCGTTGTTCCTGGCTAAGTCTTAATCGTTCTTGGAGCGAGGGTCATAAATGGATCAACCGTCTGTCCAGCCCGCACCGGTTCATGCTCCGCCGCAAGGTTTTCTCTGGAAGTACGTCTTCAGCCTGGACCACAAGACCATCGGCAAGCAGTACTACGGCTTGGCCCTCGTCGCCGTTTTTATCGGCATGGGCCTCTCGTGGCTGATGCGCTTCCACCTGGTCTGGCCAAACAAGGCCATTCCCGGCCTCGAACTGATTTCTAAAGTCGGCGCGCCCGGCGGCGTAATCACCCCGGAATATTATTTGTCCCTCCTCACCATGCACGGCACGCTCATGGTTTTCTTCGTTCTCACCAACGCGCCCTTCGCCGCCTTTGGCAATTACTTCCTTCCCATTCAAATCGGCGCCGAGGACATGGCTTTCCCGCGTTTCAACATGATGTCTTTCTGGGTCACCTTCAGCGCTTTCCTGGTACTCGTCCTCGCCTTCTTCATTCCCGATGGTCCGCCCATCTCCGGCTGGACCGCCTACGCTCCTATGAGCGCCGTCGGCTCCGACGCCGGCCCGGGCCTTGGCTGGGGACAAAATCTTTGGGCCATTTCCATCGCGCTCTTCTGTGCGGGCTCGCTCCTTGGCGCTCTCAATTTCATCGCCACCACCATCGACCTCCGCGCCAAAGGCATGACCTTTATGCGCATGCCCATTTGCACTTGGGCGTGGTTCATCACTTCCTGCATCGCGCTGCTGGCCTTCGCCGTCTTGCTTCCCGCGTGCATTCTGCTCATCCTCGACCGCACCGCGGGCACCAGCTTCTTCATCCCCAGCGGCCTGGTCGTCAGCGATAAATTGCAACCGCACTCCGGAGGTTCTCCCCTGCTTTGGCAGCACCTCTTCTGGTTCTTCGGCCACCCAGAGGTGTACATCGCCATCTTGCCGGCCGCCGGCATTGTTTCGCACATCCTCATCAACAGCATGCGCAAACCGCTGCTCAGCGCCAAAGTGATCATTTATTCCATGATGTCCATCGGCTTCCTCAGCTACATGGTGTGGGGCCACCACATGTTTCTCAGCGGCATGAACCCGGTCTCCGCTCTGGCCTTCTCTTTCCCGACGTTGACCATCACCATCCCAGCGACCCTGCTCACCTTAATCTGGATTGGCAGCCTCTACGGCGCGAATCTTCGCCTGGACGCAGCCTCGCTCTTCGCCCTCGGCTTCATTTCCATGTTTGTTACCGGCGGCGTCAGCGGATTCTTCTTAGCCCAGCCTTCGCTCGATATTTATCTCCACGGCACCTATTTCGTGGTGGGTCACTTCCACATGGTCATGGGCGTCGCCGCCATTTTCGGAGTTTTTTCCGCCACGTATTTCTGGTTCGGCAAAATGACCGGCCACATGATGAACGAAACACTAGGCCGGCTGCACTTCTGGTTCACCTTCATCGGCACCTACTGCATCTTCATGCCCTTCCACTATCTCGGTCTTGTCGGCAACATCCGCCGCTACTCCAGCTTCGTTGACGATTTCATGGGCCCGCTCATGCCGCTCCATAAATTCATCACCATAGCCGCCCTGATCACCGGCGCTTCCCAGTTCATCTTTCTGTTTAATTTGATTTACAGCCGCTTCAAGGGGCCCAAAGCCCCGGACAATCCCTGGCAAGCCACATCTCTCGAATGGACCGTTTCTTCGCCCCCGCCTTGGAACAATTTTGGCGATAAGCACCCCATCGTCTATCACGACCCGTATCAGTACGGCGTGAAAGGCTCCAAAGGCGACTACATCATGCAGGATTCACCGGAGCAATCGACGGGCTCTGCTTAAGTAGACATCACTGGCGCAGCACGTCGCGGCAAAAAAGTTCGTTATGCGCTACGGGCGAAAGAGCGAAAAAGAAAGCTAAAAAATGTCCACCACACCTCATCCCCAGGTCCGCGCCAGCACCTCCGCGGAAGCCTCTCACAGCGGAGTCTGGGTCGGCATATTCGCTATCACCATGTCGTTCGTCGCCTTCACCAGCGCGCTCTTCGTGCGCGAAGGCACTTCCGGCGACTGGGCCCACCTCACCCTGCCCACCATTCTTTACTGGAACACGCTAGCCCTGATTGCCAGCAGTTTCACGCTTGAAATGTCCCGCCGCTCCATCTTCGTGGGCCGCGAATTTCGCTCCGGCGTCGAACGCGCCGGCTCCGGCTGGCTTATCGTCACCCTGGCGCTGGGCCTGGTCTTTGTTGCCGGCCAACTCGCCGCTTGGAGCCAGCTCTCCGCCCAGGGCCTGTACCTGGCCACCAATCCCAACAGCTCTTTCTTTTATGTTCTGACCGCCGCGCACGCCCTGCATGTCCTGGGCGGAATCCTAGCCATGGCTTGGCTCGTGCGTCTGCGCCTCGGCCGTCTCACCACCATGCGCCGCCGCACCTTCGAATCCACCGCCATCTACTGGCATTTCATGGGCGCACTTTGGATTTATCTGTTGATCATTTTGCGTACCAAACTGTAGTTCGGCTGGTTATCCGGTGAAGGAGAACATCTGTGAGTGAAACCGTCGTCCACGGTCACGGGGCCTACATGGAAGAGTCGCCGTATGCCATTCCTTCGCGCAAGCTCACCATGTGGCTCTTCATCATCTCCGACGCCGTAACCTTCGGCGCCCTGCTCTTTGCCTACGGCTATCTGCGCGTCGCCAGTTCCGATTGGCCCACGCCCTTCAAGTTCGGTCCCAGCATCATCAACGTTATGATCATGACCTTCGTGCTCATCACCAGCAGCCTCACCATGCTTGGCGCGGTGGACTCCGCCAAGCTCGGCGACAAAGCGAAAACCTCCCGCTTCCTGTGGTCCACCATTCTTCTCGGCGCGATTTTTGCCGGCCTGCACATCCGCGAATGGATCGGCATGATCGGCGAAGGCGTTCGCCTCTTCCAGAATCCCTGGGGCTCTTCGCTCTTCGGCGCCACGTTCTTCAGCATCACCGGCCTGCACTTATTGCACGTCGTCAGCGGCATCATCGCCATCATGGTCGTTGCGCGCAAATTCAACAACGGCCGCCTGACCGCCGGCCACGTCGAAGCCACCGGCCTGTATTGGCACTTCGTGGATCTGGTCTGGATGTTTGTCGTGCCGCTGATCTATCTCTTGAATATTCAACACTGATTCCGGCGCCTGCATGGGAATCGCGGTAATCGAAAACGCTGCAATCGCGGTTGTAAAATTCGAAGTAACACGGAGGAAGAACAAAAATGGCTGCCGGATCCTCACCAAATGTAATTGCCAAATACCTGCCCGTCTATTTCATCTTGCTGTTCATCGCGGCCATCGAGTTCTTCGTCGCCTTCCGCATCACCAACATTCCCGCGCTGCTCACTTTGCTGCTCGGCCTCGCCATCTGCGGCGCCGCGCTGGCGCTGATGTACTTCATGCATCTGGTGAACGAACGCCGCGCGCTGTTCTACTCGCTGATCCCCGCCACCATCTTCGTCCTCCTGATGATGAACATGATCTGGTCGGACAGCTTCCGCCTGCTGCACATGAAGCCGTTCGCCCATTAAGAATTTTGCCGTGGCCGGGCTTTGGTTCCGGCGTTACAGGGACTCCTAAACGAGGGCCATTGACTGGCGCCGCACGAGGTCAGATACTGAAGCAAGAGCGCAACGATGAAGCAAAAAACAAACACTCTCGCCGCGTACGCCAAACGCTCAATCGTCTTGCTCGGCGCGCTCCTGCTGCCCGCATTGGCTCACGCGCAAAACTGCGCCCTCTGTTATACGCAAGCCGCCGGCTCCGGCCAGCGCTTCATCCAGGCCCTGCGCAGCGGCATCCTTATCCTGATGCTTCCGCCTATGGCCATTAGCATCGGCATTGCCGTAATGGCCTACCGCAAGCGCAATCAATTCAACGAAGACTAAGCGAGCAGTTGCAGTGGCGGATTTTCAGACCCGTGTTTGTTTTGAACCCGCGGTCCGTTCTACCTTCGCATCCTCTTTGTCGCATCGCGCCCTCACGGCAAATCCAAATCCAGCGCATAAATGTCCGTCAAACCCCGCTCCAACATCACATAAATCGAACCATCCCTACCCAACCCGCTGAACACGCAATGACTCGCGCTCCCGCGCAATATCTCTCCAAACCCCGCCACCTTCTCCACGCGCCCGGAAAGGATATCGCGGCGAAAAACCGCCTCTTCCTCCTCCTGCAAATCCTGAAAATAAACCGCGGAATTATCCTCTGGCCAATAAGGCGTCCCCAGCAACCCGCCGGATCCGCCCTCGCGCCACGTTTCTTTCTGCAATTCATACAACATCAGGCGCTGCCCGGTTCCATCGATCGCCGCAATAAATCGTCCGTCCGGGGAAGACCGCGGCTGGCTGAATCCCCTGGTATCCGGCAACTCCTTGAACACCCCGGTAGTCGGCTCCAGAAAAAAAAGTCCGTACTCCGGATGCGTCCGCGCATTCCGCATGCTCACGATGATGCGATACCCATCCGGCAGCCAGTCCGCGCTTGCTGCTTCCCAGTCCTTCGGTATCACCGGGCGCAGCGCCCCGCCGTCCGAAGAGAGCATGTAGATTTGCCGCACTTGCCCGGGCCGCGAACCCGTGAAAAGGATTTGTTCTCCTTTTGGAGACCATCGCGGGTCGGACCCGCGAAGCGGCGGGCTCGTCAGCCGCAGCCGCGAGGAACCATCCGCGTGACTGCTCCACAGCGATCCGTCGGGCCGGTTTACGTACACCACCCGGTCTCCGTCCGGGGACACGCTGGCCTGCTCGGCGTACGTCCCAATCCCCAGCGTGGTGCCGTGCAGAGTATGCACCTCGATCTTTTGCAATTCCCGCTGTGAACGAAAACTGAAGGCGAACACCCGCGTCCCGGTCTGTGCCGGCACCGCTACGTGCAGGGAATCCGGTCCGCTGGTTAACGGGAACGGCCCATGCTGGGACCTCCGGTACCAGTTCCACGTGTCCCGCATGCCCCAAAGGTTGCACTCGTATTCTTCGCAGCCCGAAAACAAAAAGTATTTTCCATCCGCTGTCCAGTTTCCCGCCGACTGCCTTGGCGGCTCCGCGTTCGGCATCACCACCGGATGCAGTCCGCCGCCGCTTGCGGACATTTCCCAGATCGATTGCCCGCTGAAAGGTCCGGTGAATTGCCCGGCAAACGGCCCCATTCCCTGTCCTTCGGTATCTCCCACGTCCACGGTAAATCGGATCGTTCCGCCGTCCGCCGACCACGCCGGCGACTTCGCCCGTCCGCCCACGTGCGCCAGTTCGTGCAGCATCGTCCCGTCGCGATGCACCGAATAGAGCTTGGGCCCCCGCACGAACACGATTTGCGTCCCGTCCGGTGACCACGCCGGCTCCGATCCCACGGCTTCGCCAAGCCGCCGCGGTTCACCCCCCTGCACCGGCCACAGCCACAGCGGCATCTCCTCGTCTCGCCGCGTGAACTGTCCAATCACAAACTGGGAATGATCCGGAGAAATCGCAAAAAGGCGCGTGTTGGCGAAGGGCGCCGGCATTTTCTCCGTATTGCCCCCTTCCACCGACGTCTGCATCAGGCTCCAGTGTCCCCCGTCGCGCGCCAGGAAAAATATTCTCGTACCGTCGGAAACGATTCCGCCCCACTCATCGATGCGTCCGCCATAGGTGATCCGGTTCATCCGTTGTACGCTCGGCCGCGGCACCGGATAAACGATGTAAAAAAGCAGCCACGACCCGAACAATATCGCCGCGGTCAGCAGCAGCAGGTCGAACCACTGCTGCGTCCTCTCCACGCGGTGCCGGTCCCAATGCGCGGCCAGCGCGCCTTCGGTCGTCAATTCGGGATTCAGCTGCAGCCGTACCTGGATGGAATTTTCGTCGTTCTGATTTGTCGTGATCAACTGTGTCGTCACTGGCGCCGGATTATGTACGACGTGGATCGGCGCCAGGAACCGGTACCCCTGCCGGGGTACGGTCTCGATAAATCTCGGGTTCTCCGCGTCGTCCTGCAGCGCCGCCCGTAATTTCTTCAAGGCGGCGTTCAAGCTCCCGTCAAAATTGACGTGCGTCTCGGGCTGCCATAGCGCCCGCCGCAATTGCTCTCGTGTAACGATTTCACCCGGCCGCTGTAATAATAAGGTTAGAATTCGAAACGGCTGATCCTGCAGCTTGACGCGTGTTCCTTGACGCGTCAGTATCCCAGCGGCGAGGTTCACCTCAAATAACCCGAACCGGTGGGTAGGGTAGAGGTCTGCTATTTTGGAACCTAGCATCTCGCCGCCATCCTAGGAAAATATCAGGGCGAAAGCATACCATGAAAAGCGGCAAACCGCCTCAGCAATCGCTCATGTGAACCGCTAGTTAACTGATAATAAAGACTTTATTAGTTCATAGCATCTTCAGATGCAGTTCCGTTGACCGCCTGCCCCATCTCGCGTATCCACAGTATCAATCCGACCGGTGCGGTCTGCAATAATCCATTTTTCAACCGGCTTGGAATTCTTCTCGTTTGTATAGGAGGCCTTGGGAGAAAAAAATTTAAGCCTGAAGTCCCAAGAACCATCGGGGCACCGGCTGGCCTTCTTCGTGGCGACTGATCATTGCTACGAATGTCGGGTCATCGGTGTCCCGATTAATTTTTTGCCCGACTTTTTCGCCCGACCGTTTGCCGGACTTTTTGCCAGAAATCCTGCAACCTCAGCGGGGCGATTCCCGCATTTTCCCGGCGCATGGTCCCAGATTGTGGCGAAAGCCCTCAAGCAAACCCGCCGTCATCAACAACTTACCGCTGTGCCACCGCTAACGGTCCCTATGAGTTGCAGGCTGCGCGCCCTGTTTACCTCTCGGCTACCGCACCACGCACGTTCGCTTGTCGCAACTTATGCTCTAGGCTACGGTTTATAATGACCAGGGGTCTCAGTGCCGCGAAAACTCCCGGACATCACGCCAGTCCCCGGCTTTCCGGCGGCATTCGATTCTGTCTCGCGCAATTTAATCTTGCACCACCAGGAGAGAGTCACACGATGAAAAACATTTTCAAGCTATCACTCGCAATTTTTGGGCTGCTGCTGGCCATTCCAGCAGGGCTCTCCGCCAAACCACAACCGCCGCAGGCTCACCCCGCGTATCTGCACGCGTTAAGCGACCTGCGCGACGCACGCGCGCACTTGCAACGTCCCGACGGTGGGGCACTGCGTGACCAGGAAAAGAAAGCCATCCACGACATTGATGACGCCATCAACGAAATCAAGAAGGCCTCCATCGACGACGGCAAGGACATCAATGACCATGTCGCGGTCGACTCACACCTGGCGTGGCCCGGGCGTCTGCATCGCGCCATCGAACTGCTCGACAAGGCGCATCAGGACGTCGGTCGGGAAGAGGACAACGCCTTTGCTCAGGGCCTGCAGCAGCGCGCAATCATGCACATCGACAGGGCCCACCATCACGTCGAGGAAGCCATTCAAATGCTCCAGTAGTCGTTCTCTGGGCGATGTGTCACCGGAGGGGCACGATCCATCGTGCCCCTTTTTTTTGCCTTAGCCTTTAATGCCCGCGGAAAAACTCCCGGTTTTGTGGGCGCAGTATCTTCCCGTCATCGCTGCTGGGCTCGAAGCCCCTAGTGCTCGAGCTTTTCATAGACCCGCTTGGCCTCCGCCAAGCGTCCCAGAACATAAGTTTTTTCCGCCGCTGAATTCCAATCGGGATAAGCCGTCGTCGCTTCCGTAACGCGGTCGATCCACGCCGCAAAATATTTCGCATCCTCCGGCGCGTGCGGAGCCTTTCCGCCCACGGTGATGTAAATCGGACTGGTCGTGGCATACACATAGTTGTCCAGCACCGGATACTCGGCGTCATCGCTGGAAGCGCGCAGGACGCACCACCCGCTCTCGTTGATCGGCAGCGTCCCGTTCACATCGCTCGACGTCCGCGTGGCATCGAGCTTCAGCGTCTGCGCCACTTTTCCATTGCACACCACTTCCAGATGATCGACGGGAACAATCGAGCGCAGCTTGGCGCTGAACGGCGCCCCACTTTGCGGTTGCTCGATGGTCATAGCGCCGCCGATTTGCTGCCCACCCAGCGAAAACTCCAGCAACGGACCGTTGGTCGCAAAGCTGTGGCCATTCTTCAGAGCTTCCAGCCAAGCTTGAACATTCACAAGGCCCGCCGGAGCTCTTACATACACCCGATTCATTCCGACTGGCCCACGGAGTGAAGCGAAATTCGCCATGGCATCCGTACCCGCGCCCGCGGGAATGCGAAACCCGAGATTCAGCAAGCGATACCAAACCGCCGCAGTGGAACGGTGATCGCTGAAACCCACGATTTCCATGTAATCCAATTTTCCCAGCGCCACGTCGATCGGCAATTCATCGGTAATTTTCTGCGCCGGAATCGCGAACGGATCAGGAATCTCATCGAACGGATGCACCGCTCCTACCAGCGCCCCTTGCGCGTGCGCCATGTCGTAAACGTCCGCATTCATTGGATACAAACTGGCCGCCGACGTATTCGGATATCCCGCGTAACCGGGCAGCAAAATGTGATCCTTTATGTTCAGCAGCCCGCGATGTCCCCAGTAGCTGGTGTGAAATTCTTGCCCGTGCAAAAGCACCGCATCGTGGTCCGACTCGGGATCGCGTTGTTCCCCAGCGTAGGCGATATCCGGAAAGCGCTGCTCCTTGTTCACGATTAAACTATTTACGATATTTAAGTCTTCGCTCTCCGCCTGGTCGAGCAGCAGTCCCGGACGATTGCGGTACACCCCGCCATAGTTCATGTGGACGTGCAGATCGCTGCTGATCCAATTTGCATTTTGCGGACTGTTCCAATCGAGCCGAGTGAGACGCACGGTTACTTTCATGGCTTCCGTGCCCTCGGTCTTAACCAGGCGAGTCGCGAGATGGTATGCGAATCCCCTCATGACCTCAATTTTCATGGTTCCCGTTGGCACCGCGGTTTCTATCGTGTTGGGGGTGGGCGGGACAGCCTCATACTTTTTTCTGGGATCGGGAACCATAGCCGGCAGCGGCCTGGGAGATTTGTTCAACGCGAAATAGTGCGCTTCAAATGCTCTTTCGCCGCGGTTGTAACCGTCGTCCGCCGCAATCCAGGCGTCGCCGGGCGCGTAGAACTTTCCCCGTTCGTCGGTAATCGATACACGGGCGGGCACATGTTCACCCGACTCGTCGATCACATTCAGCCGCAATAGCGTGTGCGCGCGTTTGAAGCGGCGATCTTTCACCGCCAATGTTTGTTGACCGCCGCCAGAAACGCTCTGTAGGCCAAGCGCCGTGTTGCCCGTCTCGTTTGAAATGTAGGCGAGCGTCTTTCCATCGGGTGACCAGCGCACATTGGTGATGTCGAAGTCGCCGTAAGTGAGCGGGAAGGCATCACCGCCATTTGCGGGGATGGTCCAGAGTTGATGCCAATTGCGGCCAAGATATGAGCTGTAAACAATGCGCGAACCGTCGGGAGAAAAATCGGGGCGCGCTTTCCAGTTGGTTTCTTCGTAATGAATTTCGCGGGCTTCGGAGCGGGGTTCCGCGCCAGGTTGCGCTTTCATACGCCAGAAGCCGCCGGTGCCGTAGATGTGCCCACGGTTGGAAACAAAAAGAATCTCCTGGCCGTCGCGCGACCAGACGGGACTGATTTCCATATCGAAAGCGCTGTAGTAATAGCGCGGCAGAGAACTTTTGGTTTCTCCGGTGAGGCGTGTGAGGTTTTCAAGTTTTCCGTTGCGAAAAGTTCCAACAAAAATATGAAAGCGTTTGTTGTACGCGGTGGAAACGAAGGCAATGTTCTTGCCGTCCGGCGACCAGCGTGGCTCAAGATTTACCGCGCCACCATTGGTTAGTTGCGTGGTCGCGCCGCTGGCCAGATCGAGGAGCCACAACTCCAGCGCATCTTTCTGATAGGAGCAATAAACAACGGATTTTCCGTCGGGCGACCAATCCGGCTGGTAATCGTAACCGGCGCCGTCGGTAAGCTGCCGCGCGGAGGTTTCCGCAATTTTCTGGCGCCACAGCGAACCGCCCATGCTGTACACCAGCTCCCGCGAATCGGGAGACCACGCCACGCTGCTCGGTCCGCTGGTGAGCTGCGGCAAATACATTTCGCGGAAATAGTAGGGATGGGGAAGATCGATCTGGTCAAGCACCGGCCGCCGCTGCGCCAAGGTCTCCTGCGCGGCAATGGCGAGAAGCAAGAGCAGCCACGCAACATGGCGAAGCGTGCGTGTCACGTTTTAGGCCTCCGGCCAGATTCCTAACGCGCGGCGCAAGTCCACGAGCTGGCCGAGATGATAAGAATTGTGGTCGGCCAGCACCAGGACCTCGCGAAGAAGATTTTGTCCGTGAGCATGGGGGATGGGAGCGTGCAGATCAATTTTTGGATTTTCCACCAGCGCGATCATTTGCAGAAGATCGTAGTGGAAATCGCGGACGCTGTGGTCCCACGCGGCTGGGCTCGGCGGCACGGGCGCTTTGGGCCAGTAGCCTTCGGGAAAGTCCGGAGAGACGTGATCGGGGTTGCGGCTGAATTCGAGAATGTCCCACTGCGCCAGACGCGCATGCTCCAGCAATTGCCATGCGGTGTGCTCCAGACCTTTGACCGGAACGCCGCGTTTTCGCACGGGAAAATCTTCGAGCGCGTCGCTGAAGTGCACGTGCGCTTGTCCGCCCTTGAGCAGGTTGACGAGTTGCTTGCGCAAGTCGTGGTCGGGATTGGTGCGGGAAATGGCACGCGAATATTTTTTCATGGCAGGCATCGGTATCTCCGGTTTCGTCTCAGCGAGTTTCCGGAAGGGACTTAAAGTGTAAATCGAATGGCGCGTGAATGGTCACCTTTTGCGATGGACTTCCGGCGAAGGACAACCTGCCGCGCGACATTGCGGAACTGTCGACGCGCCCAGTGGGGCGGCCAGTGGCAAGCCCCTGGTCACAAACCAATCGCATAGCCGCTCACCGTATAGTACATTGACGCCAACCGAGATTGAGGGAGAAAATGGCGGCTGTTTTTGGGGCCAAAAGGAAATTGCGCTTATGAAGACTATATTGTGTTTGGTTCTGGGAGCATGCGTAACGGGGACCGCTATCGCCCAGACCCCGGCCCAGCCGCAGACTCCGGCACCTGCTCCGATGGCCGCTCCGCCGTCAGCCGCGAGCCCGCGCCGCGTGATGCATTTCGACGCGGGAACCTTGATTCGCGTGCACCTGGATATAACGATTGACGCCAAGAAAGCGCACGTGGGAGACCAAGTGCTTGCCAAGACCACCGACGACCTCAACTCGAATCCACCTGGTCTGGCTACCAAGGGCTGTAAAGTCATCGGACATATTGTCGAAGTTGCGCCCCACCAAGGAGACGCTCCTTCCAAGCTCGAAATCGCGTTCGACAAAATGATTTTGAAGGATGATTCGGAGATAGCGCTTCCGGCCACGATTCAAGCGGTTGGTTATGCGGATACATCTCTGACCGCGACTTCGGAAACACCACTGAGCGGCGGCTCGCCAACGAGCTATGGTGGACAAAAGATGCCCACGCCAAACAAGGGGGACGAGAAGCTTCCCTTCAATGCCCAGGGCGCCATCGGCATGTCCGGGGTGTCGTTGACTGCGGGAGCCGCTCAGGATTCAGTTCTTTCGTCCAATAAGCACAACATAAAATTGGAAAGCGGCATGCAAATGATCCTGCGCACCAATTGAAGCAGCCTCCCGGAGTTCTTTTTTCTTCCTCTCAACTACTTGCGGGCCTTGGCGTGCGCAGTGATCTTTTCCTTAGCCGCATGGGTAAGGTTCCTGCGCGACACCGTGCCAAGCGCCTGCTGATTTGCGGAAAGAGTTGCGCTGCTGGCATACTTTTCGACTCCCCGCATGGCAATGAGCCGGCAAGAGACAATCGCGAAAGAAAGAGGCAGCGACGATGAAGCGTGAATATCACCGGTGGCATTCTCCGCGGCTGGGTATGGAGATGGGCGTGGTGGTGTACGGGCATTACGGGCCGCCGCTGCTGGGATTTCCGACCAGCGCGGGGGACGAGTGGGAACTGGAAAGCCAGAGCATGGTAGGAGCGCTGGCGGATTTTATTGACGGCGGTCGAGTGAAACTTTTCACGGTGAATTCCATCAACGGGCAGAGTTTTTACAATAAGGGCGCGCATCCTTTTCACCGCAGTTACGTGCAGGCGGTTTTCGATTCGTACTTGCGCGAAGAGCTCGTGCCGTTCATTTGGAATAATTGCCAGTCTCCGGGAATCGGAATCAGCACCATGGGATCTTCCTTTGGCGCGTATCACGCGGCGAACTCTCTGTTTAAGCATCCGGATGTAATCAAGCGGTGTTTGGCGATGTCCGGAGTGTACGATTTGCGAAATTTCATGGACGGGATGTACGACGACAATTTCTATTTCAACAATCCGGTAGATTACCTGGCGAATGTGAGCGATCCGTGGGTGCTGGGAAATCTGGCGAGTTGCGACATTCACTTGACGACGGGAACCGGGCAGTGGGAGCACCCGGGACCCACGTATCGCCTCTCGGAAATCCTGGCTAGCCGCGGGATTCGGCATTCGTTGGACAATTGGGGTCCGCAAGGCGGCCACGATTGGCCGTATTGGAAGCACCAGATGCGCGAGTACATTTCACGGCTGTTCTAGAGTTGTCTTGCCCGCGATCGGACAAGCAGATTTTCTGAACGATATTGCACCGCTCGCAGCGCCTAGGTTAGGAATTTTTTTAGCGGCGCAAAATAGTGCCCGGTCCAGCCGGAGTACAGATGATCGTATTCGCCTGGCGGGAAGCCGTAGTGCTCGAGAACGACCAGCGTCCCGGCGGCTTGTACATTGAGATCAAAGCGCACAATGGAATAGACGGACGGCTCCCAGTGCGTGGGTCGCCAGGCCTGCACGATGCGCACATTCGGCGTTAGCTCCACGTTGCGGCCCATGATCAGTCCGCCGAACATGGTGAAAGCGCCTCCTGCTTTCCGGCCGATGTCCGCGGGCATGCCGGAGAACGCCGCGAACTGTTTGGAATCCAAGAAGGCTTCGTAGATGCGCGATGGTGGCGCGTCAATTATATTTTCCTGATGCAGGGAGGTGCGCGCGTCGTTCAGCGGAGTGCCCGGGATTTGTTTCATGGACTCCAGCGGTGTTTGCGCGTAAAGCTTCGCGCCGGCAGCCAGACTGCCGAAGGCCAGGGCGGCACCAGAGATGATTTGGCGGCGAGTGGTCACGCCAGCCAGCGATATGGGATCGTGGTTCTCGCGCATGTTGCGTTCCTCCCGCGTGATGTGATCTAGCATGACGGCATAACAACACACCGCTAAAATACGTTCAAGATAATATTTTGCTGGAACGTGTAACACGCTCGGGAATATCCTGCCGCTGCCACTGGATTGCGGAGGGCGCTATGCGTTCCGCCGCGGGTCAGCGCAACCAGGCGCAAAAAAATAGTAGAAAGCGCACACAGACTATTCCATCGCCGCAGGTTTGCGAATGCGTCCGTAACGCAGATCATGGCCGGCGCCATAGAAACATGGCGGCGGAAGCAGGAGGGGTGGGCAATTTGTTTTTGCGCAAGGCCGGGACTAAAGCCCGGCCGCTACAAAGGCACTTTTAGCGGGGCGTTGGCCTCGGGGAAAGGTCGAGTTGCTTGGCCCAGGCTTCGTAGGTTAGCGGGAAGCGCGGGACTCTGGCGCGCGTCAGCTTGAACTTCATTTTTTTCAGGCCGCGCAGTTCTTTGCCTTCCTCCACAAGATGGATTAGTTTGCTGGCGCGCTTGGCTAGGCGCTCGCGTTGCGCTTGAAATTTTTTGCCGTCGGCGGGGCGGAATTGGGACCAGGCGATGGAATGGACGAAGCCCGCGGGGCCGAAGCGGTCGGAGCGTAGCATTTCTTCCACGAAGATGCGGATGGGACCTGTGAAATTACTTAGGGCGTCGTGGAGAGCGACCACGCCGTTCGGGGCGAGGTGCGGTAGGAAGCCGTCCAGGTCGGCTTTGGCGCCTTTGTAGGAATGGTCGCCGTCGATCCAGAGCAGGCGGATGGGGCGCGTCCAGGTTGCGCTCACGTCGGTGGAGTAGGCCACGTGCGGCTCGACATTTTTTTCGATGCCTGCGATGCGCAGCGATTCCAGAAAATCGTCGTAGGAGGAGCGCTTGAGGCTGCCGGGCCCCAGTAGGATTGGGGAGTTGTGCGGGTCGATGGCTACTACGGAACCGAGGCCATAGTGGGCGGCTACCTTGGCGAGCATCACGGTCGAGCGGCCGCGGTAGCTGCCGATTTCGACGATTGCTCCTTTGGCGGGGGTAATGGCGGCGAGGACGCCGAGGAATTTGGCTTCGTTTTCGAGCAGGTAGCCGGGAATTTGTTTGGTGGCTTCCCAGGCTTGGTCGATGGTGCGTTTCAGATCTGCGGGAACCGATATCACGGTGCTGTGAGCCTAAGGGATTTTGTTTGTGGGTACAAGATGGAGGACGAGGTTCGCGGGGAAAGCGGCCGATTCGGAAGGCGGCCGGCACAAGGGCGCCGGGACTAAAGCCCGGCCGCTACAAAGGCGCAGCATAGAAAGGCGCAGCATAGAAACGCGCAGCAAAAGTCAGGCTAGGCCTAGGTGGTCGAGCTGGTAGCGGCCTTTGTTGATGACCTGGTCGTCGTCGATCCAGACGTCGCAGTTGCGGGTTAGGACGTCTACGTGAGTTTTGGATTTCCAGTCGGCGTGGGTTTGGCTGCCGTAGGGGTCGCCGAAGGCCAGGTGGACGCCGGGGAATTTTTCGTCTTGCAGGAGGATGCCGATCATTTGAGAGAGGCCCAGATTGGTGCCGAAGGCTAGTTCGCCGACGCGGTCGCTGTTTTCGTCGGTGTGGCAATATTCCCAGAATTCTTGTTCCAGATCTTTGCGGGCGCATTCGGCTTTTACCAGGCGCGCGCCTTTTATTGTCAGAACCAGCGGAGTGGATTGCAGGTCGCCGTATTTGCCATTGAAGTGGTCGCCCGCGGTGGCGTCGCAGATGAAGGTGCCGTCTACCGTGGCGGGTGTGGTAAAGACTTCGCCGGCGGGGAGATTGGACCAGTAACGCGGGCTGATAAGGCCGCTGGTTTTGACCCAGTCGAGGCCGCGATCGAAGTGGGCGGCAATGTTGGTGCCGGCTTCGGTTTTTACGGTCAGGGTTTCGGCGCGGAGCATGCGTTCGCGGAGTTTGTCGCTCAGCTTGTCAACTTGCAGATAATCGGCGCGCATGCCTTGCTGCATGATTTCGGGAGTTACGCCGACCATGTGGGCGTAACGGATCTGGCGGCGCTCGACGATTTTTACGATGGACATGCGGGCGCCGAGTTCGCCGGGTTGCGGGGTCATGCAGAGGATGCCGACATCGGCGGTTTCCAGCGCTTGCAGAATTTTTTCCGGCGCTTCGCGCATGGGGCGGGGACCGAAGTCTTCCAGCAGGAACTCGGTTGCGGTGGCGTGACGGTTGCTTAGGGCGGCGGCCAGGCTGGCGGCGACGGGTTTGCTGATGGCGTCGGCGATTAGGGCGACTTGTTCGCCAGCACGGACGGCCAGGCAAGTTTCGACGGCGTTTTTTGCGCCAGGCATCAACTCGGTGGGTGCTGGGCCGAATTTCATTCAAATAGTTTACTGGGGATTGGAGGATTTTTGTAGCGGTTGTGTCGCGAAAGCTGGTTGCGAGGTTCGGACGGGGCTGGTTCGTATCGGAGCGTCGAAAACGCGGCGTGCGCTGGTGAAATGCGATGATGCGACGCCTGCTGGGGCTACCCCCCTGAATTTCGCATCATATTGAGCGCAAAGGGGATAAAGCAGGATTATGTATTTGACAAAAGTAGGAAAGGTGGCGCAAAGTGAACCCGAGGCCATCTATTTTCCGGTCTCGGGAGCGTAAGAGGATGACATTAATTGCTGCGTTCAGGGGTAGGAACGGGGGAATTCTCCTTTGTTCCGACCGCGAAGAAAATGACGGTTATTCAAAAAGAGCAGTAGATAAGATTTACCGCATTCGAGATTTTTTGCCATGCGAAGTATTCATAGCCGGGGCTGGTCCTACCTCGGTTATCACGAATACATGCACGAAAATTCACGAAGTTATGAGCCGGGCGACCAAGGATAGTAGAAATATTCTCGCAGAGCACCAGCTTTTTATTGAGCATGGCCTTAAGGAATCGTATGTGAAATACGCTAGAGAGCTAAAGCAGTACCCTATGGGGCTAATTATCGTTGTCGCGTCAAGGGAAGTGAACGTCGCTCCAATATTATACCGAACCCAAAAAGACAAGTTAGTGCCAGAAAATCTCTACGCTTCAGATGGTTCTGGGAAAACAATTGCGGATTATCTATCAGATCGCCTATACATTCACGGCATGTACAAAGACGCTTTGGTTTTTTTGGCATCATTCATATTCAGAGAAGCAGGAGAATCATCTTGTGGAGTAGGGCTAGGCACGGACATGATTTTCATTAACGAAGAATCTAAAACATTGCATTTTTTATATCCGGACGCGGTCAAGGAAATCGAATCTCATATTCCGTCGCTAAAAGATTCTGTCCATGAACATTGGAAAAATGTTGCCGTGGTTCCCGCGTGGCTCGTTTCAGATTCTACGCCGTCAACTTCTCGAAAGTGAGCACCGGGGCAGTCACCATATGACGCAAAGTGTTGAGGAACAAATCAGGATTCTTCCGTCGATTGAAACGGAAGCTCATCTCTTCGAGGTATGCGGGGAGGTGCTTGGCAGAAACTTTGTGCCACGTTCCGACAATGCCACGCTTGAGCAGGGAGAATGCGGATTCCACGGTGTTCGTGTGCATATCGCCGACAACGTACTCTTTGGAATGGCAGATGGTCTTGTGGAGTTTCTTTTGGTCCACAGTGAAGGCGTAGGGATAAATTGGGGATTCATCGGTCAAGAGGACTTCCACGTCCTCGCTAATATTCTCGGCCATGACTTTGCGGATAGCTTCCGATGTTGCCGCGTTGACGTGAATCAATCGCAGTTCGCCATTACGCTGACGGATGCCGATTACAACCTGCTTCTCTGTGCGTGGCAGACCTCGACGCGCCTTACCGCCGATATACGTCTCGTCAATCTCAACCTTGCCGTCCAGCATGGTCTTCTGGGTTTCGACCATTGCGGAGCGGATGCGGTGGCACAGATACCATGCCGTCTTGTAGCTCATTCCGACCGTGCGTTGTACTTGGCAGGCGGACATGCCCTTCTTTGCTTCGCAGAGCAGATGTGTGGTCAGGAACCATTTGGCGAGCGGGAGATGGGAGTCATTGAACACGGTGCCGGACGTGACGGAGAACTGGTAGTCGCAATCCTTGCAGTAGAACAATTGCTTTTCGGTCTCCAGTTCGACCGCAGGAGCTTTGCAGCGCAGGCAACGCGGGCCTTCTGGGAAGCGCAGGCGCACGAGAAGCTCGCGGCACTTATCTTCGGTACCGAACAGGGTGTTTATATCAACTAGGTTCATCGGGAGGCTCCATTGGAGGAAGGGCGAAAGAAGTTGCTGAAAAAGGTGCCAACTAGGACATTGCTGGCTTCCATCAAAAAAGACATGCGGAAGGCGCTGCAATCTACGGCTTCCAGAGCCAAACCCTTGAAGAGGAAGTAGTTGCTGTCCATGAGGAGATAATACGGGAATGCCTTACTTTTGTCAAGTAAATAATACTGGATAAAGTCCTTTGCGCTCAGTATGATGTGCAAGTGTTCATTCCAGGGAGTTTACGCCGGGTCTTTGATACACAGGTAGTAACTAGATGGGCGGGCTGGTTCAGACGGGTTCCCGTTTCGGGACGGGATGCGAGGGCGGCCTGAGGGTGTCCCAGTAACTCGTGAGCTGCCGAGGTTCACCTGAAGGTTCGTCATCGTGTTCGTGCTGGTCTTTCTTCTGGGCGTCGTTCTGGGCGTCGTTCTCGATTTCGTTTTCCGCGTTTTCCCGAACTTCGTTGTCGTTCTCGTTCAGATTCGCGTTTTTGTCCTCTGCGGAGTCCGAGTCTTGGGATGCGTCTGTGTTGTCGTCTGGGGCCGGGTCGGAGACTGGAGGGTCGTCGGCTTCGTCTTCCGTTTCGTCGCTGTCGTCCTCGGTGTACTCGCCCAAATCCTTGGGATCGGGGCGTGGGGCTTCACCTGTCTTAACGGGACGGAGGGTGGAGAGGTTGGTGGCGATTTTTTCGCTCCAGGCGTCTTCTCCGAAGGCGGAGATGTATTCGTTTTCGGCGCCAGCGATAGCCTGGAGCAGGGTGCGGCTGAGGTTGGAGATGCTGGAGGCGAAGCGGGAGGAGATGTGGCGCTGGGCAGTGGCGGAGATGGTTTGGGCGAGGGCGACGCTGAGGTCGCTGTAGGAGATGTAGCGGGTGGAAAGGGAGTGGGCGATGTCCTGAGCGACTTTTTGGGCGGCGCAGGCCTGGGTTTCCTTGCGGGCGTGATAGGTACAAAGGAAGGGGTGGGCGGAAGTGAGCGGCATGGCGCATCCGCGGCCACCTGGGGAGAGAAAAGCACACACACGAGAGCGATCTGCGGCTAGGGCAGTAGACATGGGGGTTCTCCTAGATTGAGTGAAATTTTGGGTTTGATTCGGAGAATCTCGCGGAGAGCGAGACGTGGTTCTTTGCAGCAGAAGTATATAAAATGGTGAATTGGTTGTCAAGCTATTTTTGATGCCATTTTTTGCGCCCGGCTTAGGAAATGGGCGACGCGGTCGAGCGTGATTGATAAATGCTGCGTTGCCAGAGGCTTAGGCTGCGCGGAATTCTTCGAGGGAAAAACCGGAGTCTTTGAGGATGCGAAGAAAAAAAAGGGTCTTTCTCAGGATTTTCATCTCGGAGTACTGGAACCGCGATTTCGCTCTGACGGGAGACGGTCTGAAAAATTCTGGTATGGGTGACGAAGAAGTGGCGAGTGGCGAGTGGCCAGTGGCGAGTAGCGGGTATGGGTGTGCCATCCTTCTTGCACTCGAGGTGTAGTACTGTCCATCTTGCTTGTTGATGCGTTTCGATACTCGAAGGTTAATTGGTGAGGGCGTAGTCGGTGGTTAGGGTGGCGATGCGTTGCTGGGTGGTTTCGGCCATGCATTGGGACCAGATGGAGGGGCTGATGGTGCCGCCTTCGTATTGGAATTTTACGGAGTCGCAGTGGAGGTCGCGGTAGTTGAGCCAGGCGCGCTGGGCGGCGAGGAGGCGGTCCATGGCGGCTTGGTGGTGGGCGATCTGGCTGGCGTCGGCGTGGTGCTGGGCGTCGCTCAGGAAAGCTTTCATGGCATCGATGACCTTGTTGTAGGTGGCGTTCAATTGCGCGTCGGTGTCCACGTAGAGTTTGGCGAAGCAATCGTTGGCGGCCTTTTGCGTGTTGGCGTCGGCGCAGGGTTGCGGCTTGGCGGTGGCGGGTTATTTGTGGCGGGTGCGGCGGGATGGGTCAGGAAGACGAAGAGCAGGAATAAAGATCGGAACATTTTTCCCTCCTCGCGGGCTTGGGTGGGTACTGTGCTATGTGAAGAGTAACATAGCTTTTAATTAAATATTACTGTTAAATGTTAGGAATCGGAAGATAACAAAACGATGCGAATCTAAGGTTTCATCGCTGGCGGGGGAGATGATGGCAGAAATACTGGTGTAGTTGCGAAAGAAGTGGCGAGTGACTAGTGACGAGTGGCGAGTACGGAGCGGGAAGGATGCGGCGATGACGATTTGTGGCGGCGCGGGTACGCGGGCGTTTGGATTCGGTGCACGCGGGGATATTCCGAATGCGGAACAGCGAAGATGCGGGTCTGAAGGCCCGCGCTACAAGGCACCGTACGAGGCAGGCGAATTATTTTTTTGGTTTTTTGGGGGTGACGCGGAAGGCGGGGACTTGGCCGCCGCCGCTGGTGACGTTGGCGAGGCCGGTGGCGCTTAGGCGGGTCAGGAAGCCGCTTAGTTTGCCGCGGTAGAGGTAAGGGGCGAAGTCTACCAGGACGTCTTTTTGTTCCACGGCGCCGTTGTTGGCGATGTGGGGGAAAGATTCGCGGCGGATGGGGATGCGTTCTTGGGTGATCCAGGCGCCGTGTTTGCCGGAGAGGGCTTTTTCGAGGACGGCGTCCCAGGCGGATTCGTCGGTTTCCCAGCCCAGTGTTACGCCGGTGCCGCCGTATTCGTCGGCGGGTTTGAGCACCAGATTGGTGCGATGGGCGCGAATGAACGGGAGGAGTTCGATCGGTTCGCTGTAGTGGCCGGTTTTTACGTCGGCGACGACGCGGGTCCAGGGGATGTGCTTGCGGATGATGGCGCGCTCGTCGATAGAGAAGAGTCCGGAGTTGCGCTCGTCGGTGAGCACGGCGAAGAAAGATTTTACGTGGGGGATTTTGCAGCGCAGGGTGTTGGAGACGCAGACGGCGTTGGCGGCGTAGGCTTTTATCAGAGCATCGCATTCGGCGGGGCGGGCGACGATATCGTTGATCAGGACGCGGCGGTAGACCAAGTCAATTTTCTTGCCATCCGCGCTCAACGATTTTCCGTCGAAGAGCAGGTCGCGCGGGTCGCAAATTAGCGTGGGGACGCCCAGCTTTTTGAAGCGGGCTTGCAGGATTTCGAATTCAGTCCAGGTGGGGACTTCCCGCCAGTCGACGATGGCGATTTGCGGGCGCTTGGTGGTGCCGCCCCAGTCGAGAAAGCTCATCACCAAGGCGTCGAGCAATTTGGCGCTGAGCGGATAGGTGTGCACATCGAATTGCTTGACGAACTTTTCCATCACGGGCAGATCGCGGAAAAGTTCGGCGAGCGTTTCGGAGTAGCCGGCGCCGGCGGGAGATTCGGCGTTGTATTCGGCGAATTTGAGCGAATCGGGGAGCAGGAAAGCGTCGAGGCGGGAGGCGGTACTGGCCAGGCCGTAGCCGCCGGAGAGCCGTGCGAGGCGCTCCTCTTCGGGGCGGAGATGGAATTGCGCGAAGAGAGATCTATCCTGAAGAGCGGCGGTGATTACGCGCTCGCCGAGTTCGGCGACGGTTTCGGAGACCTCGCGGACGAGTTGCTCATCGGCAGGGGAAAGAAAAAATGGGCGAAGAAAAGGGCAATGGACGCGGTCGCCGAAGGTCATTTTGGCGGCGCGAAGTTCGCCGAGAAATTTGTGAGGGAAGTCGGGAGATTTGGCGAGGAAATTGTTGAGTAGCTCGTTCCACGCGGAGACGGGATCGACGGAGCGCGGCGCGGTCTTGGTCGAAGCGGTCATTTGGTCGGGGTTCCCGGTGGATTCTTTGGCGGGGCGGATTTGGGAGACGATGTCGAGCTAGACGGTGGAGTCACAGGAGCCTTGGCTGCGGCTGCCGCTGAGGCAGTGGTTGTCGCGGATGTTGTGGCCGCGGCGGCGGAGGCAACAGCGCCAGGGGCACCGGTAAATCCGGCGGCGACGCCGATTTTCAGCATTTCTTCCCAGCGCGGCCAGGGGCCGGAGGCGGCGCCGTGTAGAGCGCGGTCGATGACCAGACGCGTCATTTTCTCGACCACGTGTTCGAAATAAAATTCCGTGATGCGGTCGCGTTCGAAATCCGGGGCGGGATTCAGGAAATCGATGGCGTAGGGAATGCCGTCTTTCACGGCGAACTCGATGGTGTTCATTTCGTAGCCGAGAGCTTGATTGATGGTTTGCGCGTCTTTGACGACGCGAGCGCCGAGTTCGGCGGAGAGATAGGCGTGATCGACGTGGTAGCGGCGCTCTTTGGGATCGTAGCGAACGGGAGTGATGTCGGTTTTGCCAAAGGTGAAGCAGCGGACGTATTCGTTGAAATCGATGAATTCCTGAAGGGTCATGGGATACGGCGAAGTTTTGTCGTAGGCAGCGAGAAGTTCTTCGCGATTGTGGACTTTGTAGACGTGCTTCCACCCGCCGCCGGAATAGGGTTTCAGGATGGCGGGGCGGCCGACGTAGTCGAGCAGGCCGTCCCAATCGACGGGGTATTCGAGGTTGTGCAGGGATTCGCCGGTCAGGTCGATGTCCGGGGGATAGCCTTTTTGCGGGAGCAGGACAGTTTTAGGAATGGCGATGCCGAGTTTAGCGGCGACGGCGTAGTTGAAAAATTTGTCGTCGGCGGTCCACCAGAAGGGATTGTTGATGACGTAGGTGCCCTGCAGCACGGCGTGTTTCAGGTAGCCGCGATAGTATTCGACTTCGTGAGAGATGCGATCGACGATGACGCTGTAACGGGCTTCTTCGCCCATGCGCGTGCCGCCTAACTTGACGAATTCGGCGGAGACGCCGTCCTTGGCGCCGAGGGCATTGACGCGGGCCAGGAACGCCGGCGGAAAGCTGTATTCGCGGCCGCAGAGTAAGCCAACTCTTTTCATGGTTTGCTCCTCAGAGACAGTCTACCGCGCTGCGCTCCAGATAATGTTAATGTACGGCGCTAATTTACGGCGTGCGCCGAAACTTGCGAGTTGGCGTGGCCGCGGGTTTCCGCCACGATGTTGCGAACCACGGCTTTCAGGTCGCCGGTTTCCTGAAAAACGCGCAACTGGCGCTCCGCGCTGGTGCCTTCGCGCAGGATGGTGTTGACGTATTCGACGGCGCTGCGGCTGCCGAGATCGTCGACCACGTCATCGACGAATTCCAGCAACTCGGGGATCAAATCTTGCATGGCTACTTCCGCTTCCTTGCCGAAATCGATGAGCTTGCCTTCGATGCCGTAGCGCGCGGCGCGCCACTTATTTTCTTCGATGAGCGCGCGGCGGTACAGGCGGAAGCTCATGTTGCCTTTGTAGAGGCGATGAAGTTTTACGACGATGGCCTGCGTGAGCGCGGCGATGGCGACAGCCTCTTCGACTTTGGTGGTGCAATCGCACATGCGGAATTCCAGCGTGCCGAACGTGGGATGCGGCCGGACGTCCCACCAGATTTTTTTGCCGGTGTCGATGCAATTCAATTTAATGAGCAGGTTGACGAAATTTTCGTAGGCGCTCCAGGACTCAAACTGTTCGGGGACGCCGGTGCGCGGGAAGCGACGGAAGACGGTGGTGCGGAAAGACTTCAGGCCGGTGTTGCGGCCCATCCAGAACGGCGAACTGGTGGAAAGCGCCAGCAGGTGCGGCAGGAAATAGCGCACCATGTTCATCATGTCGATGGTGGTTTGTTTGTCCGGCATGGCCACGTGGACGTGCATGCCAAAGATCAGCAGCGAGCGGGCCAGTTGCTGCAACTCTTCGACGATATTTTCGTAGCGCTCACCGGGGGAAATGACCTGATCGATCCAACTGGAGAAGGGATGCGTGCCCGCGGCAGCAACGTGCAAACCGGCGCGGTCGGCGGCGGCGACCAGTTCGTTGCGCGTGCGGTGCATTTCGATGCGCAGTTCGTGGACGTTTTCGCAGATGTTGGTGCCGGTCTCGACGATGGATTGATGCATTTCCAGCTTCACCTGGTCGGCGATGCCGGGCGAGGCGGCGGAAACGAGTTGCATGACGTGCGAGCGCAACGCGCACGTGGCTGGGTCAATGATCTGGAACTCTTCTTCGACGCCGATGGTGAAGCGGTGAGCCATGGATGGCCCTCCGGGGGCATAGTTTAGAGCGAGGACAGCGAGGCAGCATCATACCCCGCTAGGGTGAAAAATCCTACTTGGGGGTCCCGGGTTGGTCCGGCCTGAGAATCCATGGAGATCGGGTCGCGTATTTCCCATCCGACTTAAAGGGCCGATGCCCAGCGCAACACACTCGCGGCGCACCGTTGCCGATCGCAGCAGTTGGGGTCGAGCTTCGCTAAAGTTCTTCAGGTCTGGTCAATCAATTCAACTGGCGCGTGAGCAGGGGCGTATCGACGGAGTGCACATTTCCGGTCATCTCCGAGGTCTTGCGCCAATCCACGGTGTTCATATCGATCGAGCCGGTTTGTCCGCGGGCGTCGGTGATGATTAGCAGATCGCCGTCGCGGTGGTATTTGGCCACCTCGATCACCTGGTTCGAATTCAGCACCAGCATAGTGAAATGATCGCTGGCCTGTGGGTTTGCGGCTTGGATGGTGGCGGCGGTGGTGAGCGGGAGCGCCGGCTGACTTGCGGCTGCGACCCTCGTGGCACTCGTGTTCGTAGACACCGCGAGCTGCATGGCGTTTGGCGCAGCAGTTACTTGGGAAGTTGCGTTGTAGCTGGTTGGGCGGGCAAAAGGCGGACGATCCAAATGGTTGTTCTGCGCCAGACTTCGCGGGATTACGATGTCGTCCATCAAGCGCAATTCGAGGGGTTCCTCGCCCTTTAGCGCCGGACGCGGCCCGCGGAACGGCAAGCTGACAATTTTCCACGGCCAGAGTGGAGGAATCAGCCACTCGACTACATCGCGCGTGGCGTGGCCGGTGCCGTCGATGGCGCCTTGCTTGTCGACTTTGTAGCCGCGAGCCTGGATTACTTTCGCGGGCACTGGGAAGTCGCCGTTGGGCAGGATTACGCGGTCAAAGGTGATTTTCAGGTAGCCCTTGCCGACAAAATGGCCGGGCTCCTTGTCTGCTTCGAGATGGCCGCCGAGCATGCTGCCGCGCGGGAACATGGGCCTGCCGAACTCCTGTGTGGTTCGCAAGTGACACAACACTGGGTCACCGATTGCCGCGGTCGCCGAAGAAAAATTCGGCTCGTCTAAGGTGCATTGCAGCAGCGTTCCGGCAGGCACGAGTTGATCCTGAGCGCGGATCCCCCCTGCCAACACCAGTAGCGCTGCCGCACTCACCACTATGCCGATGAGTTGTTTCATGGTCGTCCTCCAGATGGTCGTTTTCGAGCAACGGCCGTGAGAATTAGCCGTGTGCAACGGCAGGTCAGCCCGAAAGCTCGCAACCGGACACACCCGGGCAACACCTGCAGTTGCCCCACCCCAACCCCATACATCGGGAAAAGTCGCTGGCAAACTGAAATTTTTTTCGGGGAAAGGCAACGTTACCGATTCGGGGCAGTTTCCGCGGGCAGAGGTGTTTCTTTTTGGTTCATCGGGGCATTCGACGGTAAAAAGCGATGACGCTTATGTCCATTGCAACAACAAAAGCTCCGAGCTGAAGCCCGGCCCGAATCCGGCCATCAGGCCGTAATCCCCGGGGTTCATCTGCCGCTTCGTGAGCCACTCCTGAAGGATAAACAGGATGGTGGCGCTGGACATGTTGCCGTAGTCGCGAAGCACGTCCCAGGAAAACTCCGTGTGGGAGCGGCGCAGGCCCAACTCCTCTTCGACACACATGAGGAGCTTCTGGCCGCCGGGATGGAGAAGGTATGCGGTCATCTCCTGGGGAGTCAAGTTGTTGCGTCCGAGGAAGTCCTCGACCAATCCTTTGATTTTTTCGCGCAACAAGTGGGGTACGTCTTTCGAGAGCACGATGTGGAAACCCGAGTCGCGGAGATCGAAGCCCAGAGCATCCATTGATCCAGGGAGCGTGAAGGACTCGTAGTCGACGATCCTGGGGCCAGGCGAAGGGCGGTTGGTAAGCACCGCAGCTGCGGCGCCGTCGCCAAAGAGAACCGCGGAAATCAAATTAGCCTGAGAGAAATCCTTGCGCTGAAAGGTAAGCGACGGCAGTTCGACGGCAATGATCAAGACCGTTTTTCCAGGAGCGCCGCGCAGGAAATCCCACGCCCGCGAAAGCGCTATCGCGCCGGCGACGCAGCCTAATTCGGTGATGGGCAGCCGGCGGATGTTGTTGCGAAAGCCCATGAGGTTCAGCAGATGCACGTCCAGCGAAGGAACCATGTAGCCGGTGCAGGAGACGGTGATGATGAGGTCCACATCGGCTGGAGCGACGCCAGCCTTCGCCAGACATTCCTCGGCAGCTCGACGTCCCAGGGCGATGGCATGTTCCTGGTACTCCTCATTCGTCTTGGAAAGCGGCCGGGGCTCTATCGTGTATTCGATGGGGAAGACGCTGTGACGCTTGTGCACCTGCGCGTTGTCGACCACGGTCATCATGGCCTCGAGCTTGCGCTCTGGAATGTCGAACACACGCCCCATGTAGTACTTCACGTTCTCCCGAGTGATCGTATGGGGAGGCAGCGCCGTCGCGGTGGCGGCGATCGTGGGGTACGACGATGCGGCGGTTTCTCTGGGTCGATTGCTCGCGGATTCCATCAGTCTCCTTAAAAACCGCCACTGCGTCCCGCATGCTAGCGGGGACGCGTGGGTCAGACGAGGACCTTACTCTCTGTCTGAATGCGCTTGCTCTGGAATGCCTGTGAATACATCACCCAAAGGGTTGCTGGAGACAGGATATACTTCTCTGCCGCGGCAGGCGACCCAAAGGTTGGACGAAGGACGTGGTGACCGGCGATTCGTCGATTTGCACCCGAAAATCACCGGCCCCCGAAAGCTAACTTTCGGTGAGCCGCGCAGTGGGAAACTGAGCCACTATCTCGTCAGCCTAATCCTTGATTTGAACTTCCTGTCCGGTCGCTTTTCCCAATGCACGCAGGTAGGCGTCCAGGGTGCGGGTGTGCCCGAGGACAAAACGTGAGACAAAGCGGAACACGGGATTGAAAACCTGGCCGTCTTCGGTGATACGGACGATGGTAAGTTCACCTTCAGGCTGGAGGGAGTAGGTCCACGTCCCGGAGTACGGCAAATTGTCATTGACGATGCGGCGCTTTAGCGAAGTGGGAGCCGCACGATCCAGCACCTCGTAGGTGATGGTTTTTCCGTCGCGCGTGGTTTCGCGCAGCAATTCGCGTCCGCGGGGATCGGGAAGAACTTCGCTACGCGCGACATCGGGGCGCCAATCTTGCGGGCCGGCGATTAAGGAAAAAAGACGTTCGGGAGTCGCGCGATAAGCAGCGCTGCGCGAGGCGATATGATGTTTCGGCAACAACGCACCAATCGCCACAGCCAACACGAACCCAACCGCCACGATTAACAAGATTTTCACCGGTCCACGCTCCTCTTGCGTTGGCGCAGCAAAATTTTTGCGTACTTCGCCAGGCACTCGACGCCTTGCAGCGCCGTTTCTAATTCAGCGGCGGACATCAGGCGAAACATGGCGGTCACCAGCTCTCCGTCCAGAATAGTGTTCTGTTCCTTGACCCGCGCGCCAGCCGGAGTCAGCGTCAAGCTCACGCGCCGCGCGTCTTGCTTGTCGGGGCTGGTGGCGACGTATCCGCCGCGCACCAATCGCGCCACGGCAATGCTCATGGCGGAGCGGCCCACGCCCATGTGCTCGGCCAAATGCGAGAGATTCATCGCGCGCGTCGCGTGCAAATGATCGAGGACGCTGGCCTGGTGTTCGGTGACGCCTTTGCCGGCTTCGTCCTCGCGCAGATGCCGGCGATGGCAGGCGAGAAAGATGGCCGGATAGGCATCTAGAAGACGCCGAATTCTCGAGTCCAACATTAGGTGGGAGACTGTACCAGACGGTTTGATGTGTCAAACAAAATGTTGTGCGCGACGCTCCCGTGAGGGCGCCAAAAAGATCTGCGCAGGAAATTACAGCGCCGGCCACTTGAGAGAACGTCAGCGTACGGAGCAGAGACCGAGGGCAAAATGAAACCGGCATGCACGGGCAAGCTATTTCACGCGCGCCCACCCATGCCGGCCGGAGCTGCAGAATTACAGCGAACGCAGAAAATTCAACAAATCCTGTTGCTGCTGAGCGTTGAGGCGCTTGAAGTTGCGAATCACGCCATTCGCTTCGGAACCCTGGCTGGCGTGTTCCCCAATGGCATCCAGCAGGTCCGTGGTGCGACCGTCGTGCAGGAAGAAAATGCGCTGCCCGAGTCCCCACAATGGCGCGGAGCGAAACTCGTCCGGTCCCGCCGAACCTTGCGACACGCCGTCCGCAAGATTCGTTCCCATGTGGTGTACCAACAAATCAGAAAATAAGTTGGCCGCGCCGGGACCCAAGCTTGGGGTAAAGGAAGATGCCGCGATCGGAAGCACGGAGGTATGGCATAGCGCACAGCCAACGTTGTTGAACACGCGGCGGCCATCAGAAATGGATTGTGCGCCGCCCGGGCTGGTGCTCGAAGGCGTAGGCGGGGCCAGTAGGCGCATGAACATAGCAAACTGCACGATATCGCTGGGAACTGCGTAGTCGGGAGACGCGGTCATGTTGGTTTCGTCTTCCGGCGTGGGATTTATTCTGCAGTTGGCCGGAAGGCCGGACTGCAGCGCCTCGTCCGGACTGGCGCGCTCGTTCTGAAACAGCTCGTTGGTTACACCCATTTCGACGTTGTAGGCTTCGCCCGCGAACATCTCCAGGGATTTATTTTGCGCTTTCCACCCAAATCGCGTAATTCCGCCATCATTGCCGTCGCGATTCGGATGGCCGGCGATGCCGAGTTCATTTTTTGCAATGACATTGGCATTCCTATTCGAAAGGATCGCCTCATCGGGGATGTTTTCAAGTAACCCGGCGCCAAAAATAGGAGTGGGGATGCGGAAGATGACGTTACTCAGCGCCAGATTGTGAGCGAAATCGGGCTGCGTGATTGCGCAGGCGCCGGCGTCGGCGCGCCCGGTGATGACAAAAAGATCGTGCACCCCACCATCGGGAGTGTCACCCAGCGAGCCGTCGCTATTCAAAAAAAACTTGAAGCGCGCCACGCGGACGGGCCATCCGGGGCGATGAAACTGGGCAGGACATTGAAGGCGCTGGCAAACTGCATCTGCGGATTCAATCCCAGGAAGGGAAACGCGCTAGTGCTTGGGCTGCTACCGCCGGTGCTGGGCTGCGCGTGGCAGCTGGCACATTGGTTGGCGTTGAAACGCGGTCCAAGGCCATTGTTGGTCCCTCCCTGCACGACATCGATGCTCAGGAAGCGGTTTAGTCCATTGATGAAGAAGTCTGTCGCCCCGGGGGTTTGTGCCAAGGATATGAGGGGCTGGCCCGCGTCAATCGAGCCGTCCCGGACGCCCGGATCGCGCGGCACGAGCTGTCCAAGCAACACGCTCGCGGAGGAAACAAGCAACATCACGAGGGCGATGCACACTACGATCTTGCTCCGTCGAGAGGGCCTGGCTTTGTCGATCAAACGAACGATGGACGTTTGCAGCATGGGTTCGGCTCCTTTTCCATTGGCCGATGGCGGCACGTTCCGGGCAGAGCGGTAGCTTGCCGCCCTGGGGCAGCGCTACGCCGGGTCGCCGGCACTTGCGACCCCGCTCGTGCGGGATGGATCAGAACGCTGGGATAGGTCTGGAATCGCATCGAGCTGCGCGGCGCGATGCGAAAGTCCTGGCGTTGGGCTGGATTTCTCTGCGGGGTAAACTATTGCAGACGAACGTTGCCGTCATCTGGACGGAGGTCCAGATTTGGGACAGTGGCTGAAAGCTGGCACAACGACGCTCGGCGGATGCGCGAATGGAAAGTAAGCTTACAGCGGCGGAAACGGAGTAAATCGGCGGGAGGTACTGCGCGCGAACCTGCGAGGAGTCGCCGGAGTCGCACCAATAAAAAAGTGCGCCCGTAGAGGTGCTGAAGATGGGTCGCGCAGCTCGACCGGCGGTGCGCTACCGGTAAATCCGCGACTCCCAGTGGGCCACTAAGCGCCCATGGCGCGGCGCTGCTGAAAGCATTCGCGGCAAAATACCGGGCGCCCTTGCGTGGGGCGGAAGGGAACGGTGGTTTCTTTGCCGCACTGGGAACAACTGGTCTTGGTTTCGGAGCGCACGGGAGAGGACCCGCCGCTGCCTCCGCCACCCTCGGCGCGCTTGGCCTTGCAGCCTTTGCAGCGCTTCGGTTCGTTCTTAAACCCTTTATCGGCGAAGAACATCTGTTCTCCGCCGGTAAAGACAAACTCGGCGCTACATTCCGAACATTTCAAAACCCGATCGTGGTATTCCATTGCTGCTATCCCCCTGACCAAACCTTGGGCAAGGGACGGGGCCTTTGCAGAGGGAGCCAAAGGGGATGGGCATACCAATAGTCCGTGGGAACCGGGCTGGGTCCCTTGGGCCAAAGGGCGCGAAGGTGCTTGAAACTACCCAAACGTCGTACCTGACCGGGGTCTGATTCTCGGAAGTGCAGCGCCGAGGCGTGACACGAGGCGGAGATTAGTCCGCTTCGCGCCGCTGCTTCTTGCGTAGTCGCTTCCGCGAAAGGGCTTCTTTGGCCCGGCGCTTTTCACCGGGTTTCATATAGAAGCTGTGCTTCTTGATTTCTTTAATGATGTCTTCCTGTTGCACCTTGCGCTTGAAACGGCGCAGAGCATTTTCCAGAGACTCACTCTCTTGAATGATTACTTCAGCCACTCTTAAATTCACCCCCAAGCCGGTTCGGATTGGTATCTAGCGGCGTCTCAGCACATGGCGGACGCCGTCCCTGTTCATAAGTATCGCATGTAAAAGCGCTGTTGTGTTCCCGTCACAGGCAGCAGCGGCAAAAGGGATGATTAAGTCCTTGGCATCTTCTAATCAATCGGAGGTGTCTAAGTCAAGCTATCTTTCGGACAGGTCCTCGACCATCTCCAGGCGGTCCTATACGTAACCAAACTCCCAATATAGTGAGGATATGGTTAAGGCCGGAGCGGATTGGCGTGATGGTTTGAAGTTGGCCGGCGCCGCGATCCGAGGGGAGGAAACGGAGATTGGATGGAAAGGACCACTGTCAAAAAGATCATCGCTAAAGGGTCAAACAAGGGGCCACGGCCTCCGCTGTTTCCCTGATTGCCTTTTTGTGCGGTACTGCTAGAATCCACCCGCCTTCAGTCCACGGCCGCTTTGAGTTCATGGTTGCAGGAGCGATTCATGCCTGACATGCGGGATGCCATAGGGGTGTTGCTCGCGGGTGGCCAGGGCGAACGCCTGTGGCCGCTGACGCGCGACCGCGCCAAGCCAGCCGTCCCTTTCGGAGCGCTCTACCGCATCATCGATATCACGCTTTCCAATTGCATCAATTCCGATTTGCGCCGGGTGTTTGTGCTGACGCAGTACAAGGCGCTCAGCCTGAACCGGCACATACGAGCGGGGTGGTCGCCGCTCGCGGGACTTGGCGATTACATTGAAGTGCTGACGCCGCAGATGCGGGTTTCCAAAGAGTGGTATCAGGGTACGGCAGATGCGGTGTACCAGAACATCTATTCGATTGGCAGCGAGCGGTCGAAGTACACGTTCATACTCAGCGGCGATCACATCTACAAAATGAACTACAGCCGCATGCTGCAGCAGCACGTGGATTCCGGGGCGGATGTGACGGTGGCGACGATTGAGTTCCCGGTAGAGCAATCGGCGAAGCAATTCGGCGTGATCGAGACGGACAAGGAATGGCGGATTCGGGGATTTGAGGAAAAGCCGGAGAAGCCGAAGGAGTCGCCGCACCGGGCGGGATACTGCAATGCCTCGATGGGAATTTACATTTTCAATACGCAGCTGTTGATTCCCATTTTGCTGGCCGATTCCGAAGATCCAAAATCGCATCACGACTTTGGCAAGGACATTATTCCGCGGATTATTTCGAAACATCGCGTATTCGCTTACAACTTCGTCGATGAAAACCGCAAGGATGCGCTGTATTGGCGCGATGTGGGAACGCTGGACGCTTACTATGAAGCGAACATGGACCTCGTGAGCGTGTCACCGGTTTTCAATTTATACGACCGGGATTGGCCGCTGCGCACCTGGCAGCAGCAATGGCCGCCGGCAAAGTTCGTGTTTGCGGATCCCGAACGCATGGGCGTGGCCACCGACTCGATCGTGGCGGGCGGCTGCGTGATCTCCGGCGGACGCGTGCAGCGCTCGGTGCTGGGCTACAACGCGCGCGTCAACAGCTACTGCGAAGTTTCCGACTCGATCATTTACAACCACGTGAATATCGGCCGGCACTCGCGCATCCGCCGCGCCATCATCGACCGTCACGTGGGCCTGCCGGAACACACGGAAATCGGCTACGACACGGAAGCGGACAAAAGGCGCTTCCACGTAACGGAATCGGGCATCGTGGTGGTGATCCGCCAGGAATCACTTATCGAAGAGCCGGAATCGCCGTAGAGCGTAACGAGGAAGCCCGCTGTTCCCCCATCGTTCGCGACGCGAGCGAAGCCTGCCAAGTCGTGACTTCCTCACGCTCGTGGATTGTCGCGGCGGTGTCCGCCCGTTGATTTGCTGGCGTGATTTCTCAAATTCGCGGCGCAGACGCGGCCCGGTTCGCCGGGCAAATTCGCTTGTTCTGGTACAATTTGTGTTCTGAGAGCACATAGGAGATTTATTGATGTCCACGAAAATTGCCCGCGTTCACGCCCGGCAGGTCATTGATTCACGCGGGAATCCCACGGTTGAAGCGGATGTGATGCTGGAAGGCGGAGCGCTAGGGCGCGGAGCGGTGCCATCGGGTGCGTCTACGGGCGAGCATGAAGCGCTGGAATTACGCGACGGCGATAAATCGAAATATTTAGGAAAAGGCACGCTGAAAGCGGTGGCGAATGCGAACGGAGAAATTGCGAAAGCGGTGATGGGGCTGGATGCGGCGGATCAGCGGGCTCTTGATCACGCGATGATCTCGCTGGATGGCACGCCGACGAAGTCGCGACTGGGGGCGAACGCGATTTTGGCGGTGTCCATGGCGGCGGCGCGGGCGGCGGCGGTGGCGTCGAAGCAGCCGCTTTATAGATATTTGTCGCAATACTCGACGGACAAGAGCGCGAGCCTCCTTCCCTGTCCCATGATGAACATCCTGAACGGCGGAGCGCATGCCGATAGTTCCGTGGACTTCCAGGAATTCATGGTCATGCCGATCGGCGCGCCGAATTTCTCGGAGGGGTTGCGCTGGGGCGTGGAAGTGTTTCACGCGCTGAAGGCCGCTTTGAAAAAACGCGGGTATTCGACGGCGGTAGGCGACGAAGGCGGCTTTGCTCCGAGCTGCAAGTCGAATGAAGAAGCGATCCAAATCGTGCTGGAAGCGATTGGCGCTGCGGGGTACAAGGCCGGCGAACAGGTGAGCATTGCGCTCGATCCCGCGGCCAGCGAATTTTACGACAAGGCCAGCGGGAAATACGTCTTCAAGAAGTCGGACAAGAGCGCACACTCACCGGAAGAGATGGCCCGCTATTGGACCGCATGGGTGGAGAAATATCCCATCGTATCGCTGGAAGATGGCATGTCCGAGGACGATTGGGCCGGCTGGAAGGCACTGACGCAGAGCGCGGGCGGCGCAACCGCCAAGAAAAAAATCCAGCTGGTCGGCGACGACATTTTTGTGACGAATACGGAGATTTTCGCGCGCGGCATCAAAGAGGGCATTGGCAACGCGATTTTGATCAAGCTGAATCAAATCGGCAGCGTCACGGAAACCATCGACGCCATTGAGATGGCGCGGAAGGCCGGCTACAACGCGATCATCTCGCATCGCTCCGGCGAAACCGAAGACACGTTCATCGCCGACCTGGCAGTAGCCACGGCAGCCGGACAGATCAAAACGGGTTCAGCCAGCCGAACCGACCGGATCGCAAAATACAATCAGCTGTTGCGCATCGAAGAAGAATTAGGAGCCGCCGCAAGATTCAACGGCCACGCCGCTCTCGGCAAGAATTAGAATCAACGCGAGAGCCGCCAATAATCGCGGGCGGCCAGAGATTATCCCTCATGGCGAAATTCGAGAAACACATTTTTGTGTGCATGAACACGCGCGAAGCGGGCCACCCGCGCGGCTGTTGCGATCCCAGCGGCCAGGGCGAACTGCAGCGGCTGTTCAAGACCACGCTCGCGCAGCAGGGCATCGCGAATGCGGCGGTGCGCGCGAACAAGTGCGGCTGTCTGGATCAGTGCGAGTTGGGTCCAACCGTGGTGGTGTATCCGGAAGGCGTTTGGTATGGGCATGTCCGTCCGGAAGACGTCGACGAAATTATCGCTTCGCACATCGTAGGTGGCCGACCGGTGGAGCGGCTCAGGATTCCAGACGCGGTGCTGAATACCACGCATAAGAAATCATGATGCAAAACGAGCGGGCGGCTGCAAAGGAGTTATCGAAGATGTCGGGCCGACGCTCTGCGGACATGCCTAAAGAACTGGCCGTTCGCCACGCCGAGGAAGGCGATGTCGCCGCCGTCACACAACTGGTGAACGCAGCGTTTGAGGTGGAGCGATTTTTCCTCGGCGCGGACCGTCTCAACGCCACGGAGGTGCGTGCTAGAATGGGGCGCGGCACGTTTTTGTTGCTGGAAGATTCCGGCACCGTGGTTGGCTGTATCTACGCGGAACTCCGCGGCGAAAACGGCTACATCGGTCTGCTTTCCGTGGAACCCACGCGTCAGGGCTCTGGTCTGAGCCGAATACTGATGAACGCGGCGGAAGAACATTTTCGCGAGCGCGGCTGCCGCTTGGCAGAATTGCGCGTCGTTAACTTGCGGACAGTGCTGCCTGGGTACTATCGGCATCTGGGCTACCGCGAAGCCCGCACGGAACCATTCCCGGCGGATATTCCCGCGCTGCTGCAGTGCCACTTCATCGTGATGACCAAAGCATTGTGATGACCCAGCATTGTGATGACCAAAGCGCTGGTGTGAACGCGAGGGGCGGTTGGATGAGCGCGGTTCGAGGGGGTAGTCAAGCTCGCGCTGTTGAGGCAGAATACGGATTCACTTTCTGGGGGAAATATGAATCGCAGCATTGTTCTTGCGTCGATGCTATGCGCCGCAGCATCGCTCGCGCCAGTTTCGCGCGTGATTCTGGGGGAGGACACGCCGCTCTACGGATTTTCCGCTGAGTCTTCGCGCACCGAGCGGCAGTGGGAAGACAAGCTGCGAACTATTCCCAAGCCGGAAAATCTGCGCGCGTACATGGAGCATCTGACCTTACGACCGCACAACGTCGGTTCGCCTTACGACAAAGAAAACGCGGAATGGATTCTCGCAAAATTCAAGGAATTTGGGCTCGACGCGCACATCGAAAGATTCGATGTGCTGTTCCCCACGCCAAAAGAGCGCTTGGTGGAACTGGTCGATGGCGGCCCGCACTTTGTGGCCAAGCTGCAGGAACCCACAATTCCGCAGGATCCCACCTCTAACCAGCAAAGCGAGCAGTTGCCGCCTTACAACGCATATTCCGCCGATGGTGATGTCACCGGTCCGCTGGTATACGTAAATTACGGCATTCCGGAAGACTACGAAGTGCTGGAGCGACACGGCGTCTCCGTGAAGGGCGCCATCGTGATCGCGCGGTATGGCCACTCTTGGCGCGGAATCAAACCAAAGGTGGCTGGCGAACACGGAGCGATTGGTTGCATTATTTATTCCGATCCGCGGGACGATGGCTATTCTCCCGGCGAAACTTATCCTGCCGGTCCGTATCGCCCGAAGGACGGCGTGCAGCGCGGCAGCGTGCAGGATAGCGGCGAATTCATGGGAGATCCGCTCACGCCCGGAGTTGGCGCTACGCCCGATGCCAAGCGCTTGCCGATCAAAGATGCGCCAACGATCACGAAAATTCCCGTGCTGCCCATGTCCTACGCCGACGCGCAACCATTGTTAGCCGCGATTTCCGGACCGGTCGCGCCACCCGCATGGCGCGGAAGCTTGCCGCTTACCTATCACATCGGCCCGGGGCCCGCGAAAGTGCACCTTAAAGTATTTTCCAATTGGGACATCAAGCCTCTGTACGACGTGATCGCAAAAATACCCGGGTCCGTGTATCCGGACGAATGGGTGATTCGTGGGAATCACCATGACGCGTGGGTGAACGGCGCCGAGGATCCCATCTCCGGGCAAGTGGCCCTGCTGGAACAGGCGCGCGCAACCGCGGAACTGGTGAAGGCCGGATGGAAGCCCAAGCGCACGATCATTTTTTGCGCCTGGGATGGCGAAGAGCCGGGCTTGCTCGGCTCCACGGAATGGGTGGAGACGCATGCCGACGAATTGCGCCAGCACACCGTGGCGTATATCAATTCGGATGTTAACGGCCGCGGTTTCTTCTGGGCAGAGGGCTCGCACTCGCTCGAGAAGTTCATCAATGACGTAGCACGCGACGTACAGGATCCGGAGACCAAGCTGACGCTGTGGAAACGCATGCAGCTCAGGCAAATCGTCAGTCCCGATGAAAAGAACGATCGCGAGGAGGCTCGCAATCGCGCCGATTTGCGCATTGGCGCGCTCGGCGGCGGCTCCGACTACGGTCCCTTCCTCAACATCGTTGGCATCGCTTCGCTGGATATCGGGTTTGGCGGGGAGAGCGGCGGCGGAATCTATCATTCGGCTTACGATGATTTTTACTGGTACACGCACTTTGGAGACACGGATTTTTCTTACGGCCGCACGCTCTCGGAGGCTGGCGGCATCGCCGCCATGCGCCTGGCGGATGCGGACTTGCTGCCATTCGATTTTTCGGACTTCGCGGATACGCTGCAGATGTACGTCCGCGAGTTGAAAAAATTCTCGGTGGAGCAGCGCGAAGAAGTGAAAGAGCGCAACCTGAAGATTGCGGAAGGCGCGTTTACCGCGAGCGCCGATCCGAAGGAAACGTACGTCGCGCCAAAGAAGGAGGAGGTTCCGCCGTTTCTTAATTTTGCGCCACTGGAAAATTCCGTGGACAGCGTAACGCGCAGCGCCGAGGAGTATAAAAAAGCGCTGGCGAAGGCCAATGAAAATGGCGGTGTGGCGCTGGCGGCTACTTCCACGGCGGAAATCAACCGCATGCTGATCGACAGCGAGCGCAAGCTCACCACCCCGCAAGGGCTGCCGGGGCGTCCCGGCTACAAGCACGAGCTTTATGCCCCCGGGGAATACACCGGTTACGAAGCCAAGGCGATCCCCGCGGTGCGCGAAGCCATGGAGCAGAAACACTGGAAGCAGGCGGAAGATAGCATCGTGCGGGTGTCGAAATTGCTTAGCGAGGAAGCTGCGCTGATTTCCGCGGCAGCGGAAAAACTTTCCGCCGCGAAATAAATTTCCGCGCAGAGCTTTTGTGCAACCGAAGAAGCGAAATTTACCGCGTGTAATTGGCCGCGTAGGGCGGCACGGGAATGGCTGGATCGCAGCGTTCGTCGCGCACGGGCGCCCCGGGAACGAGCGTCAACGGAATAAGGCCGGCCCAGACCGGTAGTTCGTAATCCGGGGCATCGTCTTCGACCGGACCCACGCGCAGCTTCGCCGAAACTTCCGTAAGCGGCAGGCGCAGAATACTCGTGGCCTTCAACTCTTTTTCGTTGGGTTGCCGCGCTTCGTTCCAGCGGCCGGGAAGAATTTTTTCCGTGAAGGCGCGCAGGGCCGCCAGTTTTTCCGCGGGCTCATCGAGCAGGGTGGCGTGTCCCAGAGCTACCACCGAACGATAGTTCATCGAGTGGTTGAACACCGAACGCGCCAGAACCAGTCCGTCCACGAGCGTGACCGTCAGGCACACCGCGAGTCCACCGCTGAGGCTGCGCAGCATCCTGCTCGCCGCCGATCCGTGAAAATAAATAGAATCTCCGACCCGCGCGAACATGGTGGGAATCACGAACGGCTGTCCGTCGACGGTAAATCCCACGTGGCAGACAAATCCCTCATCGAGAATCTTGTAAATTACTTCGCGGTCATGCGAACCGCGATGCGGCTCGCGCACCACGCGCGTGCGCTCGGTTGGCGGAATCAGTTCGGACACGACGACACCTCGTTAAGAAACTCGGCGCAAAGTTGATAGCCGGCGCCGACGCGGCATGAGTGGGGAACAACCGCAAGTATGCTAGCACGCCGGGCCCTGCCGATAACGCTCGCAGCGCTGTAACATGCCGCTGGGCTGTGAGAAACTATCGTACTTAATGCGTGGAGCAATTTGCCCGCAAAGGGAACGGTCTGGCGGCACACGAAATGACAACCACACCAGCTATGCACCAGGAAACAACCACCGCCATTGATACCGCTTGGGTGCGCGCGCAGTTTCCATCGCTGCAATTCCGCGTGAACGGCCAGCCCGCGGTTTTTTTCGACGGGCCCGCCGGCACGCAGGTGGCGCAGCAGGTCACCCGAGCCATCCAGGATTATCTGCTGCACAACAATGCCAACACCTGCGGAGCGTTCGCCACCAGCCGTCAATCGGATGAAGCGATCGCCGCGGCACGCTTGGCCATGGCGGATTTTTTTAATTGCGACGCCAGCGAAGTGGTCTTCGGGCAAAACATGACGACCATTACCTTCGCGCTGGCCCGCGCCATCGGGCGCGAGCTGCAAGCGGGCGATGAAATCGTAGTCACGACGCTGGACCACGACGCCAACGTGGCTCCCTGGAGAGCGCTGGAAGAAAAAGGCGTGGTCATCCGTCAGGCAGATATTCGCGAATCCGACTGCACGCTTGACCTCGAAGATCTGCAAAAAAAAATCACCGCCAAAACCAAGCTGGTCGCCGTAGGCTATGCGTCGAACGCGGTGGGCACCATCAATCCCGTCATGGAAATCACGAAAATGGCCCACGCCGCGGGTGCGCTGATGTTTATCGATGCCGTGCACTACGCGCCGCACGGCCCCATCGACGTCAAAGCGCTCGGTTGCGATTTCCTCGTCTGCTCGTCCTACAAATTCTTTGGCCCGCACATGGGCACGCTCTACGGCAAACGCGAACACCTGGAAAATTTGCGTCCCTATAAATTGCGGCCCGCTCCCGAGCAAATTCCCGACCGCTGGGAAACCGGGACGCAGCTTCACGAATTGATCGTGGGCATCAACGCCGCGGTCGACTATCTCGCCAGTCTGGGCCGGCGCTGCGACGCCCGCGCAGCAACGCGACGCGCGGCGCTGTTGGCGGCCTTCGCCGCGACGGTAGCGTATGAACGTACGCTGCTAACCAGACTCGTCGCTGGCTTGCTCGAAATTCGCAATCTAAAATTCTTCGGAATCACCGATCCCGCGCGTTTTGCCGAACGCTGCTCCACCATCTCGCTGCGTATCGGTGACCATAATCCGACGGAGATCGCCACGTTTCTCGGCGACCGCGGTATCTTCACCTGGGACGGCTGTTTTTACGCACTGAACTTGACGGAGCGCCTCGGCGTTCAGGATAGCGGCGGCCTCTTGCGGGTTGGTTTGGTGCACTACAACACCATGGATGAAGTAGAGCGCTTGCTGGCAGCGCTGAACGAATTTGCCGGCAAATAACCGCGGTTTAGGCGTGGCACGAATGCGCCAAAAAATCCAAGTCTCAAGGTATGCTGATCATTCATGAGCAAAAAAAAGCGACCAATCCTACTAACGGTGCTGGACGGCTGGGGCTACCGCGCCGAAACGGCCAACAACGCCATCGCACTGGCACGCAAACCAGCCTACGACGAGTTATTGCGAAAATTTCCGAACACGCTGATTCACACGTCGGGCCCGTACGTCGGGCTTCCAGAGGGCCAGATGGGCAACAGCGAAGTCGGGCACATGAACATGGGCGCCGGGCGCATCGTGCACATGGACATCACGCGCATCGACGTGCTGGTCGCGAATAAACAGTTACAAAATGTTCCGCTCTTCCAGCAAGCGATGGAACGCGGGCGCACGCATCAGCTGCACCTCATGGGCCTGCTCAGCGATGGCGGGGTGCATTCGCACATCCAGCACCTCTTCGCATTGCTGGAAATGGCGAAGCAATACGACGTGAAAAAAGTTTTTGTCCACTGCTTCATGGATGGCCGCGACACGCCCCCGCACAGCGGCCAGGGTTTTGTGGGTCAGTTGCAGAAAAAAATGCGCGAACTCGGTGTGGGGCAAATTGCTTCGCTGGTCGGGCGCTATTACGCGATGGACCGCGACAATCGCTGGGAACGGATCGAACTGGCGTATCGCGCGATCGTCCACGGCGAAGCTGAAACACGCACGAGCGATCCAATCGCCGCGCTGCAGCAGAGTTACGCGCAAGAAGTGACCGATGAATTTGTGAAGCCCATCGTGGTCACCGCCGGAGAAGCGAGTTCCGCCAAGCCCGCCGGTCAAATCCGCGACGAGGACGCGGTAATTTTCTTCAACTATCGCGCGGATCGCGCGCGGCAGATGACTTACGCGCTCGCGGTTACGGAGCTCGATAAGTTCGCCGACCCCGCCCGTCCGAAAAATCTGTTTTACGTGGCCATGACCCAGTACGATAAAAACTGGCCGTGGCTGAAATTTGTGATCGCCCCGGAAAAACTGGAGCAGATACTCGCGCAAGTTTTCGCCAAACTGCAATACAAGAATTTGCGTACCGCAGAAACCGAAAAATACGCTCACGTCACTTATTTTTTTAACGGTGGAGTCGAAAAGCCATTCGCGGGTGAAGAACGCATCCTGGTCGCTTCGCCAAAGGTCGCGACCTACGATTTAAAGCCGGAAATGTCCGCACAAGGCATAACCGACACAGTGGTGAAAGCCATCGAGGGACAGGAATTCGACGCCATCATCATGAACTATGCCAACGCCGACATGGTGGGGCACTCCGGCAAACTCGAAGCGGCCATCAAAGCCGTCGAAGCGGTGGATGCCGGCCTCGGCCAGATTTATCAATCTTTGAAAGCGCGCTTCGATGATGCCGCCTGGATCATTACCGCCGATCACGGCAACGCCGAAATGATGGTCGATCCAAACACCGGCGGGGCTCACACTTATCACACGACGAACCCGGTCCCGTTCATTTTGGTGAGCGGCGACGAAGGCGTGCGTCTGCGCCCCGGCGGCTCGCTGCGCGACATTGCGCCGACCATGCTCAGCGCCCTCAACCAGCCGCGCCCCGACGAAATGACGGGCGAAGATCTTTGCGTTTGGCCTTGGGTGCGCAGCGCTGAATCGCGCTCTGGGGAATAATCTGCAAAGTGTAACGGTGAACGCATACCTTTAATGACCATGCAGCGAACCATTCCCCGAGATACCGGCCTATTAATCTGCGCCTGGCAGCCGTTCACCGAATGGCAGGCCAAACCGCTGGTTGCTGAAACGTTGCGGCGGCTTTGGCCGGAAATGCGCGTCGCCCACGCGCCCACCTTTGATGATTTGCCCCCATATCTTCCCGATGCCGACATTTTCGTAGGCGCATCGCTGCGCCCCGACCAACTGCAAATGGCCAAGAAACTAAAATGGATTCACTCCACCTCCGCGGGAGTGGGCCAACTGGCTTATCCGGAACTGGTGGCATCAGGAATCGTGGTGACCAACGCCAGCGGGGTATTTTCCGTTCCCATGGCCGAACACACCATGGGTTTGCTGCTGGCGCTGGCGCGAAATTTCCCGGACACGGTGCGCCAGCAAGACCAGAAAATCTGGTCGCAGCAAGCCTTGTGGGATAAACCGCAGCATCTAACGGAACTGAACGGCGCCACGCTGCTGATCGTCGGCTTCGGCTCAATCGGACGCGAAATCGCCAAACGCGCGAGCGCCTTCGAATTGCACGTGATTGGCGTGACGCGCTCCGGCAAAGGCGATAGGACCCACGCGCAAGAAATCGTCTCCATCGAAAAACTGGATGAAGTCCTGCCGCGGGCAGACTACGTGGTGCTGGCCGCGCCCGAAACGAACGAAACCAAGCAACTCTTCGACGCGCAGCGTCTCGCACGCATGAAGCGCGGCGCACGATTGATTAATCTCGGCCGCGGCTCGGCAGTCGACGAAGCGGCATTGGTGCGCGCGCTGCAAACTGGTCAGCTCGGCGGTGCAGCCCTCGATGTAACGGAAATCGAGCCGCTCCCCGGCGAAAGCCCGCTTTGGACCGCGCCCAATCTCTTCATCACGCCGCACACCAGCGCGATAAGCAGCCGCCTGTGGCAGCGCGAAACGGACTTGCTGGTGCAGCTGCTGGAGCGCTGGTTCGACGGACGCGAACTCTTCAACCTCGTGGATTTAAACAAAGGCTACTAAGTCCCGAAACTTCCTTGCAGGTGTGTCCCGCGCGGAGGGAACCGCGCGCGCTCTCGCCGAGGCAGAACGAATTAACGGACTAATCGCCCACTCCGCCCTTCGGCGCTTGATAACCCTCCCGGGCATAAACCACATACTTCTGTTTCTTGCCTTTTTGATCCAGCACGGTGAGCGGTCCGCCATCGGGCGCGACCAGTTCGACTTTAATCTTGTGATATTTGCCGTCGTTGCCGTTGGTGGGCGTGTACGACAAATTATATTGATGCCGCAAAAAGCTCGCCACCGTCTGGAAAATCCCGGGAATCTCTCCGTCAAATTGCGGAAACCACGCGAATCCTCCGGTCATGGAAGAAAAATTCTTCAGTTCATTCTCCGCCTGCAGAAAGTCGATCTCGGAGCGCTGCGATCCGCGCAATTCTTGGCGGTTGGTAAACATTTTCCCCAGACCTACGCAAAAAATCGGTATATCGCTCTGGCGCAGTTCTTTGAAAGTCTGGTCCAGCGTATGTTTCGAAAAAGTATCAATCCCGCTGGCCAGCAGCAAAATCGACTTCTTGCCTTTGACGTCTTTCAAGCGGTCGTTGGTCTCGAGCAGCGCATCGAAAACATTGGATTCGCTGAACCCCGGAAAATAAAGATGATAAATCGCGTTGCGCACTTCGTTCTTATCCTGGGTGAAGTCCACTTCCAGGCGCGTTTTCATGTCAAACGTTTCCAGCGCCACCCAGTCTCGCTGCTGCAGGTTCGGAAACAGCGCATCCGCCCAGTATTTTGCGTAGAGCGCGAAAAATCCTTGCGCGCGCGAACTGAATTCCATCAGCACCACCATGGTAATCGGCGAATCTCCCGCGTTGAATCCGGTGATCGTTTGCGGCACGCCATCATCGGTAATCCTGAAATTTTCTTTCTTTAGTCCCATCAGCAGGTCGCCGTGCTGCGTCGTGGCCACGGCATCCACGGTCACGATAGGCGCTTCCACGGAAATGCTGACGCCGGCTTGCGGCGGCGGGGCGGTGGCGGGTTTCTGGTCGGAAGGTGGGTTCTGCTGCGGTGCCTGGGCCCCGCCCTGTGGACCCGTCGGCGCCTGCCCACGAACATTTGCCAATGCCAGCAAGGCCATCGCCCCCACCAGCGTTATCGCCAGTATTCGATTCCGGTTCGCTTTCATGCGTACCCCTCTCGCCCCTCGACAAACTGCAATCTCAAGCCGTTCGCGCGGCAATTTTATCTCAGGCCAGGGTATCGCAACCCTGGTTTCGCACGCGGCCGAAAAATCCCCATCCCGTTATTGACGAGCCGAGGCGCTGGCCCGTGAATCTCCGATGAGACGCGCACTCACCCGTTGAAGTTACGCAACGCCCGCGAATTGGCCGCGGCCAGCCGCCTACAACCGCATGCTAGTATGAAGCACATCCCGTGCAAAACGTTTGCCGGGATGATTTTGCCTGGGCGGTATGTAGCCGAGAAGCCCATAGCGAGGATGGATTCGTGAAGCGCAGACCAAACATGCGGTATTTTTCAGGCCTGCTGGCGCTGTTTTTTGCTGCTGCCCAACCGCTTCTCGCACAAGTGCCAGGGAGCGGCCCGGGAATTCCATCGAGTCCGCCAATTTCCGCGCCAGCCCCGCAAGCGGGAGACAGCGCGGCCCTCGCCCGCGAAGCACAAGGCTGGCTCGCGGACCTAATCAAAATCGACACCTCGAATCCCCCGGGCGGCGAAGACCCGGCGGCGAAATACGTTGCGGGCGTTTTACAAAAAGAAGGATTAAGTCCGGAAATTCTGGAAGTCACGCCGGGCCGCAGCGCAGTTGTGGCGCGTCTGCGCAGCACCGCGATGGCGGATCCTTCACGGGCTTTGCTGCTGGTCGCGCATCTGGACGTGGTGCCCGCCGACAAATCGCGTTGGACGGTCGATCCGTTTGGCGCGGTGATCAAGGATGGATATTTGTACGGTCGAGGCGCCATCGACGACAAAGGCATGCTCGCCGCAAATCTCGCCGCGTTCATCGCCCTCAAGCGGTCCACCGTGCATCTGGAGCGCGACGTGATTTTCCTGGCCACCGCGGACGAGGAGACCAGCGGCGATGCCAGTATCAGAAATTTGGCGCTCAAGTATTGGGACAAATTCGCCGCCGGTTACGCCATCAACGAAGGCGGCAACGTTTTTGTGAAAAATGGCAAGGTGCAATACATCGGCCTGCAAGCCAGCGAAAAAGTCTCCACAAATATCACGGTCGTCGCACACGGCACTTCCGGCCACGCCTCGCAACCCACAAAAGATAACGCCGTGGTACACCTGGCTGCGGCCGTTGCGAAGATCGGCGCATATAACGCGCCCGTCCGTTTTACCACCATCGTGCGCAGATATTTCGAAGGCCTCGCGCCGCTTGAAGACGATGAACTTGGCAAATGGATCCGTTCTCTGGATACGCCAGACCGCGGCGAGCACGCGCAGCATGTAATTTCCGATGCGAGTCCGCTCTGGAACGCCATGCTCCGCGACACCATCGCGCCCACGATGTTGAACGCCGGCACGGCACGCAACGTAATTCCTGGCGAAGCCCGCGCGAATCTGAATGTGCGCTTGTTGCCGGGCGACACCATCAACACGGTGGTCGACGACCTGAATAAGCTGGTCAACGATGCGCAGGTGCGCCTCGAAGTTCTCCCCAACGCAGGATTGGCCGCCCCGGATTCTTCGCTCGAGAACGACTTCTACGCGACCGTCGCGCGCATTGCCACCAGGGAGTTTGGGGGAGCGCCAACGCTCCCGTTCCAATCCACATGGGCCACGGATTCCTCCCAGCTTCGCCTGCGGAACGTGCAGGCCTATGGGCTGGTGCCGTTTCCGCTGAACGACGAAGACTTGAAACGCATGCACGGAGACGATGAGCGCATCCCCCTCGCTTCCTTCGCCAAGGGTGTCGACGTCATGGTCAAAATTGTCGCGGAGTTTGCCGGCACGCGATAGAAAAACCAAGTAAAGTGAGAAGTACGCCGGGAGCAAGCGCAATTGTCCCGGCGATATTCCCGATGCCATTCAGACATTCCAAAATTGTATGCACCATCGGCCCGGCGAGCCGGTCCCCAAGGATTATCGAACGCCTGATGCGCGCCGGAATGGACGTGGCACGCTTGAATTTTTCCCACGGTTCCCACGACGAGCACGCCAAAAGCATCGCCGCTCTCCGCGAGCTGGCGATGAAACTCGAAAAACCCATCGCCATCCTTGCGGATCTACAAGGCCCGAAAATTCGCACCGGCGTCCTCGCCGGCGGAATTCCCGTGACCTTGCGCTCCGGCCAAAAATTCACGATCACCACCGCAAAAATTCTCGGCGATTCCACGCGCGTGAACACCACCTTTCTTCCGCTTCCGAGGGAAGTGCGGCACGGCGCGCGCATTCTGCTCTCCGACGGTTTGATCGAACTGCGCGTCGAGCAGGTTCGTGGCCAGGAAGTGATTTGTGAAGTGGTGAACGGCGGTTCCCTCGGCGAGCACAAAGGCATCAACCTGCCGGGCGTGCAATTGAGCGTCCCGGCGCTCACGCCAAAAGACCGTCAGGATCTCAGATTTGCTTTGCAGCATGACGTAAATTACATCGCGGTAAGCTTTGTGCGCCGTCCAGAAGATGTATTGGTCGCCAAAGCGTTAATCAAACGCGCCGGTCACGACACGCCGGTAATCGCCAAACTGGAAAAGCCTGAGGCGATAGAAAATCTCGATGGAATTTTGCGATCCGCCGATGCGGTAATGGTCGCGCGCGGCGATCTGGGCGTGGAAATGAATCCCGAGCGCGTGCCCGTGGTGCAAAAAATGATCATCTCGCGGGCCCGCGAATTCCGCCGACCGGTCATCACCGCCACGCAGATGCTGGAATCCATGACGGAAAATCCGCGCCCGACGCGCGCCGAAGCTTCCGATGTGGCGAACGCCATTTTCGACGGCTCCGACGCCGTGATGCTCTCGGCCGAAACCGCCTCCGGAAAATATCCCGTCGAAGCGGTCAGCATGATGGCCCGGATCATTGAGGAAGCCGAAGGCAGCATCCGCGAGTTTCCGCGACCCTCCAGCGTGCAGGAAAAACTAAAAGTCGCCGAATCCGTCGCCGAACTGGTCTGCCACGCCTCGCGCGAATTGCACATGAAATTAATCGCGGTCTTCACGCACAGTGGATTTACCGCGCGGCTAGTCTCGCGTTATCGCCCGCTGGTGCCCATCGTGGCATTTTCTCCGGTAGCCGAAACGCGCCGCCGCATGGCGCTGATCTGGGGCGTGATGCCCCGCGATATTTCTGACGTGCGCAAAGTCGATGGCCTGGCGGCCATCGCCGAAAAACGCCTGCTCGAAGAAAAATTAGTGCGCAAAGGCGACGTAATCGGAATCGTAGCGGGCACTCCGATGGGCGTACGCGGCACAACGAATTTTATGAAATTTCACGAAATCGGCTCAGCCCAAAGCTAGAAGGCAAGGCTGGAAGCTCCGCGCGAGCCGCTCCGCGGCTAATTAACCCAATTATCCGGACGCGAAGGCGGCTCACCCTTCTGCTTCCCCATAAACACTTCAAACTTTTTGCGGTTCCGCTGCAATTTCCAATCGGAAACGGTGTTCCGCACGTTGTACAAAAACGATCCCCGCCGCAAATAAATCCAGCCGACCAGTAATCCGCCGAGATGGCACACGTGGCTTACCGCGTCCCCGCCCGCCCCGAGCGTAGAGATAAATTCGATCGCCGCAATGACCGCCACGTACGGCCGCATGGGGATGGCAATGGGAAATGGAAAAATCCACACTTCGCGATCCGGAAACAAAACGGCATTGGCCATCAAAATTCCGAATATCGCGCCCGAAGCGCCAATCGTCGGAATGTCCGACGGCCGGTGGCCCCACAGCAGGGGAGTTACTTTCACCAGAATTTCGATGAGCCCGGCGCCGACGCCGCACAGGAAAAAATAATTCAGGAATCGCCGCTTGCCCCAGGTCAGTTCCAGTTCTTTGCCGAACATCCAAAGAAACAGCATGTTCAACAACAAATGTAGAAAGCTGCCATGCAGGAAAATATAGGTGACCGGCTGCCACAGGCGAAGGCCCGGTATAGGACCCAGCGGCACCAGACCAAAAAAGTGGTACATCCACGCGGAGGCCGAGGGATCCAGAAAAATGCCGACAAGCAACTGCACGAAATAAACGCCAGAGCAAATCAGCACCAGCAGCTTCACGCCGGGCGGAACAAAACCGCGCCAGTTGAAGCGAATGCGCCGGCCAGCGTACGTAGGAGCCATGACTGCAGTTTAAGGCTACGACGCGCGGCGGTCAAAGCGGGGTTGCAGGGCGCGCACTAACTTAGTTTTTTGCGAGCGAAATAAAAGAGCGATCCCGCCAGCGCCACGAACATGATCACGCCGAAAAGGTTGCTGGTGGCCAGCGGACCAAGAATTTTCGGCCCGAAGGCAAACAAATCCGGCCGCCACGGCAGATGGAGCGCGGAGGTCAGCCAATGGGGGACATGATTCGAGATTTCCGAATCCTGCAGGAGATTGATGATGATGCCGAGCAGCCCGAAGACGCCTCCCGCAGCGATCAGCCCGCTGGAATAGAGGGCTCCGGGACTGGCCTCGCTGTCGTCCTTTTTCTTCGTTGTCGCTTCGACCAACCAGCGCACCAGGCCGCCGGCAAACATGGCTCCCGTGGTGGCGATGGAAAGATACGAGCCGGTGGCAAATGCCAGCGAGCGCACGCCAAGAATCTCCACGGCAATCACCAGAGCAACGCCCATAAGCACGAGTCGCCAGGGCAAGCGCCGGTTAAGTATGCCGTTGATGACGGTGGCCATTAGTCGCGCTTGTGGCGCGGGGGCTTTGTCGCTGCCAATGCCCTGCGCCCACTGGTATTCAATTTCCCTGGTGCTCGCGTCGTAAAGATATTCGCCGTCCGGAATTACGCTGGAGCCGAGGGAATTGACCAGCACGTAGCTTTTGTTTTGGTAGGTGAAGGAAGGGCGCTCGACTTTCACGCCGCTCGGCAAAGCCTGGATGTTCACCGGAATCGGCGTGGGAATGTATTTCTCGAGCCCGCTGTTCATGAGATTCAACGTGGCGCCAATGGCGACGGTGGAGACGGTGACGCCAATCAGAAGGCCCATCTGCTGCCAGAACGGCGTGGCGCCGACTAAGTAGCCGGTTTTCAAATCCTGTGAAGTGGCTCCCGCGATGGCGGCAGCGATGCATACTACGCCGCCGATCATGAGCGCGAGCACCGCGTAATTCGGCGAAGTCCATCCGGCGAGGAAGAAAATGGCGCAAGTGGCCATGAGCGTGGCGATGCTCATGCCGCTGATGGGATTGGAAGAGTTGCCCAGCAGTCCGCTGATGCGCGCGGCGACGGTCACAAACAAAAATCCAAATACCACCACGAAGATGCCCGCGAAGGCGTTTTGATACCAGGCAGTGGCGGCTCCCTGCATCGGATCAAAGGTCAGCAGGACCCACATCATGACGATGATGAGGATCGATCCCACGATGACCCAGCGCATGGGGACGTCGCGGTCGATCCGGCGGGAGGTTGCGGATTCGCCGCCGCCTTGGGTGCGGGCATCTTTTAGGCCGGCGCGCAGCGCGGAAATAATGGTCGGCAGGGTGCGCAAGAGGGTGATCAAACCAGCGGCGGCGACCGCACCAGCGCCCATCGGGCGAATGTAGCTACGCCAGATATCATCGGGCGTCATCAGAGGAATGGGAATCGTGGAAGGATAAATCGGGGTGTTGCCGGCAAGCTGCCCGTAAAACTTGATGGCCGGCATCATCACCAGCCAGGAGACGATGCCGCCCGCGAACAGGATGCCGGACACGCGAGGGCCGATGATGTACCCGACACCCAGATATTCAGAGGTGATTGCCGCGCGGAACGAGGCTCCGGGGAACCAAGCGGGCCGCGCTTCCGGCTGGGAAGTCCACATCTGAAAGGTGTTCATGAGAAAGGTGTAAGCGCCGCCCAGGCCGAGACCCCAGAAGACGCGCCCTGCGAACGAGCCACCGCGCTCCCCGGCGACCAAAACGTCGGCACAAGCCGTGCCTTCCGGAAAGGTGAGGTTGCCATGTTCTTTGACGATAAGCTGTCGGCGCAGCGGCACCATGAACAACACACCGAGCCATCCACCCAAAAGCGCGAGTGGGAAGGTACGCCAAAAAGTGAACTCGGAGCCGAAGCCAAGGAAGATCAGCGCAGGAATCGTAAACATGACGCCCGCCGCAAGCGATTCGCCCGCCGAGCCGGTGGTCTGCACAATATTATTTTCGAGGATGGTGGAGCGCCCGAAAGCGCGCAAAATGCTGATGGACAGAACCGCGATGGGAATCGAAGCCGAGACCGTAAGACCCGCGCGCAAGCCCACGTAAACGGTCACCGCGCCAAACAGCAGCCCAAAGAGGGCGCCCAGCACCACGGCGCGCAGGGTAAACTCCTTCAGCGTCTCGTGCGTCGATACGTAGGTGCGAAATTCCGCCGGCGGTGCCGTCGAACTCCATGGCCGTTCGCTCACCAAGTCCTCCCGTAATTCTCAAATGTTACCGAGACAATTGCGCGCCGCAGAGCCGGTGCAATCGCGCGGGGGGATTATGCCGCACCATACCGTGTCGCGGGAAGACTTTCCTAGCGCCGGGCACGCGCGGGCGTCGCGCGGGTACCCTGCGGCAGCGACTCTCGGGTTTCGAACGGGCCGCGGCCAGAGCAAAAGCCCGTGGGGCCACAGCCCGGCAGGACGCAGGGACACTGTCGGGGGGTAACCTTGACAGCGTCCGAACGGTGAGCTAATGTCCCGCGCAACACGTTATACAGGTCGAACACCCAGATGCCCACGGCCCGGCCCACGCTCGGTAGCGCCTCAACAAGGTGGCAACGCGGTCGCACGCCCCCGCAGCTGTACGCCATGGGCGGACCTCTAAACGAGAGAGATTCCACCTAATTGGGGAGGTTCGTCGTGCCGACACTGATTCGACGCTGGCGATGGTTGCAAACCTGCGCTCTTTTCGTTGTGGTTGCGGTGGCCGGGGCCATCGCGTGGAGTTCGTCCGCGAGTGCCGACGATTGGCTGCCCATCTCTCCCGAAGAATTAAAAATGACCAGCGACCCGAAGGCGCCCGGGGCCCTGGCTGTAAACCTTTACCGCCAAGTGGATCGCGACGATCAGGCCAATCGAGAAACTAATTACATTCGCATCAAGATATTGACCGACGAGGGACGGAAATACGGGGACGTGGCCATTCCGCTGTACAAGCAAGGAGAACAGATCAACAACATTAGGGCGCGCACCATCCGTCCGGACGGGTCGATCGTAAATTTCGACGGTAAGATTTACCTCGCACCGCTGCTGAAGGGCAAGAACCTCAAGATTATGGCCAAGACCTTCACGCTTCCGGACGTCCAGGCCGGCAGCATTATCGAATACCGCTATATCAGCAGTTGGGAACAGTACCAAATTTATGACTCGCGCTGGATCCTGAGCGATGACCTGTTCACCAAGCACGCGAAATTTACGTTGAAGCCAAACGCAGGGTACCCGGTCACCTGGAGCTGGAATGCTCTTCCGACTGGGACGGGTGCTCCGAAGAACATAGGCAATGTGATCTCGCTGGAGGTCAACGACATTGCGGCGTTTCACACGGAGGACTTCATGCCTCCGGAGAATGAACTGAAATCGCGAGTGGACTTTAACTACAGCGAGAATTTGGAGCGCGATCCGGAGAAATTCTGGAAACAGCAGGGCAAGAAATATAACGACGCGGTCGAACGTTTCATCGGTAAGCGAAAAGCAATGGAGCAGGCGGTGGCCACGATTGTGTCGCCTGGCGACGCGCCCGACGTCAAGGTTCGAAAGATTTATGCGCGTGTGCTGCAGGTCCACAACACTTCCATGGACGTGGAGAAGATGGAGCAGGAGCAGAAGCGAGACAAACAAAAGGACACCACTAACGTCGAGGACATGTGGAAGCGCAGTTCCGGAAACGGCCGCCAGATCGATTGGCTATTCGTGGCGCTGGTCCGCGCCGCCGGCATAGAAGCCTACGAAGTGTACCTCTCGCCCCGCGATCAATATTTTTTCAACCCGGAGCTAAGGAACACGGCGTCGATCACCGCGGACGTAGTGCTCGTGAAACTCAACGGTAAAGACGTTTTTTGCGATCCCGGATCTCTCTATGCGCCGTTCGGGATTCTGCCCTGGGAGGAGACGGGGGTGAAAGGATTGCGCGTCGATAAGGATGGAGGCAGCTGGGTGACGATCCCGCTACCGGACCCTGAAGTCTCGCAAGTGGAACGGAAGGCGGATCTGAAGGTGACTGAAGAGGGGGAGCTACAGGGCAAACTGACGGTCACGTTCACGGGCATGGAGGCCATCTGGCGGCGTGTCGCGGAGCGCAACGAGGATGCGGCGAGCCGCAAGAAACTTTTGGAAGATCAGATCCGCGAATACATTCCTGTGGGCATCGACGTCGAACTCACTAATAGTCCGGACTGGTCCAACGCGTCGGACAAGCTCGTCGCGGAGTACGACCTGAAGGTCCCGGGCTGGGTTTCTGGCGCGGGCAAGCGAGCTATTCTACCGGTGGGCCTGTTCAGCAGCACGGAGAAGCATATCTTCGAGCACACGGGTCGCGAGCATCCGGTCTATTTCACATTTCCGTTTCGAAAGATCGACGACATCACGATCGAATTGCCGCTTGACTGGAAAGTGAGCAGCGTACCAGCTCCGCAAAAAACAGATGGGCACGTCATCATGTATTCGTTAAAAGTAGAAAACAATAAAGGAACATTGCACCTGGAACGCCAGCTGGATATGAACATCGTTATTCTCGAAACCAAATACTACCCCGCGTTGCGCAGTTTTTTCCAGACAGTGAGGTCCGGCGATGAAAAGCAAATCGTGTTGCTACCTGGCGCTTCGGCGGCACAAAATTAACGTGCGCCGGTTGTCGATCGCGTTTGCCGCACTGGCCCTGCCGTTTTGCGCGCCGCTGTTACGCGCAGCAGATGCTCCGGGCTGGATGCACGCGGTTGTCAATGCTCCTATTCCAGCTCACGACGAAAAGACCTCCGCAGTCGTATTGTATGCCGAGGACATTATCACCGTTCAGCCCAACGGGAAAATCAAGCGCACCGAACGCCGTGCATACAAAATTCTGCGGCCCAGTGGCAAAGATTACGGCACCGTGGTAGCGGATTTTGATCAGGAGACGCGCATAACTTCCATGCACGGTTGGTGTATCCCCGCGCAGGGCAAAGATTATGAGGTGAAAGACAAGGACGCTTTTGAAACGGCGCTCAAAGGGGTGGCGAACGGTGAACTGGCTACAGACGAGCGCTCAAAGATTCTTTCAATTCCGGCTTCTGATCCTGGGAATATCGTCGGCTACGAGATCGAACAGGATTTGCGGCCTTACGTCTTGCAAGTCACGTGGGGCTTTCAGGAAAGCATTCCGACAGCGGAGGCGAGATACACGCTGCAGCTGCCCGCGGGATGGGAGTATAAGGCCAGCTTCGTCAATCATTCCGATGTCGCTCCGGTATCGATCGGCAGTAACCAGTGGCAATGGGTAGTGAAGGATGTCCCCGGAATTCGACCCGAAGACGAGATGCCGCCCTGGGACGCCATGGGGGGGCTGATGGTGATGGTTCTTTCGCCTTCTGGCGGAAGTCAAGATCACAGCTTTCAGACATGGAAGGACATGAGCATTTGGGAAGCCAAGCTAACCCAAGGACGCCGCGATCCCTCTTCCGAAATCAAGCAAAAGGTGGCGAACTTGACCGCCAGTGCGCCTACCACGCTCGCGAAGATGCAGGCCCTGGGAAAATATGTGCAATTGGACATCCGCTACGTAGCCATCGAACTTGGCATAGGAGGGTTACAGCCGCATCCGGCAGGCGACATCTTCGCGCACCATTACGGCGACTGTAAAGATAAAGCCACACTCATGAGTTCCATGCTGCACGAGATCGGGGTGGATTCGTACTACATTTCTATCAACACCGAGCGCGGGGGCGCGGCGCCCGATCGTCCTGCGATGCTTGGATGGTTCAATCACATGATTCTGGCCATCAAATTACCGGCAGATGTAAATGGCGATTCCGTCGTCGCCACCGTCAATCATCCGACCCTCGGACGGTTGCTTATCTTCGATCCTACGGATGATTACACGCCGTTTGGGCAGCTTCGCGGACCACTGCAGGCAAACTACGGGCTGCTGATAACGGCCGAAGGCGGGGAACTGCTTCAATTGCCGTTACTCAAACCAGCAGCGAATGGCGTCCGAAGAACGGCTAAGTTGGCAGTCGCGGCCGACGGCACGCTGTCGGGAGACTTTCACGAGACACGAGTGGGCGATTCGGCCAATGCGCAGCGCTATGCACTGCGCTCTGTGAACAAGGATACCGACCGCGTAAAGCCCATCGAGGAGCTGGCCTCGCACTCTCTACCCCTTTTTCGACTCACCAAAGCCACGGTTCTCAATCTCAACGTAATGGACCAACCCTTCGGCTGGAACTACTCGATCACGGCGGAAGGCTACGCGAAGCCCGCGGGCGATCTGTTGCTCGTGCGTCCGCGTGTCATCGGCAACGAATCGAGCGGGCTGCTGGAGACCAAAGAGCCGCGAAAGTTTCCCGTAGAGTTCTACGGGCCGTCTCTGGACACGGACGTTTTCGAAATTACATTACCTGCGGGCTATGAAATGGACGACTTACCTCCGGCGGTGGACGTGGACTATAGCTTCGCGTCTTATCACAGCAAGAGCGAAATGCATGGCAATGTATTACGCTACACGCGATCTTTTGAGTTGAAGGACGTCAACGTTCCGGTCGCGCAATTGAATGATTTGAAGAAACTCTATCGGATTATCGCGAGCGATGAGCGCAACACCGCAGTGCTGAAGCCTTCCGCCATGGCCGCTGCTCCGGCCAAGACCGGCCAGTAAACTAGGGACTAAGCGAGCTTGGACAGGCGTTCGCGCACGCGGTCGCTGAGGGCTTTGCCGTCGACGGTTTTACCTTCGAGAGCGGCTTTTGCGGATTTGACTACCGCGCCCATTTGCTTGATGGATGTGGCGTTGGTTTCGGCGACGGCTTTATCGATCGCGGCATCCATTTCCGCGATGCTGGCGCTCGCGGGGAGATAGGACTCGAGAATCGCGAGTTCTTTCGTCTCTTTTTCGGCCAGTTCCGGTCGATTGCCTTTCGTGAACTGCTCGATGGATTCTTTGCGCTGTTTCACGAGCATCTGCAGAATCTGGATGGATTCGCTTTCGTCCAGGGCGCGAATTTTTTCAATTTCGCGATGCTTGATGGCGGCTTTCACACCGCGCAGCACGCTGAGCTTTAGTTCCTCCTTGGCGCGCATGGCACTGACTAGGTCCTTTTGTATCGTCTCCGCAAGGCTCATTACGATTCCCTCATGGCCAGCAATTACTAGCATCAATATAACAGACGACTCGCGCCGCGCCGCGCCCTTATCGCCGATTTGACAGACCACCTCTCGCTCGTTACCGTTGTTCTCTTGTATTCACGATAAAAAACTCGCCTGACGGACGTTGCGACAATATTCTGTGCCGTCCAGTTGCGCGGAAACTCATCACACGGGAACTGGGAAACTCATGAAAGTTATCGTAGCGGACAAGATCAGCGAACGCGGAGTTAAGCTGCTGAAAGAGCAGGCGGGCTGGAGTATCGTCTTAACCACCAAAGACAATCTCCTCGCCGAAATTGCGGATGCGGACGCACTGATTGTGCGCAGCGCCACCAAAGTGACCGCCGAACTGCTGGAGCACGCGCCGCATCTCCGCGCAGTGGGCCGCGCGGGAGTAGGCGTTGATAACATCGATCTCGAAGCCGCCACCAAACGCGGCGTACTGGTCATGAGCACCCCAGGGGGAAGCTCCGTAAGCGTCGCGGAACACACCTTCGCGCTGTTGCTGGCGCTGGTGCGCCAATTGCCAAAGTTCGATGCCGCCATGCGCGAAGGTCGCTGGGAAAAATCGTCGTCGGGCGCTGAAGTTCGCGGCAAGACGCTTGGACTCATCGGTCTCGGGCGCATCGGCAGCGAAGTCGCGCAGCGCGCGGAAGCATTTGATATGCGCGTACTAGCCTACGATCCGTTCATCAGCGAGGCCGCGGCGCGCGAGCTTTCGGTGGAACTAGTCACTCTGGAGCGGTTGCTGGCGGAAAGTGATTTTATTTCGCTGCACACCGCGGTAGTCCCGCAGACGCAAAACATGATCAACGCGCAAAGCATTGCCAAGATGAAAAAGGGCGTGCGCATCGTGAACGCCGCGCGTGGGGAACTAATCAACGAGGCGGACTTAGCCGCCGCAATCAGCAGCGGACATGTGGCCGGTGCAGCGCTCGACGTATTTGCCGAGGAACCCCCGAAAAATTGCCCCCTGATTGGTTTGCCGAATGTCATTACTACGCCGCACGTCGCGGGTTCCACGGCGGAAGCGCAGGAAGAGCTCGGCACGCAGGTGGCCACGCAGATTCGCGATTACCTTACGGAAGGAATCATTCGCAACGCCGTGAATTTGCCGGCGCTGTCCGCGGATCAGTATCGGCGCGTGCGGCCGTATCTGGCGCTCGCGGAACGGCTGGGTTCGCTGGTGTCGCAGGCGGCGGCGTTCCGCCCCGCGCGCATTCGCATTCGATACGCGGGAGAAGTCGCGGAGGTGGGCACGCACCTGCTGCGCAGCGCGGTGCTGGCCGGCGTGCTAAACGCCGTGCTCGACGAAAAAGTCAACGTCGTAAACGCTCCTGCCGTAGCCGCTGCGCGTGGCCTCCGCGTGGAAGAAGAAACCCGTAAACGCGATCTCGGCTTTCCCAACACGTTGGAAGTCTCCGCGTTGCCCGCTCCCAGCGACGCTGCAGCACTCGCCGCAGCACCGCAGGGTTTTACCGTCGAAGGCACGGTCCTGCACGATGGCTCCCCGCGCGTGCTGATGATCGAAGGCATCCCGCTAGAAGCGCACCTTGAAGGCACCATCCTCTATCTCCGCAATGCCGACAAACCCGGCGTCATCGGCCAGGTGGGCTCCACGCTGGGCCAGCTCGGCGTCAACATCGCCACCTTCGCCCTGGGCCGCAGCACCGCCCAGCAAGGAGCGCACGCCGTTTCGCTTGTCCGTGTGGACGGCGAAGTTTCCGCCTCCATCCTCGACCCCATCCGAGCGATCCCCGCCATCACTGAGGCCCGTCTCCTGCGCCTCTAGCCGGCAGACTCCGGAATCCGCGTCGTTCCGAGCGGAGCGAAGTACTTTTCGGCATCGGACGATTTTCACGCGCTGAATCTGGTTTTCCTATGGCCCTTTGCGCCTTTTCCACAACATCACATTTCTTTCTACATTGCATCATCAGAACATTCCTTGACACCACGCTTGGCGTTGTACTAAAACTCTCTCACTTTCGTATTCAGCGAGTGGTTAGGATTAGGGTGCCTGGGGCGCTGTTCCTTTTTCTCCATTGGTCTTGCCCTTCAGGTCACGGCTTCCCGTGCGCCAGCCAGCGCACGACATTTCCTTCTCCACTCGAAACTTTGCTAGGTGCGCGAAAGGAATCGTGGCTTTTATGATCCGCATTCTAAGATTGGCGCTTTTCGTCTCATTCCTGATGGTCGGCCTCTCCGCTTCTCTACACGTGTTTGCTCAGAATGGCACCAGCTCGCTTCGCGGCACCATCACGGACAAAAATGGGGCCTCCGTGCCGGGTGCGCTGGTTACCCTCGAGAGCCCCAACCTGGGCATCTCGCTCTCCACGCACACGGATAAATTCGGCGCTTACCAGTTTGTGGACATCAAGCCCGCTACCTACGTCGTCACCGTTACCGCTGCCGGTTTTGCCACGGTCAAACAAAGTGGCTTGCAACTGCTGGTGTCGAATCCCACGACCGACGACCTGAAGCTGGAAGTGGCCACAGTGGCCACCACCATCGAAGTCTCCAGTAACGCGCAGACCATCAACACCACCGACGCGACATTGGGCAACGCCATGGGCCAGACGCAGATCAATTCGTTGCCCTTTGAAGGGCGGGATCCTACCGGCTTACTGAGTTTGCAGCCAGGTGTCGTCACTGTTGCCGATCCAAACGTGCAAAAAGCTAACGAAGATTTCGACAGTCGCGGCGGCTCCGTCAATGGCGCACGCAGCGACCAGACCAACATCACGCTCGATGGCGTGGATGACAACGATCAATTGAACGGTTATGCCTTTCGTGGCGCATTGCGCGCCACGCTGGACTCCATCGAAGAATTCCGCGTGACCACCAGCAATGCCGGCGCGGATCAGGGCCGCTCCTCCGGCGGACAGGTCTCGCTGCAGACCAAGAGCGGCTCCGACCAATTTCACGGCACGGCCTATGAATACAACCGCCCGACAAATCTGGTGGCCAACGACTTTTTTAATAAGCTCGCGCAACTGCAAGAGGGCGAAACGAACACGCCTCCGTTGTTCCTGCGAAACACCTTCGGAACGACGTTTGGCGGACCCATTATTCGGAATCGACTGTTCTTTTTCCTGGCCTACGAAGGGCAACGCATTCGGGAAAATCAACAGGTTACCCGCACGGTTCCCAGCGCGTCCTTGCGCGATGGTGTGATCGAGTATCAATGCGGCGACCCGACGATGTGCCCGGGAACAACGGTTCAGGGCTTGAGCGGTGCTTCCTATACCGTGGCGTCTGGATTCAATGCCCTAGCGCCGGCCCAAATCGCCACTATGGATCCCAATTGCACCGCTCTCATGACCTGTCCGCAAGGAGCCGGCGTCGATCCCAGCGTCATCAGCACATTAAACCAATATCCCCTGCCCAACACGAATCAACAGGGCTATGGCTACAACTTTCAAGGCTACACGTTCTCTTCCCCGGCGCCGCAGAAAACCGACACCTATATCGCGCGTTTTGACTACAATTTGAACGATACCGGAACCCAGCGCCTATTTGCCAGACTGGGCCTGCAAAACGACCATGCTGCCGGCGCCGAACAATTTCCGGGACAGGCCCCTTCCACCGTAAACACCGACAACACCAAAGGCATCGTCACCGGCTACAACTGGACCATCAGTCCGACCAAGGTAAATAACTTTCACTATGGATTCGTCCGGCAGGGGGTCGGGAATAACGGAATTTCCACGGATCCGGTAGTCAACCTTCGCGGCTTGGATACGCCAACGGCGTACACGCGCTCGACCAACGTCATCGTTCCCATTCACAATTTCACCGACGATTTTACCTTGACCAAGGGCACTCATACGCTTACGTTCGGCGGAAACTACAGGCTCGTCAATAACCTTCACAATTCCAACGCCGAGTCCTTCAGTGACGCGCTTACGAACACCGGCTTCCTCTATCCCACCGGGATTTCGAATACGGGCGGCAGTTTTGACCCTGCAGCTTTCGGTTTTCCCGCTGTCGCCACCAGTGCTCAGAACGCCTACGATTATCCGATGATTGCGCTTGCGGGGATCATTACGGAAGAAGACAACACCTACCTGGAGAACAAGGCGGGTCAGTTTTTGCCTGACGGCAGTTTCATCAAGCGGCATTTTCGCGGCAACGAAATCGAATTCTACGGCATGGACCAATGGCGCCTAAAGCCCAACCTCACGATGACCTACGGTCTGCGCTATTCACTCTTGCAGCCGCCGTATGAGACCAATGGCAACCAGGTGTCACCCGATATTAGCTTGAATCAGTTTTTCCAGACCCGTATGACCGACATGGTTGAGGGACTATCCTATTCCCCCAATTTCAGTTTTGATTTGGCGGGTCCCGCCAACGGCAAACCAGGCTATTGGGGATGGGATTACAAAGACCTGGCGCCTCGCTGGTCCCTCGCCTACTCGCCCGGCTTCAAAGACGGTCTTCTAGGTGATTTATTCGGAGGGCCCGGTAAGAGTTCGATTCGGCTCGGCGCTGGCGTTTACTACGACCACTTTGGCGAAGGCATCGTGAACACTTTTGATCGTAACGGATCTTTCGGTCTTGTTACTAACGGTACTCAACCTCCCGGCACGGTAGACCTGGACAATGCACCTAGATATACGGGGATTAATGACTTGCCGGCCTCGCTGCAATACCCACCCCCAACCCCGGGGTTCCCCGTCACGCCGGGCAACAACTTTTTGATCTACTGGGGCCTCGACGACAAGATGAAGACCCCCTACGCTTACGGGTTCGATCTTTCTTACACGCGGGAACTCAAGGGTGGCTTCACTCTCGAGGTTGCCTACGTCAACCGCCTTGGACGACGGCTGCTCCAGGAGCGCGATCTCGCACAGCCCGAAAACCTTTTTGATCCCAAGACCGGTCTGAGTTACTTCCAGGCCGTAACTGCTTTGGCTAAGATTTACCGCACCGGCGAATCGGTATCGCAGTTCGCCACGAACAATGGCGGGCTGCCCGCGAATGTCATCCAATATTGGACGGACATCATGCAGCCCCTACAACCCGGCGGTGCGTACGCTATAAGTGCGAACGTTCTGGGCGGCGGCTGCAACGCCCCGGCGAGCACCACCAGTCCGCTTGTAGCGGCTTACGCTCTTTTTTGTGGAGGTAACTTCAACGAAACCACGCCTCTCGCCGTTTGGGATTTGGACGGTATACCGGATGCCAACCTCCCCGGCGTTTCTTATTTTCCCGTAAATGGTCCGAACTCCTTCTATCAAAATCAGTTCGCTTCGCTCTACGCCTGGGGTTCCCTCGGACGCAGTAACTACAACGCCGGACAGTTCATGCTCCGCCACCGCGTAACTCACGGTCTCACTTGGGATTTTAATTACACTTACTCCAAATCCATTGACGAAGGCTCCAACGCCGAGCGTATCAGTTTGGACGAAGGCTTCGGGTACGCCAGTCAAATCATCAATGCCTTTGATCCCGGCCAGAACCGCGCCGTGTCGGACTACGACATGACCCACCAGATCAATTCCAACTGGGTCTACGAACTTCCCTACGGTCACGGCCAGAAGTGGGGCAGCTCTTCCAATGCCTTCGTCAACGCGATATTGGGCGGCTGGACCATTTCCGGTTTGTACCGCTGGAGCAGCGGCCTACCTTTCTCCGTTTCCAACGGATTCCAATTTCCCACCAACTGGGATTTGACCGGCCAAGCTGTCCTGACTGGACCCAAGCCCGCGACCGGGGTGGGTAACAACTGTTCAGGTGGCACCTGCAATCCCAACGTGTTCGTCGGTTCGACCGGGGGCGACGGTTCGGCCGTTAATTCCTTCGATTATCCGTTTCCCGGCGAATCCGGAGCCCGGAACAATCTTCGCGGACCCGGGTACTTCGACGTCGACGCCGCACTCCGCAAGAGCTGGGAACTCACCGAGCGGGCGAAACTGGCCTTCGGTTTCGACGTTTACAACCTGACCAACTCCGTGCGCTTCGATGTCGGTTCCGTTACATACAACGGCAACGCCGCCATCGATAGCGGCTCCGCATTCGGCAACTACGAAAGCGTGCTCACTGGATCGCGGCGCATCGAAATTTCCCTGCGTCTCAGCTTCTAGCGAGAAGGCTCATCGAAAGGCCGGGAGGCGGTGCTTCCCGGCCTTTCTGTTTTCCGCGCCAAATATTGGCCATCACCAGTCCGCCACCATGGCCCTTGTCGGTCTGCGGGCAGCTTGTGGTTACCCGAGCATGTCGGGGAGGGGGCGCCTTTCCGTGTGGCACGCACAACTCCGCCGAAATATCGCCGAAGTTCGCTATTGAGCCACACCGCCGTGGTTTGCCGTCCTTCGCTGTGTTATTCTGGGTGCCTAGGTCAAGCGGGGAACATCGCTCGGCCGTACTTGTCGGGGCGTAGCGCAGCCTGGCTAGCGCGCCTGGTTCGGGACCAGGAGGTCGAAGGTTCAAATCCTTTCGCCCCGACCATCTCTTGTAGAACCAATAATTTACAGACACAAATATATTCACTGACCGCCTGGCGTCGGGCCAGGAGGTCGGCGATTCAAATCGAATCGCTCCGACTGTGCTATTTCCCGTTCTCTCATAGACTTGCATTGCTATTGCGTAATGTTCGGCAACACTTGGAACTTGTCCAACTTGTCCAACGACTTCACTAACGGACATGCCCACGCTGGGGTTAGAATGGCGCGCCTGCCTTGACCGAAGGAGCGCCTGCCTCGTGAGCAGGTGCTTAAACAGTCTCCGATTTTTTCGGCTGCAAGGTGCCGCGGCGCAGCGCGCGTTCCTTCATAAGGGCAAAGAACACAGGCACCAAAATCAGAACGTGGATCGTGGACGTGATCATGCCGCCCACGAGAGGAGCGGCAATAGGTTTCATCACGTCGGCTCCGACACCGGTTTCCCAGAGAATGGGGATAAGGCTTGCAAGCACCACGCACACGGTCATTAACTTTGGCCTCAGGCGGTGGACAGCTCCTTCGATCACGCCTGCTTCGATGTCTTCGTGACGCAGAGGAACGCCGGACTTGAGCCGGTGATCCAGGGCTTCATGGAGATACACAACCATGACGACTCCGGTTTCAACGGCAATGCCGAAGAGCGCGATGTAGCCGACCCATACCGCTACGCTGAAGTTGTAGCCGAGCAGCTTTTGCAGAATCAGGCCGCCAGTCAACGCATAGATCGTCGGGAAAATGAGGACAGTCGCCTCGGCGACGGAGTGAAACACCACGTAGAGCAACATAAAGATGACAAAAAAGACGATCGGCAGAATGAGCTGCAGCCGCTCTTTGGCGCGCAATTCAAACTCGTATTCGCCGGACCATTTGTAGGTAAAGCCGGGAGGTAACGCGAGTTTTTGCGTGAGCAAATTCGTCGCGTGCATGACGAATCCGCCGTAGTCCTTCGTGTTCAGATCGATGTACACGTAGCCCGTTAGCGCCCCGTCTTCATCACGGATCATTGAAGGTCCCCGAGAAAACGAGATTCTCGCGACATCGGAAACTGGAATTTGTGCGCCCGAGGGCGTGCCAATCAGGACGCGCCGCAATTCCTCAACGTTGTCCCTGAAGTCGCGGCTGTACCGGACATTCACGGGATAGCGCTCGCGGCCCTCGACATTCTCGGCGACCATTTCGCCTCCGATTCCCGAAGTGACCGCCTGCTGCACATCCGCAATCGTCAGGCCGTAGCGAGCTGCCTCAGCACGGTTCACTTCAATGTTGAGATAAAACCCTTGCGAAACGCGTTCCGAGAAAATAGAGCGCATCTCAGGAATCGTTGAGAGTTCCTGCTGTACCTGCGCGCCAACTTGTTGGATGCCCTCCAGATTCGGCCCCTGAATCTTCAAGCCGAGAGGCGTTTTAATTCCCGTCAATTCCATATCGAGACGATTTTCGACCGGCATGGTCCAGGTGTTGGACAGCCCCGGAAACTGGAGTTTTCCATCCATTTCTTGAATGAGTTTTTCGTAGGTCATCCCCGGCCGCCATTGACTGCGCGGCTTGAGCATGAGCGTCGTGTCATACATATCGAGTGGAGCGTTATCGGTCGCGCTGTCGGATCGCCCGATGGAACCGAAGACAGTCTCGACTTCCGGGAACGTGCGAATCATTCTGTCTTGCTCCTGAAGCAGTTGCGACGCCTGCCCAATGGAGATTCCCGGCAGGGCCGTCGGCATGTAGAGAGCCGAACCTTCGTAGAGGGGCGGCATGAATTGACTGCCAATGTGGAGTGCGAGCGGAAGTGTGACGATCAGAAAGAGCAGGTTCAGCAGCAAGGTGGTTTTGCGGAATCGCAAGCAGAGACGCAGGACCGGCAAATAAATAGCTTGGGTGATTCTTGAAATGGGATTCCGCGATTCAGGTATCAGCCGCCCACGGATGAATAGGATCATGAGCACAGGCACAAGCGTGATCGCCAAGACCGAGGAGAAACCCACGGCCAGAGTTTTAGTCCACGCCAACGGGCGAAACATGCGTCCTTCCTGCGCTTCCAGTAAGAAGACAGGTAGGAAGGAGACCACGATGATCACCAGCGAAAAGAAAATAGCGGGACCAACTTGTTTCGCTGAATCGAGCAGGATTTTCCGCCTCTGTGGCTCGGGAAGAGGCCCGGATTGAGAAGCTTGGTGCTCCGAAAGCTGTCGGTATCCGTTTTCGACCATGACGATGGCGGCGTCCACGAGGACGCCAATCGCCAGCGCCAAACCCCCGAGCGACATGATGTTCGAGGTGACATGGAGGTAGTACATCGGGATGAAGGCTGCGAGCACGGCGATAGGCAGGGTCAGAATCGGAATCAGCGCGGAACGGAAGTGGAACAAGAAAATGATGATCACGACGCTGACGATGGCAGCCTCTTCGAGTAAGTCGCGTTGCAGCGTTTGGATGGAGGCGTGAATCAATCCAGAGCGGTCATAACCGGAGACTACTTCGACGCCTGGAGGCAACGATGGTTTGATCTCAGCGAGTTTTTTCTTGACGCCATCGATGACGGTCAGTGCGTTCATTCCGTCTCGCATCACGATAATCCCACCAACGGTTTCGCCTTCGCCCTGCCACTCGGCGACCCCTTCACGGATGTCCGGCCCAAACGTAACCGTTCCCAAATCACGGACGAGCACCGGCGTGCCGTTCTTCGTTGCTACAGGAACGGTTTCAAGGTCGCTCAGCGAATGCAAATAGCCGAGTCCGCGAATCATGTATTCCGCTCCGCCCATTTCCAGCAGGCGTCCACCAACTTCATTTGTACTGGCTCGAACTCTTTCGATGACGGTTGAGAGAGGGATTCCGTAAGCGCGAAGTTTGTCGGGGTCCACGTTGACTTGGTACTGGCGAACAAATCCACCGATCGTGGCCACCTCGGCCACTCCTGGAACTGTTTCAAGTTGATAGCGCAGATACCAATCTTGCAGGCTGCGCAGGTCAGCCAAACTGCGTTGATGGCTGTGGTCCACAAGCGCGTATTCATAGACCCAGCCTGCGCCGGTCGCATCCGGCCCGATGACAGGATGCACGCCCGAGGGTAAGCGGCCCGTGATCTGTTGCATGTACTCGAGAACGCGCGAACGTGCCCAATACAAATCGGTTCCATCCTCAAAGACGACGAAGACGTAGGAGTCGCCGAACATGGTTTGAGCCCGCACGGCTTTTACATGCGGCGCGGCGAGAAGCGTCGTGACAATGGGATACGTAACCTGGTCTTCGATGAGGCTAGGAGGCTGGCCCGCCCAAGGCGTGTGGATAATCACTTCCACGTCGGAAATGTCCGGCAGCGCGTCGAGGGGAGCGTGACGCAGAGCCCAGATTCCCGTGAGCACCAGCAGGAGTGTTCCCATGAACACGAGAAAACGATTTTGCGCGCACCAATCAATCCATCTTGAGATCACGTTACATGCCTCCCGTGGCGTTCACGCTCAGTTGCTTGGTTGCGATCGGTTGGCCATTCTTTTTGGCGAGAATCGTGACTTGCCAGGTTCCGCCGTTTTCCAGCTGTCCGGAACCTTCATAGAGACCATTGCCTTTGTCGCTGAGAGCAACTGGCACGCGCATCGACGCCATGCCCATCGCGGGCATCGCCGGCATGACAAACGTCACACTGACTTCCGCACCGGATATAGGCGCTCCACTCGCATCTGTAAGTTTCACGCGGAACACGTTGCTTCCTTTCCGCGGTGTGGTCGGGTCAGAGCTTAATTCGACATTTCCTTGCGGGGCGCTGGCTGTAGACGCCGCACCCGCGCCGGGTGGAGGTGGAACGAATGAACCGAGTGCAGCCTGAAGCTGGCTTTCGGAGTCGATCAGGAAGTTTGCTGAGGTAACGATTTGCTCGTCCAGTTTCAACCCCTTGAGAACGATAAAATCGTCACCCACGCGGGCGCCCAGCTGCACTTCACGCGGCTCGATGTAGCCGTCGCTGCGACTCACAAAAGCAATCGCGCGAGTGCCGGACTGCAGCACACCGCTTGCGGGGATGACTAGCTGATTTCCCATCGGAACCTTGAGAGTCACGTTCACGAACATTCCCGGTTTGAGTTGGAGTCCAGGATTCGAAAAGACAACGCGCACTTTGGCCGTTCGCGTATCCATATCCACTTGCGGATAGATAAAGTCCACGCGGCCGGTGAACGTCCGGCCTAGATAGGTATTCACGGTGAGTATTGCAGGAGCGCCGATCTTTATACGTTCGAGATCGTTCTGGAAAACTTGCGCCTGCACCCAAACGGTCGAAAGATCGGCGATGGTGTAGAGGCGCATTTCCGGTTGAACGGCGACGCTGGGCAGGGCATTGCGTTCGGTGATGTAGCCGGAGGCCGGCGAATCGACCTCCAGGTCCTGTTGCACTTGGCCGGTGGATTCAAGGCGCGCGATTTCTTTTTGCGGAACACCCCACTGCGCGAGACGCCCCGTAGTCGCGTCGAGCAGCGACGCCGCGCTGAAGGCGACACCTTGCACCGTACTCTGCGCCACCTGCTGCTGATTCTGTTTGGCCACAAGGTACTCGCGTTCGGTAGCCACTAGATCGGGGCTGTAAATTGTGAATAGCGCCTGCCCTTTTCGAACATATTGGTACGTGGCATCGGCAAATACTTTCTGGATGTAGCCGGAAAATCGCACTTGAACGTAAGCCAGTCGCCTTTCGTCCACAGCGACACTGCCGGTGGTACGAATCTCGTCTGCGACTGATTTCCGTTGGACCGGGCCCGTTTTCACACCGATACTCTGCAACCGTTGCGGAGAGATTTGCACCGGAACCAGTGGCGCTTCGGTCGATGCAGGGGGTGGGGCCATCGAGTTCGCCGTAGAATCCTGCGTGGTGGAATTCGCTTTTTTGGCTTCCTCATCCACCATCGGCTTTGCTGCGCGATAGTGGAGCCATAACCCAACGAGGACGACGGCGAGAACGAGGTTTCCAATCAATGCCAGCAGAAATCCGATGCGATACGTTTTCATTACTTCACACCTTCTTCCTGCAATGACAGTCCCGTGAGTTGTTCGAGGCGCGCGATGGCGGTCTGGTATTCGGCGACGTTTTGCCAGTAGTCTTCGTCAAGATGCAGGACATCGAGAAACGCCGTTAGGAGCGCCTGAAAATCCTGTTTGCCCGATTGGTAGGACGCGAGACCTGATTGAAAGTCCGAACGCGCCTGCGGGGACAACCCTTCGCGGTGAATCTTGAGCAGTTCGGAGGTCTGCTGCACGATCACGTATTGCGAGCGCAAATCACCGGCAAGTTGCTGCGATTGCACCTGGAGTTCGCTTCCCGCGCGAAGTCTCTCGGCTTCCGCCTGCGCGAGTTCGGGGCGTTGTTTGCGGCTACGATAGATCGGGACCGTGATGCCGACGCTCAGCATGTAATAGGCGCGGAACTGCGCGGGGTCGGTGCGTTGCCACATGTACTGCACATTGAAGTCGGGATAAAAGTCTTTGCGGGCAAGATCGACCTGCAACGACTGCCTTTCGATCATTTTCTGCGCGCCAGCGATTTCCGGATTCTGTACTTGTGCCGCAGCGAGAAGGTCGGCATACGTTTGGACAAGAGGTGTTTCGAGAAGATCGGCCGTCTGGATGTCCGGTGATTCCTGCGAACGGTTGAGGAGTTGTTTGAGTTGGGCTTCAAGCTTGCCGACCTGAAGGTGGTGCATGGCGATTTCGCGAAGCAACTTCGTTTTTTGGAGTTGCGCCTGAAGGACGTCCTGCTGCGTTCCCATTCCGGAGCGGTACCGGGCGTCGGCCGCCTGTTCGACTTGCTTGAGCAGCTCGCCGTCCTCTTCGAGGATCGTGAGTGTTTTAGAGAGGTACGCGAGCTGAAAATAGGTGGCCTTGAGCTCAGCGAGGACGGTGCGCCGGACGGATTCGACTTGTTGCCGCGAAAAATCGGCTTCGCGTTTTGCTATCTCACCCTTCAGGCGCAGCTTGCCTGGGTACGGAATGTCTTGTGAAACGCCGAGGCCAAGATATGCGAAGTCGCTGTTGGTGTAGCCGGCAAACGGACGAGGGCTGCCAACGCTGACCTGTTGCAAATTAAATTGTGGGTCGGGCAGCGTCGAGACTTGTGTCGGCACTTGTTTCGCCGCTTGCCAGCCTTGCCGCGCCGCTTCAACTTGCGGATTGTTTTTCTCCGCTTCCGCGAGTAACTCCGAGAGTGGAGTTATCGCCCCCGTGTGCGATGTTGGAGACTCCTGCGCGAAAGCACGCGAGGCTAAAACAACGCAAAGCAAAATCACAGAAATACTTCGACTCAGAACTGCGCGCGACGAACGCGCAGCGAGATTCGTTCTCGCTATCGAAAACATCTTTTTCTCCTAAGCGTGTGGATCGAAGCCGCCGGCGGTCGGTGAGGCACCCAAAAGGGGCTCGGCCGAAACTCGTCGGCGGGTCAGAGAGACAGTGGAGACACAAAAAGAGACAGGCCGGTGCGTTGCCGCATCGTGGAACAGCGGATCAGATCAGGAGAGAAGAGTGAAGGGTGTACAGTTCCGGAGGCGAATGCGTCGGAGCGTCGAAATCTAAGCGAGATGCTTCGGGGTACGTCATGGCCTGCGGTGATTCAAGAATCTCGGTCGCAACCATCAAGGGCGCATGGAGCGTAACGTGAGCGACGGGCAGAACGCTGGGGGACTGAGACGAAGCCATCGTCTTGCAGCAATCGTGACTTTGATTGGACGGATCGCAGGGCATGGTACCGCAACATTTCATACTCTGCTGGTCTTGCGTCATCGCGGACATGCAGTCCGCAAATTGCAGGCCCACCAGAGCGACCATCGCCACAACGATGAGTAGTTTGGTCCTCATTACCTTAAATCAACTCTAAGTGGGTTAGACGCCTGAGTCAACGAAAGGATACAGACTATTCCCGTCTGAATCTCCGTGCTTTGGGCCGGATTTATGTCCAACGCGAATCACGGCTTAGTTTGAGACGGTACAACAATTCGTATCGCAACATTTCACGGGCTTCTGGGCACGCACGAAAGCACTGATAAATTTGCCTTCAACCTGCGACGCGATGGCTTCTACGTCAATCCCGGCTGCGTTCAGAAACTCCCTGGCATCATCGAGGCTGTAGACTCTCGTCGCCTCGATGTCGACGGATTCGAAACCAGCAGCTTGCAATTTCTGGCGATATTCAGCGTCTGTAAGCGCTCCAGCCACGCAGCCCACCCAGAGTTCCATGCTGTGGCGAATTTCCTGTGGCACTTCACCGAGAACGACCACATCCGAGATCGCGAATCGGCCGCCCGGTTTCAAAACTCGGAAGGCTTCGCGAAGGACTCGGTCTTTGTCGCCGGAAAGATTGATGACGCAATTGGAGACGATCACGTCAACAGCGTTTTCAGGGAGCGGAATATTTTCGATTTCACCTTTCAGGAACTCGACATTGGTGAGACCCGATTTGCGTTTGTTTTCTTCGGCGAGAGCTAACATTTCATCGGTCATGTCGAGGCCAAAAGCCTTTCCTTCCGGGCCGACGCGCTGGGCAGACAACAGAACATCGATGCCTCCGCCTGAGCCTAAATCCAGAACCGTCTCGCCCGGTTGGAGTTTCGCAAGCATCGTCGGATTGCCACAACCGAGCGATGCCTGGATTGCGGACTCCGGCACAGAAGCTGCTTCGCCGGCGCCGTAGAGATTCGAAGTAATTGGGTCGCATCCGTCAATCGCAGATGCCGGGCTTGTGCCGCAACACCCCGAACCCATGCCGGATGAGACCCGCCTGGCGGCGTCGCCGTATTTTTCCTTAACGATTTCCCTGATACTTTCAGAACTCATCGAGGTCTCCTTGATTGGAACGGCATTTTGGACATACAGGGCAATACTTTCATCGTGCTGCGCTTCCGGAAACTTCCGTGTGGCCGAGTTCAGTGTCGTGAGCCAGAAGGACATTCCTGGCTTCGCGGTCGAGACCGGGTACGAGCCACCGGAAGAGAAAAGTCGCAGCTAATGCTCCAAGGAGTTGCGCGGCAATAAAAAAAGGAACGTCCGCCGGGCGAATGCCAGCAAACGTGTCGCTCAACGATCTCGCAATGGTGACCGCAGGATTTGCAAACGACGTTGACGAAGTGAACCAATACGCAGCGGTTATGTACGCACCAACCGCGAATGGCACTGCCATTGACCGTAGCCGCGAACACCCCCAAATTACAGACAACAAACCAAAGCTCGCGACAAACTCGCTTAGAAATTGGGCTGGCCCGCTTCGAACATGGTTTGAGATGGAAATGGCCGGGAGGCCGAACATCGTGTGCGCGAGGAGAGTCCCGGTTACACCTCCAAGGATTTGTACAGGGACGTATGCCGACGCCTCCGCCCGGGTCAGTCCTCCCTCCATGGCGTCTGCCAGCGTGACGGCAGGATTGAAGTGCGCGCCTGAGATTGAGCCAAACGTAAGAATCAGCGCGACTAGAGCAGCGCCGGTGGCAATCGTGTTTGCGAGCAACGCCAAGGCTACGTTGCCGCCCGAAAGCCTCTCTGCCATCACTCCTGATCCGACCACGGCCGCGACGAGGAATCCGGTGCCCAGGAATTCTGCGGTCAGGCGGCGAGACAGCGATGCTTTCATTGCTGGCCGATCCGGTCGATTTCTTTTTTGATCGCCATTGCATCGAGACTTGCGATAGGCAACGAAAGGAACAGGTTGATCCGGCGATCCAGCATCATGAATGCGTCGCGAAATGCGCGTTCGATTTGTTCCGGCGTGCCGTTCACGGCCGCGGGGTCAGGGACACCCCAATGCGCAGTCATGGGTTGACCGAGCCAGATCGGGCAGACTTCTTTGGCGGCGTTATCGCAAACAGTGAAAACAAAGTGGAGTTGGGGCGCTCCGGGTTTAGCGAATTCGCTCCAGTCTTTGCTTCGTGCGCCAAGTGTCGGCAGATGGGTAACTTCAAGTTGATGCAGCGCTTCGGGCCTAACGGCACCCGTGGGACGACTTCCGGCGCTGTAAGCGGAAAAGGTCGGCTTGCCTTTCTGATTCAGGATGGCTTCGGCCATGATGGAGCGGGCGGAATTTCCCGTGCACAAGAAAAGGACGTTATAGCGGCTCATTAGGTCAGCCTCTGACAATATATATGCATACGCGCATACGTTAGAGGCTACGCACCGAAATTATATATGTCAAGGCATATATCTTGTATACTGTCTTTGTGCCTAGAGCTCAGACCAATGCATCGCTCGACCTGCTGTTCCGCGCCCTGGCGGATTCAACGCGCTTGCGGCTCTTGAACTTAATTGCGGATCGCGAGATCTGTGTTTGCTACTTCGTCGAAATTCTGAACATCAGCCAGCCCAAAGTCTCCAGGCATCTTGCCTATCTGCGCCGCGCGGGAATTGTCGCCTCGCGTCGTGAGGGAAAGTGGATGCATTACAGGCTGGTAATGCCAAAGGATCAGGCCACAGCATGCATACTGGGTGAAACACTTAAGCATTTGGAACAGAAACCTGAAATGCACAAAGACATTTCGCGTCTTAGCGCAGCATGCTGTGCACCGCAGAACTACGAATTACCTGCAGCTGCGCCACAGCCGGCGCAAGTAACGCCGTAGCGACCGACGCTCATCCTCGCCGGAAGTTTAGTTATAACCGAATGCTCTGAGCGCTCTTGGAGTGAGCCCCTGAAGTGAGACAGTTTCATGATGCACAGTCTCGGGTATCGTTCGGCCGAAGTCCCTGAACAGCGAGTTCTTTCATTGCTGCATTTTCGCGAGTAACTTCACCAGCCTCTCGACTGTGCAAAGCTATCTCTACGGCGATTGAGCGACCCAGAATTCGCTGATCAATATTGCCAAACGGCCCAGGCATGAGGCTTCCCAACCAAACCGTCCAGGCTGACGTATGAGCGTTGCCGACAATGATGCCGGGGCGAAAAATGGCGAGGCGAGTAAAACCGATGTTGCGCACGGTGTCTTCCTTCATGCCCATTACACGGACATAGCGAAATCGGCTGCGGGCTGAGCTTCCTGCCGCAGAGAGCAGGCAAAACTGGGCGATTCCGGCGTCATGGCAGCCACGCGCAAAGGCACCGACAACGCCGAGTTCAAGTCGTTGCAATTCTTCTTCGCTCCAGCGCATCGATCCAGAACCGACACCCACACAGCTAACGGCGCTGACGGGACCTTGGCTTAAAACCTTGCGGGCAAGGGCGGCAGTGCGTTCGGCAAAGTCAGCGGCGGCGGTATCAAGAACGACGTTGCGCACCCGTGATCGCGCCGCAATGGACTTTCTGGTGACCATCACCACTTCACGGCATTCCGGCATTGCTAGCAGCTCCGCGACGGTTGCACCACCGACTTGCCCGGTACCACCCAGGATAATTGCGGAGAAATTCTCCTTCATAAACCAGGACCTCTGCTTAGGTAATGGATGCGATAGCCTGATAGCATCCCTTCGAGGCCGTACTTCGTGAGCACGACTCCGAAGTCATCGTTTCGCTCCTTCGCGAGGTGACGAATTGTTCGCATGCTTCGCCAGGTCGCCTGTCTAGTGAGCCTGCGCAGTCAACGCGTTCCAAGCCGCCAGAGAGTCCATGTAGTCTCTCCAGTGCGCGATCTTTCGATTCTCGATCTTGATGATTGAGCAGAACCGATTGTTGTATTTCACTCTCGTCACGAGGATGGTCCCATCGACCTCGTATTCGAGGACGACGACACGGCCGTCGTCTGTTATATGGACAATTAACTTGTTGGCAGATTGAAGCGCGATGTTGTCGACATAGCCCCTGAACGCGGCCATTAGATCAGTTCGCCCCCGAATGACGCGAGGCCAGCCGAGGTCATAGAGAACCTCGTAGATGGTGTCGTCGGTGACGATGTCAAAGAAGTGCTCGCCATCGACGAGGTTGCCCAGCGCGTGTCGAATCAGGTTGAAGTAAGGGGCGGCGGGTTTGTAGGCAGCGTATTTCGAGTTGGACATTTGAGACTCCTGTCGCGCTCCGCAGAGTTTCTTACGAAATAAGAATTATATTGGGTAGCGCGCCTAAAAGCAGGCGTGGAGTGAACCCCGACGGTGAGACAGTTTGACCATGCACAGCATCGTGTCTGAAGTGCCCGCACGCCGAAATGCGCGCCGCCAGTGCGCGAACGACGGCTACGCTCATGTTTCGTGAGCGAGTCTCGGAGAGCGGCCGTGTCTGGTCGATCTTTTTGCGCCGGATAAGATGTGCTCTATCGCACAGCAGGAAGGTCGCCAAAAAGAACACAATAAGAAAAGCGAAAAGAAGAAAACGTGAGCGGTTGCTGGAGCGTTCTATCGCACTTACTACCTCGGATTCTTCACGATCGATACGGGAACATATTGAAGACGAACAGTGATCGTCTTAGGAGAAATGCGATGGCGAATAGCAAAGATGTCGTGGTCACCGGGGTCTCCACCGGAATTGGTTGGGGAACCACAAAGGTGCTTGTTTCAAAGGGATTTCGCGTGTTCGGTTCTGTTCGCAAGCAGGCTGACGCCGATCGTTTGCAAACAGAGTTCGGTGACAGCTTCGTGCCTCTGATAATGGACATTACAGACGCCGACGCTGTACATGAAGCTGCCCAGAAGGTCGGCTCCATGATAGGCGACAGGAATCTGGTTGGCTTGGTGAACAATGCAGGAATTGTGGTGAGTGGACCACTGCTTTATCTGAGGCTCAGCGAGTACAAGCGGCAGTTGGATGTCAACATGATCTCCCCGCTTGTCGTAATCCAAGCCTTCGCTCCTCTTTTGGGAACGGATAAGAAGAGGAAGGGTCCCGCCGGGCGCATCGTGAACATCAGCTCTAGCGGCGCAAAAATTCCTATCCCACTTATCGGTGCTTATAGTTCGTCCAAGTGTGGTCTCGAAGGAATGTCGGACGCGCTGCGGATAGAACTGATGTTATTTGGCATCGACGTCGTGATGATTGAAC